>Ga0315338_1001548_pt1 | contig 28183 bp, 27 predicted proteins | sample ASW8metaG_FD_204518 | JGI IMG/M metagenome (GOLD analysis project Ga0315338, IMG submission 204518) | Ammonia-oxidizing marine archaeal communities from Monterey Bay, California, United States - ASW #8 | ecosystem: Environmental > Aquatic > Marine > Coastal | place: USA: California | collected... | reverse complement strand
GTGGATCGGGCGCTTGCAATGGCCCGGAATATGCCCGAAGACGAGTTTTGCGGGCTGGCGGATCCTGAACTGCTCGCGAGGGATTTCCCCAGCATGGACCTCTATGACGGGACGGAGCTGGATGGAGAGGCCCTCGCCGCTCTGGCAAAGGAAACAGAAGGCGCGGCGCTTGCCATTGATGGTGTCACCAATTCCGAAGGCGGCGGCGCCTCCTACGGTCATTCCTCCATCGCGCTCGCCACATCGGCAGGCTTTAGCGGTGCCTATTCCTCTTCCAGCTTTTCATTAAGTGCGTCTGTCATCGCAGGCGACGGCCAGAATATGGAACGGGACTATGATTATGACAGCCAGCGCTTCTATTGCGACCTGCGCTCTCCGGAGGATATCGGCCGCATGGCAGGAGAGCGCGCGATCAGTCTCCTTAACCCTCGCAAGATGCCGAGCGGGCAGGTTCCTGTTGTGTTCAGTGATCGCGTTTCCGGCAGTATCGTCGGGCATTTCGCAGGAGGCATTTCTGGCGCTTCCATCGCGCGTGGCACCAGCTTCCTGAAAGACGACATGGGAGCAAAGCTGTTTGCCGACGGCATCAATATAGTTGATGATCCGCATCGGCGGCGCGGCGCGGCCTCCAAACCCTTTGACGGCGAAGGCGTGGCCAATAGCCGCTTAAACCTGGCCGAAGACGGCGTCCTGCAATGCTGGATCATGAATACGGCCTCCGCGAAGCAGTTGGGGCTGGCGTCCAATGGCCGGGCGTCCCGTGGTACTGCCTCCCCTCCGGGCTCCTCCACCACCAATCTCTATATGGAAGCCGGGGACGTATCACTTGCTGATCTGATCGCGGATATAAAATCCGGGCTCTATATCACCAGTCTCATCGGGTTCGGGGTCAATGGCATTACCGGTGATTATAGCCGGGGCGCTTCCGGTTTCTGGATTGAAGATGGCGAGATCGCCTTTCCGGTCTCGGAGCTGACCATCGCCGGGAACCTGAAAGACATGTTTGCGAACCTGACCCCTGCCGATGATCTTGAATTCAGGCACGGCACCAACGCCCCCTCCCTCCGTATTGACGGCATGATGGTGGCTGGCACGTGAGCGGTAATTACACGCAAGACTATGCCCTTCTTGATAAAACGGTTCGGGATGCCGGAGATATCGCCCGTCGGTTTTTCAAAAGCGAGCTTAAAAGCTGGGAGAAAAAACCCGGCGACCCGGTGAGCGAGGCGGACCTTGCCATCGATACGCATTTTCGCGAGAAACTGATGGCGGCGCGCCCCGATTATGGCTGGCTGTCAGAAGAAACAGTTGATGACCCCGCACGCCTTGCCAAGTCACGGGTCTGGGTGGTGGATCCTATTGATGGCACCCGGTCTTTTATTGCTGGAAAGCCGGAGTTCACAATTTGTGCAGCACTGGTGGAGGATGGCCAACCGGTTCTTGGTATTGTCTATAATCCCGTACTGGAAGAGTTTTACGAAGCTGCTTTGGGCCAGGGAGCAACGCTAAATGGAGGGAAGATCACCTGCAGTTCCAAATCCGATTTGAACGGCGGAAATTTCCTAACCAGCCGCAAGGCCTTTGAATGGCATGGCTGGATGGCGGAGGCGCAAGGCGCCCAGTTTGGCCATGTCAATTCCATTGCCTACCGGATTACCAAGGTCGCCTCTCAGCATGTGGACGCCTCTCTCTCCTTCACCGCCAAGAGCGACTGGGATATCGCTGCCGCCGATATTATCCTCGCCGAGGCCGGGGGCATCTGCACGACCACTTCGGGCGAGAAGCTTGTTTACAACCGAAAATCGGTCGAGCATCGCAATGTGATTTCGGCAGGTTGCGCCCTCCATCCTGCCTTAATGGATTTATTGAAAAGTTTTGGCCAGAAAGCAGAAACGTAAAATGGCTGCCTTGTTTCTGCCATCTTGAGTTTTACATATGGGATCAGAAATTATTGCAAAGTTAATCCAAGCCGTATAATTTGCATTCATAAATTGATTTTTTGCCGGAGATGCCGACAATGAAAATACCCCAGCGTTTAATTGTTTCTGTTCTTTTACTTTCTGTCGCCGCGTTCGCCACGGGCTGCGGAGATACCTGGCGCGGTGTTAAAGCCGACACCGGCAAAAATGTGGAAAAGGCTGGCGCGGCCGTTACAAAGGCGGGCGAAAAAATAAAGGACGAATAATCAGGAGCGGCGGCAGGCTGATTACTTAATTTTTTGTCGCCCCCTCATCTCGCTGCCAAAAACCTTTACCCGACACCTTCCCCTCTATTCCCCTACGTCATGCTTTTGATTCTCGTAAATCACGCGCAAAAACGTTGCTGATTCGTTTTCATTTTCGATATTAACCATACCCAAATATTTGTTAACCATGGTAATCAAAAATTAACTATGTTTATTAACCATGTTTAGCTAAATTTTTACGAAATTTATGACAAAATTGTGATAAAAAGCCCCACAATTTTGGATAATACAAAACAATAAGACAATCGCTTTAGCGCAAAAAACCCCCAAAATCTGGGCTTTTTGGCAGGATTAGCGCCTTTATTTCGCCATATTTTCCCACATTTCGACCACATTGACGGGCGACAGCGTCCTTTAGTATTATCTTTCCAGTGCTTAATTTCTAGATTTTAAGTGTGGTGTTTATTAGTCGAAAGTTTCAACTTTTCGAAAAGGGGTAACAATATGAAATCAATTTTAACAGCAGTTGCAGCAGCAGCGATCCTCGCGGTCTCTGCAGTTGGTGCACAAGCGGCAACAACATTCAATCTGACAGGCAATAGCGCAGATAGCTCATCAATGGCTTTCTCTTCTGGCGGCATCGGCATGACTGCTTATTCAGCGAGGGAAGACAGCAGTGTTCTCTCAAACGCTGGAAAACTCACACAGACATCAGGTGGATTGGGCGTCGATCTTGGGAGGCGTGACAGTGATCAGGTAGATAGCTTTGGAATAGATGAAGCTGTCATTTTTGTTTTCGATCAGGTAGTAGCGCTAGAGACCGTTTATTTGTCGTCATTTGGTCATTTTGATGAGTGGGCCTTCTTTTTTGACACAGATAATAACGGATCGTTAGACGAAGTATTCTTATCCAATAGTGCTAATCCGTACAACTTTCCCACTGCCTATGTAGGGACTACATTTGGCATCGGCGCATCAGGAACAGGATTCAATCAAGAGGCTTTCCGGATCAAGGGACTGGCAGTTTCAGCTGTTCCACTTCCAGCCGCTCTGCCGCTTTATGGCGCAGGTCTTGCTGTGATGGGATTTGTTGGATGGCGGAAACGTCGTAAAGCAGCAGCTCAGGCTTAATCCCCCTTATACGCTAACTGCTTAAAATGAAACGGCGGCTCCTCTGGGCCGCCGTTTTTTTTGTTGCCTTGAGTTGTTCCCTCTCCCAGAAAATTAACCAAATATTACATCTTTCCCCATAAAATTTCCCCCAAATGCTGCGCGTCGAAACCGCCGCCTAATTACGTAATCGCCTGTTCTCAGGCGTATTCAGAGGGAAGAAGATGAAAGTTCTTGTAACCACCCTATTCCTCCTCGGTCTTGCAACGACCGCAGTCGAGGCCTCGACTGTATTCGATTTACGGGGAAACGGCTCCTACGAGAGATCTTTTGATTTCAGTAAAGACGGCATCAATCTCACTGTCATATCCGGCCGCCAGAACGGGTCAAGCGTTACATCAAGCTCCAGTGACTGGCTTTATCAATCAAATGGTAACGGCCTTGGGATGTATTCTCCGGGCAATGGCAAAAGCAGAGAAATAGACGGGAAGAATGCCAACGAATTGATCCAGTTCTATTTTGATCAAGCCGTAGAGCTTGTCAGCATCACGTTCGGCAAAGTCGATAGCAATGATGATTTTAACTTCTATTTCGATAATGGCGCGAATTTCACCGAACGGAAGGATGATGTCGATATCCCGAACAGTGGGAAATATCTTTTTAGCGATCTATGGACCGGGCAACTCTTCGGAGTTGGTTCGGATTATTATGACGACGACTTCACCATCAAGAAAATCGAAGTTGCCGCCATTACCGCCATCCCGCTTCCTGCTGCCCTCCCCCTCTATGGCACAGGTCTCGCCCTGATCGGCTTTATTGGCTGGCGGAAACGTCGGAAAGCCGCAACTCAGGCATAATCTCTTTTCTGGTTATTGCGTCGGCATAGGCCCCAGTAAAAGTTCCGGGTCGAGCCGTTCCTTGAACCAGTTGAGCCGCCAGTCCAGATGTGGCCCGGTGGCCCGGCCAGTTTTGCCGACCTCGCCAATTTTTGTCCCTTGCTGCACAAATTGTCCGGCTTTCACATCCAGATGGGACAGATGCGAATAGACGGAGACCAGCCCGTGCCCATGGTCAATCATCACAGTCCCGCCTGTATAAAAAAGGTCCGGCTCCACCATGCGCACCATCCCATCGGTTGAGGCAACCACTGCCGTCCCCACCGGGGCCGCCACATCCAACCCGAAATGCGGCCGTTTGGGAATATCATTAAGGATACGCTGGCTTCCATAAACCCCGCTGACCCGGCCAAGGGCAGGCCATTGCCAACCGGAGAGAAACCATTCCTCCTCGCTATCTATGGCGCGAATGCGGGCGATCTCTCCATTCTCGGCACGGATACGCTTAAGAAATTCGGCACTTGGCGTGACCTTTGACGGCGGCAATCCTGTCAGGCGCTCTGTCTTGTAGTCGCGCTTGGCGATTTTCAGCTCTCTCACCTCTTGCCTGCCATCGGGAGAATGAATAACCAGACGAGCCGCGTTTTTGAAATCCCGGCCAAAGCCAAAAACAAAGCGCCCGGCCGACGACACCCGAATTTCTTTACCCTCAAAGAACACCTTTGCCGCAGGATCAGTCTGACCCAGAACAAGCCCGCCCTGGATGAGCTTCCCCTCCAGCGTGACATCTGCCGCCATCACCATCGGAGAAAGTAGAATAAGCCAGACAACAAGAAGCAACCGCATCATAGAAGTTGCCCCTGCTTGGAGGGTGGTGCCTTTTTAGAAGCCGGTTTGACTGGCTTTGGCTTTTGCTGGACTGAGGCCGAGCCTCCAAAAACTGCCCCGGCTTTGCCATCGACGAATTCCACATCGACGCTGCGCCCCGCGGTCGCGGCACTCACGGAGGAAATTGGCTTACCTGCTTCATCCCAGACAATACTGTAGCCCCGCGTCAATACCCGTTTAAACGACAGGCTTTCCAGCAGCCGAACAGTGGCCGTAAGCCTGTCGGCCGAGCGCTCTTGCTTAAGGCCCACAGCACGCGTTAGCCGCCCGTCAAAATTGACCAGCCGGTCCGCATATTGACCAAAATTCCGGGTGAGCAACTGCGGCCTGAGTTTCGCCTTCATACCGGCGAATTGTTGCGCCTTGAAATTCACCCCATTAGTAACAGACTGCCGAAGACGACTTTCCAGATGATCGAGATGCTGCGTCTTCTCGGCAATCAACGTATTGGGGTCGCGCAAACCCCGCGCCAATCCTGCAAGCCGCTCCCGCTTGTCTGATATGGCCCGGCTCAGGCTGCGCTTTATCCGGCGTTCCTGATCGTCGAGATAGGCGATAAGCTCTGAGCGAACCGGCACCGCCATTTCCGCCGCTGCCGTTGGCGTTGGCGCCCGTTTATCAGATACATAATCAATCAGAGTGGTATCCGTCTCATGGCCAACAGCGGAAATAAGCGGAATATCGCTCTCGGCGGCAGCGCGCACAACTTCTTCTTCGTTGAACGCCCAAAGATCCTCCAGACTGCCGCCACCCCGGGCGACAATAATCAGATCCGGCCGGGGAATGTCTCCGTCCGCCTCCAGCGCGTTAAGTCCTCTTATGGCGCTCGCAATCTGACCGGCCGCAGTCTCGCCCTGTACCAACACCGGCCACAACAGCACATGGCTTGGGAAGCGGTCTCGCAGTCGATGCAAAATATCGCGGATAACAGCACCGGTTGGGGAAGTCACAACGCCAATGCGCTGCGGGATATAGGGGAGCTGTTTTTTTCGCGCGGGATCAAACAGACCCTCGGCGGCGAGCTTTTTCTTCCGCTCCTCCAGCAACGCCATAAGCGCGCCCACGCCTGCAGGCTCCATGCGCTCGATCACAATCTGATATTTGGACCGGCCGGGATACGTCGTTAGCTTGCCCGTACAAATGACTTCCAATCCATCTTCAGGCCGGAAATTTAGTTTTTGCGCGGTGCCCCGCCACATGATTCCATCGAGCACCGCCTTCTCATCTTTCAGCGCAAGATAGACATGCCCTGACGCCGCGCGTTTGAGGCCGGAAATCTCTGCCCGGATCCTTACATGGCCAAAGGCATCCTCTACCGTACGCTTCAAGGCACCGCTCAATTCCGAGACGGTATATTCATGGAGATTGGATGAGCCGGATTGCTGATTTTCTGACACGGTTCACTTTCAATATATTTCGGGCAGAGGCTCTTTAGCCAGATGCCACACTATGCTAGAAACTTTACACTGCCCGCGAGCGGCAGTGAAATAGTAAATTGATGGATCCTGGCTTCTATTATGAATATTCTGGTTATTGGCTCAGGCGGCCGTGAACATGCGCTTTGCTGGAGTTTGAAAAAATCCCCCTTGATCACAAATCTCTACTGTGCCCCTGGAAATGGCGGAATTGAAGATGTGGCGAAATGTATCCCCATCAAAGTGGATGATATTCCAGCCATTCTTGAATTTTGCCGTGCCGAGAACATTGATTTTGTCGTCGTTGGCCCCGAAGCCCCCCTCGTCATCGGCCTTGTGGACGAGCTTGAAAAAGCAGGCATCAAGAGCTTCGGTCCGCGCGCCGCGGCGGCTGAGCTTGAAGGCTCCAAGGGCTTTATGAAAGACCTTTGCCGGGAGTATAATATCCCGACAGCTGCCTATGAACGATTTCAAAATGTGGATGATGCCAAGGCCTATCTCGCCGGGCAATCAATGCCTATTGTTATCAAGGCGGACGGCCTGGCTGCGGGTAAAGGCGTGATTATTGCTGAGAGCCAAGCAGAGGCCGACGCAGCCGTTAACGAGATTTTCAGCGGGTTATTTGGAGATGCTGGCGCCGAGATTGTTATCGAGGAATTTATGACCGGAGAGGAAGCGAGTTTTTTTGTACTGACCGACGGTACAAATATCCTCCCGCTCGCAACAGCGCAGGATCATAAGGCGGTTGGCGACGGTGATACAGGCCCCAATACAGGCGGCATGGGTGCTTATTCCCCGGCGCCAGTCATGACGGACGAGATGATCACCGCGACGATGAAGCGGATTATCGCCCCGACCGTCGCCGCCATGAAGGATCGCGGAGCGGCGTTTACCGGAGTGCTCTATGCTGGCCTGATGATCACCGATGAAGGGCCGAAACTGATTGAGTATAACGTGCGCTTCGGCGACCCGGAATGTCAGGTGCTCTGCGCCCGGCTGCAAAGCGATTTACTACCGGCCCTGATGGCGACATCGGACGGATTCTTGTCAGATATCCATCTGGATTGGAGTAGCGACACCGCCCTCACCGTGGTGATGGCCGCAAACGGCTATCCGGGGTCCTATGAGAAGAATACGGTTATCAGTGGGCTGGAGGCGGCAAACGACATTGAAGATGTTGTTGTCTTTCATGCAGGGACAGCAAAAATGGGCGATATCGTACAGGCAATGGGTGGTCGTGTGCTGGGGATTACGGCAACCGGAAAAACCGTTAAACAAGCACAGGAAAAAGCGTATAGTGGGGTCGCGCAGATAAACTGGCCGCAAGGTTTTTGTCGAACAGACATTGGTTGGCGGGCAATTGACCGTAGTTAAGTAAAACGTACATAACGATAAAAGAGGCATAAATGTCCGAAGATAATGCCCAATTTTCTGGGACCATGGAGGTACGGGAACGTCATAAATTCGATGTAACCGTTCTTGAAGCTTACCTGAAAAGCAATATTGTCGGTTTTTCCGGCCCGCTAGAGGTCGCCCAGTTCAAGGGCGGCCAGTCGAACCCAAGCTATCTCTTGACGACGCCAAAACAGAAATATGTTCTCCGCCGCAAGCCACCTGGAAAGCTTCTTCCCTCTGCTCACGCGGTTGATCGGGAGTATCGCGTCATTTCCGCCCTCGCCAATACAGACGTGCCTGTCCCAAAGGCGTACTGCCTTTGCGAAGACGAAGACATCATTGGCACCATGTTCTATGTCATGGAATTTGTGGACGGTCTGATCGAATGGGACCCGGCACTCGATGGTTATTCGAAGGCCAACCGCGTCGCAGTATTTGACAGCATGAACGCGGCCATGGCCGCCCTTCATATGGTCGATTACAAAACCGTGGGACTGGAGACATTTGGCAAGCCAACGGATTATCTTGCGCGACAAATCAATCGCTGGACCAAACAATATCGTGCGTCAGAAACCGAAACAATCGACGCCATGGACAAGTTGATGGATTGGCTGCCAGCCCATATTCCTGCTGGCGATGAAACGTCGATAGTCCACGGAGATTACCGGTTGGATAATACGGTTCTGGATAAGGAAAGCCATCAAGTGATCGCTATTCTGGATTGGGAACTGGCAACTCTTGGGCATCCACTGGCTGATTTTTCCTATCATTGCATGACCTGGAGGTTGGAGCCGGAACTATTTCGGGGGCTCAACGGCCTTGATTTGCCAGCACTCGGCATCCCAACTGAAGAACAATATGTCGAAGCCTATTGCGCCCGTACAGGTCGAGAAAAAATCGAGAACTGGGATTTCTATATGGCCTATAACATGTTTCGCCTTGCCGCGATTTTGCAGGGGATCGTCGGTCGCGTAAAGGATGGCACCGCCGCCAACAAAAATGCTGCGGATGTCGGGGAACGGGTACGGCCCCTCGCAGAGCGAGGCTGGGAACAAGTCGAAAAAATCACTAAATCCGTATAAATCAAACAAATAAGAAACAGGATCAGGAATGAGTGACGGAGCACAGATAATACCGGTTCGCGAAGCCCATCAATTTAATGAGGGCGCGCTTCTCGACTATCTCAACGAAAATGTGGACGGGTTTAAAGGCCCGCTGACCATCAGCCAGTTTCAGGGCGGTCAGTCAAATCCCACATTCTTGTTGCATACGCCTGACCAGGATTATGTGATGCGGAAGAAACCGCCTGGAGTCCTGCTCCCCTCCGCCCATGCGGTGGATCGGGAATATAAGGTAATCTCCGCCCTGCAGGGCACGGATGTTCCCGTGCCCAAGACTTATTGCCTTTGTGAAGATGACGGCGTTATCGGCACGGCCTTTTATGTCATGGAAAAAGTGGAAGGCCGGATTATTCGTATTCCCTCCGCTCCGGATATGGAAAAAGCGGAACGCGCTGCGACATTCGATGCCATGAACGATGCTCTTGCCAAGCTTCATAATGTTGATGTGGATGCGGTCGGCCTTACGGATTTTGGCAAAAAAGGCAGTTATTTCAACCGGCAAATTGGACGCTGGACGAAACAGTACAGGGCTTCGCAAACTGACGATCTAGAGATGATGGAGAACCTGATTAACTGGCTCCCGGAAAATCTGCCAGCCAGCGATGAAACCTCCATCACCCACGGGGACTATCGGTTGGAAAACATGATCCTGCACCCCACAAAACCCGAAGTCATCGCTATCTTGGATTGGGAGCTCTCCACCCTCGGGCATCCGCTAGCCGATCTTGCCTACAACTGCATGCCGTATCATTTTGTTCATCCCAAAAGTGGCGGACTGGTTGACGTTGACCATGAAGCAACAGGCATTCCGACAGAGCAGGAATATATTGATGCCTATTGCAAGCGAACAGGACGGGACGGCATTGAAAACTGGTCTTTCTATGTCGCGTTCTCGTTTTTCCGTCTCGCCGGGATTGTTCAGGGTGTTTACAAGCGCGGGTTGGACGGAAATTCCAGCTCCAAAGTCGGCGAAGAATATGCGATGTTCACCAATATGCTGGCCTCCCTAGGCTGGCAGCAGGTCGAAAGTGGGCAATAACAGGTCGTCTTTGTAACGCATTTCCCCGCCTTTAGCCGCTAACGTCATAAAATACCCCCTATTGGGAGATGGAAATATGACGGATGAAGCATATTCCGCGCGCCGGAAAATCGGGGCGCAATCTATATCCGGCACCCGGCCTGACGGGACGCCGGATGACAATGACCGGGTGGAAATTGGTCCCAGCCAGCTAGCTTTTGATGAATGGGCAGCTGCCGGACTGGAAATTCCCAATCTGACAAGGATGCGCGAGCATCGACTACAACGACTCGTCAAAGCGCTTAATGATCGGGATTACGGCGGTATTCTGCTGTATGATCCTCTTAACGTTCGTTTCGCCTCCGACACCACCAATATGCAGCTTTGGGCCACCCATAACCCGTTCCGCGCCTGCTTTGTCGGCGCCGATGGTTATATGGTCATCTGGGACTTCAAGAACGAGGACCTGCTCACCGCCTATAACCCTCTGGTGCAAGAAACGCGAAGCGGCGCTTCATTCTTTTATTTCACTGGCGGCGATCAAGTAGAGCAAAAAGCCAAAGAATTTGCCGGGCAAATCGACCAGCTTATGCGCGAACATGCGGGCCAGAACCGTCGTCTTGCCGTCGATAAAATTCAGGTGTTTGGCCTTCGCGCCCTTGAGGCACTGGGACTAGAAGTGCTCGAGGGAGAGGAAGTCACTGAGAAAACCCGCGCCATTAAGCAGGACGAAGAAATCAAGGCATTACAATGTGCAGTTCATGCTTGCGAGATGTCCATGTTTGAAATGCAGAAAATGGCGGCTCCGGGCCTGACTGAAAATGAAGTCTGGGCAGTTTTGCATGCGGAGAATATTAAGCGCGGTGGTGAGTGGATTGAAACCCGCATTCTGGCGTCCGGTCCACGTACTAACCCCTGGTTTCAGGAATGCGGCCCGCGGGTGATCAGCGATAATGAGCTGTTAGCTTTTGATACCGATATGATCGGGTGCTATGGCATGTGCGCCGATATCTCCCGAACCTGGTTCCTAGGCAATGGTTCCCCCACGGACGAGCAAAAACGGCTCTATCAGCATGCCCATGCCCATATCAGCGAGAATATGAAGCTTTTGGGGCCGGGAATTCCGTTCAAGGACATTACCTTTGGCGGGCATTTCCTCGCCGAAGAATTCGTTGCTTCACGATATTCATGCAAAATGCATGGCGTTGGCCTTTGCGATGAATGGCCAGAAATCGATTATCCGGAAGACTACACGAAAGGTGCCTTCGACTATCAAACTGAACCCGGTATGGTGCTTTGTGTGGAAGCCTATGTGGGGGCAAAAGGTGGCCACGAAGGCGTAAAACTTGAAGATCAGGTTTTGATTACGGACGACGGATATCGAAATATGACCCGCTATCCCTTTGAAGACATACTTCTGGGCTAATTTATTTCTCGGCGTTTTCGATTCGAAGATTTGCCCAGCGAGTGATGCATTCAGTTGGTTCCATCACCAGACCGGCCGCCTCGCCAAGGCCAGATATCGGCTGCAACCCGGCGTTTGCAGCATAATCCTGTGTCAGCCATTCGCACGGGTCGAGACTCTCATATTTGTAGAGAAAGCCGGCAACGATAACAATGACGCCCAGCATTATCCAACCCAGAAACTTGATCATCTTTTACAAACGCCTACACATGTATCGAACGACAGAAGCCTGACTGTATATAGGAAAAGAGCCTGCCTCCCCTAACAAAAAATGCGAAGGACGGCCCCGCCCTTCGCATAATTCGTTTGGTATCAGGAGAAATCAGTTATATTTTTTGAGTTCCAACCGACCGATCTGATTACGATGCACTTCATCCGGTCCGTCGGCCAAACGCAATGTCCGTGAATGGGCGTAGGCATTGGCAAGACCGAAATCGTCACTCACCCCGCCCGCACCATGAGCCTGAATGGACCAATCAATGATTTTACTTGTGATATTCGGCGCGACGACCTTGATCATGGCAATCTCAGCCTTGGCCGCCTTATTACCAACCGTATCCATCATATAGGCAGCTTTCAACGTTAGAAGCCGAGCCTGTTCGATCATCGCACGAGATTCGGCGATGCGTTCAAGGGTCACCGTCTGTTCAGCGATGGTTTTGCCAAAGGCGACGCGAGATTTGACCCGCTTGCACAGACGCTCCAGCGCCCGTTCCGCCACACCTATCTGACGCATACAATGGTGAATACGTCCAGGGCCAAGACGCCCTTGCGCGATTTCAAAACCGCGGCCTTCACCGAGTAGGATATGATCCGCCGGTACCCGCACATCGTTAAACTCAACCTCCGCATGACCATGAGGTGCATCGTCATAACCGAAGACCGGCAGGAAGCGTTTTACATTGATACCCGGTGCATCCATGGGAACAACGATCATGGATTGCTGCGTGTATTTGGAAGCAGATTTATCCGTCTTCCCCATGAAAATCAGAACTTTACACCGCGGATCGCAAGCACCGGACGTCCACCATTTGGTGCCGTTGATGACATATTCATCGCCATCACGGTTTATCTCGGATTCAATATTTGTCGCGTCCGAAGAGGCAACGGCGGGCTCAGTCATGGCAAAGGCGGAGCGAATTTCACCTTCCAGCAATGGCGTCAACCACCGGTCTTTCAGTTCCTGCGTCGCATAGCGTTCAAACACTTCCATGTTGCCCGTATCCGGGGCGGAGCAATTGAAGACCTCCGGCGCGAAAGTAACCTGGCCCATAATTTCACAAAGCGGCGCATATTCGAGATTGGTCAGCCCTGCCCCCAAATCACTTTCCGGAAGGAACAAGTTCCATAAACCAGCGTCTTTCGCTTTGACTTTCAATTCATCGATAATCTGTGTGGGCTGCCAGCGATCCCCTTCAGCGACCTGCTCATAAAACACGTGCTCGTTAGGATAAATATGCTCATCCATAAACGCATTCACGCGGTCCTGAAGTTCTTTCACTTTATCTGAATATTCGAAGATCATCCTGAGTTCCTTCTTGTTCTTGTTTGTTTCAGTTTTCGTTTCTACCGCCTGGTCTCAAAGAAATTCTTCAAGAGCAGAGCCGATTTTTCTTCTTCCATGCCGCCGTAAATCTCCGGCTTGTGGTGACATGTGGGCTGGTCAAATATGCGCGCACCATATTCCACGCCGCCGCCTTTCGGATCATAAGCTCCGAAATAAAGCCGCCGGATTCTCGCCAAAGATATCGCCGCCGCACACATCGGGCAGGGCTCCAACGTAACATATAAATCGCAGTCCACAAGCCTCTCGCTACCGAGCATATTCCCCGCTGCCCGAATTGCAAGCATTTCGGCGTGAGCCGTTGGATCATGACGTCCGATCATCTGATTACTGACATTGGCAACGATCCGTTCCGTGCGGGAATCGACGATGACCGCCCCCACCGGAACCTCCCCGCGCCGCGCCGCAAGCTCTGCCGCGTTGATCGCCGTCTCCATATAATCGACAAATTCAAAATCCATGTTCGCAACGTCGCAAGATGCCGGGTCTCCGTCAAGACGGAACGTTGCGCAGGCAAATTATTTTGCTCAAAACCAACAGGTTTATTGAGTTGTTAAGGCGGGAGGATTAAAAGAAAGCATGACTTATCCAATTATCGGCATCACCCTGGATGCGGAAGATCCGGGCGGCTATTCGAATATGCCCTGGTATGCCCTCCGGCAGAACTATGCCGAGGTGGTAACGGCCAGCGGCGGCCTGCCCCTTGCCCTCCCCCATGAGTCGGATCTTGTGGGCGAATATCTTGAAAAGCTCGATGGGCTGATCGTCACGGGTGGTGCCTTTGATGTGGACCCCAGCATGTTTGGTGCCGCGACCCGCCATGATACCGTCGTGACCAAGGACAGGCGCACCAAATTTGAGAAGGCCATGACGGAAGCCATGCTGGAAGCCGACAAGCCGGTTCTTGGCATCTGCGGAGGACAGCAGCTTTTGCACGTGATCCTTGGCGGAACGCTTATTCAGCACATCCCGGACGAAGTGAACGATCACCTCCTCCATGAGCAGCCGAACCCGCGTACGGAAGCCGGCCATCATGTGGATGTGGTGCCAGGCACCTTGCTGCATAAAATTGTCGGGACCGAGCGACTGGATGTGAACAGCGCCCACCATCAAGCGGCAAAAGACATCAGCGATAATATCGTTATCAACGCCATTGCCCCCGACGGCGTGATCGAAGGTATTGAGGATGCGCGTTATCGCTTTTGCCTTGGCGTGCAATGGCATCCCGAGTATATGATTTCCAAAGGCGACAAGGATATCATGGATGCCTTCATCGCCGCCAGCCGGACATAAATGATGACAGAAGAAAAGCCTACCAAGGAACGCATTGCCAAGCGCATGGCACGGGCAGGTCTTTGTTCCCGCCGGGAGGCTGAGCGCTGGATAGAAGCCGGGCGCGTTATCGTCAATGGTGAGACGCTGGAAAGTGCCGCCTTTACGGTGTCAGAATCGGACCATATCAAGGTTGACGGCAAGGATATCCCTAGGCTGGAACGGTCCCGCCTTTGGCGCTATCACAAGCCCGTCGGTCTGGTCACCAGCCATAAGGACGAGAAAGGCCGCGAGACCGTTTTCGATGCCCTACCCGATAACCTTCCAAGGGTGATTTCCGTTGGCCGTCTTGATCTCAATTCCGAAGGCCTATTACTATTGACCAACGACGGGGAGCTGGCCCGCAAGCTGGAATTGCCTGCAACGGGCTGGAAGCGCAAATACCGGGTACGAGTCCATGGTCATCCGCGCGATGCCGATATGGAGAAACTGGCGAAGGGACTAACGATCGAGGGCATTAAATATGATGCAATCGACGGCACCATTGATAGCGTTAAGGGCGCCAATTCCTGGCTAACCATTGGCTTACGCGAAGGTAAAAACCGCGAAATTCGCAAAGTCATGGAGCATCTGGGTTATACGGTTTCACGTTTGATCCGCATCTCCTATGGTCCTCTCCTACTCAGTGATTTAAAATCGGGGGCCGTAGAGGAAGTCAAATCCCGGATTTTGCGCGATCAGATGGGCGTTGAGAAGTTTGAAGACCAGGCCCCGGAGATCGCACCGGGCAGGGCCCCACGCGGTAAACGCGGCCTTCTGCCCGGCAAAAAAGGGTCGCCTAAGCCAAAAGCAGACGGCAATACGCCGCGCCCTCCTGCTAAAGGCCGGAAAACCCTGAAAGTGAAATCCCCCTCCCGAAGAGTCCGTTAATGCGGATCGTTGGCGGCGATTATCGGGGTAAAAAACTCCTGTTGCCCGATGACAAACGTATTCGTCCGACGTCAGACAGGACACGCGAGGCGCTGTATAATATCCTCGGTCATGATAACAGTTTTCGAACGATCGAAGGGCCACTACCAGTGGGCGCGCGGGTCCTTGATATATTCGCAGGCACTGGTGCACTCGGGTTGGAGGCTTTATCCCGCGGCGCGGCGCATGTGACCTTTATGGATAATCACCCTGAAAGCCTGAAGCTTATTCGCGACAATGTCCGGGCATTCGCTGCGGACCGTAAAGCCGATATCCTGAACCGAAATGGGACAAAACCCGGGCAAACGGGACATGCCTGCGACCTCATCCTGATGGATCCGCCCTATAGGGAAGGGCTTGCTCCTCCTTGCATAGAGGAGCTTCTTGCAGGCGGATGGCTCGCCGCCGAAGGTGTTATTGTTGTGGAGCTGGCCGCCAAGGAAGCATTTGAGGTGCCTGCCGGTATGGAAATCCTGAAAGAGCGAAAATATGGCGCAGCGCGGCTTATTTTCCTAGGGCGAACATAGGATCAATATGCCGGTATTTGTCGAACTGATCCTCGACCAAGGCGAGCCTTTCCTCAAATGTTGGTAAATTCGAAAGATTAACCACCGGCGTCGCAAGTGGGTCAAAGGCGCGATTTTGAAATTCCAGCGATAAACTCATTCGCGGGTTTTTAGCGTGGCCTGAATATTTCCCGCCCCAATGATAAAGATCCTGTGCCCAACCCAGAACTGAACCGGCTTTCGCGGGTAGCACCACGACGTCGTCCGCCATGATATCCGTAATATTTTCAATAGGCGCTTGATACTTTTCGGCAGCAGATCGAGGCAAAACGGACATACAGCCATTATCCTCATCCGCGTCGGTGAGGGGCAGCCACAATGACAGGCTCATCAATATTTTGTCCGGCCCGACGTCAAAGACTGTCTTGGCATCACAATCACGGTGGAGCGGCCAACCACGGTCCCCGGGCGCTTCCAGATGCCAGGCCCAGAGATTAGGCAACACTGCAAATTCCTTCCCTAGAAAATGCTTCAGCAGCCTATTTAGGCGACTAAAAAGGTGCCAAGGCTGATCATAAAGATAGATAAATACCGGCGGTAGTTTCTGTCCACGAAACGCTTGTAAAACCGACCGTAACGAGACCATTTCAGTTTGATTGAACAAGGGAGGTAATTGCAGATATCCATCCCGCCAAACACCATCTGCAATCTCTTCCAGTTGCCGGTCAGAGAAAGGGATTTCTTCTGCAATCTTCGATGAGCCAATAGTGAGATCAGGTGCAAGCGCCCGCCACGCGGCCACATCAGCTACCTGAAACACTGTCATCGACGTCCGAACAGCTTTTCGATATCCGCTAGCTGCAACTCCACATAGGTAGGGCGACCGTGATTGCATTGGCCGCTATGGGGCGTTACTTCCATCTCCCGGAGCAGTGCATTCATTTCCTCGATGCTCAAACGGCGTCCGGCACGGACTGAACCATGGCAAGCCATGGTCGCGCAAACATGATCAATACGGTCTTTTAACGACAGCGCCGTATCCAGTTCCCCAAGATCATCAGCAAGGTCCTGGACCAGTCCCTTGATATTGCAATCACCAAGCATGGCAGGTGTTTCCCGTACCACAATCGCTCCGACGCCAAAGGGCTCTAGCACCAGCCCCATCTCGGCAAGTTCCTCGGCGCGGTCGGCAAGGCGGCCCGCCGCGACCTCTTCCAGCTCCACAACCTCGGGCAGCAGCAGCATTTGCCGCGCCACCGACTTTTCAGAGAGTTGCTTCTTCATGCGTTCCATCACCAGCCGTTCATGGGCCGCGTGCTGGTCCACCAGCACCAGACCATTGGTGGTTTGCGAAACAATATAGGTCTCATGAAGCTGGCTTCGCGCCGCGCCGAGCGGGTACTGCTGTAATTCCTGCGCCTGCGCCTGCTGCGCCGCATTCTCTTGCGTCACGGGTGCTTGTGGTTCTGCTAGCGGAGCTTGATACGCAACTGTCTCTTCGGCAAGAGCCGCCGTCATCGTCCCTGATGCACCCCTATCCCATCGTCCCCAGTTCGTCTGTGCAGATGGCCGCGATTGTAATTGAAGTGGCATTGTTTGAGGCTGAAACGCTCCCAACGCCTGCCCCGAGATTGTTGAGGAAGCCCGGTGCCCCTGCTCTGCCAATGCATGACGTAAAGCGCCAACGATAAGGCCCCGCACACCGCCCGCATCGCGAAATCGCACTTCGGCCTTAGCGGGGTGCACGTTCACATCCACCTGATCGGGTGGCACCTCAAGAAAGAGGGCGAGGAGGGCGTGACGGTCACGGGCCAGCAAATCCATATAGGCACCGCGCACCGCTCCGGTAAAAAGTTTGTCCCGCACCGGGCGGCCGTTCACAAACATAAACTGCATCATGGCGTTGCCGCGATTGAATGTGGGCACTCCGGCATAGCCCGAAAGTTGCACCCCATCCCGCTCTGCATCCACCTTGATGGCATTATCTGAAAATTCCCGGCCCATAATAGCACCGAGCCGATCAAGCCAGGCCTCAAATAAATCGCCTTGTGCCGCATTAACCCGAAGCGCCACACGTTTTTCGTCAGCGAGCGTGAAACCAATGGCAGGATAGGCCATGGCAAGGCGGCGGACCACGTCCAGCGCCGCGCCAAATTCCGAGCGCACGGTTTTCAGGAATTTAAGCCGCGCCGGGGTAGCAAAGAAAATATCCCGCACCTCAACCCGAGTTCCCTCCGGTGCACCGGTGGGCACCAACTGACCACGCACACCGCCCTCAACGGAGAGCTGCCAGGCAGCATCCTCCCCTTTTTTTCGAGTGGTAATGGACATACGGCTAACAGAGGCGATAGACGGTATCGCCTCACCGCGAAAACCCAAATTCTGTACATGGACCAGATCATCATCGGGAAGTTTAGAGGTGGCATGCCGCTCAAAACAAAGCTCAAGTTCGTCTGGGGTCATACCACTACCATTATCAGTGACCGTGATCAGGGACCGGCCACCTTCGCGCATCACCACATCGATTTTGCTCGCCCCGGCATCGATGGCGTTTTCCACCAATTCCTTGACGGCAGAGGCAGGACGTTCCACCACCTCGCCTGCGGCGATCTGGTTGACGATATTATCGGGAAGGCGGCGTAAAGTCATCATTCACCCAGAATAGTCTGAGTCGCAACTTAGCAAATATCCGAATAACGACCTACAGTTTTTCGGCGCCCGCACCCTTGGCTTCCAGGTCGGTGGGCTTACCAACCACGACGACGATTAATTTCTCCGGGTCTAGCAATTGTTGTGCGACCCGTTTGATATCCTCTGCCGTGACCGCATTGATCAATTTTGGACGTTCATCCAGATATTCCTTGGGCAGGTCATTAATCTGCATAGCCACCATCAGCCTTGCAATAGAAGCGTTAGACGAAAGACTAAGCGGAAACGAACCGTTCAGATAAGTCTTTGCCGCCTCCAATTCTTCATCTGTAACCCCGGTATCTCGAATTTTCGCAACCTCCTCGGCCACAAGATCAAGTGCTTCACTCACGGATGCATTATTGGTGCCAAAGCCGCCCATCTGCAGACCGGCAGAATCCAACGGGTATAGATAGCTATAAACAGAATAAACAAGGCCACGCTTTTCCCGAATTTCTTCAGTCAGGCGCGAATCGAAGCTGCCACCACCGAGAACATAGTTTAGCACGTAGGCAGCGTAATAATCGTCGTCATCCCGTTTGATGCCCTGGCCACCAAATATGACAGCGCTTTGCGGGATATTCTGATCAATAATCTTGACCGCCGCCTCAGGCAATGGTGTCGTATCCGGAACAGCGGAGGCCGAGGCTTCTTTTGGAAGCAGCCCAAATGTCTTGTCTAGCAACAAGGCCAGTTCATCTGCCCCGATATCACCGACCACGCCGATGACCATATTATTCCTGGCAATCCGGCTTTTTGCGAACGCCGCCAAATCAGGCCGCGTGACAGCCGTCATTGTTTCAATGGTACCTTCCGTCGGCTGGCTATAGGGGTGATCCCCAAAGGCCAGCTTGAACCAGGCCCGCCCGGCAAGAGAATTGGGATCCGCGAGTTTCTGATTTAAAGACGTAAGAATCTGCCCGCGAATTCGCTCCACCGGTTCCTCGTCAAATCGCGGATCACTGATGGCCAAGCCGAATAGGCGAAACGCTTCATCGGTATTTTCACTCAGTGTTTTGAGGTTACCTGAAAAACTATCCTTGCCTGCACTGAATTTAAGCTGAATGGCGAGGTCGGACAGGCGTTCCTGAAAGGCGATACTGTCGAGCTCCCCCGCTCCTTCATCCATTGTCGAGGCAGCAAGATGGGCCATACCGGCTTTTTCCCTGGGGTCAAGACTGGCCCCGCCGCGCCAGGCCACATTCATGCTGACGATGGGTATAGAGCGTTCCTCGACAAGCCAGGCCTTGATACCTCCCGGACTAACCACTTCCTTGATATCAGCGGCACTGGCCGGGATAATCAAACAAATGTAAAGGACAAAACCACTAAAAGCAGCCAAGAACGAACGGGAAGAAATTGATAACATGTCTTAGCTTTCCTCGCTATCGGGCATCAGGCGACCGACAACAGACCGGCGCTCATCAAAGAGGTTTTTGGCGGCATTCTGAACATCCTCGGCGGTTACTTCCGAGACATTTTTCGGCCAATTGACGATCTGATCAATACTTTCACCACTTGCCAGAGCCGAGCCGAAGATATTGGCAGCGCCGCGGATACTATCCCGGGCATACACAGCTTCTGACATCAGCTGCTTCTTGGCCCTCACCAGTTCCGCCTCAGTAACGCCATTTGCGACGATGTCATCAATTGCTGCCTGAACGGCAACTTCAATGTCATCAAGGCTGCTCCCCGGCGTCGGGCTACCATAAACGACGAAGGTCGATTTATCATAGGCGCCCGACCGATAATATGCCCCTGCACCCGCCGCAATTTTATCCTGCACCACCAGGCCACGATATAATCGGCTTGTGACACCGCCGCCCAGTATTTCGCTCAAGACTTCAAGGGCACGGACCTGCTTCTGATCACCATCCCGCGCCGACGGGGCGAGAAAACTTTGTCGCCATGATGGTTGCCGAACCCGCTTATCCGCCATCTCAATCACGCGTTTCGCAAGCTGGGGTGGCTCCTGTACGCGCTCTCGTATTGGAATATCGCGGGACGGAATAGGGCCATAATATTTTCGGGCAAGATCAAATACTTCTTCAGCATCGACATCCCCGGCCACAATCAGGATGGCATTATTGGGTGTATAATAAGTGTTATACCAGTCAATGGCATCCTGCGTCGTGAGCTTTTCAATTTCATGACGCCAGCCGATAACAGGAGTACCATATGGATGGGCAAGAAATTGCGCCGCCTGGAATTGTTCGCCGAAGAGACCTGCAGGACTATTATCGGTCCGCTGCGAACGCTCTTCCAGGACAACTTGCAACTCCGGGCCCACAGTTTCATCCGTGAGGACCAGGTTTTCCATACGATCCGCTTCCATTTCCATAAAAAGCGGGAGCTTGTCTGCGCTCACATTTTGGAAATAAGCCGTATAATCATGAGACGTAAAAGCATTTTCCTGACCACCGTTCTTCGCCACAATCGCTGAAAATTCGCCGGGAGCAAATTTCTTCGTACCCTTGAACATTAAATGCTCAAGAAAATGCGCGATGCCTGATTTAAGCGGAGGCTCGTCCGCCGCCCCAACTTTGTACCAGACCATATGGGTCACAACCGGAGCACGGTGATCTTCAATCACCACAACCTCCAGGCCATTGTCGAGAACAGTTACTTTAGGATCAAAAAGTGTCGGAGTGGATTCTTCTGCGTAAGCTGTATTTGAAGAACTTACAGATAGGGCCGAAACAAAAAGGGCTAATACAAGAAAAGGCCGCCAGTTACCCATCTACTTCCTCCGTTCGCGAATAATTACTTCTAAAGATAAGGGGCGCGAATGGATAAATTGCAAGGCAATTTCGAACATAAAATTGTGAAGTTCCTTCAAACCCCCAGTAATCATAGACATGGCAACGAGGCCAAGAAGCAAAATCAGTTAAACAGCCCTTCCAGCAAAGCCTTTTTCCGCCGCTCGATCGTTGGTGTTGCTGCGCCGTCGGCAGGCGTATCGCCTAGTGCCGCATTTTCCTGAAGCCGTTTCTTCTCTTTTGAAGGATCGACGACCGTGCCAAAGAGCGGCTGCTTCTGCCAGAACATGATCTTTTCCATGAAGGTTTCATCATCGTCCGCAAGGATCGTTGTTTCCGTATTCACAAGCTTACGAATATCCGGATTGACATTCTCAGCACCGGCCTCACGAAGGAGAGCCAGTTCCCCCGCAGACATGCCCAGAGCCTGCGCCTGAGAAACTGTCACAGGTGTCCGGTTTGCTGACTGAGTGCCTAGCAGTGCTGCCTTCGCGCGATTATTGGCAAGGCGATCCTGCGGCCCGGTTTGACCGGGCGCAGGCGGACGCAACGAGAAGTCAGGTGGTATGATCAGCGGCGCCTTGGTAATGACCGTGAATTCATCGGGGCCTTCCTTATTTAGGCCGAGTGCCTGTTTCGTTTCCTGACAACCTGCCAAAAGAAAGCCTGCCAGTAAAACAAATCCGGTGAAACGAGTAATATGACGCATTTTCCCTAACCCTCCGTCAGGACTTAATTTTATCGGATTTCTTGCCCCAAAACAAGTTTTCCAGCAGCATTAGTCCAACACCGCAGACAATGGCCATATCAGCAACATTGAAAGCAGGCCAGCGCATGAAGATCAAATCAAAATCAAAAAAGTCCGCGACCGCCCCATATTTGACGCGATCAATGATATTCCCGACAGCCCCACCAAGCACCAGTCCAAGGCCAATGCTAAGCAATTTGTTTGTAGCATTTTTAAGCCAGACAAGAACAACAACAGAGATTGCTGCAGTAATACCTATCAAAATCCAGCGCGTAGTTTCCCCGCCTGCAAACATGCCGAAGCTGACCCCGTAGTTCCAGACCATCACCAGACTAAAGAAGGGCGTAATCTCAAGACCGCGTGGATATGCCGCCATCAAGTCGATCAGATAAAGCTTGCTTCCCTGATCAACGATCACAATCAACAAGGCGATAATAATGCCGAGGCGAAACATGGTTTAGGCCTCTACCTCAACAGGCAAGCTGTCGATGACATCCGCACAACGATTACAGAGATCGGCATGACTTGCATGGTTGCCAACTTCCCCCAGGACTTTCCAGCAACGCCCGCACTTCTCCCCGTCGGCAACAGCGGGAACGACGGCGACACCCGCAACATCTTCCAGCGTGAAAGCATCCGCCGGAGCGGCGTCATTGCTCAACACAACGGTAGATGTGATACAAATATCAGCAAGGTCAAGTCCATCCAGAACCGGTTTGTAATCGTCCGCAATATATACCGTCGGTGCAGCCTGCAGGCTGGAGCCAATGCGTTTCTCACGCCGTTCGATTTCCAGTGCACCAGTGACAACACGGCGGAAATTCCGAACCTTGGACCAGCGATCTTCCAGCGCCGTGTTTCTCCAATTCGTCGGGATGTCGGGGAATTGACGAAGATGCACACTGCTATCCTCACCCGGGAAACGGGTCAACCAGGTTTCCTCAGCCGTGAAGACCAACATCGGCGCAAGCCACGCTGTCAGACAGTGAAACAGTTGATCGAGTACAGTCCGGGCAGCCCGACGGCGCAGACCATCCTTGCCGTCACAATAAAGGACATCTTTGCGGATATCGAAATAGAAGGCGGACAGCTCCAATGTACAAAAATTATGGATTGCCGAGAACAAACGGCTAAATTCATAATTATTGCAATTCTCCCGGATCATCTGATCAAGCTCGGAAAGACGATGCAGAACCCATTGTTCAAGCTCCGGCATGTCAGCGACATTAACCCGCTCCGCGTCGTCCCAGTCATCCAGATTACCCAGGATATAGCGCAAAGTGTTTCGAAGGCGGCGATAGCTGTCCACCTGCCCTTTGATAATTTCATTGCCGATACGCATATCTTCGGAATAGTCCGATGCCACGACCCAAAGTCTCAGAATATCGGCACCGCTCTGATCAATAATTTTCTGCGGGGCGATCACATTGCCGAGCGATTTCGACATCTTGCGTCCCTGCCCATCCATGACAAAGCCATGAGTCAAAACCGCATCATACGGCGCACGTCCGCGCGTTCCGCAGGATTCCAATAATGAAGAGTGGAACCAGCCACGATGTTGATCCGTGCCTTCCAGATAGAGAGATGCCGGCCATTGCAGCTCTGGCCGCGCTTCTAACGTAAAGGCGTGGGTGCAGCCTGAATCAAACCATACATCCAGGATATCACCCGCCATCTCGTAGTCATCTGCGTTGTAGTCATTGCCCAGGAAACGCGAAGCTGGCGATGCGTACCAGGCATCGGAGCCTTCTTCTTCCATGATATTCAGAACGCGGGCATTCACAGTTTCATCGCGAAGCAATTCGCCGGTTTCTTTATGGGTAAAGACCGTGATCGGCACGCCCCAGGCCCGTTGTCGGGAGAGTACCCAATCGGGCCGCCCGGAGATCATAGCATGTATCCGGTTGCGGCCAGATGCCGGAAACCATTTGGTATCATCGATGGCTTTCAAGGCCGTTTCACGCAAATCATTCGTGGCCATTGAGATGAACCACTGCGAGGTATTACGGAAGATCAGCGGTGCTTTCGAGCGCCAGGAATGCGGATAGGAATGTACGAGCTTACCGCGTTTCAACAGGGCGCCGACTGCTTCCAGTTCATCGGCAACACCTTCGTTACATTTATAAACATGCTGCCCTGCAAACATCGGCACATGGTCGAAGAAGGTTCCGTCTTCACCAACCGTTTGTGGCACTTCGATACCATGGATCATACCGACTTCATAATCTTCCTGACCATGACCCGGCGCCGTATGGACAAAGCCCGTACCGGCATCGACGGTGACATGATCACCATCGATCAACGGCACGTCAAATTCATAACCTTTGCCGTTAAACGGATGCAGGCAGATGACGTCCTTGAACGCTTCACCTTTGCCTTCCCAGATCGTGTTGACGGCACTAATCCCGGCTTCTTTCTGAACATCGCCCAGCAAGGCCGCCGCAACAAAAAGCTTTTCGCCGACGACAGCCAGAGACCCTTCTTCCACCGCAGTGACCTCAACACCTACATAATCCATGTCATTCCCATAGGAAATGGCGCGGTTACCGGGCATGGTCCAGGGTGTGGTCGTCCAGATAACGATGCTTGATCCCATAAATTCGTTAGGGCCGGATTTGACCGGAAAGCGTACATGGATCGTCGTCGAGGTATGATCGTGATATTCGAGCTCGGCTTCAGCCAACGCGGTTTTCTCAACCGGCGACCACATGACCGGCTTGGAGCCACGATACAGCCCGCCGTTCATCAGGAATTTCAGCAATTCCCGAACGATCTGCGCCTCGGCATCGAAGCTCATGGTCGTGTAGGGCCTCTCCCAGTCGCCAATGACACCGAGGCGCTTGAATTCTTCCTTCTGGATATCGACCCAGTGGGCGGCAAATTCCCGACATTCTTTGCGGAATTCAACAATCGGAACCTCGTCCTTGTCCTTTCCTGCTTTACGGTATTTTTCCTCGATCTTCCATTCGATCGGCAGGCCATGGCAATCCCAGCCGGGTACATAATGGGAATTTTTCCCCATCATCTGTTGTGAGCGGCTGATGACGTCTTTCAGGACCTTGTTCATGGCATGACCGATATGCAAATGCCCATTGGCATATGGTGGGCCGTCATGCAGGATGAATTTTTCGTTGTCTTTTGACTGCTCTCTCTGACGGCCAAAAAGATCCATTTTTTCCCAGCGATCGAGCAGGCCCGGCTCTTTTGCAGGCAACCCTCCCTTCATAGGAAAATCGGTACGAGGGAGAAATAGCGTTGATTTATAGTCAGTGCTCATGATGGCAAGCTGATCCTAACAGTGTCTTACAATTTTGGTGAACGGGAGGCGAAATACCGCCGTAATTCTTGGCCTCTACCTTGATCATTAGGCATAACCCATTTTTACCCGGCCCTATGAAAAAAAGGCCGGGTTGGTAATTCGGGTTTTGGCCGCATATGCATATCGCGAGCCTGCCGGGAAGTTTAAAAATTCAGTCATGGCTGGTGTTTTATCAACTCCCACCCCTGCTGTCGAGAAATCATAGAGAAAAAAGACCAAAATACCGCGCTAAATGGCTAGTTTTGCGGGAGCAGGTACTTTGCTAAAAAAGCGGGAAGTCGTTGAAGCGCATCTTTTCGCGATTCCTCATGGGTGCCAACAATGGGAATGACGCCGGATACAGTTTTGTATTTCGGTAATTTTGTCATTTTTCGCGAAGGGGCGTCAAAGCCATGGTATGCACCGGGATAGGCGATGATGGAAACCGGACTACCTCTTGTTCGAGCGGCGTCAATAAACTCCAGACAAGGCTCCAGCCGCGTCCAGTTATCCGCAGCCCCAAACAAAACAAGTAGCGGGACTTTAGTAGACCAACTCCCCGGCTCAACTTTTGTGAAGGGTCGGGATTGTATCCTGTCATTGCAGAGCGCCGGGTAAAAAGCTGCTGCAACAGCAAAATCATGCTCAGGCGGCGGTTTGGGGCGGCCAATACTGTCATGAACGATCGACAGTAACACTATGCCACCGCCTTGTGACCAGCCAACAACACCTATTTTGTCAGGAAGAATAAAATCCCTGGTTTGCAAATAGGCCAGCGCCCCGTATGCATCCTTTGGTCGTTCGCGATACATCCGGATACGCTTCTTGCCCTTGCCGCATGTTGCGCCTAATCCCCTTGAGCCCGCGCTGTCGACCATCAGCACAGCCAGTCCCACAGCGTTTAGCTCCCTGGTCCAACTGGAATAAATGGACGATACAGATCCGGAAAAGCCAAGGCCGCCACAGCCATGCAATAAAATAACTGCGGGATAGGGCCCATCTCCCTCCGGCCTGGAGAGATATGCTGTGAGGTCCGTCGCACCATCTATGCTCAGAAACTGAACGGCTTCATAGGCGAAAGCAGGTCGCGGTGCAGACAAAATAGAGAGGACAGCGAGAAGAAAAAGAAAACTGCTGAATTTAGGAGTGGACTTTCTTATCCGCATATTTGTCCTGGCTGTTCTTTTTGTCGAGAAGAAGCTGGCGAGCTGTTTCCACGTCAAGCGCGATCTGCTTTTCCAGCTCATCAATCCCGGCGAATTTGGCTTCGGCGCGGATAAAGTCGACAAAAGCCACGCGCAACGTCTTGCCATAAAGATCGCCGTCGAAATCAAGAAGATGAACTTCCAAAAGAACGTCTTTCTTATCAAACGTCGGGCGCTTGCCGAAATTAGCGACGCCGTCGATCCAGTCGACATGACTGCCCCTATGAATCCCGACACGAACCGCATAGACCCCCATTTTTGGGTGGTGATATCCAAGGAGCGGTATATTTGCCGTTGGAAAGCCGATACTCCGGCCGCGCTTGTCGCCTTCAATAACATTGCCTTCAATTTCCCACCAATGTCCGAGCAGCGATGCGGCATGACCGGGGTCACCCTGCTTCAATGCCTCACGAATGGCAGTCGATGAAAAAATAACGGTTTGTTCGCCGACAGGTTCAACAACCGTCAAACCAAACCCATATTTACTAGCAAGCTCTGCCAGCACAACAGTCGTTCCCTGCCGCTTATGACCAAAAATAAAATCATAACCAACAACGATATGGACAGCGTTATACCCATCCACCAGAACATCGTGAACGAATTCTTCCGCCGTTTTTTGCGAAAAAGCCAAATCGAAATTCACTGCTGCCATAACGTCGATACCAAGCCATTTCAAATGCGCCGCCTTGGTTTCCATACTGGAAATACGGAAAGGCGGAGCATCAGGTGCAAATAGCTCCCGCGGATGCGGCTCGAAAGTCAGCACACCGGACGGAACGCCCAATTTGTCAGCCTCTTCCTGCGCGTGAGCAATAACGGCCTGATGGCCGCGATGTACACCATCAAAATTTCCGATGGCCAGAACCAGACCCCGGCATTCTTCCGGAACTTGCTTATAGGAGCGTAATATCCGCATTGGTGATGGTGGTCCGTCTATTTGTTATTTTGACTTGTTACGCTTTGATACCATTAAAGTGGCCTCACCATCCAGCACAACCGTGTCGCCGACAGTACAAACGCAGTCAAAGCTCACTCTTTTCCCATTAATTTCGCGAATGGTCGCTCTCGCGACTACCGTGTCGCCAATACCGACGGGCGCCTTAAAATTGAGGGATTGGTTCATATAGATACAGCCCGGTCCAGGCAGTTTCGTGCCAAAGACCGTTGAGATAAGCCCCGCTGATAGCATCCCATGGGCAATCCGCTCCTTGAAGATAGTGTTCTCAGCAAATTCCGCATTTACATGAACGGGGTTTGTATCTCCGGAAACACCCGCATAAGCGGCAATGTCGGCTTCAGTAATTGTCTTGGCAAATATCTCGCTCATTCCGACAGACAAATCCTCCAGAAAATATCCGTGCAATTCTTCATAGACTGACATGTGGCTTCCATTCGTTATCAAAATATTTTGTCCGGCAATATAGAAGCAAGTTCAGCTTACCCGCAACTACTGTTATGGGACTGAAGACGATGCGGGCGAAGGAGATAGATACAAATTTAATAAACACGTCGCGATATTAACCATTTTTTTAGGTTCCCCTCCTAATCTGGCGTCACGAGCGAAGTAAATCATACTTATTTGAGAAACGGACCTCATATTGGAAATTTGTAAGTAAGAGGAATAACCCCATGGCTGTTGATATGAACATGCCCGTCCTTATTGTAGACGATTACAAGACAATGCTGCGGATCATTCGCAATCTTCTCAAGCAATTGGGATTTGATACCGTTGACGAAGCAG
>Ga0315338_1001547_pt1 | contig 28193 bp, 23 predicted proteins | sample ASW8metaG_FD_204518 | JGI IMG/M metagenome (GOLD analysis project Ga0315338, IMG submission 204518) | Ammonia-oxidizing marine archaeal communities from Monterey Bay, California, United States - ASW #8 | ecosystem: Environmental > Aquatic > Marine > Coastal | place: USA: California | collected... | reverse complement strand
GTTTCTTGAGGATATTCCACTCGGCCACAAGACGGTTCTAGGCTCCTATACTTTCACCGAAGGGAATATCATCAAATTTGCTCGTGAATTTGATCCGCAGCCCTTTCATATTGATCCGGAGGCCGCCAAAGACAGCCCGTATGGCGGGCTGACCGCCAGCGGTTGGCATACAGCTGCGGTTTGGATGAAAGTGATAGTCGCACATCGCTATGCGCAAATTGCCTCGGGTATGGAGGTGACGCAGGTAAATTATCTTTCTCCTGGCGTGCGCGAAATGAAATGGCTGAGTCCTGTGCGCCCCGGAATGACGCTCACCTACACGACTGAGCCTTTCAACAAGAAGGATTGGCCGACACTACCTGGGCTAGGGCTTTTACAAAGCATGAATGAAGCGTGCGGCGAAGACGGCAAGCTCTTTTACAGCTTTATCAGCCAAGTGTTCATCGCAAAGAAGCCAAAGTAGCTGTCTCAATTGTCATTCCCGACTGAGCTATGGAGTGGACTTGCTGGGAAGGAAATTCAGTCGTTTGACGGGGGGCAGTTTCTGTAACTGTGACCACGTTCCTCACATTGTCAAATCAATGCTCGCCTGGAATGCTAAGTTAGCTCAAGTGTCGTTACCGCAAACTCGCTTCGATATTTCCGCCGTCGACGGTAATCGCTGCCGCCGTCGTTTTCTCGGCAAGTGCAAGATAGATAAAGGCTTCGGCAACATCTTTGGTTGTCACTTCGCGACCCAACAGATTGCCGCTCATATAATCTTTTTCTGACAGGCCGCGGGCCTTTGAGCGTTCCGCTACCATCTCGTCGGTGAGAAGACCGGTACGAATTCTATCGGCATTCACCGCGTTCGCGCGGATACCGTCCTGACCGTGATCGAGTGCATATTGCTTGACCAGAAACAGCGCCGCCGCTTTGGGCAAGCCATAAGGGCCAAAACCTTTCCCCGGATTCACGGCTTGCTTGGAGGTATTGAACAACAGACAGCCGCCGGTGCCTTGGGCTTGCATGATGCGCACTGCGTTCTGCGCCACGGACTGATGAGCAAAGAAATTGAGTTCGAAAGAGCGGCGTAATGTTTCTTCATCAACTTCACCGATGCGGCCCTGCCATGCTGCACCGGCATTAGAAACGACTATATCAACACCTCCAAATTTCTCGACGATCTGATCAAAGGCAAGGTGCACTGATTTCGTGTCTGTCACATCACAGGCAATGCCGTCAGCATGACCGCCGATCTCTTCAGCTACGCGATCCGCCGCTTTTTCATTGTGGTCCAAGAGGGCAACTTCTGCGCCTTGTTTGGCCATCGCTTTGGCTGTCGCCGCACCAATCCCTGATCCGCCGCCGGTAATCACCGCCACTTGACGAGCCAGAGGGTTCTCACCGCCTTTGCTAAGCTTAGCTTGTTCGAGCGACCAATATTCGACTTCAAACATGTTGGCTTCAGAAATCGATTGGTAGCCCGACATGCATTCGGCATTAGTAATAACTTCGACAGTGTTTTCGGCGATATCTGCGGCGATATGTGCGTCCTTGGCCGAGGCCCCAAGTCCGAAAAGCCCTAGGCCGGGCACAAGAACAACGCGCGGATAGGGATCAAGTTCCTTTTTTGCAACGTCGAACCCTACATTATTGCGCGCGAAGTAATCGTGATAATGCGCAACATAGTCACCGACAGTTTTTTTCATGTCCACCGCCCATTCGTCCACGTTTCCTTTTTCGGGCGCAGTTAGAAGCATTGGTAAATTTTTAGTACGAATGGTGTGATCTGGAGTGACAACGCCAACTTGGGTATATCGCGCTGCTTCTGCACCATTCACATAACTCATGATTGCATCACTGGTACGAAAGGCAAGTATCTGCCGCTTTACGATACCCTGATCTTTGTCATTGGTCAGCGCGCAAGCGCCTCTTAGGTGAGGCGCAATCTCAGCGAGCGAAGCCGTCTCGGGCAGGTTCACCTGTACTAAAGTCTTCTTGCCTTTTTCAATCTTGCTTTCCGCGCACGAGACCATCTCGATCATCAATTCATATGCAGTGCGTGCATCTTCGGCAAAGGTGAAAATACCGTGCCGCAAAAGAATCAAACCTTCGACCGAAGGGCTCTTTGCGTAGATCTCGCCAACACTTTTCGCTAGCACGAAGCCAGGAATGCAATAAGGGACATAGGCCATACGATCACCAAATGTTTCGCGCGCAAGCGCTTCGCCCTCAGGTTGGTCGGTCAGTGCAAGCACGGCTGTCGAATGGGTGTGATCAACGAATTTATGAGGCAAAAAAGCATGGAGTAGCGTTTCAACCGAAGGGTTTGGCGATTTCGAATCCATTAAGTTCAGCCGCTGGTAACTGACCATGTCCTCGTCAGACAGCGTATCGAGTTTAATCAGTGGCTGAAGGGGCCCCAAGCGCACCGCGGGCAGTCCCGGTGGCTCGATATTACCCATGTCCCAGCCTGATCCTTTAATGCACATCACCTTGACGTCTTGACCAAACAAATCCTTGATCTCTGTTTTAACGGATGTATTGCCACCGCCATGCAGCACCAATTTAGGATCGCCACCCAAAAGCCGCGTAGTGTAGACGCGTAAGGCAAGATCTTTGCCAACATTCTGCTCAGCGTACTTATCGACGAATGATTTGGCGTCCGCATCGGACCAAAGCGATTTCATATTTTGGCTTTCATATACTCACCCTTCGCCTCCTTTGACGAGCTCCGGGTAAGGGTTCAGGGCAAGACAAGAAAAACGCCCTCATGCTAAGCTTGTCGAAGCATGAGGTCCGTGAAAACGCAAGGCCACGTGACAAACCGAGCGGTAATTTTAACAACTAGGTCCCGATCTCCAGCGTTACTCCGTATTGCTTGCACGAGATGACAAGCGGGGGGTGCGTTCACCTTTCTGGAAACAACCCGCGTAAGCCTCGTGCATTTGCCGTGCAAAAACCGCGCTCGGTAATAAAGCCTGTGACCAGGGTCCCAGGCGTCACGTCGAAGGCAGGATTGGCCGCAGGCGAGCCAGGGGCCGAAATCTCGACGCTTACCACCGTTCCATCAACAAGCTTGCCTGTCATTTTAGTGACTTCATCGCCCGCACGCTCCTCGATGGGAATGATGTCACCGGAGTTCAATGTCCAATCGATAGTGGAGGACGGGAGCGCAACATAGAATGGGATATCATTATCCTTCGCCGCAAGCGCTTTTAGATATGTCCCGATTTTGTTTGCGACATCACCATTAACAGTGACACGGTCAGTGCCAACGATGCAAAGATCGACCGCGCCTTTGCGCATGAAATGTCCGCCAGCATTGTCGACGATAATCGTATGGGGCACGCCATGTCCTCCAAGCTCATAAGCTGTGAGCGACGCGCCCTGATTCCGCGGGCGGGTTTCATCAACCCAGACATGAAGCGCAATACCTTCATCATGCGCCATATAGATCGGCGCCAGCGCGGTGCCCCAATCGACACAAGCAAGCCAGCCCGCATTACAATGAGTAAGAATGTTGAGCGGGTCTTTGCTCTTCTTAGCTGATGCCTCACGGAAAATTTTGAGTCCGTGCTCGCCGATTTTCCGGCAAGTCTCAACATCTTCATCGCAAATCAAAGCTGCCTCTGCCCACGCAACGTCAGCACGATCACTGCGCACACTGTTGCGCAACGCATCGCGCATGCGGGTCAGCGCCCAGCGCAAATTCACTGCCGTCGGTCGCGTTGCAAGAAGCGAGTCATGCGCGGCATCAAGTGCTCCGTCCGATGCGTCCTTGCGCATCGCAAAAGCAATGCCATAAGCGGCGGTTGCCCCAATCAGTGGTGCACCGCGCACCATCATTGTCCGGATAGCTTCTGCGGCCTGATCGATAGAGGAAAGCTTTGCTATTGCGAACAAATGCGGCAATTGCGTTTGATCGATGATTGCGACAGATGTGCCGTCAGCATGAGGCCAGATCGTACGGTAATGGATGCCTTGAATTTTCACCCTAATGCCCTTTAAAACTTACTAAGGTCTCCACTTCCTTGCCTAATGTGCGCAGTTTGTTGGCGCCACCAAGTTCGGGGAGATCGATCACGAAGGAGCATCCGTGGACTTTGGCGCCAGCCCGCTCAATCAATTTGATTGCCGCGACGGCGGTCCCGCCGGTGGCAATGAGATCGTCCACGACAATGACGCGGTCTTCCTTTTCAACAGCGTCCTTGTGGATTTCAACTCGGTCAGTGCCGTATTCGAGCTCATAGTCTTCTCCGATGGTATCCCAGGGAAGTTTTCCCTTCTTGCGTACGGGAACAAAGGGCAAAGAGAGTTGATGAGCCACAGCGCCGCCCAAAATAAATCCACGCGCCTCGATTCCTGCAATTTTATCGATCCGTAAACCCGCAAAGTGTTGCACCATTTCGTCGATCGTGCAGCGAAAGGCACGTGCGTTGCCAAAAAGTGTCGTGATGTCACGAAACATGATTCCTTTTTTTGGGTAGTCGGGAATCGTACGGATAAATTTTGAAAAATCCATTTTGCATCACGCCTTCTTCAATACGCGGCCGGCCACCGCATCGAGTTTACGTGTAAGTTCAGGATCACGTTTTTCGGGCGCAGTAATCAGTGCCGCATCAAGGACCGTTTCAATCCCAAACGGCGAATTCGTTCGTTCGGGGCCGAGTTTAGGTGCAGCATGCTTGATCAGCGTGCGTGCATTGTCGGCATTGGAGAGTAGTACCTTGATCACCTGTTCGACCGACACATGGTCATGGTCCGGGTGCCAGCAATCATAATCGGTCACCATAGCCGCAATGGCATAAGGAAGCTCGGCTTCGCGCGCGAGTTTGGCTTCGGGCATTGCAGTCATGCCAATCACATCGCAACCCCAAGAGCGGTAGAGATTAGATTCGGCGCGCGAGGAGAATTGTGGACCTTCCATCGCAAGATAGGTTCCGTTGCGCTGTACTGAAATTCCGGCTTCGCGCGCGGAGGATTCCAACGCATCAGCAAGCTTGGGACAGACCGGGTGGGCCATTGAGACATGGGCCACAAAGCCCTCGCCAAAGAAAGTTTTTTCGCGCGCATGTGTACGGTCGATGAATTGGTCCGCAATAACAAAGGTGCCGGGCGCCAATTCCTCGCGAAACGAGCCGCAGGCCGAGACTGAGATGACATCAGTCACGCCGGCGCGCTTAAGCACATCGATATTGGCGCGGTAATTTATGGTCGTTGGCGATTGTACATGGCCACGTCCGTGGCGCGGAAGGAACGCCATCTCAACGCCATCAAGTGTACCACGCAGAAGTGCATCGGAGGGCGATCCCCAGGGTGATGCAATTTCTTCCCAGCGCGGGTTATCAAGGCCGTCTAGGTCATAGACGCCCGAGCCTCCGATAATTCCAAGAAGTGTTTTTGCCATCTGCCCGACCTTGAAAAGTGGGTCGTTGTATCATGGGGGAGCAGAGGAGCAAGGATCAGGAAGAGTTAGGTCTTGCGAAAAAGCAAGCACTTAGTGCTCGCTGTGCCACAGCCTGCGATAGGAAGCGTAACACAGCATAGAAAAGGCGATCAGAAAGAGGATAACTGCAAAGCCTAATCTTTTGCGCTCTTCCATTTTTGGTTCCGCCGTCCAGGTAAGGAAATAGGTCACATCGCTTGCCATTTGCTCGATCGTGGCGGGCGTTCCATCGGCATAAACGACTTGATTGGCGAAAAGGGGCTGCGGCATAGCAATCAATCCACCGGCGAAATAGGGGTTATAATATTGTCCTGGTGGAACAGTGAGATCAGCGGGCGCATCGTGCCCGTACTCAGTTAGCAGTGCATAAAGATAGTCCGCACCGCCATCGCGGGCTTTCACGATCAGGGAAAGATCTGGTGGCAGCGAGCCATTATTCGCGGCACGTTGCGCATTGTCATTGACGAAACGCGATGGGTAATAATCGGCTGGAATGGCTTCTCGCATCAAAGGGCGGCCGTCAGCGTCGGTCGTTCGTCCACGTTCATCCGGATCTGCAGGGATCATATAGCTTGCAGCAAGTGCGCGGATTTCATTTTCGTTGAATCCTGGGCCACCCGAATCACCCAAATTTCTGAACGCGACAAGATCCAACGTGTGGCAGGCGGCACAAATATCTTTGTAAACGTGAAACCCACGCTGCAGAGCTGCTCGGTCAAACAGCCCAAACGGCCCATCAAACGACCATTCCTGTTGTTCTGGCTCCATGATCTCTTCGGCGGACATCACTATGGAAGGAATTATGCCGAGCACAATGGATATTGCGAGGCTGAATACTAGGCGAAGCATGATTTTAGGCATTTCATACTCCTCTAGCTGGTGCCGTTTAGCACCGGTTTAGCGATGCTGTCAGGTATTGGCTTCGGGGTTTCCCATTTATGGGTGAACGGCATGAGCACCCAAAAATGAATGAAGTAATAAGCCGTTGCTAAGCGGCCAACCCAAAGAAGTGAAATGGTCCCGCCTGCGATCATTCCATCGACCGGTTGCGAGCCAATATAGCCCAGTACCAAGCAGTCTGCGACGAAAATCCAGAACAGCCTTTTGTAGATTGGGCGGAAGCGCGCCGAGCGAACTTTTGAACGATCGAGCCAAGGGACAAAGAAGAGTGTGAACAGCGAACCAAACAATGCCACGACACCCATCAGCTTGTCGGGTATGGCGCGAAGGATGGCGTAGAAGGGAAGAAAATACCATTCCGGCACGATGTGTGGTGGGGTTACTAGCGGATTGGCTTCGATGTAGTTGATCGTATGGCCGAGATAGTTAGGTGCATAGAAAACGAATGCTGCAAACAGAATGATAAAAAGTGAAAGATAAAAGAGATCCTTCACAGTGTAATAAGGGTGAAAAGGCAGTGTATCCTGCGGCCCCTTCACGTCGATGCCAAGTGGATTGTTGTTTCCCGGCACATGCAGCGCCCAAATATGCAAAATTACGACGCCGGCAATTACAAACGGCAAGAGATAATGCAGGCTGAAAAATCGCTGCAGTGTCGGAACGTCGACCGCGAAACCACCCCATAGCCAGTTCACGACGCCCTCGCCGATAAACGGTATTGCCCCGAATAGACTGGTGATCACTGTTGCGGCCCAGAAAGACATCTGACCCCAGGGAAGTGTGTAGCCGAGGAACGCGGTTGCCATCATCAGGATGTAGAGCATGACGCCTAAGATCCAGATCATCTCGCGTGGTTCCTTATAGGAGCCGTAATAGAGCCCGCGGAACATGTGGATATAGACCGCGAGAAAGAACATCGAGCCGCCATTGGTGTGCACATAGCGCAACAGCCAGCCATAGTTCACATCACGCATTATGTGCTCGACTGAATTGAAGGCCATCTCCGTGTGTGGCGTGTAATGCATCGCGAGTGTGATGCCAGTAACCAATTGTACGCCGAGACAGAAAGTAAGAATGGCGCCAAAGGTGTACCAAATGTTCAGATTGCGCGGCGTTGGAAAGGTGATAACTGTGTCGTGCATGAGGCGCAGAACTGGCAGCCGGGTATCCATCCAGCGCGTGAAACCCGAATTTGGGACATAGGTCGAAGGACCAGACATGTTGTTCTCGCTCTTCAGCCGATTCTCACTCGGGTATCAGAAATAAATGTGAAAGGCGGTACGGTTAGGTTGTCTGGTGCTGGGCCTATACGCACCCGGCCCACATTATCATATTGCGACCCATGGCAGGCGCAAAGCCAACCGCCATAATCACCCTGATCGAAAGCAGGAATACAGCCCAAATGGGTGCAGACACCCACCACAATAAGCCATTCCACGGCGCCATTTCCGGCTGCGGCAAGGCGGTTTGCACCAGTCGCCACTGCATTGTCAGCTAGATTACCGTTTCGCGCACTGTCATCGAGCAGATCATCAATGGGCACTGCATCGGCCTCAGTGATTTCATCCGGTGTGAGGCGGCGAATAAAAGTCGGTTGCCCGCGCCACATCACATTGATCAACTGTCCGGGTTGTACGGTCGAAATATCCACTTCGACCGAAGATAACGCTAAAACATTCGCGGCGGGGTTCATTTGCGCAACCAGAGGCCAAGCCGCCAGTGTGGCACCCACAGCGCCGACTGCGCTGGTCGCGACATAGAGAAAATCGCGTCTCGAACTGTCGGCCGTTTGCGATTGGGCCACCGTCATAACCTTTCGTAATTCCGCGCCGGAGAATTGGCAGAGAAGCCGGCACGTTGAGGTAATCAGACATGTTCGGAGCGCGCGCACTGGTGCCGAAAATTTGCCGCTCCGAATCTATCGGCGAAATTTCAGAATGGCGGTACCATAGAGGAGAAAAAATGACAGGGGCTTGCGGCACCATGCCGCAGAAAATCAATAAAATAGCGGGTTTAGGGAGTAACGAAGCATGTGCGGCATAGTGACCGTGCGCTAAATCCTACCATCAACAAAGATGAGTAATTTTTCCAATGCGAATAGCCCTTTTTGAACCTGATATTCCGCAAAACGCGGCGACGCTTATTCGGCTCTGTGCTTGTCTCGGCGTTCCTATCGACATTATCGAACCCTGCGGTTTCGTGTTCAGCGATGCGGGTTTTAGGCGCGCAGGGCTCGACTATCTCGAGCGAGCCGAAATAACCCGGCATGATTCGTGGAACACCTTTCTTGCCCAGACGAATCAGAGGCTCGTTTTATTGACTACCAAAGCACCGCTCTCGTACACCGCGTTCAAATTTGACTCTAACGATACCCTACTTTTGGGCCGCGAGAGCGCCGGCGTACCGGAAGACGTGCATGCGCGTGCCGATTGTGCACTAAAGATAGTGCTAACGCCGGGCTTGCGTTCAATCAATGTTGCATTGGCCGGAGCGATGGTGCTGGGTGAAGCCTTGCGGCAAACAAAGGGATTTGGCGAATGAGTGACCAGGCGCATGACACCAAAGACATGAAGGCCCGCGCCGCGGCATGGTTTGAGGAATTGCGTGATCTAATCTGCGCTGAATTTGTAGCCATTGAAAAAGAATGTTCCGGTGTGATGAACGATTTTCCTGCTGGGCAGTTTGAACGTAAGAGCTGGAAACGTCCGGCAACAGACGGTGCTGACGGCGGTGGCGGAACGACGTCAGTTATGCGTGGCCGTGTTTTCGAAAAAGTTGGCGTTAATATTTCGACCGTACAGGGCAAATTCAGCACGCAATTCGCCAAAGAAATTCCTGGCGCCGGTGAGGATGGTAGCTATTGGGCGAGCGGCATATCTTTGGTTTCCCATATGCGTTCGCCGCGTGTGCCTGCCGCGCATTTTAATACGCGTCATATCGTGACACAAAAATCCTGGTTTGGCGGTGGCGGCGATCTGACGCCGACGCTCGACGTTCAGCGTAACCGCGAACACCCTTACGCGGTGAGCTTTCATGAGAGTTTTAAAAATGCATGTGACGCGCATGGAGCAGATTACTACGAACGGTTTTCAAAATGGTGTGACGAATACTTCTATCTTCCGCATCGCGAAGAGCCGCGCGGTGTCGGCGGGATATTTTATGACTATGTTGAGAATGATTGGGAGAAGGATTTTGCTTTTACCCAAGACGTAGGCCGTGCTTTTTTGGCAGGCTATAGCGCAATTGTACGCCGGGGTATGAACGAAGCTTGGACAGCTGCCGAGCGCGAGGAGCAGCTTGTACGCCGGGGTCGTTATGCGGAATTCAATCTTGTCTATGACCGTGGAACAAAGTTTGGACTAGCGACGGGTGGAAATATCGAAGCGATATTGATGTCGATGCCGCCGGTGGTGCACTGGCCTTAAATACGACGCGATTCCCCTGGACAGGAAACAGCCACCCTTTTAGTTTCCCATCCGTTTGAAAATCATACAGCGAGTAATTATGGAGCTTACGCCTGAATTCTGGGAAGGTCTTATTCAGCCGTGCCGGTTACCAGATAGTGACGGACCGGATAATCGACTGAGGGGTTCATGATTAAGGAAATTTCTATCCATCCGAGGAGAGCGATGTGACAGACATGAGTATGCTGCAATGGCTGACGCTCGCCGTTTTCGCGACAACGATCATATCCATCATCATCAACAAACTCGATGCGGCGGTAATTGCGCTGCTCGGCGTCGCCGTCCTGGTGTGGTTAGGAATCATGACCGAAGTCGAAGCGGCTCAGCTTGTTGACTGGAACGTGATAGCGATTCTCCTCGGCATCTGGATTATTGCGATCTACTTCGGAAAGACGGGGGTTCCAAGCTGGTTATCAGCGCAATCCTTCAAGTTGTCCGGTGGGCGGCCGGGGCTGCTGATCATGATTCTTTCCACACTTGCTGGCGTTCTGTCGCTGTTCATCGACAATGTGGTAGTCATCCTGATGATGGCCCCGGTGGCGCTGCCGCTCGCACGGGCGCTTAGCATTCCAGCGACTCCAATGATATTGATGATTGGGCTTAGTGCCAATTTCATGGGCACCGCTCTTCTGCTCGGTGACTTACCGCCGCAAATGCTGCACAGCGTTGCCGGCGCTGAGTTCATCGACTTCATCTGGCAGGATGGTCGCCCATCGTCGTTCCCGATCCTTGCAGTCACATTCGCGATAACTCTTGCCGTTATGTACTTCTACGGATTTCGGCGGATTGGAAAACGGACTGCAGCCGATGTCGTCGGCCTCGAATCCAACATTCCTGATCCACTGTTTGCGTTCCTCGTTGTTGGTATGTTCGTGCTGACCGTCGTTGCGATGGGTATCCGCGAAATTCTGGATGTCAGATTAGGATTCATCGCCCTAACCGGCGCCATAATCCTTGTTCTTATAGTCGAAATCATGGCCGAGAGACTTAAGAGCGCCCCAAGATTCGAGCAAGTTGTACAAGAACTCGATTGGCGGGCGGTATTCTTCTACGTGGCGCTATTCGCGCTCGTAGGTGGACTCGAGAAAGCGCACATTCTCCAAATGATGGCCGACGCGATGCAGCCGATATTCATAGAGAATTATGCTCTTGGCGCCACTCTACTGTACTGGGTCACGGTTCCTGTCGTGGGGGTTGTCGAGCACGACGCTTATATTCTGACCTTCCTATATATGATCCGCGATCTTGGCGCTTCCGACGTTCCGACATGGCCGCTCTGGTGGATGGTCCTTTGGTCCGGAACACTTGGCAGCAATCTCACGGTCGCAGGCGCGCCAGCTCTTTATGTTGCGCTCCGCATCGCCGAGAAAGAGGAGGCACGTAAGGTATCACTGCGAGAATTTCTGTCTTGGAGCGTAGTGTTTTGCTTGATCAGCTCTTCAGTCTGTTACGTGTTCGGAATGCTGATTTGGGTCCTGCCGTATTCCAACCTATAGGAGTAATCATGCTCAAGAGATTGCCTTACCTTCCAGTCGCCATCCTAGTCCTAATCGCATCGTTCAGCGGCGCAGTCCCCGCTTCGCATGCGGCAGACAGTGAGCATGCCGTCGCCGATTTCTCGGGCTATTGGGAGCGGCCCGAAAGACCCAGCGCGGCAGCGGTCTATTACCCGGTGGGGGACGGGCCCGTACCGGTAACATTTAGTCGAGACGTGGAAGCGGGGCGGCAGGGCTTGCAATATTTGGGCGACTATACCAACCCCATTCTTCTACCCCATGCCGCAGAGGCGGTTAGGGCGCAACATGAAACATACCGCAGAGGGGAGGCCGTTTGGTCGGCTTGGGCGCTTTGCTGGCCGCCTGGCGTTCCTATCGCACTCAGCATGGTCTGGGCGGTTCAAATCTTACAATCCGAAGACGAGGTCACGATCATCTACCAGATGAGCCAGTCGGTTCGGCACGTTTACCTCAACGACGGACACCCCGCCGATCCCAAAGTCTCATGGTTCGGGCACTCCGTAGGGCACTACGAAGGAGACCATACGCTCGTGATTGACACCATCGCCCAGGACCCGCGAGCCCTGACCGATCGCTTTGGAACGCCGAAGAGCGAAGCGATGCGCGTTGTCGAAAGATATACGATCTCCGCCGACGGACAGCGCTTGGATATTGAGTTCAACGTAGAAGATCCCCAGACGTTCGCGACGGCGTGGTCGGCGAAAGTCAGCTATGTGAGGGTGCCTAACGGTTATCGTCTGAGCAGCGCAGAGGGCCCGCAGGAACGAATATTTCCCGAATTTATTTGTCCCGAAAATAATCGCGACGCTGCGGGCGGAGGCCATCCGATTCCGGTGGCAACAACGTCCGACTTCTAGATCCAAAATTCGCGTGCGAGATTTGAGCGCCAAACAAATCTCCGCTCACCCCCCGAAAGCGGACTTCTCCTCGGTGTTCCGACTGACTGTTAGTAGCCAGTCTCAGTTTTTCCAGCCCTGTGGTGTCAGCGCGGAACCCATAATAATTGTTAACGCCCCAGTGGGTATGCCCAGGAGAAAGTGGTAAGACTTGCGTCCGACCGCCCAATCGGAGTTACCATTGGGCCGGAGAATCAACGACCAGCCCCCCAGGGCACCTGGTAGAGGAGAAAGTTATGCTCAAGAGATTGCCTTACCTTCCAGTCGCCATCCTGGGCTTCATCTGTGTTCAAGCGAACGCACAGCAGCTCGCCGCATTGCCCGATGGTGCGGGTAAAGAGCTCGTCGAAGCCGCCTGCGTCGCGTGCCACGAGACGGACATCATTTACAGCTCGAACGGCTATACGCATGCACAATGGGGCTATCTCATCGACGGCATGATTGATCTGCCGGATCCGCTGCAATCAAACATTCTCCACTACCTCGGGACGACCTTCCCCGAGCGGTACGATCGCCGGCCGGAACTCGTGTCTGGTGAGCACAACGTTACATTCCTCGAGTGGCGCGTACCGACGCTCGGGCAGCGCCCGCGCGACCCGCTCATGACGCCGGACGGCATGATCTACTGGGCCGGCATGGTCGGCAACATGATCGGCCGGCTCAACCCCAAAACCGGCGAGATGAAGGAGTGGCAACTCGAGCAGGGCGCCTATCCACACAGCATCATCGACGATGCCGAAGGCAATATCTGGTACACGGGCAACAGCAACGGCACGGTCGGAAAGCTCGATCCCGATACCGGCGAAATCACTGTATACCCGATGCCCGATCCCGATGCGCGCGATCCGCACACGGGTATCATCACGCGCAGCGGCGATTACTGGTTCTCGCTGCAGAACAGCAACATGATCGGCCGGCTCGTTCCCGACACGGGCGAAATCCGCCTCATGGATACGCCCGAGCCAAACGCACAACCGTACGGCCTCGAGGAAGACTCGACAGGCATGATTTGGTATGCGTACCGTGGCGCGCCCTACATCGCGCGCGTCAATCCCGACTCCTGGGAGATTACGGAGTTCGCGACGCCGATGCCGGATCCCGACTCTCATGGCGGCAACTACTACAACCGGCGACTCTCAATCGACAGCAACGACATGATTTGGTACGTCGATTCGGGACGTGGTCACCTGGGCCGGCTGAACCCGCAAACCGGTGAGATCGATGAATGGATGACGCCGAATGGGGAGAAATCGCATCCCTATGCGATCGAGGTCGTCGATGACGTCGTCTGGCTCAACGAGTCGGAGATGCGTCCCGACGTGCTGCTGCGCTTCGATCCTGAGACCGAAGAGTTTCAGAGTTGGCCCATTCCCTCGGGTGTAGGCATCATCCGCAACATGCGCAGGACGCACGACGGCAACCTCGTCTTTCACCAGAGCAGCACGAACACGGTCGGTCTGATCCTGATTGACCACGAGAGCGACTGGGAACCCGGACCCTATCGCCCATAGCGGCTAGTCTCCTCTGTTGAACTGGTCGCTTCCTGAGCCTGTAAAGGTCGGTGCGAGAAAGGTCGATTGGCCGAAGGAGTTCTTTGCCAAGCAGATGTCCGGTCTTACCCCAAGAGCAGACATCGGGTGTGCGCCGCAGAATGTCTGCTTGGTGCCATAAGCAGACATGGCAGGGCTTCAGGCCACTCCCTACCCGGATGCATCTTGCGGGGTTACTCGCCGGGCGGCGTTCCGCCTGCTTCCAGATAATCGAGATAACGGCTGTCGCTCTCGTCGAAAAATGTGCCCCACGGCCTAGGATCGGTGGCTTCCCAATAAAGCGGATCGCCGGGAAGGCGTTCGTTTAAGAAACCACGTTCGTCGAGGAAGACCTTACTCGAAGGACCGTTGGTATCGGTGCAGGAATTGAACAGAGGCCGCAGCTCCGGACGGGCATCATCGTCGCGCTCATAGGCAAGCTGCGAAAAATAGGGCCGGACAAACACATTCGGATCGTAGAGGAATAGCTCGCCGCGCAAGGTGTCGCCGTCGAGCCAATAGCGTTCAACGGTTTCGAGATCACCGGTGAATTCGAAGGGCAGACCCTTCCAGCCGCGAATTTGATTGCTGTGAACGACCAAAACATCTTCATGCCAAAAGCCAACGGATTCGCCGTGCCATTTCGGATGAGCGAAGTCGCCCGAAGCATGTCCACTGCCGTCCGTGTAAATCCAGCGAATGTAATTCATTGTGTTGTCCGCGCCGATCATCCAAACGCGACCGGGACGGACAACGAATTCTTCGGCCCTGTCCACAGCATTGATAAAGCCTCCAGGAAGGCAGAACGCGCTGGATTCCCATATCCGACCCTCGGCGGTGGCTTTCATCTCCTGAACGAAATATTCGCGGTGTTCAGGCGTCAGCATCGCCGCAACCGTACCGGCGTGATTGATGCCGCCATCGAGCCTGTCGGCGCCGCCGATAAAGCGTCCACTCCAATCGGGCAAGGTCTCGAATGTGTGCTGTGTTCCGCCGCCAGCTTCCGCGAGAAGCGCCTGATAATGCTCCCACGCATTTGCATAGTCATGTGGGCTCGCTAGATCGAGTGCGTCCTCGGCTCCGGCGCCGGTCTCGCCGTATCGATTCTCAACCTGCATATCCAAAAATTCGAGAACGGTGTTGTTCCGGTAGTAGTCGACAGAAGTCCAAAGCGCGCTGTCCTGCTGATAGTCAGAGGTTGAGAAAATATCCTGCGCTACCGCGAGCCCAGGCGACACGCCCATCAGCAATACGCCCGTAACGAACATGAATACCGGCTTATGATTCACGCCATCTCTCCCTTCGCGTTGATGATTTCAGAAGGTTATAGCCGCCCCTGTAGCCGGCACAACGGCAGCGCTCATGTTGGCGTTCGACAGCAAAGCCGGGTTATTGCTCGACGCGGTTACGCTTGACGTGATTATCGAGTCGGATATTCCTGTGACGCTTATTGAATAGTCACCTAGTCACCTAGTCACCTAGTCACCAATGAGATGGCATAGCTCTGCAAGAAGCGCTGCGCGGTCGGGAATAAAATCCTCTTCAATCCACCATTGTTCTAAGCTTGAGAGAATGTGTCCGACCGAGGGCCCTTCCTTGGCACCAGCCTCCATCACATCGCGCCCGTCGATTGGAAATTGAGGGCGTTCCCAACCCACAGTGCGTGTCCATGCAAACTCCCACGCCGAATCAACCGGAGATTCTGCCCAACCCAATAATATTAAATCGCAAAACCGTTCTTTTCCGAAGCGGTAAAGAAACTTTGTTGCCTCTTCAGAACAAAGCTGCTTCGCGGTTTTTTTATAATCCGACAAGATGCCAACAAGTTGCGCACGATTCGCATTTGAAAATTTCAAATTGGAGGCGACCATATGCGCCACCTGATCAGAGGGTAAAAGGGCGGCAAGGCAAAGAATCGGACTACGCGGCATTTTCTTTCGGCCAGCGATTGCGATGATTTTTATCAGTCGTTCAAGATTAATGGGTTCCGGAAGAACTTCGCCCAGAATGTTATGGCTTTGCATCGCGGTCAGTGCAGGGCCCGGATCAGACGCCGCTAGAAGCTGCAAAAGCTCTTTTTGAACGCGCTCGCCAGAGAGGCACTTTAAACCAGCTTTGTTTGCTGCCGCGGCTTCCAATGCGGCTTGGTCCGGCGCGCCTTTTCCGTACCACGCGTAAAAACGGAAAAATCTTAGGATACGCAGATAATCCTCACGGATGCGGTCGTTTGGGTCGCCGACAAATTTGACTCGGCCCGCATGCAAATCAGAGACGCCACCTTTCAAATCGAATAGTGTTCCCGTCTCGTCGGCATAGATCGCGTTCACCGTAAAATCGCGCCGCGCCGCATCTTCGGCCCAGTCATTCGTGAACGCGACAATCGCGCGGCGACCATCAGTAGAAACATCTTTGCGTAAACTTGTGACTTCGAAGGGGTGGCCTTTAACGATGGCAGTGATGGTGCCATGTTCTATTCCTGTTGGAACAGTTGTGATGCCGGCAGCTTCCATTGCCGATATAGTGGCATCAGGGGCAAGTGTTGTGGCGATATCGATATCGCTTACTGTTACGTTTTCCCCGAGAAGCGCATTGCGGACTATGCCACCGACAAAGCGTGCGTCACCGCCGGCGGCCCGCAAAGCACGAAACAGGCTTGCGGCCTTTCCCTCCTGTATCCATTTGTGCTCCGCCGGATCAAGGCGTGCGTTCATGGCTGCGCTCACTGCTCAGTAGCGGGTGCGAATTGGCCTGGAACGACCTCACCGTCTTCCACATGTGGAGGAACATATATTCCTTCCGTCGTTTCGCCATTACTTAGGCGCCACCAAACAAAACTTAAGATGACCAATATCAAACCGCCAGCAGTAAGAATTGTCCACGGGTGTACGCGCGTCTTGCCCTTGGAGGCTGCTCGGCCAATGGCACGCCAATAGATGCCGTAGAGGAAGAACGGCAATAGAAAGAGAACAATGTCCAGAAGAATTCGTCGGATCATCTTTCCCTGAGCCTTTTCGAAAAATTTACTATCATCCCCGCCGTTGCTCCCCAAATTAGACGATCTTTATACTGGATCGTATAAAATTCTCGGATTGTTCCGTTTTGCTCCATGCTGCGCCGCTCATGATTCGTGGGATCCAATAGGTAGGCAAGGGGCGCTTCGAAGATTTCATCAACCTCTTTGCGGTTTGGGACAAAATTGACCTGCTCTCGAAGCAGCCCAACCACCGGGATGACTGTATAACCCGTGACGGTTTTGTAAGGGTCCAGAAAACCCAATAGCTCGACGGCATCCTTAGAAATACCGGTCTCTTCCTGGGTCTCACGCAATGCTGTTTGGAGAAAACTCTCCCCCTCCATCTGAGACCGGCCTCCAGGAAAGCAGATTTGTCCGGCATGGAGCGACATTTCTTGTGGGCGTAAGGTTAATATCACGCTCGGGTTGGGGCGCTCGATTATCGGTATTAGGACTGCCGCAGGGTTCTCGATCGCACTGGGTTCCCCCGGGGCCGTTCCCAATAAATATGGTGCAATGCGCACTTTAAGATCGCCCGGCCCTATATTCGCGATGCTGGGAGGAATTTCGGACATGGCCATAATAGCAAACCGGTGGATAACGAGGCTGTTGAGTGCCCATGAGAGGCTGTTGAGTGCCCTTGAGAAGAGCATACTGGAGATGCAACATGGGCGTCTCGATGTCGCCCCAAATTTGGTTAAACGACCTCGAATGGCCATCCCACCAATATAGGGTGGACATTAGGCTTGCTGCTTATAGGGCCACAAGCCGGAATGCGACGAGTAGATATCCGCCATCCTGTTTTTGGCGGTTGAGAGGCCATTGTTCTCATAGGAATTTGTTCTCTAAGAAGATTGTTCTTGAAGGGGTGCGAGTGATGAGTGTGACGGGTGCCGCAGTGGATAATGAAAAACTATCAAGCAGCGAACAGGGAAATACGGCACGCCCCGAAGAGTGGGCCGACGAAGTCGCTGCTAAATTTTCCAGAGCGCGTGATTCGATTTCCGGAATTATTTTTGGACAACCGACGGTCGTCGATCAAGTATTAGTCACGCTACTATCAGGCGGAAACGGTCTTTTGATTGGCCTTCCCGGCCTCGCTAAAACGCGACTCGTTGATACGCTGGGCACTGTTCTTGGAATGGATACAAAGCGCATTCAGTTTACGCCCGACTTAATGCCTGGGGATATTGTCGGTTCCGAAGTGCTCGAAGAGGACGACGAGGGCAAAAGAGGCTTCCGTTTTGTCAAAGGTCCTGTTTTTTGCCAATTGCTTATGGCCGATGAAATTAACCGCGCGTCTCCGCGCACACAATCTGCATTGCTGCAAGCTATGCAAGAACACCATGTTACCGTGGCTGGCGCTCGTTTCGACCTTCCTCGCCCGTTTCATGTTTTGGCGACACAAAACCCCTTGGAGCAAGAAGGGACCTATCCGCTTCCTGAGGCGCAGCTCGATCGTTTTCTTATGCAGATCAATGTCGGATATCCAGATCGAGCTGCCGAAGAACGCATGTTACTTGCGACAACCGTCGGTGATGAGTCAGCACCTGAGCAGGTTCTCGACACGGATGTTCTCATGAAGGCCCAGTCCCTCGTGCGTCGCTTACCAGTTGGTGAAAAAGTTGTATCGGCGATATTAGGTTTGGTGCGGTCGGCACGTCCTGATTCCGATGCCAGTGAAATGGTTCAGAATTTCGTTGCTTGGGGGCCGGGACCGCGAGCCAGCCAGGCCTTTATGCTGGCCATTCGAGCCCGCGCGCTGCTCGAGGGACGCTTTGCGCCCTCAGTTGACGATATCGTGGCCCTGGCGCAGCCTATTCTAAGGCACCGTATGGCACTCAATTTTTCGGCACGGGCCGAAGGTAAAACAATCGCACAAGTTATTGATCATCTCTGCGACGATTATCGCTAGGAACAATTTGTCGAAACCCGCTGCTCACGCACATTTGTTGCCACGCATTTTTTAGGACGCACGGCAAAATGGCAGACACGTCACAAGTCCCAGTGCAGCCCCGCACTAACGAACTGTGGAATCCCGTACGTGAGGAGGCGGAGAATCTAGCAAGCGCTTTGCCGCCACTGCTAGTTGCTGCAGAGCAACTGGCCTCCGCGATTGTTCTTGGGGTTCATGGACGCCGTAAGGCAGGTATGGGAGAGACCTTCTGGCAGTTCCGCCGCTATGTCATAGAAGATCCTTCCACTGCTATCGATTGGCGGCAGTCTGCAAAATCCCAACATCTTTTTGTACGCGAACGCGAGTGGGAGGTTTCGGAGTCGGTTTGGTTCTGGCGCGATGGTTCTCTTGGGATGCAGTTTGCCTCCTCAAAAGAATTGCCTACTAAAATTGATCGCGCGACGGTTCTAACACTTGCGCTTGCGTCCTTGCTGGTGAGCGGCGGTGAACGCATTGCACTTTTGGGGGGTGAAACGCCGCCGGCAATGGGCCGTACGGCATTACGAAGGATCGCACATATTCTTGGCGATCTACCTCCGGTTGCCAAGGGCGTGCCTCCCGCAGCTTCGCTTTCGCGCCCTGGTACCCTGGTTTGGGTTTCTGACTTTCTCCAGCCCTTGGACGAAATAGAATCACGGATGCGCGCTTTCGCAAATTCGGGCGTAAAAGGTTTTCTCGTTCAGATCATCGACCCGGCGGAGGAAGATTTTCCGTTCACCGGCCGCGTGCGCTTCGAGATGCCTTCCCATGCCGACACGACAATGTTCGGGAAGGTGCAGAATATCAGGACCAATTATCGGGAGCGCTATGCCGACCATGCCGATGCGATTGGTCTACTCGCGCGCCGTCTGGGATGGCATTTCTTACGCCATCGTACAGATAAACCGCCTCAGACGACTTTGATATCGCTTTATGGCGCAATTGGCGGCGCGCGTGCCCAGAGGGGGTTCTAGTTCATGGGATTCGTCAATGGACTCATCCCTGGCCTCAGTTTCGGCGTGCCATTCCTTCTCCTGGCGCTACTCGGATTGCCAATCATTTATTGGCTCTTACGTGTTACGCCGCCTGCACCTAAGCGCGTTGTGTTTCCGCCTCTGCGTCTTCTCTTCGGCCTCATTTCTCCTGAAGAGACGCCATCTAAAACCCCGCTTTGGCTTCTCCTTTTACGGCTTGTGGCTGCGGCCATTGCGATCCTTGCACTTGCCGAACCAATCTATGATTCGACTCCAACCGAGCAGGGCGACGACCCCCTTATCCTTGTGGTCGACAATGACTGGGCCGCTGCGCAACATTGGCAGCAACGCGTCAACGCGATGGGAAATATCCTCACTGGCGCCCAGACCAACGAGCAGTCGGTAACAATCATTTCCACTGCCGAGTCGATGCCGATAAGCCCGCAATGGATGGATGCGGCAGTTGCAGCGGGGACGGCGGATGAAATCATTCCCGAGCCCTGGCTACCGGATCGTTCGCGTGCCTTGGCAGCTCTGGAGGATTTGGAAGACGTTCCAGGCACTCCACAGGTTGTTTGGCTTTCCAATGGAATTGAGGACGCGGCTGCTGAGGAATTTGCCGAGGCCCTTGCCGACATCGGAAACCTCACGCTCTTTTCGGATGATCTAGCGACTGCGGCATTGGGTTTGCGTCCACCTACAAATAGGGCTGACGGTTTCGGCGTAACAATTATCCGCGCTACGACGGGTGCTACGCAAAGCGGCCAGGTGGCAGCACTTGACGGACGGGGGCTGGTTCTCGAAACGGCGCCATTTAGCTTAGATGCCGACGAACGTGAAACCGAGGCTATTATCGCTTTGCCCCTGGAGCTTCGTAACGAAACTTCGCGGATCGTCATTCAGGGTGTTGTATCGGCCGGCAGCGTGCAGTTAATCGATGCACGCTATCTCCGTCGCCCGGTTGGGGTGGTAGCGGGAACTGCAGGTTCGACCGAGCAGCCTTTGGTTTCGGATGTCTATTACATCGAGCGCGCATTGGAGACCTATGCTGAGATTCGTCGCGGCACGCTTTCTCAAGTGCTGGACAGCGGAATTGCTGTTCTAGTGCTCGCAGATATCGGTCAACTAAACGAAGAAGAGCGTGAGCGGGTGACTGAGTTTGTCGAGAATGGCGGCATGCTTTTACGCTTTTCAGGGCCACGTATTGCTGCGTTGACTGGCAACGACAGCCTGATCCCGGTGCTTTTGCGCGGCGGCGAAAGGTTGATGGGAAGTGCGCTTGCTTGGGAGGAGCCACAGCGCCTGGCAGCATTCCCAGAAGGATCGCCCTTCCAGGGCCTTGCTGTGAGCGAGGAAATCACAGTGTCACGTCAGGTTTTGGCAGAGCCCTCAATTGAACTTGCCGAGAATAGCTGGGCTCGCTTGGAAGACGGTACACCCCTCGTGACGGCTGCATCACGTGGGCAGGGACAAATCGTTCTTTTTCACGTTCCGGCAAGCCCAGGCTGGTCTTCATTGCCGCTCTCAGGCTTATATGTCGATATGTTGCGCCGTACGGTGAATTTGTCCGGTGGCATTCGTGGCCAAGCGGCACAGAACGCTGACACGATTCCACCGTATCAGACGCTCGACGCCTTTGGGCGTTTGGTGCGTCCATTTCCTGAAACAATTGCGATCGATACCGAGCAAATGGCAAGCTTAGCTCCGAACGCACAAAACCCGCCCGGCCTATACGGGAATCAAGATGGGTTTATTGCGTTCAATGCAGTCGGTGAGGATGTTTCCTTGTCGCCGCTTAACGTTGGGCAGCCACAATTCGGTTATGAGACGGGCCGGGTTTTAAGCGTCCTCAAATGGCCGCTTTTGCAACTTGTCCTGTTGATCTTAATCGTGGATGCGTTCATTTCGCTTTTCCTGCGCGGATATATTTCCATACCGCGATTGCAATCGGCGGCAAGTCGCGTCGGCGCAATTTTGTTGATGCTGTTTGTAGCCGCACATGTTGGCGCAGTGCGCGCCGCCGATGCACTACCCGATCCGCAACGCGCCATGAACATGGCATCGGCACTCGATACAAAACTTGCCTACGTCATTACCGGCGATAGCGCAGCCGACGAGATGAGCAGGGCGGGTCTGTTTGGACTCTCGACTTGGGTTTTTGCGCGTACAGCCTATGAGCCGGTACAGCCCGTCGGTATCGATCTGGAACGAGAAGATCTTTCTTTTTATCCGTTGATTTATTGGCCAATGGTCGCTGCCCAGGCTGATCTTTCTCCTACGGCGCTTGCCAAGGTCGACGATTTCATGCGTACCGGGGGAACGATCCTTTTCGATACGCGGGATCAACCGCTTTCTGGATTAGCGCCCGGTGTCGCCTCTCCTGGGGAAGCAACATTACGGCGCGTTCTGGAAAAACTTGATATTCCGCCTTTGCAGCCGATTCCTCCAGACCATGTTCTCACCAAATCCTTTTATCTTTTGGACGAATTTCCTGGACGCTGGGCAGGTGGCCAGGTTTGGGTGGAATCATTGCCAGAGCGCAGACCCGAAGAGGAAGAGGCGGTCGCGCGGGGCGGCGACGGGGTGTCACCGATTATTATCGGTGGGAATGATTGGGCATCCGCCTGGGCACTAGACGATGAATACCAACCGGTCGCCGCCGTCGTGCCCGGCGGTGAATACCAGCGCGAGATCTCAGTGCGCTTTGGGGTAAATGTCGTAATGTATGCACTGACCGGAAACTACAAAACCGATCAGGTGCATGTTCAGACCCTTTTGGATCGTTTGGGTGAAGAGGGGAAAGATTAGGCCGTGCTTGATTGGCTTCCCTTTAACATCGCTTTTGCGCCGCATGTGCCGTTATGGCTCCTGATAACGTGTGCCAGCATCGCTCTCGTTGTTTTTTTATACACGATATGGCGACGGGGGACTGGGGCATTAGCCCGCCTGTTTGCATTATCAACCCTAGTTTTGGCGCTTGCTAATCCACTGATCGTTGTCGAAACACGTGAAGGGTTAGATGACGTTGTTGCGCTTGTCGTAGATCGGACGCAGAGCCAAGGCATCGGAACGCGCCAAGCCGATACGGAACGTACGCTGAACGCATTGCGTGAACGCTTGGATGAAATGAATGGCCTTGAGGTACGTGAAGTCGAAATTCGTACCGATCCCGAACGGGGGACGGCATTGTTCGGAGGGCTGGGCGCGGCCATAGGTCAAATTCCGATAGATCGCTTTGCCGGCGCTATCATGATCACCGATGGTCAGGCGCATGATCCGCCGGAGTTAGAGACTTTTGTGCCGGGCGCGCCAGTGCATGCTATATTGACCGGCGAGCCCGATGAGCGAGATCGTAAGCTCAGCGTCGAGCGCGCCTCACGCTTTTCCATCGTTGGTGAACAAGCAGAGATTAAGGTTCTGGTTGAGGATGTCGGCCTTGCGGGCGCATCGATGGCGATGCTGACCATGCGTGTAGATGGCGAAGAGCAGGAAGGTATTGCCGTTCCTGTTGGCCAGGAGACTACATTCGAAATTCCAATCGAGCATGGCGGCGAGAATGTTATTGAGCTCGAAGTCGAGGCCGGTGATGCCGAGCAAACTTTGCAGAATAATAGCGCGGTTGTCATCGTCAATGGCGTGCGTGATCGGTTACGGGTTCTTTTAGTCTCGGGTCAGCCACATGCAGGCGAGCGGGTGTGGCGTGATCTGTTAAAAGCCGACCCATCGGTTGATCTCGTGCATTTCACGATTTTGCGTTCACCTGAAAAAGGCGAGTTTGCACCGATTAACGAGTTGTCACTCATTGTCTTTCCGCAGCGTGAATTGTTTGTAGAGAAACTTTCCGAATTCGATCTTGTTGTGCTTGATCGATATGTCAATGACGAACGCGTTGTTCCACTTCTCTATCTTGAGAACATTGCACGTTACGTTGAGGAAGGGGGCGCGTTAATGGTTTCCTCCGGGCCAGAGCTCTCACAATTTGAAACCAGTATTTACGCAACGCCGCTTGCATCTGTATTGCCGGCCCGGCCCACAGGCGAAGTTGTCAATGGACGTTTTACGCCAAACGTTACGCAACAAGGCCTAGCTCATCCGGTCACTGGCTCGCTTGAAGGCAGCAATCGTGAGGTCTTGCCGGGTGCCGAGCCAATAGATGCACAATGGGGGTCTTGGTATCGCGTCATTGCTTCGGAGTTAGTTTCTGGGACTACGGCCATGGATGCGCCGGACGGTTTGCCGCTTCTGGTGCTTGATCGCATTGGCGAGGGCCGGGTTGCGCAACTACTCTCTGATCAGGTCTGGCTTTGGGCGCGTGGCCATGAAGACGGCGGGCCGCAGGCAGAGCTCTTACGCCGGGTTGCGCACTGGCTGATGAAGGAACCAGATCTTGAGGAGGAGCGTTTACTTGCTGATGTGCAGGATGGCGAATTGCGCATTACTCGCCGCACCATGGCTGAACAGGCGGACCCGGTCACAATCACTTCCCCCGGTGGCGAAGAAACCGAAGCAGTATTCTTGCGTACTAATCCAGGCATATTTACCGCCCGTCTTGGCGCAGATGAGCTTGGGCTCTATCACTTGGGTGACGGCGTACTAAATGCTGTGGCTGCTGCGGGACCGCTCAATCCGCGCGAGATCGCCGATATGCGTGCCACGGAAGAAATTATTGCGCCCTATGTTGAAGCTACGGATGGGGGCATCCATTGGATCTCGGATGGCATGCCTGAACTACGCGAGATCAATCAAGCCGCGAACGCGGCGGGCAATGGCTGGCTCGGGATTGAACGGCGTGGATCTTATCGCGTGACTGCAGTCGAAAACGACGAATTGCTGCCGCCCTGGTTGGCACTTTTTCTTGTCGTGGGTACAACGCTTTTCGCCTGGCGCCGCGAGTCACGTTAAGGTGTTTCTTGCGTTCGATTTTCTAAGTAGGGCTGATCGCAATTTGAGGCAACAGTGGTGTGCGAGAACTGCTCGCCTATAACAACGTCGTTGCTTATGCTGAAGCGGGAATATCGGTGCTAACACGCACCACGTCGCCGGAAAGTTTTTCAAGCGCGCCTGGCTTTAATGATCGGCCCAGCAATCTTGCGGGATCGACAGGTCCCGGCATACTGATACGCCGCGGTGGTATTTGACCAAAACCAACCTTAGAATAATACGGCACGTCGCCAACTAGAATCACACTTTCATGCCCTCGTGCCTGTGCCTCTTGGATTCCCCTCTTCATCAACGAGATGCCAATACCCTTGCCGCGCAGCTCCGGTAGTACTGCCAGCGGACCAAGCAATAGAGATGGCGTTCCACCAATATCAATAATGGTAAAACGCACTGAACCGAGAAGCTTAAGGCTCTTATTGTCTGTGGCAACGAAGCTTAGTCCATGAACGGGCTGGATTTCTTCGCGGAGGCGATAAGCAGTTTTGGCAAAACGCCCAGCACCGAAGCAGGCATTCACCAACTGCTTAACTTTTTTTGCATCCTTCGCCCTCTCGTCTCGTATCTGCCACATAATTGCCGTTCCACCTTTGGCTTACGAATCATCAACAAAGGGCGTATGTCGCATACTTATTCAGCCATCTTTGAGTCATTGCAATGCCACCGGTGGTTCGGCATCAGTTGGGATGTTTGCAATGAAACGAAACATTGCGACAGCACGATTGACGTAGGAGGCATCAGTAATAAAACGGGAGAAAAAAATTGAGCGCTGGGACGCCAGCGTCATACTATAGAATCTCCACGATGCTGCGTTTTGCCGGTCCAGAAAGTAGAGTGTCCGCGTGGCACCTGCCGGCGCGAGCTCAAATAAGAACCAGCGTATGGGCGTGACATTAGTTGTCTCGATCACGATACGGCCAGGCGCAATCGATTTAAGCAAGAGCTGTGAGACCATCTCTTTTCTGGAACGGTTGTCGGAGGTGAGAAAGTAAAGCGGCGCACCACGTCGTATCTCGTTGGCAGAAAAATCGCCGCGCGCGACGCCTGGTTGCGGCGCAGTTAATGCAGTGTTGTTAAGGAAAAGGGGTGTCCACTTCTTGTCGGTGATAGACCAATAGCGTACCGAGTCCCAACCTGAGATGTTCCCGATTCGGTTGAGCATCCCGTTAGTATCGTTTGTACTGGAAAAACTTCCCGCTAGCGTGATGACAAGCGAGTTGGAACCAACTTCCCAGTCGGTGCAGGGTGGTGGAGTCCATGAAGTTCCAAGCGTGGTGGAAGTCCATACCTCTACCACAGGAGGGGTATCTACGGTGGGGAAATCAAGGAAAGTAGGAATGTCACATGGAAGGCGCGGTGTTACAGCATCCGCCACCACGGGCCTGACGTTAATAGCTGTCAACGCGAAAATAATCAGTGCCCAAACGACAACTGCACCTAGAAATTTTGCTGTCCTCGGAATGCATTGATTACGCATTGCATGCGAACCCCGGCGTGTAATCTCGTTTCTTATAAGAGATTTGTTACCAGTGCCAGGTTGCTTGTAGCGTAGCACCATCGGCGCCCCCGTAAGCTTGGATTTCCGGGAGGGGCTGATAGCCGCTCGTGACCAATTGACCGATGCCCCAGCCGATCACCGCGCCCGCTGCGACGTCCTGCCAATGATGCTTGTCCGCAGCAACCCGCGAATAGCCTACAAATGCTGCCATGGAATAGGCTGGCAACCCATAGTTCCAGCCATAGCGTACCTGGATCGACGAGGCGGCCGCGAAGGCAGATGCCGTCGAAGACGACGGAAAGGAATCCATACCGGAATGATCGGGTCGCTCTTCCCGGACAATCTCTTTAAGAAGGCGGCTTGTACCAAAGGCGCCCAGCATACTCGCACCAAGTTGCCACGCTCCATCCGTATCCTTGTGCATGAGATTAAGCGCTAAACCAGCTATCGGAAGGGCGAATTTCGTGCCGTTTCCTGCAGTCTCAATGTCGCTGTTTTTGGCTAGGGCAAGCGAACTCGGACATGAAATCGCAAGAACTAATATTAAGGCACATCCGCCGCTTGCAATGGCAGGGCCTGCCGCTATAGCCATCGGAGCTATTACTTGCTTCAAATAGAAAAAAATCCCGTAAGTTGATATGTCCAATCCCGAGTTATTAGCTGAGACTGATACAAAAATGCTCGAAACGTTGAATTTACGCAATTATTTCAAGTACATCTTTTTAACGGTCTTGGGCAAGGGCTCAGGAGACCGCGTTAGTGCAAAACAATGACGGTCAGGGCTCTCTGAACCTATGCTTGGTGATCTTCGTCAATCCTCTCGGTATGTTTTAGCGCTCCCACGTTACGCCAAGCGCATTATTGTGCTTTCGGTGGATGTCAGCCTGTTCGTCTTAACCGTTTGGTTGGCCTTTTATCTACGCTTGGGTGAGTTTGTTCCGCTTTCCGGAAATGTATTCTGGGCGGCGGCCATTTCGGTGGCCTTTGCCCTGCCAGTATTTGTGGTCTCGGGTCTGTATCAGGCCATCTTCCGCTACTCCGGCTCGATGGCCATGGTTTCTGTCTCGTTAGCCATTGCGGTCTATGGGCTGCTCTATGCCAGCGTGATCACGGCCATTGGCATTGCCGGCATTCCGCGCACGGTTGGGATCATTCAACCACTGTTGCTTTTCTTTGCGGTGGGAGGCTCGCGTGCACTGGCGCGTTATTGGCTGGGCGGCGTCTATCGAAGTCAACTGCACGTTGCTACTTTGCCCAAAGCGCTTGTCTATGGCGCAGGCAACGCTGGGCGCCAGCTGGTCTCTGCGCTGGCTAGCAGCGGTGAGATGCGTCCGGTCGGGTTTCTGGATGATGACCACCGCCTGCATGGCCATGATTTGAATGGACAGCCAATTTTCTCACCCGCTGATTTAAGTGGCCTGATCGCATCCAAGGGCATAACTCATGTGCTCTTGGCCATTCCCTCAGCCAGCCGACGCCGTCGCAATGAAATACTGAAAAAAATAGGCCAGCACCATGTGGTGGTCCGCACACTTCCTAGCCTCACCGATCTGGCTGAAGGGAGGGTGACGACTTCCGATCTTCGAGAGCTAGACATTGACGACGTGCTAGGCCGTGAAGTGGTTGCCCCCAATCATACCCTTCTGGCCAAGAACATAAGCTCTAAGGTGGTCTTGGTCACTGGTGCGGGTGGTTCCATTGGCGGAGAGCTCTGCCGACAGATCATCAAATTGAAGCCCAAGAAAATCTTGTTGGTGGAGATAAGTGAATACGCCCTCTACGCCATACATTCAGAGCTTGAAGGCATACGCGAGGCGCTGGAAGACAACGACGCTGCAGGTATCGTATCGCTACTGGCCTCGGTGCAAGACGAGGCCCGCATGCTCGAGATCATGGACACCTGGCAGCCTGATACGGTCTACCATGCCGCCGCCTACAAGCATGTACCGCTGGTGGAACACAACCTGGCCGAAGGTGTGAAGAACAACGTCATCGGCACGCTGACCACCGCACAGGTAGCAATTGAGAAAGGCGTGTCAGATTTTGTGTTGATCTCCACTGACAAAGCGGTGCGTCCCACCAATGTCATGGGTGCCA
>Ga0315338_1001546_pt1 | contig 28198 bp, 21 predicted proteins | sample ASW8metaG_FD_204518 | JGI IMG/M metagenome (GOLD analysis project Ga0315338, IMG submission 204518) | Ammonia-oxidizing marine archaeal communities from Monterey Bay, California, United States - ASW #8 | ecosystem: Environmental > Aquatic > Marine > Coastal | place: USA: California | collected... | reverse complement strand
TGTCCTGTAGTTCCAACTTCGTTTGGTCCGGTAAATGCCGTATCAAACCTTATCTCTGTGTTTATGTTTTCGCCAGTTTTCTCGTCGAACACTGTTTTGAAAAATCTAATTTCTGGTTGAAGGTTGGCGATCTCTTCGGAGCGCATATCAAAATATGCCTCTGTATCTGGGTACACTAAAAGCCTATTTACAAAATGGAAAGGATCATCATGAACCAAAATACATGCATTGGAGACTGTATCGTTTGTTTGGGGGCCCCCTGATACATAGGGTAATTTTTTGTATCTGCTTATGGTTTTGCTTTTGTGCTTGATTATGTCGACCATCTTTGATGTTAAAAAACACTGCTCTTTAAAGGAAAGCGAGTCTACAGTTGGCGAGCCGGCCCCTCCGGATGCGGCTTGTTTTGCTTTTTCCAGCTCAGCGGCATCATTACGTCGGGCGTTGGCATTGATTGCTTCCTGATCGGGATCCTCCGAGACTTGATCTTCAATCACGGCACTTGAGATGTCCGTGCCCGCCGGTGCAGCTTCCGGATCAATAGTTTGTTGAATTTCTACTAGTAAGGCGGTTATCCAAATTTCTGCTGCAGCAGATGCGGTGGTCTGGCCATCATATAATTCCCTAATTTTATCTTCGCTTAGGCTTCCGGCCAGATCATCCCATTTTTTTACTATATCACCATATTTTGAACTGCCGGCGAATTCAGCTGCCCAATCTCGAATACCGCCAACCGAAATTGGCTGGCCGCTGTCATCTTGGAACTCGACGTCTCCAGACAAATTGTCCCATGCGGCGCGTGTCGCGGCAATAAAGAAGTTTTTGGCAACGTTGCGTTCGTTAGCCGTCAGTGGTTCCTCTTCGTCGTACTCACGTAATTGATAGTCGGACATCTTAAACTCCTAAAACTTTCAGTGTTTCTTTTAGGCTAATTGGGATCTCAATGAGATCTCCATTGAATATATCAGATTCCAAGGCAACCCCATTATACCATGCGATCACCCACCAATAAGAAACATTTCCATAATACTGATACGATAGGTTATAGAGACGGTCACCATATTTCCATATGTGCTGTTGGGTTACAAGAGACATGCGGTCTGAAATCGTTGGGTTTTTTAAAATCGGGGTCTCGTAGTGCACGACTGAGGCAACATTACGCTTTTCCCTTAAATAAGAGTAGTATTCCTCATCATTTGCAAATTTTTTCACTTTCTTATAGCGCATTTAAATTCCTCATTCGTCCCTTGAATCCAAGTAGCTTTGAGCCTCGGCAGCCATGGCTTCATCATAGTCCGTTGCTTTGCCTTTTCCTTTTTTTCGATCATAGCGGTCAATTGCCTTGTTTGCTCTTTTGCCGCCGAGGGCGCCCATAAACCGAGTTCTTGCGTTATCTTCTGCAGCCTGGCGATCTCGCTCCAATTGAATTCGTTTTACGTAGCTGGCCCTATTGGTTACTTTCTCTTTCGCGGACGGCTCTTTTAAGGTGACATCGTACATCATTCCCGGACTTAGGGCACGACCGTTTTCGTCGAAACCAATCGTCTGCTCGTGGATTACACTAAAGTCTACCGAAACCTCAAAATTTTGTGGCATGATGGTACCCTTGCGTTTTTCAAATATAGCATGATTTTTAAAATCTGTATTAAAAGATATGTTGTTAATAGCGGCCAACAATCCCTGATCTGCATCGGGAGAAATTTCCGAACCGTACCTGCCATATGTTCTTGTTCTGTTCTGGTCGGATCCTGCTTCACCGCCGAACATATCAGGGCCCGGGATTTTGGTCTTTTGTATCAGGTTCATCATCTTAATCCTAACAAGTGGGGATTGCCCAATAGTGTGTTCGTTGCCGGCTGAGAGACCCGTAAAGCTGTGGTTGGTTACAAAATATGAAGGATACTGAAACTGAGCTAATTTTTGTAGGCGCCCCATATTTTCATATGCTTCTTGCTCTGAAGACGCTGGGACATCAAAAGCTAAACTTATAACTCTCTTAGTACTGCTATATGTATAAATTGGATCTGTTCGACCAAATACTGTTTCACCCTTCCATTCAGAGTTAAAGTTTTCACTATAATTCGTTATAAAGGCTTTGAAAAAGACTTCCCTACCTGATGGTAAATGGTGAAACGAGATAACGAACTTGCCACCATTAGCTAAGGCATCCGAGCCGTCAACTATATGCTGGTTTCTCTCACTTCGTCCGTATTTTGATTGCCAAAAAAAGTTAGTATCGTCTTTCTGATCGGGCATTTATAGTTCTCCCATCACAAAGTGGCCTGTTTTGCTATGCCACCCACAATATTAATTACCTTCTTATCAATTTCTTTACCATCTAAATTCATGGCGAGATTGATAACGTAGGGATCAGCGTTGTTGTTTCCGGCGCCTGCGCCGGCTTTCGCCGTAACACCACCTGTAGTGGCTCCTGCTAGCGCCGCGGCGGTATCAGAGGCAGTCTCCACCTCAAAGCCCATAAAGCTCTTAACCGAGTCAGGAACAAGGTCAAACGCTGCCCCAACTAGATCCATCAATAAACTACCAAGACTTGTAAACGGGAACAGAAGCGCGTCAACCATCATTTGAGCTGCACTCATTAAAGAATCTGCATCTAGCATGCTGGTGATCCCATCCATTATAGAAGTACCAATGTCCATGAACACTTGTGAGGGAGACGCAATTCCTAGGAAATCATATACCCAGTCAACAACACCATTCCACATATACTCAAATGTTTCGCCAATAAAGCCCCAATCTAGTGCTTCCCAAGCTTCTTGAAAGCCCATCTCAACACCACCGATCATTTTATTGATACCTTTTCCGATAAGGGTCAGTAAACCAGTGTCACCCAGATCAACGCCAAATAGCCTACCAATTGATCCGATAAAGCCGCCAAAGATAAAGTCACCAAGCTCTGCAAAGGCACCAAAGGCGCCTATAAGGCCTCCACCAAGATAATCGGCAAGGTCACCACCTGCGGCTTTAACTTTTATAAATCCTTCTACTATACCAGCTAAAGCAATTGTTATTGGATTTGTTTTTCCAAACTTAGTCATCATTTTTAGGCCGCGGCCAAGCATTGGTCCAAGCTTGCTCCCCAATTTAAGAAAGTTGCCCAAACCTCCTCTCATGCTGGTGAAAAGACCACCGACTTTGGATAACCCCTTAGCTAAGCCTCCTTTCATAGTCTGCGCCATTTTAGCCAGACTGACATGTAACTTTTGTAAACCCGATAAATTCTTGGCCGATGCAAACTTCCCATTATTTCTTACTACTACTTTTCCTGCTTCATTAAGCTTCCATGTGAGTTTGGTAGTTTTTGCTGCTCCCTTTGAGGCGCCAGTGAAAAAGTCTTTAATACCACCGGCCATTTTCTTCATTCTTCCGCCAAACGCTAGAACAGCCAGCCCTATATCAACAATAATGTCTTTAATCTCCGAGAATTTTTCCCACCAGCCTTGGGCGCCCTCTGCGCTCATGAGCGCGGCGGCGGCGGCGCTGGAAAGTTTTTCTGTGGCATCAATGTTCATTTTATTTAATTTTGCTGCAGCTTCCGTTAACGCTGGCGCGTGCTTGTCAACAAACTCTTCTGCTTTAGCAGCTAATGTACCATATGCTGGTGCGACGGCGAGTGCCATATTGGCAGCTATTTCGGTTTGAGACCGTATATTCCTTGCTGCTGTTTCCAGATCTTTCATTGCAGGATCAACACCGGCGCCTTCAGCTTCTTTAGTTAATGCTGAGAGATCTCCACTCAAAGCCTTTTTAAAATCGGCAACATTATCAAAGTTGGCAGCGTTTGCCATAAACATCTGCTGCTTACGGCCCATATCTTCAACAGAAACGCCGGCATCCTCAATAGCATCACGGATCATCTTGAATCTTTCTGCTGGATCATCTTCCATCATCAGGGACATAGAATCAACAAAGTTTCCGCCCAAGGCTGCATTTAAGCTACCTGCTGATTCTGCGGCGCCTTCGAATGTGTCAAACTTGTCAGTCATTTGGATTAATTTGCCCATCTCAAGTCCTGTGACTTTTTGAATTCGCGCCATTTCTTGAAATGACTTGAAGCCCGTGGCACCTAATTCGGCAAGTTTACCTTCTTGTGCAATATAGTCGTCAGTAAGTTCCCCAACTGGAACCTGCATGGCAAGTGCTGTGCTTCTTAAAGTTCTCATGTTTTGAGCAGCCTTATCCGAAGTCAAGCCCATGCTCTTAATGCCAAGCTGGAGACCTTTAGCGTATTGATCGTTTGAAACACCAAGTTCAGCAAAAAGGGCTGAATCTCTCATAAGAGACTTTTGCATCTGACCACTCATCATAGTAAAGTCAGAAACGCCGCTAACTAAAGTTTGCGCTGCGGCTGCAGTTCCCTCATAGGTAACTCCGGATATTCTTAGAGAGTCGCCCAAACGACTCGACATGCGGGCTACTTCTTTTGACGTGTTACCCATTCTTTGCAAATCACGTGATAATTTTTGGACTTCGTTCCCTGTGGCTGAGACCTCAACAATCGCATCCCATACTCTACCAAGGGCGCCCTCTTGTTTTTTCAAAGACTTGGTAGTTTTATCCACTTCTTCCGTGTATTCTTTTTGTTTTTTGACAAGCCTATCTAACGCGTCTGTATATTCTTGGGATCCCGCGGTGGTGTTTTCTACCTCTATTTGGAGTGCATTGATTTCTTCTCTGAGTTTACCTACACTGTTGTTTGCTTGTTCTATTTCTGCCGATGAGATCTTGACATTTACATTCTCGCCTTTCGAGACTTTGCCCTTGCTAGCATTAGCAAACCCACGCTCAATCGCGGTAATTATATCGTCAGTTGATGAAGCCAAAATTATATTCCTTTACACAATAAATAGTAAAAGCCCAAAAAGATGGGCTTTTCTATTAACCGAATTGTTTCGGCATTTCGGGTTGATTGAAGGCGGACAATGTTTGCGTTTTTGAATTCTTAGATTTGCCTGCATTTTCCATTGCTTCTTTCTCAGCTTCAAGCTGTTTGACAAGCCTCTCAGAAAACCATTTTCTTAGACCGATTGGTAAACTATAAGCTTCCGCAAATGACCAACCTCCGGAGTATTTCATGAAGAAAAATACTTCATAAACACTTTCCATATATTCAGGCGTCAGGCCAAAAAAAGTCCGCGGTTAACGGAACCTCCATGTCCTGTTCATACTCACAGTTTTCACAGCTAAAGTGCTGGGTTAAATCTATATTTGGTGCACATTCTTTGTATGCTTTTCTAAGATAGGCAGAATCCAATGAAGGAAGGTTTTCGGCGACGTAATTCAAAGCTTCATTTTCTTCGTTTTCGTTGACCGAAACTATCATGGCGCGAAGCTGTCTGGTAATGATATTATCACCTTTTCCGGGGCCTTTTTTCTTTTTACTAGAGGCGGACACTCTTTTTTCGTCGTAGCCGTTTAACAATTTAAACCTAATGTCTAACTTGCTGTTCGGAAGGGTGGCGTTGAACGTGCCATCACCATTGTATTGAGCGATATCGCTGGCGCCTTCAGTAACTGAGGCAAGATTTAAATCAAAGGAATACTCTTGCTTCGTCTCGCACTGTGGGCATGCCACGTTAGTGTTATAATTATTGCCATACCCAGATACTCTGGAAGCAATAACAAGGGCGTTTTTGTCGCCAACTAAGAGTGATGCTACATCCACTCTCTTGTCCATAATAATACTTTGTAAAACGCGATCAATTGCAACGCCTTGTTTTAGGAGCGACCGTGAAGTTAAAATATCTTCTTCTTTGGCTGTCATCTGCTTCAACTCGATGTTTTCTTGGTTATATAGCGGATGGCCGGGGGGATAGAATTTACCCCTTGATGGTAACTCAACAAACTCCGTCGGAACAACGAATGAAAATGGTTGTTCGGAAGGAGTTGTAGTGTGAGTTATCGGAGCGTCTGTTTGTTGGGCTGGTGTGCCTACACCAACTCGATCTTTATTTCTCGACAATATACACCTCTCTATTTATTGTAATTGTATTGTATCTCAGGAATTGAAGAATTCGTTTCCTTGAAGCGCGACGGCAGAAGAGCCGGCAACTGTTTGTATTCTAGCCCAATCGTAACGAATCTTTAAGCTTATTTCGTTTAAAGTGTCGGTTCCATACTCTAGGGAACCTCCAAAATCGATTTCTTTCACGAACGAGTTCCAAAGAGTCCAAGTTTCAAGGGGCTTTCCTTCAGCATCAATTTGTGTAATCACAACAGTGCCGAGGGCGCCGGCCGCCTTCGCTTTAGACATGCTTGTCAAGTCTTCGCTCGAAGCCTTTGTAGGAGGCTTATAACCACTGGCTTGTACGATTGCAGCCAATGTTGCGGCCGCATCAGGATCTCCCGCTGGATCGACCATTTTAATATCACATTCGCTCCACGAAACGGAGCCCGGGTAGTAAAAGGTGTGGTTTAGATACTTGTGTTCAGCTTCGGCAACTGTAAAAGTCGGCTTTGTAACTGACTTTGCATACCAAAGTAACGGACCCCCATTGTCAGAGTTAATACCTGTAATACTAACTGTAAACCTAAATTGACGCTTTGGATCTTTGAGGTTTGTGTCCTCTCCAAAATTTGTTGACCAGAATGGCATTTTTTAGTTTCTCCCTTGAATTTAACTAGTTTATAATTTTAATTTTAGTCATCGAAAGATGCACCAGTTGATGCGATTACGAAGTCAATTGCGATGAACTCAATTGCTCTGGCGGGCTTAACCATGATCTTGGCATAAAGAATGTTTTGATCAATGAGGTCAGCAGTGGTTGTGGACTCATCGAGAATCAAACGATAATCGGTGATACCAAATCTGGTCTTGACGTTTGCCAAGAACGGCTCAACAAGGCCTTTGAATCTGTCCCATGTGGCTTGCACATTTTGTTCGAAGAGAATCTGTGTCGAAAGAACAGAGATTTGCTTCTTGAGATAGATAACCAAGCGGCGTACATTGATTCTATCAAGTGCCGATTGGCGCTCTTGGAGAGTCTTCTGGCCGAGGACAACAATACCGTTTGCGGGAAACGAAGCAATTGGATTGATTCGTGCATCGTAAAGGGTGTCGCGCTCCTTGGATGAAAGCCTCTCGGAGACATTTGTGATGGGAATTCCTGCGGCGCCTTCGGTGAGACCGCCGCGGTTGAAGCCGGCCGGGGCGAACCAGACGGCAGACTTAGATTCGGAAGAACCAAGAACACCCACCATAGCAACGGATGGCGGAATCCAGACAAGCTGGCCCGTTCTTTCATCACGGGTTTGAACCCATGGATAGAAACACGCTCCGTATGAAGAGTCAATTCTTCTCTCTTTAAGATCGTTGGCTGTTCCAACGGCATTCTTATTAATGCGATTTGGCTTTGTTTTGTATTCCTCGTGTGTGGGAGTATAAACCGATGGGAGATCAATTAGGGCCATGCAGTCGGCTCTGTCTTCACAAACATTAATCATGTGCTGGGTAAGAGAGGCTACGGTCAGGCCTGGGACTGCCATCAGATTCATATCTAACAACTCAGGATCGGCAACTGTGTCGATTGCTCTTTGATAGGTGGCATAGGCGTAGCTATTGTCTTTTGTCGAACTGTCGGACATTAAACTATTAGCTAACGGATCTGGTTTGGTAATATCGAATCCATCGAATCCGCCCCAAAACGGCGCCGTGAATTTATTGATTCCTTCATCAAGAAGAGTCTTATAGCTTCCTGTGCCTGTTCCGGTCACTGATTTCTCAATCTGCCTGGATCCTGATGCGTAGCTAAACACTGAGGATTCTTTTCTGATATCATCTAAACTAAAGATGTAGGCATACGGTTGTACACCATACACTGTACTGTTTGTAGGATCATCGGGGAAGCCGGCATACAGAAGCCTGTGTAAATCACCGAGGCCTGAAGCTGGCGAAGAACTTGCGGAGGTTCTCGTTGACCGGAATCCGAAATATGCGTCCTTTTGATTGGTCAGGCCGCCATCCTGGGAAGATGAGCGCATGAGACTGGTTGGGAACGCGAAGGATCCAGTGACCCCGGTTGTCGTTCCGGTACCGGTAGCCGATCCACCCAGAAGGTGGTTGCCGGCAGAACCGCCGAATCCGCGGTAGCTCTTATCGTAGAAAATTGCGGGGGCGCTAGCAGAGGCGGCTGCGACGGCAGACGCGTTATTATATTGAGCATAACGAGGCGGGGCATAATAACCGAATGGAAGCAGCGCGGTATCTGTTGCGCCTGCCTCTACATCGGCATTCATCTCAACTCTAATGTACTTGGAGTTGTTATTGTATTCGCCGTATGATCTGAGGCGCCTGTTTGATGTATCCCACTCGTTATATTTGTCACCAATTTTTCTAGCAACAAAGCTAGGAGATGCCGGGTTCAAGCTACAATTATCATATCTCTCGACGATTTCAACCTTGTTATCGGTATCAGTAATCCGTCTTAAGACAACTGAGAACGAACCGTAGGGGCTCGTACTTGTGTTTGATTGCTTAATTCTCTCGATTGATACTTTGAGATTCTTATGTAACCATTCGCCATGGCCGCGGCCAATGAGGCGGAAGAGTTTTTGCATATTTGCGGGCTGATAGCTTGTCGCAACGCCGACATCTTGTGCGATAAACCATCCTGCAATTGCCTCTCTAGACGCCTGAGTCTTCATCTTTGAGGGACCGACGCCGGCAGCGGCGGTGCCATATCCAAGAGCTACAATACAACCAACACTAGCGGAATTGTGGCGTCCATCGTTAATTACATCTTGTTCAAAGGTTTCCCCAAGCCAGTAATCTTTTTGAGCGGCGGTAGGATAGAATGTCTTCGCATTTCCGCTGCGTAATTGCGGGTTTGTGCTGAATTGATTGCGGATGAAGTTTTCGGAGTCATTGTCAAAATTGAAAAGAAATGTCTCGTCGCCTTGGGCGGTACCATTAATTAGAACTTTATAGTTTCCAGTTGAATCAGACGAAACAAACGCGCCGGCTGAGGATGTTACTGTGTTGGTGCCCCAAATTGTTCCTGAAAGCTGTATAATGCCATTCTGCAAATACCAAATAGCTGCACACTTTCCGGTGCCGAGATCTCCTGAAGTAACACTTGATGAAGTGAACAGGAAAAGTCCCCAGGCGCCTCCGTTGCTTGTTTGGGCGACGGCTTTCCCAACGGGCGAGCCGTCGACCGACCAGCCGGCTGCGGCGGTAGTCCCTGCAGCGCTTCCGGCAGAAGTTTGTTCGCCGAGCAATCTAACATAGGTGACCGGTGCCGCGTTCGAGTTCAGGAACGCTTTTGCGGCGTATGTTCCATACATGGGCGACTGATAGTTGCCGTCACGATAAATATCCCCGCCGCCATTGCCGGGTACCGTATCTCCAAAGAGATTTACAAATTGAGAGTAAGACTGAATTTTTGTTGGTTGGCCCGCTAATCCCTTCGCTGATCTTCCGATCACGAGGGGCCCGATCTGGTCCGGAGACTGGGGAATAAAGGAGTTATCAATTTCATTGATAAACACTCCGGGCGAAACAAACTTAAAGTTTTTAATTGACATTTTGGTTACATCCTCGTTTTTACTATGATATTATAATTGAATTAATTACAAGTTAATCATCAGTAAATAGTAGACCCATTTCCAAAAGTCTTCATCTATACAAAGAAATATGGACACAGTTCAGGAACTAATCTTTAACAAATGTGATTTCACCCGGAAGTGGCACGGATTCTCTTGGAAACGTAACCTCTACAACATTTTCATCAATTCTGACAATACGACGATCATCGTTGTTTCCTTCGCCTATCAGATAACCTAAAATCTTTATAGTAATCTCAGTTGAAAACATTCTCATGTCCTCGTTTAAGTTGGACACATTATTATTGTGTGTAAATGCTTGATCTATGAAGGCTTCGTATAGGTGGCCATTCCTTTTTAGGGTAAAAGCGTTGATTTGACCCGTACGTGCAATAAAGGGCGCTACGAGGTCGTTCATTTGCTGCTGATACTCTGATTTAATTAATATCTTATAATCCACGTTAATGTATACCGGTATTGGTATGGACAATGTTTGGATAATTATTTTCTTATTGACTCTCGGATAGTATTTTTGAAAAGTCGCGTTCGTCGGATTCGCTCTCATCGCCTGTGCTATAGCAAAATTTCTTGTCTTGTCCTTCACAATTCGGCGGGCGATCGTCATCCGTCCGGTTCTGCCATCCTTCTTATCTGAGTAGGTGTGCGCCTGATATGAGCCTTTACGTTCAGGATCTTTAGTAATGCCCGTTCTTTCAATACTGATTACCGGTAGTTTAAGGGCCCCATTTTCCTCACGAAGATCTTTCTCGTTTTTAATTTGAAAGGCTCTCTCTGGTGTTTGCCAGAGGACCGGTACTGTTATTCTGCCTTCGTTTGTAACGGTTTCAAGCTGCAGATCTTCTTTTAACCATGAAGTGACAGAGTAATCGATATCTTCAATTGTCGAAGCAAGCATTCCTATTTCTTTAAGCCCAACAGATCCGGTTCTTGGCATATCGGGAATCATGGCAAAATCAAAGTTATCAGGTAGCATCGAATAGCCCCTTTCTTGCTCGTTTACAAGTCGCACCTATTTCAAAATCGTTATTAGCCTGCCCAAACAACAATTTAGGCTCGGATGTGTTGGTTATCTCGTAATAGTGTTTATTATATAAGATAAAGTCCCCCTCACGGACATAAAGATCCTGATCTTCAGTCAGTCTTCTCTTATGGAAATGAACCAAAATTTCCCATTGGCGATCAATACCAACGCCTTCCATATAATCCGTTGCTTCCGTTTTCCACTCTATCAAGGCATAAACCCTGATAGGTGCCAGATAGGTTTTCTTAACGGCCTCTCCGTACAATTCATGAAAATTGGTTCTTTCCATATCGATAGAATAATAAAGGATCTGCTGGCCGATGACCTTCTCGATAAGTTCATCATTTACCTGTTTTACTAGATCTCGCTCTTTCTTGCCTAAAAAGAGCGGCGGTGGTGGTTGTTCTGGTCTATCCCATTTTTTTGACATAATTTATTAACCCACGAATATCGGTAACGGAGAGAAGGCATAAGTTTTGGCAACAGAATCAGCCTTCTCGGACGATATTCTCACCAATTCGTGGTATTCAGTCTCTTTTAAGATTTCCATTAGCTTATCTTTTAGCTGCGTTTGTTCTTCTTTTGCTTGAGACAACAATTCGCTGTGATTTAATGTGACGCTCTCGCCAGGAATTGGAATGGTGGTGAACTTACCGCGAATTTGACCCAACATCTCTTTGCACAATGCTAAAGAGTATTTCCTAATCCACTGCTTGCCAATCGAATTGATATTTTGATATGGAATATTAGAATAAGGTAGTGTATTAAGATTGTTTACCCCATTTACACCATCATCGTAGCCGCTCTCATCTGCTGTTGAATCTGTCTTAATATAAAATTGGAACCACATCGCGTCATCTTGAAATCCAAAATGTGAGGGAATCGGAAAAAGTCTCAGTTTATTATTTTTTAATTCATATGAATAATGAGATGTTCTTGTAAAAATAGAATCCTCATACATAATAGCCTGCATCTTGTTCTGCCAAGTGGGAATTACTTCAAATGTCGAATCATCGGCAAACTGGCCGTATGTGGAACCGTTTCCTACGACGCCGATCCCCCCATAATAGCCATAGAATCGCCACATGGCGCGAGGCGACTTATAGAACACCTTAGTTACAAAGATTCTTTTTCCGGCAACAGAGCCTGAATACGGAACTGTTCTACCCTCAAAATCTACTCCAGCAAGAGATGCGCTTTGAACAATCTCTTGCAAATCATAATCTTGTTTACTCTGCTCCGGCTTAAAGGAAGCAGAATATATCGTTGTGGTGCCACCGAGATTACCCAGCGTTGCTAAACCATCCCCTACGCGTTGTGCATAAGAGGCTTGGAATCTGGGGAACTTCATGTTCGTCGCAGATCCAGATTTTATCTCACCCTTGTGATCAAACGTCCCGGTTACATCCCCAAGGGCGTCACTTAGAGCATTTTTACTTTGATGCAAGTTAATCGTATATGAATATTCGAGGACTGCCTCTTCATATGCTGAATAAACATTCGCTGGCGTAAGCTCAATATCAATTACGTCGCCACCAAGCTTTTTATAAACATAGTTAACTTGGAGGGCGGCGCCGCTTAAAAAGTCGACTGAGGCCGTGTAAATACCAAACGGAACGGCCGAGGCAACATTCGCTGCTGAACCAGTCGAGGTAAGTATTATTGCGCTGGTCGTTGATTTGGGATTAAGATTTGTTGGCATTAAAAAGATTCCTACATCTTAAGTAGTAATCTCACAGACAAAACCCCGCCCATAATCATACCCGGTGAACAAACAACAATTAATTTTTTATAGCTGTGCTAGTAGTTTTTCTTTTTGTTGCTTTTTTTCTTTTTGTAGTGGTTGTTGCTGTGGTTTTTGTTGTTGGCACCTTTTTCTTGACTTTGACGCTTTTTGCGGCCTGTGTCGGGGAGGTAGGGGCTACGGTTTTGGCCACAGATGCGATTGGGGGCGATTCGGGTGCAGTCACTGTTGGCGTGACCGTTTCTGGTGTGGGTTCTACTGTGGCGATAGCCTTCTCTACGTCGCTTTGAGCTTTAAAAACTTCCTTCTCGATAGTTTCAATTTTCTTGGCAATAATCTTTAAACTATCATCAACCTTTAATGCCGGCATAACATCCGTAATCTTGTATCTCGGATGAGCGCTAAATTTGTTTCCAAACTTGCCTTTAGCGGCTAATAATCTTCTCTTTTTTCCCATTTTGGGCTCCTGTGTGTCACTATAAATAGTTACAACCCATGCAAAAATCTCAAAAACTTGTCGGGGAAAAAATTTGGCAGATCGACATTTTCAATAAAAAACCCCCAACCCAGATAGGGAAGGGGGTTTAAAAGATAGTTAAAGATTAACTATTATTTATCAGCCGGAAGATGTAATTCCACCATTTGCGCCTGAGAACGCTCTCGCAAACCACGTTGTTCCATCAGTAGCGATAATCTCGATCTGATCGCCAAGTACACTTGTGCCTCCAACAAAAGTAAGTTTGTCGGCGGCGTTCATGTTGGTTGGCGAAGCATCAACGATGACTCCTTCGATGGTGTCAGCCGTTGCTGCGACAATATCAATATCATTGCTGCCATGCACATCAGCCATAAGAAAGGTGCAATGCCAGCCAGTTGTAGCATTTGCCGGTAGCGTAATATCAAATGCGCTACCGTCTGCATCAATTGTGAAGCACTTGCCATGGTCTGCCTCTACCAGCGTCTTGGCCGCTGTAATATTTTCAATACGCCGCACCGGCACGTTTATTCCGTTTGTATTTTCGTTAATCAGGCTACGAATTCGTGCCCAACCTACTCGTTTGGTTCCCATAATATATTTCTCCTTATATGAATATTAATTAGGTCAATTAACGAAGGGGTATTCCCTTCGCATATAAGTAGTCTAACACAAACGAAAGCCCCCTTCAAAAGAAGGAGGCTTTACATTTTAATTGACTACTATGGTTTAGCTAGTTGCGCCAGCTTCGCCAAGGAGTCCGCGGACTACAACAAGTCCGTACATATCAGGACGCACCATCTTCTTCGCGTAACGAGTCATCACGCCCTTGCGAGGCACGAAGTCTTCTGGTCCGAAGATTGTTGGTGTGGTCTGCAGTGGGACATACGGGGCATACACGTATCCGCTTTCAAGGAAAGAGGATCCGCGACGACCAACGAGGATCACATTGCGGAGGAAATAAGGATCGACAATAACATCGAACTTCTTACTCATCGAACCAACCTTCACAGCACCAACGGAACCGGTCTCATCGTCATGGGTGACGGAAGCACGGAATCCAGCGGTGAACTCAAGGATGTTAGCAACTTCAGGTCCGCAGACGAGGAAGTTAGCTCCACCACGCAGAGTCTTGCGGTGAATAGCAGCCGAGACATCATTAACAGTCTCAACAAGAGTCTCATACCACTCTGACACAGTACCGGTGAAGTCGGGAGCAGCCGAAGATGCGCCGATTTCTTGACCAGTTCCCTTGTCGACAAACAAGCCGGGGGAACGAGACCAGTAGAGTGTACTAGCTTTTGCGCCGTTAACGAGATCACCAAGGATCTCGCGGTCAATCTCAAGAGCAATTTGCTCAGAGAGAATGCTAGTCAACTCAACCTCAGCGTCAAGGTTGTGGTAGGCGTTAAGGTCTTGACCTAACTCCGGAGTCCACTTCGCTTTCAGCTTCTTGGTCTGTGCGGTAACAGCAATGCTGTCCACCTTGATGTCGATCTCGGGGATCAACTCGCTACCTTCAAGTCCCCACTCGGTCTGACCAACAACCGCACCAATAGCTCCACCTGCAGCGATATCATCGATTTGCGGGCAACTCATGGAAAGGTGATCTGCACCGGTAAATACTGGAGTGCCTGACTCACTAGTCACGAAAACAAGGTTAAGATAACCATCGCCACGACCAGCAGAGAGACCATTACTACCTGTGGTAACGTTAGTCAAACGACGAATTTGCGCGGTGTTAGCAGCGGTCAATGTAGGACCGGTAACTGCACCTGCAAGAGACGCGATTGAACACGAGAACGCGCCAAGGTTGTTATAGTCAGCCTGAGAGCCTGCACCGGTGCCGTTAATAGTGGTCTTCGTAAGTTGAAGAGCAATAATATAGCGGCCGGAACCACTAAGAGCCAACACATCAGGATCGTACTCGATCAGTTTGTTCTGAGCATGTGTACCATTACCAACTGTGAAACTACGAAGAACGCCGGCACTAGTGGTAAGTGCGAACGATGCAGTTGGAGAGCCATAGGCATATCCGCGAGCACCGACAGTACGAGGACCGGAAAGGTCCTGGCCAAGCGCACCAACAAGGTCCACACCACCAGTAACTTCGGCTCCAACACGGTTAGTACCGTAGATAGAAGAATCCGCAGTGTTACCAAAACGGTCGGTAAGTGTGCTATCACTTCCAAGATTCGGGGAATACACGAAGTCAAGGAAGAAAATCAGACCCGAGGGTAAACTCATGGGCTGAACAGAGACAAGATCGTTTGCGATCAAGCCTGCGAATACACGACGTACGATGGGGAACGCGACGGCTGCAAAGCCCTCAACATCTCCAGCGTTCATGCTGCTGCTCTCGCGAAGCAGTTCTTTTGCTTGGTTTTCAAGCAAGCGAGCCATTGTGCCCTTCTGACGGTCTTTGGTGAGACCCTCCAGAAGACCGGTCTTCTCCCACTTGGAAAGAAGAGCGTGGCTTTCGGCGCGCATATCACGATTGACAACTCCTTCGGTCAATCTTTCAATTATACTAGACATTTTAAATCACCTCCTTTTTTTTATAAATTATGATTATTTTATTCCAGCTAGTCTTTTCATTCGATCTTGCAACGGATCGGATGCGGGCACCTCTTGGCGAGTTGCCCGAAGAACAGTAGATCGACGACCAATAGCTTCGCTCAGTGATTTTGGACTCTTCTTACTTTTAGAAGAACCCTCCACTGCGCTTTGAAGCGTCTCAAAGATCGTCTTTGCTTCTGTTACAGAACCAGCACTAGAAATCGCTTCGGCAATTTTATCTTTTTGCCGCTCATTCAGGGAGGTATTTCTTAATACACGGTTCGTGTATAGCAAGCGAGCATTAGAAAGATTTACATCTTGTAAGTTTTCCTTAAGCTCTTGGAAGGCTTGCTTATACTCATTGTTCTGCTCGTTGATTTGGTTATTTTCGAAAACCAATTCTTCTTGAGCCTTTTTCAATGCTTCCAATTCTTCTTGCACATCTGTACTACGACGATGTGCTAATTCTTTTTCAATTTGATATTTCATGTCATCAGACGAGCGGCCGGCCCAACCAGATAGGTCAGCGCCCATATCAACAGTAAGTTTTTCCACGATAGCATCAGTAAGAGCATCGATGGTCTCTTCATCTTCTTCGAGACGGGGGCCGCGGCTGGCCTGGGGTGGAGGTTCATCCTCAATAGACTCTTCTTCGTCGTCTTCAGACAACATTTCTTCAAGAGACAGTCCATCGAAGTCAATTTCTTCATCTTCTTCGAGGTTGGCAGCTTCAAGTTCAGAAGTCAATGCGTCTAGGCTCTCTTGGAGGGAGCCAAGATCTATATTAAGCTCAGTCTCTTCGCCGCTCTCCAAAAAGGAATCTAAATTCTTACCGTCAAGATCAGAAAAACCATCTGTTGCTGCCAAAGGAATCTCATCTTCGGATATATCTTCTTGGGCGGGTGCGTCCTCTTCTAATCCAGGCTCAGCCGTTAGTTCTGTCGGAACTTCTGCTGCCGGGTCGGCGGCGGCGGGGTCGGCGGCTGGGTCCGCGCCGCCTAACATGGCATCTAAATCTTCTTCTTGTTCCAAAAGCTTCTCTAGCGTTTTCTTTACATCGTTGGAATATTTTTCAATCACAATAGTTTCGGCATTTTTTAAGGCAGCCTCACGAAGCGCTTTGGCATCGATAATCGCTTCATTAAGCAAGTTTGACATGAATGATCTCCTAAATCAATATTATAGTTCAAAATAAATAGTGTATAGGAACCCAAAAACCCATTTTTTTAACTTAGTCTAAATTGCTGTGTCGTCATATTCCCAAATACATGTTACATTGGTATTTCCGGGGTTGAGCTTAAAGTCGATCGCAATGCCTACAATATCGCCGGCGGCGAAATGTGGGGTGGAGCCTGAGAAGTTAACATTGGCGTGGGTTGCGGCACCACCCATGGACTGAGTGACGTGTTGAATGATTGATCCGCCGGCATCAAAGTCGGCGGTACCATCAACACCAGCATAAAGACTTGCTGTAATATGTCCGTTTTGCGCATTGGCCGTTCGAACTATCGCTCTTTTAAGTCTGCCCGTAAATGCAGCGACGAATTGATTTTTTTCTTGTGCGCTGGTTGAGTCATCGGTATTGCCCTCACCCATTGGTACGAAAGTGGTGCCGGTACCACCATATTGAAAATAATGCCTAGTAACATCTATGGTTTTCGATGCTCTCAAGGAACCGGAAATTGTAAGATCTCCAGTAATTTGTGTAGAACCACTGACTGAGAGTAAGTGACTCGGAGCAGAAGTATTAATACCCACCTTATCCGTCGATCCTTGGACGTATAGCATGTTGGTATTATTGTCGCTCTCGACTCTAAAGTCAATTAAAGAATCAGATCCTTGATTAACCACAACTTCTGGGACGGCGCCATCAATTCTGAAGCCTTCTCGGAGGGTGCCGGCATCGTTCGCCTTCATAACAATGTGCTTGTTAACCGTATCATTTTGGATTAAAACATTGTCTGACGAATTGACACCAATCTGTGCCAAGGGTGTTCCCGGGGCATGTGAAGAACTAAAGTAAATTGTCGGCTCAGTATTCTTAATTATCATACTGCCGGAAACAAGCACCTCGCCCATTCCATCAACTGAAAAAACTGGATCTCTTGTATTACTCTTGGCCGCGAACAACACATCAAGATCGGATCCGCTAACATTAAATTTTCCGGCCAGATAGGCACCACCAACCGCTACTTGGCCTGAACCTGTGATTGCAAATAGTGTTTCATGACTTGGACTCTTCCATACCCATGCGTTTTCATCGCTTGGTGCCTTGCTCTTGAAAAATACACCGACACCGCGCTCTTCATTAATACCTATGCCTCCATCCTTATCAATAGTTAAAACTCCATTGTTTATATTTAGATGTGAGCCACTAAGTCCTGCCGAAGCTGATAGACTCCCAACGCCCAAATCGGCGCCTGGGATCGATAGACCGGTAAATGTCGCAACCCCAGCACTTGTTATAGATGCTCGATTACCATTAATGGCAAGACTCTGAAATCCGCCTGCACCGGAACTCGTAACCGAAGTCGCAGTGACCGCGGCCAGAGAGGCTGCGCCGGCACTAGATATGGAAGCAGCCCCGCCGTTAATGGCAAGACTTTGAAACCCGCCGGCGGCTGAAGCTGTTACACTGGTTACAGTAATTGCTCCTGCTACCAGTGCGCCAGCAGCGTTAACTGAGGCTATTCCGTTGTTAATGTCCAGTGTCGCAAACTTACCTGCTGCGGATGATGTCACATCGTTCTTAAAGTAGCCATAGGTTCCAGAGACCGTAGTTGCTGTGATCGCACCAACTCCAAGAGCGCCGGCGACATTTACGGTGGCTGCTCCATTGTTAATGTCTAATGTTGCAAACTTACCTGCGGCAGATGAGGTCACATCGTTTTTAAAATAACCATAAGTACCGGACACAGTGGTAGCCGTGATCGCAGTGGATGTTATTGTTCCGACACCCAAGGCGCCGGCTGAACTTATTGTTGCATGGCCATTATTGATATCTAAGGTGGCAAACGCACCTTCTCCGGAGCCAGATATACTTACAACTTCAATACCAGCAGATGCAGTAAGTTCTCGTATAATAACCTTGCCGGTCGCATCAATAGATGCCCGGTTGCCATTAATGGCCAAGCTTTGAAATCCACCTGCGCCAGAACTCGTAACCGAAGTCGCGGTGACTGCACCCAGGGAGGCTGCACCAGCGTTAGATATAGAAGCAACGCCTCCATGAATTGCAAGACTTTGAAAGGAACCAGCACCCGACGAAGTTACACTAGTCGCAGTTATTACTCCTGCCCCTAAAGCGCCGGCCGCGGTGACTGTTGCAGCACCATTATTGATGTCTAGCGTTGCGAACTTACCTGCGGCCGAAGATGTTACGTCATTCTTGAAGTAGCCATATGTACCAGACACTGTGGTGGCCGTTATTGCAGCAGATGTTATTGTTCCGACACCCAAGGCGCCGGCGGCATTAACAGTAGCTACGCCATTATTAATGTTTAGAGTACCAAACGCGCCAGCGCCCGATCCGGACACGCTTGCAGCGGAGATACCGGCAGATGCAGTAAGTTCTCGTACAATAATTTTACCACTCGAATCAATAGAAGCACGATTGCCGTTGATAGCAAGACTTTGGAAACCGCCCGCACCTGAAGAAGTTACACTTGTTACAGTTACTGCGCCATTGATGCCGATTGTAGCTGCACCATTATTGATGTTTAGGTGTGAACCACTGAGTCCAGCCGAAGCCGACAAACTTGTTACTGCTAGGTTTGCAGTAGGTAGCGAAAGACTCGAAAAGGTTGCTGCGCCAGCACTAGATATGGAAGCAGCCCCGCCGTTAATGGCAAGACTTTGAAATCCACCGGCGCCTGAAGATGTCACGCTTGTTGCTATGACGGTTCCAACCCCAAGTGTGCCGGCGGCACTAACAGTGGCCGCACCATTGTTAATATCCAGTGTCGCAAACTTGCCTGCAGCCGATGATGTTACATCGTTCTTAAAATAACCATATGTTCCGGACACAGTGGTGGCCGTGATTGCACCAACACCGAGGGCTCCGGCCACATTTACGGTGGCTGCTCCATTGTTAATGTCTAGTGTCGCGAACTTACCTGCGGCAGATGAGGTCACATCGTTTTTAAAGTATCCATATGTTCCAGATACAGTGGTAGCCGTGATTGTGCCCACTCCAAGGGCACCAGCACTAGATATGGAAGCAGCGCCGTCATGAATTGTAAGACTTTGAAAGGCGGCCGCGCCAGATCCAGTGACGGAACCAACGATCGCTAATATGCTGCCATTAAACTGTAGATTGGCCTCGCTATTAATACTAGTAGCATCAACTGAAGTAAGTATTCTGTTGTCTGCCGCATTGCTGTAAGTGTTAACTGCAACATCCAATCCCGTGAGGCCGCTGCCATCACCCTTATAATGTGACGCAGTAATCCCAAGAGAACATGAAATGTTCACTGAGCTGGTTATGGTGTTGCCGTTGATTATAAATCTCTGTACACCATTAGTTTTTAGGGCGATGAAGTCGTTTTCAAAGTCAATCTGGGTGTCAACCGGATCGTCCTCAAATTGTACGTCGCCGTGTTGTTGGGGTCCTTTAGAGGAATTGTATGCCATTTAGTAGTAGTCTCCGTTATATATAAGTATCTTTCAGGAACCTTTAGTTCCAATAATCCACCAATTTTCTCCATCTGATTGCAATGTTCTGGAAGAGTAATTCATTTTTAGTGTTACCATATCGCTGATGTCGATCGCTCCTTCTTCACAATATATCTCAACTGTGTTGGAATTTAATTTAAGTCTATTCGCATTTGCTTTTTTGATTATTAAAATTCTTCCATCATTATTAACTGCGGGCGGTAGAACAACTTTAATTTTGTTTTTTAGTGAGTCACAAAGAATTGTGTAGTCTTCTGGGCCCACATGATATTCCGCGGAAGTGATTTTACTTATGTTGTGGTGTACTGCGCCATGGCACATAACAGTAGAATTAACTTTTAAATTTTGTACTTTAATTTTTCCGTCAACTGAGAGTGTGTCTAGCTGTTCATCATAAGTTAAATTCGGAGATGAGCTAAATTCATTCGAGCCCATCCATTGGATTTCATTTTTCTTACCAGAGGGTTTGTGCATCTTAACACTAATATAACTTTCGTATAAATTCTTTAGTGTTGTATTGTTGGTTGTACCTCTCGATGTGTCTGAGACTATTAATAAATCTTGGTCGCTAAGGTTTTGGCCGTCGCTATTGATTGCTTTCGTCTTCGTCGGATCAACAACTAGTTTTTTTGAACGAACTGATAAACCAGAAGTAGATGATAAAGAAATGCCAACACCATCTTCGTCCACTTCTAAGCCATTAATTACTTTAATTTGAAGTTCTTTCCTAACATCGTGGAGGCCACGCCCAAAGTTTAAGTTTTCAGCATTTATTTTTTCATAGAACTTGTTTGCCGGCAGGTCTGTTAATGATTTTCCGGAACCCATAAAAAGTTTTGATTTTATGTGGTGCGATTGTAAAGTCACCCCATCATATGTCAAATCATGATGAGCTTTTATTTCTGAATTGCCTTCATAGGTTAAGAGATTTTTTACCGTTCCACCAACAATCTTTGTTACTGCGATGTCCCGCATCGTTGCGCAAGGGCTTCTGGCATCTGTATCATAAAACACACTTGCGCTTATCGTGTTTTTGAATACTTTGATGCCATCAATTTCTTGATCGCCATACTGATCGACTGAGCCATCGACTTTTCCTTTTAATACATTATATGCCATATTTATCCTATCTCCAGTAAATAGCTTTATAGTTTTAAATAGTCTAATAAAAAAGGATGCCCCCACAAGGAGGGCACCCAGGAAACAACCAAAGGTTGTGGTGAATTATACGATTCGCCAGTCGCCGTGAGTAACATATACCATTGTAACAGCAGCATATGGTGATTCAAGGACAACAGTAGTACCGCCATCAATTGTATCTAAAGAACCGGACCGGCTAATGGTAATTGTTTTACCAGCAGCGGTTGGACCAGCCTTAACAGTGACTGAGTCACCCAAAGAACCAGAAGGTAACGTACAAACAGCGGTTGCAGAACCGGTGAAATAGTTGTAACCTTCGGAAAGGATAACAGTATCAGTTGCGATAGTCGACGTGGCTCCTTGAGCTAAAAGCTGACCGCCGGCCGCGGCAAGGCCTGGACCAGCAAGCATTGTAGCAAATCTAGAAAGATCAGTTCTCTTGATAACTCCGTTATCGCTAACGATGATTTCATCAGTAGTACCTAAAGCAGCACCGATATCGGTAAGACCAGAAACGATATTGTTGTTAAGCATAGAGCCTTCAACAGCGCTTGCAGCGATAGTAATAGCACCAGCAGCGTTCATAGTAGCATCTCCAGAGACCTTACCGAACACCCAACCGTAAAGGTTAGCACCAGTAAGGGCCTTCAGCACACCACCATCAGAGAACAAGAATTCATCAGCATCATCGACGCCGACTCCACCTAAGTTCGACTGAGCACTAATACAGTCGTCATTGAGCATTGAGCCCTCGATAGCAGTAGCAGCGATGGTGATAGCACCACCAGCAGCGATTGTAGCATCGCCAGAAACATTTCCGAAGATTGCATCTTCTAAGTTAGAGAATGTAATATTCTTAATGTTATTGGAATCATCAACATCACCAGCATAAAGGAAATCACCTTGTGCAAGATCAGTCAATGCGCTAGCGCAGGAACCACCATCAAGCTTGTCTAAATCAATAGCAGCGTTGGAGGCGATTGAAGCGTTAACAACAGCGTTGGAAGCCAACTCGTCAGCACCAACAGCGTCATCAGCAAGCATGCTGTTTTCGACAGCGCCGGCGGCAATGGTAATAGCACCGTTAGAAGCTAAGGTTGCGTCACCAGAAAGCGCGACTTCTTGATAGCTTGTACCATCACCAACAAGGAATTTCCCAGCAGTAACGTCAGGCATCTTGAAAAGAGCACCAACAGTTAAGTTAGTACCAACAACAGCTTCAGCAGTCGACTCAAGCTTTTCAGCTTTAATACCAGCAGAAGCGGTAAGTTGAATAAGACCGCTATCGATCGATGAGGCGTTAGAAGCAACGAGAGCTTTGTTAGCGAGAACAGCACCGTTAGTAATACCATCAAGCTTCTCCATATCAGTTTCATCAAGAGCGGCAGAGCCGATGACGAAAGAGTTGAAAGCGGTTACAACACCGGCGTTAGTGACAGTTAAACCAGCACCACCACCAATGTTTAAGCTCTCGAACGCGCCGGCTCCAGAACCGGAAATGAGGTTGGTAGAAATGAGCGCAGGAGCACGAACGTGACCATTAGCTACGAGTTCACCACAAAGAATACCGGAAGAAGCTGTAACAGATACAAGACCAGAAGCGATGGTCGATTGAGCATCAAGGACAAGTGCTTTACTAGCTTGGCCAGCGCCTGCAGTAATGCCGTCAAGCATTTCTAATTCGGCTTCGATAAGCACCGCACTACCAAGTGTTATGCCAGCGGCCGAAACGACGCCAGTAGCAGTAAGATTGCGAATAGAAGCGATGTCAGCGTTTCCATCGACAACAAGTGCCTTGTTTGCGGCGGCAGTACCATTGGTAATGCCATCAAGTTTTTCGAGATCTGTTGCGTCCATGTCAGCAGAACCGACAACTAAGCTGCCAGCAGTTACTGCACCGTCACAAGTAAAACTTGCAGCGGTAGAACCGAGCGCACCAGATAGGACACCATCATTATTAAAGGCGCCGACTTGTGTGCCGGCATCATTATTAATTTGGAATGAACCTTCTCGTGTAAGGGAACCGCTAAGAATAGCAGCCCCTGTTTGAAATTTATAAGCCATATTTTAAAACCCTCCATATTATAGTTTTATATTTATTAGGCGGACAAGTAAGACGCACCAGTAGCCCGAAAGCTTATGATGCAAACCACCCGTCCACTTATAAATAGTTGGACGCAAGCTATGCGGCGCTAGCAGATGAAGTATTTATTGGAGCCGTTACAATAAAGTTGAATTGCTGCATATGGGGATTCTAAAATTACTTGATTTTGACCGTCGATTACATCGCTTCCGGAGCAGTCTATTTGGATTGGCCGTACGTTTGCGGCGCCGCCTTCATCCTTAATTACAAACGTTTGCCCATTAGTACAATCATCTGCGTTTGGTAAAGTTAAGGTAACTGAAGCTGTAGCTGTATCGGTCTGAACTGATACTATATAATCTGTTTTTAAGACTTGGTAGTCCCAAGCTACCACGTTTCTCTTATATGCGATCCCTCCCGCAAAACTCATTTGAAATGCCTTTAATTCAAACAATTGATCGGGAGCCATCGTAATGCCTCTGTTTCTAAATCTCATGAACCCGACTTGGAATCCTTTTGTGGCGCTTCCGGATCCAAATCTTAAGTTGTTATTTTCTACGCTGACTTTTTCAGTACCAAAATAAATCGAACTACTTGAAACATAAAGAGTACCCCAAGGCTTGGCGGCACTCCCTAAATCATGGGTATTGCCTGTGGCCGGCAACAGGGCGCCATCGACTTCTAAGTTACCGGTCATAAATAAACTGCCGGTCATTACCATACTGTCACCAATAAATCTCAATCTAGCGGAGCCAGTTATTGTGCCATCAGATGTGTGGTATTGGATAGAACCCGTGGCGCCTTGGCCGTTTGCGTTTCCACTGCCGCCGCCACCGCCGCCGCCGCCAGAACCCAAATCGGCCCAACTTCCAGTGTGGGTTTTAAATTGTATTGTGCCGCTGTTATCTCGAAGACCATAACCAGAGGCACCTGTTGTGTTCCCCCAATTCAAATAAGCCGAAGAAGATAATCTTAGTGAGCCGGCAGCATCTATACCAGCAGAACCATTATTAATATCAAGCGTGGCAAACTTACCCGCTGCAGATGATGTAACATCATTCTTAAAATAACCATAAGTGCCGGAAATTGCTGCAGCTATTATATCGCCCGATGCGGTTAGGTGCCCTGTAATTGTTGCTTGTCCGCTTTGTAAGTTTAATACCTCATCAGATGAATGACCTGCATATAATTTCAATATTTCATCATTAAGAAGTATTTTAGTGGTTGTGCCGCTGTCTGAATATCTTCTAATTTTATCGACATACAGATCTCCGGCCATATTCATACCGGCAGAAGAAGTGATTTCTCGTACTACTAATGCACCAGCACTATCAATAGAGGCGCGCCCACCATTGATGGCTAAACTCTGGAATGAGGCTGGGCCCGATCCCGTTAAAGTCCCTACAAGCGACAGTGTGCTGCCGTCAAAAAGCAGATTGCTTTCACACGTTAGAGTGTTCGCATCACCACTCACATTTGTAATGAGTGCATTGTTCGTAGCGTTAGATACGCGAGGGACGTTCTTAAGATTCGCACCATCTGAGGTGCTGAGGTTGCCAGATAAGAAACTACCTTCGGGTACCTGAAGAGCACCCGGCATAACAACCGTTCCAGACATCGCATTGAACGCCATATTGATTTACCCCTAAGTAATTAGAAGACAAACCAGTTAGCGCCATTAGAATATAAACTAATTGCCGGCATGGAGCCGGTAAGAATATAAGATTCCGTATTGTCGATTGTGTACCCGACGGAGGCAGTCAGTATTATATTTGTACCGCCGCGGTCGGTCACTTCATCTTTGACAACCAGGATTGCTCCGGAACCATAGGTCGAAGCACTTGGTATTAAAACCTGGACATTTGCTGCATGTTGAACGCCTAAAATATAGGTCGGTGCGGAAGCCGTGCTGTGGTTTATTGTTACCGGCTCGTAGAGGCCGCGGAAGCCCCTAACCTGCACTGCCTCTGTTGAGTTGTTAACATCAAGCATGACGGTGCCATCAGCTTTAACGACGGTGAGGCTGCCGGTTCTTACGTGTCGGTCATCGTTCGAATTACCCATGAACGTAGAACCGCTAACGTCAATTTGGGTCACATTCTCTATATGATAGTGACTAGCCGTAATAGCACCGGACACATATAGCGTGCCCTTGATTAATAAAGTGTTGGCGGTATAGGGGACATCAGATGCAGTAAACCACATAAAATTAGCCGAGCCGGAAGTGTTACCGGCCCCGGTTAAAAACTGAACTGAGCCGGTAGGGCCTTGAGCCGTACCTGAGCTTGAACAGTTTACATATGCCCAACCAAACTGAGCCATCTATTATCCAACCCCTGCTGAACCCGACCAGTTAGGACCGGTATCTGTTTGGGCGCTCCTAGGATGAATACTTGTGAGGCCCGCAACAACATCGACGTTCGTAGAGCCCGTCATATAAATCTCAGTAACCTTCATATCCAATACCTGTGTCGCTAAAGGAATACCGGTGGCGCCTTTACCAACTGTAAAATAGTTAACTGAGCCGGTAGCTGCAAGCCCTCTTGCTGAAAACGCTACTTTAACGGCGTTGCTGGTGTCGTTGTTAATGATCTGTATCCACTTGGTGACGTACGGAAAATGTACCGCAGTTGGATCTGGTCCATGAGTAGTATCAATCGCCGCCTTTGCATAGGGCGCGCCGCTAACTTGATACGCAGGAGCATGATTGAGACCTGCTCTGAATTTCCAGTTGGCGGTAAAGTTTGTTTCATCAGCCATTTTTTAAATCTCCATAATTTATTATTCAAAAGTAAATAGTCATCTATTTTTTCTATTGCGTCTTTCTTCTGCTCTTTGTTTTTTTAATTCGTCTCGAATTCTTCTTCTTTCGGCTTTCGCTTTCTCTTCTCTTTTCCTATCAGATGGCTTTTTATAGTATCGCCTATCTTTAACTTGTTCTACAATTTTCTCTTTTTTGGTTTTTTTGAGAAACCTTCTAATCATTCTTTCGTGGTTGCCGCGGCACTCTTTAGAGGTTACTAAAACATTTGCTTTCTTTCTGATCATATTATTTCATCAAATCCCACATCTTGGTAGCATTGCCAACAAGGCTGCTAATATCTACACCTGAGTCGCTCGGATCTCCAAGGTCGACAGATCCTGCGGCAGTGTCTCGCTGAGCGGGTACCGGTGTTGTACCTTCAAATAAATTTACTCCATTGAACGAATCTTTACCAATTGCATCCAATAGTTTTTTTCTTTGTTGTGCTGCGTCTGGTGATCTTTGTTTTGACGGTAATGGCTGTGTTGGGGCCGTGTGTGCCTCCACAACCAAACCTTGGGGTTGCAGGCCTTTGGCTACCTCAGACACAACGCTGGAAAGAAGCCCTTCTTCAAGAAGGACTTCGTGTATACACTCTTTAACGAGAGGCTTAATAAGTTGTTTTAAATCTGATTTCTTCACAAATCACCCCTTGATGATTCCTGCAATCTTCTGCCACCTATTAACAGTTTCGGCTAGATTCTGATTGCCGTGACCAGGGCCACCGCCAGTGTTCAGACCCGTAGTAAGCTCATCGTCAGAAATTGTTTCATCATCTTCTTCATCATATGGTGCTCCCTCAGTATCCTTGATCGCTTTTTCAAGCTCAGCCCGAGGTCCTTTCATCGGTGTCTCTGGATTTGCTTGGAGGTATGCTAATTGAAGTTTGCCCAGTTCAAGAGCTACCGGCGTTAATAAAGATCCGATCGGGCCGCCATCGGGTGGCGGACCATCTGGGTCAGAATCCGAGATATAACTGTCAGCATCTCCGGTAACGGAGATAATTTTACCTTTATACTGTTTCACCCAATCCTCCATGGACGGCTTGCCGGCTGCAATCCACTTCCCACAGTGTGAGTTATCACCACAGCCACCTCCGCCTCCGGGGGCTGGCGTGCCGCCCGGTGTGCCTCCGGGGGTCGGGGTGCCGCCCGGTGTGCCTCCGGTATCTGGGTCGCCGCCCTGACCTTCACCATCATCCTGGCCTTGCGGATCGCCGCTCACTGGTTCAGTCTCTTGCTCGGAAGGATCAACAGGGGAGATCATCTTCGACAAGTTCTTGAGTCCACCTTCGCGTGACTTGCCCATCAATCTCTTGCCGACTAAAATACCAATGGCGCCAATGGCCGCGGCCGGGAGAGCGAAGCCGGCTACAGACTGGAGAAAACCCGGTCCAAGCCAAGTTGAAAGTGTGCTTAGGCTACCAGCTTTTTGGTAGAGTCTACCTAAATCTTGAACACCGCCGATATCGCCGATGCCAGTTGAGGGGTCACCCATCATTGATTGACCTAAGCCGGGTGCGTCTGGACCGGGATCACCTGCTCCACCGCCGCCGCCTCCGCCGCCTCCGCCGCCTCCGCCGCCGCCACCGGGTCCGCCTGGTGCAGCCTCACCGGCCTTGACAACATCCGCAACTGAATTTGGTACAACCTCTGGCTTCGAGGCGTCTCTAAATTTTTTCATTTCTTCCCAAGCTCTTCTCTCTCTTGGGCCAAGGTTTTCCCAACCTTTGTTGGCGATTTCTTTTTCAAGCTTGTTGTTCATTCTGCCTATTCTTCTTAACATTCTCTTAGGAATTGGTTTTCCGCCGGCGCCGGCGGCCGCGGCAGCATCAAAGAACTTATCAAGAAATTTCAATGAAACACCAAAGACATCTTCTTGGATGACTTTGTCATCTGCTTCATCGTCCTCATTAACATATCTATAGGAATAAGACAAGTCACCCTCAAGGCCGTCTACGTAGCCCTTAATTTTTGATACTAAATCGTTTGCAGTCTCAGTTTCGAGGAGGCCTTGTTTGTGAGCCGCTTTAACAGCCTCATACATTGCGCCTATACCAACAGTGATACCAAGGAATTCTTCTTCTTTTTCATTGTTGGGGTACTGATCGAAGC
>Ga0315338_1001545_pt1 | contig 28199 bp, 22 predicted proteins | sample ASW8metaG_FD_204518 | JGI IMG/M metagenome (GOLD analysis project Ga0315338, IMG submission 204518) | Ammonia-oxidizing marine archaeal communities from Monterey Bay, California, United States - ASW #8 | ecosystem: Environmental > Aquatic > Marine > Coastal | place: USA: California | collected... | reverse complement strand
AGGCGTTTGGGTGGCAAATGTACTTTCCCTCTAACCCGGCCGAAGCGGTCCTCGCCAAGTAATACGGCGCCTACAGCGGCAAGAACCAGCCTCCGTCTCGGCTGCGCCGTGGTGTTGCGGTAAGCTATGCGCGCCGGTACCGGCACAGGAGGCGACGCATGGCGACACAAGTCGCGACGAGGAAGATCGACGCGGATACCCACTTCAATCTGACGGTCGACTACCGGGAGCTGAGGGAGCTACTGTCTCGCGGCCAGCAAGCCGAGGCAAGCGAGATGCTGTGGCTCGACGCTCAGCGCATCGTGGACCCCGAGACTGTGCGAGCGGGCCTCACCGGCTCCGGCGTGCCGAACCCTGGCGATGGCTCCGGCGATCCGGAGTGGGATCCCGACGCCCGTATCCGCGAGATGAATGCGCTGGGTTTCGACATGCAGGTGCTGAATACCCAGCGTGCCATGCCCGCACCCCTCCACGCCTACCGCCCGCTTTGGCTCCGCACCGCCCTGGCGACGCTCTACAACAACGAAGCGGCGGCGCTGCAGAAGCGCTACCCTGACCAATTCATCTGCCAGATCACCTTCCCGTGGGACGACATCGACGCCTCCGTGAAGGAGGTCGAGCGCGCCGCGGCCCTCGGCCTGAAGGCAGTCAGCATCTGCGGGAGCTGGCTCGACCAGAACCTCGACGCCTATGAGTTGTACCCCTTCTGGGACGCGATCACCGGGCTCGACCTTGCCTGCATCGTCCACAACTACACCCAGGGCCATCGCGGCGACATGCACGATCACCGCACGTCCTACCCCATGGTCGGCACGGAGCGCTATCATCGCATGCACATCGGCACCTACCTCGGCTTCGGCATCGACTACACGGTTGCCTGCGCTGCGCTCACGTTGGGCGGCGTGCTGGACCAGTTCCCCAAGCTGCGCTTCCTCTTCTTCGAGGCCGGTGCCACGTGGATGGCCTACGCCATGCACGGCGCGGATCGCTCGTTCTACATCGAGCGGTCCTGCTCGCGGACCGACACCCGGCCGAGCGAGCTGATCATGCGGCATTGCATGACCGCGGTGGAGAACGTGGAGCCACTGGAGCAGCTCGTGGCGGTCTACGGTGCCGACAACTTCGTCATCGGCACCGATTTCCCGCACCCTGAGTTCCAGCGCCTGCCCAATGCGTCCAGCGACATCACCGACAAGAGCAGTCTGTCCGCGGAGGACAAGGCCAAGATACTGGGGGGCAACCTGGCACGCGCACTCAGGCTCTAGGGCGATGCGCACGATGCTCGACGACGACGACGCGCTCTGGGCCGCGATCGAGGCCGCTGGACCGCTTGCTCGGGCTGTGGCGGAGCGCGATCGGTGGGACGACCCCGACGACTCAAGCGAGCGCTCACAAGCGCAATCAGCGCGTCGCCGAACGTTCATCGCCGCGTACGCCTATGCCGTACCAACCCGCGAAACGATCGAAGCTATCACACACTTCTTCGCCGGATACCGCGTGCTCGAGGTCTGCGCGGGCTCCGGCCTCTGGGCGGGGCTCCTCACGGCCGAGGGTGCGGACATCGTGGCGACCGACGGGGCCGAGCCCATTGCGGCGCCACACTTCCCCATCGTGGTGCTTGAGGCCACCGACGCGGTAAACGCCAATCCTGAGTGCAAGGCGATGCTCATCTGCTGGCCGTCGCACAAGCAAGACGCCGCGTATCGTGCGTTGCGCTCATTCGGCGGCGACCACTTCGTCTTCGTGGGCGACCCACGCTTTACCGCGGACGACGGCTTCCATGCGTTGCTTGCCACCGAGTGGGACCTGCGCCACCAGCTGCCGCTCCCTTCGTGGCCAGGGCTTGCGGACGCCGTACACCTGTACGTGAGACGGACGCCCTAGCTGTCGAGAACACCGGCGGCGTACAGGTCGGACTCCGCGAGCTTGCTCGCGACCGCGCCCGTCTCCACTGCGAACGATTGCACCGTGTCGATCACCTCGGCGTTGGCGCGCACGCCGTATGCGTACGGATCGTCGCCGAACACGGCTCGCTGCCGGATCAGCGCGTCGTCCGCGAAGATTAACGCCGATGGGGCCTGGCCGTAAGTGCGCTCCATCGTCAATCGCTGCGCCTCGGTGAAGGCGTCGAGCAGGCTCTTCGCGGCCCACGGGTGTGCCTCGGCGATCGATCTGCGCAGTATCGTTGCGTGGTGTGCGGGGAAGATGCCAGTACTCTTGTAGTAGCGCATCGATTCGGCAGCAGCGTCGCTGAACAGCGTGGTGAACCGCGCCGGATCTGCCAGCGGCCCATGGTTCGGAGGGTGCACCGATAGCATCGCGTCGAGCTCGCCGCGATCGAGCATCTCCTCCAACGCGTTCGGGGGTGGGTTGATTGTCACGCCGGCCGGCGGGGCGAAGTCTGGGGCGTTTGGCACGACGGGATCAGGCCTGCCTTGGAACCACTCGACCTCCGTCTGGCCCACGCCGAACGCGCGCCCCAGGATGCCCCGCGTCCAAAGAGCCGCCGTCATCTGGTAGTCCACGACGCCGACTCGCTTCCCCTTCAGGTCCTCCGGGTGGTCCTGGCGTATGCCGGAGCCGATGCGGATGACCGTATTCACGTAGGAGAAGGTGCGATTATGGAACGCAGGCAGCAGGGTATAGCCCCAGCCGGCGTGCAGTCCCTTCAGCGTGAAGGAGAAGCTCATCTCCGACATGTCGAACTCCTCGCCGACCAGCTGCTTGCTCCATATCTGGTTCAGCGGCACATTCAGGTACTTAAGGGTGATGCCTTCAGGCTTCACCTCGCCCGAAATGAGCGGCTGGATGCGGTCCCAAGGACTCATCGCCAGGGTCAGCTCTAGATCAGCCATGGACGGCCTCCTGAGGTCATCGTTCGGTTCACTCGGGTGCCGCGCGCTGCCTAAGCGAGCCTCAGCGCGGCCTCATAGTCCTCGTGCGTGTTCAGATTCGTCAGCGTTAGCGGGTCGTCCACGTCCAAGAACACCCGCTTGTCCGCGAAGTTCAGCATCACCTGCCGCAGCCCCTGCGTCTGCTCGTTGGTCTGCAACAGCTCTGGGATCAGCGTCCCGTCGAACAGCGGCGGATGCCCCGCCTTGCCGTTCAGCGACGGCACGACTATGAACGGCTCGCCATCCATCCAGCGCTCACGCAGCGCCCGCAGCATCGCGGCTGACCGTGGCTGATCCACGCTGATGATCAGGACCGCGTCGGTCTCGTAGCTGGCGATGGGCAGCAGGCCCGCCATGATGGACCAGGTCCGCCCTTGCTCGTAGCGCGGATTGTAGAGCGCGTTGACCTCGACGTCCTCCGGCAGCGCAGCGGCCACCGCCTCCGCCTCGTGGCCCAGCACCACGACGATCGGGTCGTAGCCTGCCTCGTGGAGAGCGTGGACCTGATACGCGATCAGCGGCTCGCCGCCCTTCCAGGGCAGCAACGCCTTTGATGGCAGCTCTGGGTCTCCCTCGCGCATGCGGGTCGACTCACCTGCCCCGAGCAGCACGGCCGCGATGGTGCGATGGTTCGGGTCGGTCGTCACGGTGCGTCAGTCTACCCTAGGAAGCGTGCGACCCTGGACCCGAGTGCTGCCGCTCAGCAAACACGCAAGCAAGCTCAACCGCCATCCGGCGGCTTCAGTCCGGAGCCTTAGCGAACGCAGGCGCACAATCACCCGCTAGCGGGCGGGCGACGACGCTTGCTTGCCGACCTTGGCGACGATGCGTTGGAGCTGGGCCTCCTCGAGCTTCATGGAGCCGCCCGCGTGCCCGTAGCGGAACGCAACCACCTCGGCCATGATCGAGACCGCGATCTCCTCGGGCGTGCGGCCGCCGAGATCGAGCCCCACCGGCGAGCGAATCTCGCGCAAGCGCTCTATCGGGGTGCCGCGCTTCAGCAGGCTCTCGTAGATCATGATCGCCTTGCGCTTGCTGCCCAGGAGACCCACGTAGCTCGCGGATGTGCGGGCCGCCGCCTCCAGCGCCAGGTCGTCGTACTGATGGCCGCGCGAGCCGACGATGATCGCCGTGTTCGGCGTGATGGGAAACGTGTCCAGCCCCTTGTCGTAGGGCGCCACCTTGGTCGCCTCGGCCATGGGGAAACGTTCTTGGCTCGCGAACTCTGGCCGGTCGTCGGTCACCATGACGCGGAAGCCGAGCATCTCCGCGATCTTGGCCACCTGCAGGTTCACGTGCCCTCCCCCCACCAGCACGACGGTGGCCGGTGCCGTGAAGCCGGCGACGAACACCTCGTCGCCCGTGGCCGTGACGAACCGCTCGCTCATGCCCATGGGCATGACGGCTTTAGCCGTCACGATCGCCTCGGCCTCGGCCTTCGCGTCGCCAAGTGTGCCGGTGGTCGTGCCGTCCTCGCGCACCAGCATGCGCGCGCCGATGCGCAAAGTGCTGGCGTTCACCACCGTAGCCACGGCTATCGGCGGGCCGCCCTCGTAGGCCGCCTCGATCTCGTCTGCGGCGTTGGTGAACGCGCCGGGCGTGTCGAATGGCTCGATGTAAAAGAACATGGACCCACCACACACTAGGCCGTCCCGGGCGGCGATGTCCTCGTTCAGGTAGTAGTCCTTGAACAGCGGCCCCGTGTGCTCGCGGAGCGCCTCGCGAGCGGCGAACCAGATGTCGCCCTCAACGCACCCGCCGCCCAGCGTGCCCACGGTGGAACCGTCGCCGCGCACGAGCAGCGAAGCCCCCGGCTTCTGCGGCGTGGAGCCCTTGGTGTTTACCACGGTGGCCAGAACGAAATCCTGGCTCTCCCTGGCAAGGTGTGCAGCTTCTTTGTAGACGGATTTCATGCGCCCATGATAGCAGCGGCGTCTAATCGTGCGCCTGCGCTTCGCTGCGGCTCCGGACTGAAGCCATCGGGCGGCGGCTTGGCCTTCTCTGCCGATGCTCAGTTGTATCGAGGGGGAGGGTGGGAGGGCAAGAAAATCGCGTTTTCGTAGCAGCGCGGCAGCGCCCCTGCTGCGATACTGCTTGAATTGCCCAGCTGGCTGGCAGTGCAAGGAGTAGCAGTCCGTGTCTGCCACCTACAATCCGCCTCTACACCAGCACGGGGAACCTCCTCTACGCCGACACCGATATGGGGATCGAGGAGGGCGGATCTGACGGAGGGCTCCTGTGGGCACTAGCTCCTCGTCAGCGGCACGCTCGAGCAGAGCGTTGATCTAGAGACAAGCTGTCGTGGCTGAACCGGGGTCGCATTTGCCGCCGCGACTGAGGTGACGCAGCGTCTGGCGCCATCGCTACCGGGCATCACGGCCCGCTACAATGTCACGCAGTCCGTGCTGAAGAGGAATCATGCCAGTCAAGCAGAAATCACCGGCGGAGCGGGAGCTCGACGAGCTCCGCTTCCGCATTCGTCACTCGGCCGCACACATCATGGCCGAGGCCGTCGTGAAGCTGTTCGCTGATGCCAAGTTCGCCGTTGGCCCCGCCATCGACGACGGCTTCTATTACGACTTCTCCGTCGAGCGCCCCTTCACGCCCGAGGACCTCGAGAAGATCGAGGCCTCCATGCGCGAGCGCATCGCCGCAGACGATCCCTTCGAGCAGCGCGAGCTGTCGCGCGCGGCTGCCAACGGCCAATTCGCCAAACAGCCCTTCAAGCTCGAGATCATCGAGGACATACCCGGCGAAGATGCCATCACCACCTACGCCCATGCCGGTTTCGTCGACCTTTGCCGCGGCCCTCACGTGGCGTCCACCGGCGACGTGAAGGCCTTCAAGCTGATGAGCGTGGCGGGCGCTTACTGGCGCGGCGACGAGCGCAACGAGATGCTCCAGCGGATCTACGGCACCGCGTGGGAGTCGCCGGAGTCGCTGGACGCGCACCTGGAGCGCATGGAGGAGGCCGCGCGCCGCGATCATCGCAAGCTGGGCACGGAGCTGGAGTTGTTCTTCTTCGACCCTATCGCCCCGGCGAGTCCTTTCTTTTTGCCGCGCGGCGCCACCCTGAACAACTCGCTGGTCACCTACGTGCGCGATCTGTATGAGCGTTATGGATATCAAGAGGTGATCACACCACAAGTGTTTGACTCGGAGCTGTGGAAGCGCTCCGGGCACTACGACAACTACAAAGAGAACATGTATTTCACCTACGTGGACGACCGCGAGTTCGGGGTGAAGCCTATGAACTGCCCGGCCGCCGCAGTGCTGTACGGATCGCACCTACACTCGTACCGCGAGTTGCCCGCGCGCTATGCCGACTTTGGCCGACTGCACCGCTACGAGCGCTCTGGGGTGACCCACGGCCTCACCCGTGTGCGCACCTTCTCGCAGGATGACGCACACATCTTCTGCACACCGGACCAGGTGGAGAGTGAGATCGTTTCGTTCATCGCCATGGTCTACGAAACATTCGGTGTGTTCGGCTTCAGCGACGTCCGCGTGGCGCTGTCGCTGCGCCCCGAGAAGCGCATCGGCACTGACGATCTGTGGGACGAGGCGGAGCGCGCGCTGCGGTCGGCGCTGGATGCGCAGGACATCGACTACGAGCCCATCCCCGGCGAGGGAGCCTTCTACGGGCCAAAGATCGACTTCTTTGTCGCCGACGCCATCGGACGTGAATGGCAGCTTTCGACCGTGCAACTGGACTACAACCTGGCGGAGCGCTTCGATCTGGAGTACGCCGCCGCAGATGGAACACGCCGGCGTCCGGTGGTGCTGCACCGTGCCATGCTGGGCAGCCTGGAGCGCTTCTTGGGCGTGGTGATCGAGCACTACGGCGGTGCCTTTCCAGCTTGGCTTGCTCCGGTGCAGGCCGCGGTCATTCCCATTGCCGACCGCCACATCGAGTACGCCGAGACGGTGCAGGCGGAGCTCGCCCGGAATGGCCTGCGTGTGCACGTTGACGACCGCGGAGAGCGGATGGGCGCGAAAATCCGCGATGCGCAGATGCGCAAGATCCCCTACATGCTGGTCGTCGGCGATAAGGAGGCCGAGGCCAACGGTGCCGCGGTCCGCCTGCGCTCCGGTGAAGACTTGGGGATCCTCCGCATCGCCGACGTCGTCGCGCGCCTCGCGGCTGAGGTGGCGGCGAAATCGTAGCGATAGATACATGAGTTTCCCCCCGATAAGGGCGACGACGTCTAGGCACGCGAGAGGACCGCAGGTTCAATGAGCACGTGGAAGGCGGGCGACTGGGCAATCTTTACGGGGGCGATCTCGGCCACCTGCGCTCCGGCGCACGGTCGTGCGGGCCGCGACGGGGGCGTGCTCGTTGAGATCATCGACGTGGATAACCCCGACCCGCAGGATCCGTCGCTGGCGGGGCACTCGATCTTCGCTCGCTCGAGCTCGTCGGGCGGCGTCGGCGCAGTGCACCCAGACGAGCTCGAGGTGCCGCCGTGGCTCGCTGGTGGGGGCGGAGCGCTGATCGCCGAGGAGCCCATCCCCGCCGACGCGACCACCGGAGGGTAACCGGACCGGGCATCGCTGTTTTGCGATAGCGGCGCGGGTGTTCCACCTTGGTGGTCGTCACGCGTGCTACAGCGCGCCCATGTCGAGCGCGATCTCCACGAACGATTGCTCATCGGATATGAGAACTCCTGGGGCAGGTCGCTGCTCGTGTCGTTGCCCATGAGCGGCTTGTCGGCGGTGTGGTGTCCAGGCGTCAACCCGAAGATGTTTTGGTCCGACCCAAACGTGGGACTGTTGGGCTGTCCGCCTCCGAGCTGGAACGTCTCGATCACGTCGCCGTCGGCATCCCTCGCCACGAGCTCTGACGATTGGAAGAGGGACGCAGGGAAGTCATCGGGAGCCTGGCCCGGTTGAGAGTCTGGTCCGACGGAAACGCGCATACCGACGATACCGTGGAGGCTAAGCATGCGGCGAGGGCCAGGGCGGGCGCGGACAGCAACAGCAGCAGTCTTCGTAGCATGGGGCACTCGGGAAATGCAGCGTTCCCCGAGTAAAGCGGGCAAGGTCTAACTGTGCGCCTTCGCTTCGCTACGGCTCGGGACTGATGCCACCGAGCGGCGGTTTGGCTTGCCCCTTTGTGGCAGAGCGGCAGCAAGTGGATCCAGGGTCGCACCCTGGTGCTATGGTTGGTTGTCGATGAGCTCCTCTATCAACAACATCGGTCCTGTGGCCGTGGTCGGCACGACAATCTGGGGCACGACGTTGGCCATGATCATGGCCCGCCGTGGCATGGACGTGCGACTGCTGTCGCGCACGGACGGCGAGGCCGATGCGCTGGAGTCCGCACGCGAGCTTCCCCACCTGCCGGGCCATGTATTCCCGAACTCGCTTCGGACCACCGCGGATTGGGGCACCGGGCTCCAAGGCGCTGCTGCGGTGCTGTTCGTGGTGCCGAGCCACACGATGCGCGCGAACGCACGCCGCGCTGCGCCGCACCTCGTTGGCGACGCGATCGTGGTTTCGGGCTCCAAGGGCCTGGAGCGCGGCACAGGCAAGCGCATGAGCGTGGTGCTGGCGGAAGAGCTGCCGCACGCCGCGGAGAGCCTCTGCGCGCTCTCGGGTCCCAACCTGGCGCGGGAGGTGGTCCGCGACCTCCCCGCGTCGTCAGTGGTCGCCTCAGCCAGCCAGGATGCTGCCATGCAAGCCCAAGCGCTGCTCACGTCGAGCACGTTCCGTGTGTACACGAATGCGGACGTCATCGGCACGGAGCTGGCAGGGGCGTTGAAGAACGTGGTCGCCATCGGCGCCGGCATCACCGACGGCATGGAACTTGGCGACAACGCGAAGGCGGGATTTCTGACCCGTGGCCTCGCCGAGATCACGAGACTCGGTGTGGCAGCGGGGGCGCAGGCTGCGACGTTCGCGGGTAATGCGGGCCTCGGTGACCTGCTCGCCACCTGCTTTAGCACGCTCAGCCGCAACCATCGGGTGGGCATCGCGCTGGCACAAGGCATGTCACTCGACGAGTCGATCGATGCGTTGGGAGGCGAGGTCGCGGAGGGAGTGACGACCACGCCCGCCGCGCTGGATATGGCACTAGCCCACGGCGTGGAGATGCCGATCACCGAGATGACGCATCGCGTGCTCTTCGAGGGCATGCCACCGCGCGACGCGCTGATGCAGCTCATGGCTCGCACCCCCCGCCCCGAATAGGGCAGGGTGCCGCTCTAGTCTGGAGCCGCCCAGGCACACAGTGAAAGCAGCGCGCCTAGCTATCGAGCAGCATTGGCGCGTAGAGCTCCTCAGGCGTGATCACGCGGGGTGTGAGACCCTGCTCGTGGGAGAACTCCATCGCCTTCTCGATCACCATGCGGTTGGCCGCCAGGCCATAGGGGAAGATGTCGGTGGCGAGCGCACCCGAGGCGCTACGGTCGAGCACGCCCGTGTCGAGCCAAGGGGCGGTCGACTCGCGGGTGTTCCGGTACGACACCTGCTTGGCCTCCTCGAACGCCTCGAAAATGTTGCGCGCGACCCATGGGTTCGCCTCGTAGATTGAACGGCGCAGGATGACGGTGTGATTGAACGGGAAGATGCCGGTCTTCTGATAGTAGCGCGCTGCCTCGGCACGAGGCTCGGGGAACATCATGTGCATCTCCGGCTGCTTGGCCAGGTCTATGGTGCTGCGGTTCATTCCGCCGCCGCCCCAGAAGTAGTGCTGGATAGCGTCGAGCTCGCCCCTCATCATCATGTCGCCCATGTTGGAGCTCTCGGGGATGAATTTCAGCGTCACCCCAGGAGGCGCCTGGAAGCCGGTCGCACCTGCGTGGGAGTATTGCGGCGTGCGCTCCATCCACCATTCCACGTCCGTTGCCTCGACGCCGTACTCGTGGTGGAAGAAGCCGCGGGACCACAGAGCCGCGGTCATCTGGTACTCGTTGACGCCGACGCGCTTGCCCTTCATTTGGTCAGGCGAGTCGATGCCGGCGCCGTTGCGCGCGATGGCCGTAGTTCCGAAGAAGTAGCGCGTGGTGAAGATGGGCAGCGCCACCCAGTTCGTGTCGCCGGCCGCGGTGATCATTAGCAGCGAAGAGATGGACATCTCGGAGACGTCGAACTCCTGGTGCGTGAGCTGACGGTGGAACTGCTCGCCAGGGGAAACCCGGCTGCACGTGAGCTCGATCCCCTCGGCTTCGACGGTGCCGTCAAGGATGGGCATGCTGCGAGGGTTCGGGGCGAATGCGAGGCTCAGGGATAACTTTGCCATATACGGCTCCTTTGACTACTCCCTCGCCCACCCACGCTGGGCACGCACGGATGGCTCACAGGAGAGGGCGCGGCCAATCCTACTCCATCGGCATCGGATTGGCGCGACAGGAGCTTACTGACAGAGCATCGCGACCCAGTCATCGTCGCGCAAACGCTCGCGGATCCTCAGTCCGGCGGAGGCAAACGCCGTTTCGACGGACGCACGCCTTTCTTCGAGTATGCCTGCACCCACGAGCCATCCACCCGGCTTGAGCGCCCGGCGCAGCTCCGGCGCGAGATTCACCAGGGCGACCGAGTTGATGTTGGCGAGCACGATGTCGGCCCACCCGGACGGGACATGGTCGTTCGGCAGCGTGCCGGCGTAGCAGCGGACCTTGCCGGAGACGCCGTTGGCACGCAGGTTCGCTCGCCCCGCCTTAACGGCGATCTTGTCGATCTCCACCCCGATGACACGCCCCGCGCCGAGCTTCGCGGCACCAACGCTGAGGATCCCGGAGCCCGCACCAACGTCCAGAACCTTGTCGCATGGCTTGATCAGCCGCTCCAAGCTCTCCAGAGCGCGGTGAGTGGTGGGATGGTGTCCGGTGCCGAACGCGAGACCGGGGTCGATCTCGATGACGACGTCGCCGTCCCGCACCGAGCCATGGTCCCACGGCGGGCTGACCACGAGGTGCTCGCCGACGCGTAGGGGCGTGAAGTGGGCCTTCCATGCGGCCTCCCACTCGCTCTCCTCGATCTCGCGCTCCTCGATCCCGTTGAGTGGCGTGAGCTTGCCGATGAGCGCGACACCGATGTGGACAATCTCCCGCTTGGAGCGGAACGCGGGAGTCTGCGGCATGTAGGTGCGCAGGACCGCGCTGGGCCGAGGCGGCTGGCTCTCGCCGATGTCGGGATCCCATCCGCCCTCCTCCTCGATAGCGACGCCGCCCTTGCCGTAGCGGCGGAAGAGCTCGGCGACGGGCTCCACGAATTCAAAGGGGACTTCAATCTTGAGCTCGAGCCACGGGTGGGTTGCCATGAGGGTGAGGTTAGCATGCCAGTGCGCCAGCGCGACCACTCGCCGCTTATTTGCGATACGCGTGCGTTTTCCCCACCCACTCGCTCGCCATGTCTAAGCATCCGCCGAGCAGGCCAGACCGCTGGCCTGCGGCTTCAGTTCGAAGCCGTAGCGAAGCGGAGGCGCACAGTTAAATATGTGCTACTCCTGGAACGTTCGCTGGAGCTCTTCGAGCAGTTCACGTTGACGCTTGGAGAGGCGTTCCGGGGTGGCGATGTTGACCGTGACAATCTCGTCGCCGCGCTTGTTTTCGCGTCCCAGGAACGGCACGCCCTGGCCCTTGATGCGGAATACGGCGCCGGGCTGTGTGGCGGGCGGCACCTTGAGCTTGCTGGTGCCTTCGAGCGTGGGCACATCGAGCTCGACGCCGAGGGCCGCTTCGGGGAAGGTGAGCTCCAACATGTAGAGGATGTCGTTGTCGTCCCGGTCGAACAACTCGTGCGGCTTGATGCGGATGCCCACGAACAGGTCGCCCGCTAAGCGGCCCATGTCGCCGGCGTCACCCTGGCCCCGTACGTTGAGCGTGGCGCCGTTGGGCACGCCCGCTGGCACGTTCACGGAGAGCTTGCGGCGCGAGCGCTCGTCGCCGCTGCCCTTGCATTGCTTGCAAGGGGTGGGGACCGTCTGTCCCACGCCGCTGCAGACGTTGCACTCGGCCTCGGTCACGAACTGTCCGAAGATACTGCGCTGGGAGCGCCGCACTCGGCCGGAGCCCTTGCAGTTCGTGCAGGTCTGAGTCGCGGTGCCCGGTTCTGCCCTGGCGCCGCTGCAACGGGTGCAGCGTTCGGTGCGATTGATCTCGATCTCCTTGCCAGCGCCGAACACGGCCTCTTCGAAGGTCACAGTCAGCGTGGTCTGGAGGTCGCGCCCCTCGCGTCCCCGGGTGCGAGTGCCCGCTCCGCCCATCCCCCCACCGTTGCCGAAGAAGGCGTCGAATATGTCACCGAAACCGCCGAAAAGATCGGAACCCTCGAAGCCCTGGCCGGTACTCGCGCCACCGTTGCCCACGCCGGCATGACCATAGCGGTCGTATCGGCTGCGGCGCTCGGGGTCGGTGAGCACCTGGTAGGCTTCGTTGACCTCTTTGAACTGCTCCGGGGCGCCGGGGTCCTTGTTGCGGTCCGGGTGGAGCTCGAGCGCTTTCTTGCGAAAAGCCTTGCGGACGTCCTCCTCCGAGGCGCCGCGGCCAACTTCGAGGACCTCGTAGTAGTCGCGTTTGGTGGTCATGCCGTGGCGCTCTCGATCACGATCCGGGTTCGTCGAGCGAGCTGACGAGCCGGCTCAGGAAGTCGGCGAGGTAGCGGACGCTTGCGATGGCCTGGGTGTAGTCCATGCGGGTGGGTCCGACGGCGCCGATGACACCGGAGGAATGACCGTAGGAGCCATAACGGGAGATGACTAGGCTGTAGGGGCGCAGCGAGGCACGCCGACTCTCTTCGCCGATCACCACGTCGACATCTCCCTGCGGCAGAGACTCCTCCATGACCTGGAGCAGCGAGGCGTCGTCCTCCAGCACCTGAACTGCGTCGCGTGCGCGCTCGCCACTTTGGAACTCGGGTTGGCCGAGCATGTGCCGGAGCCCGTCGGTATAGTGCCTTTGGGGCTCATTCGAGTCTTCATCGTCGAGCAGGTGCTGCACCTCGGCGGTGACCGCCTCGGCGTCGGCGCCGAAAGCGCGCCCCGTGTCCCACAGCGTACGGACCTCGAGGGCATTCTTACCGGTCAACGCTGCGTTGAGGCGAGCTGCCAGCCCCGTGAGCTGATCCTGGTCGACGGGCTGGGCGAAATGAACCATACGTTGCCGCAGGCGCGCCTCTTGGCATACGAGCACCAGCAGGGCTTGCTGGTTGTGGATGTGCACGAGCTGTAGCTGCTTCACGCGGGCCGTGGACACGCGTGGCGCGGTTGCGATGGCCCCGTTGCGGAGCGCGTGCGAGAGCACCATGGTCGCGCGGTGGGCCCAGGCCTCCGGGTCGCCCGTGTCCGCGCTTATCGCGCCCTGCACGAGTATCTCAAACCCGCGCGGCGGGCGTGCTCGAAGTGTGGCGCGCTCGACGTAGAACCGGTAGGCCAGGTCACCCGGTACTGCACCGGCCGAAGCGTGAGGCCTGGAGATGTAGCCCATCTCCTCAAGCTCCGCCATGTCGTTGCGGATCGTAGCCGGACTCACCTTCATGTCGTGCTTGCGCACAATTTGCTGTGAGGCGACAGGCGTTGCCGTCCGGATGTAGTCGCCAACGATGATGTCGAGGAGCGCTTGCCGGCGAGGGTTCAGCGTCGAGCTATGCTGCATTGGAAGCCTCTTCACGTCGATTAGCAGTCGCAACATTCGAGTGCTAATCAACTACCCGAATGTAGCATCGGGCGCTCGCGGGAGTCAATCAATCCGCGCCCTGTATCCACGACAACCCATGATGGCTATCCCAGGAGATTCCGCCAAGAGGTGAAGGCTATTGTGAAATCCCTCTCAAAGCGTTGACTGAGCGGCTCCCCGAAGCTATATTTCCTCAAATAACTACAACAACCAGGGGGTGCGAAGCTATGGTGCTACCGCGTGTTGAGGTTCGAGAGCTCCGAAGGACCTACGGCTTTGAGGAGGTCGCCATCGTTCCTGGCGACGTCACGACCAACCCCGAGCTCTCCGACCCCACGCTGCGCATCGGCCCCTACGACTTCTCCATTCCCATCTTGGCTTCCGCCATGGACGCCATCGTCAGCCCCGAATTCGCGAGTCTCATGGCCAAGGCCGGCGGCCTTGGCGTGATGAACCTCGAAGGTGTCTTCTCTCGATACGAGGACCCAATCGCCGCGATCCAAGAGGTCTCCTCCGCGCCCCGCGAGGGGCTCACCGAGGTGCTGCAGAGGATTTACACCGCTCCCATGAAGGAGCACTTGATCGGGCAGCGCGTGCAGGAGATCAAGGCGACCGGCGCCGTGGTCGCTGTTTCGGTGACCCCGCAGAACACGAAGCGCTTGGCACCACTGGCGGTGGAGGCCGGAGCCGACATCATCGTGGTCCAGTCCACCGTCACCACTGCTCGCCACATCTCCAACAGCTACACGGGTCTGCATTTCTCGGAGCTAGTCGAACAGATCCCGGTCCCTGTCCTCGTGGGGAACACGGTGACGGCAAGCGCGACGCTCGAGCTCATGGAGCAGGGCATCGCGGGTGTGCTCGTCGGCGTCGGCCCAGGTGCCGCGTGCACCACCAGGGATGTGACCGGCATGGGTGTGCCGCAGGTTTCAGCCACGCTGGAGTGCGCCGCCGCCCGAGATGAGTTCTACGCACGCACGGGCCGCTACGTCGTGATCATCACGGACGGCGGCATCCGCACAGGCGGCGACTTCTGCAAGGCGATGGCCGCCGGCGCCGACGGCGTGATGATCGGCACGCCATTCGCGCAGACGTACGAGGCTCCTGGTGGAGGGTTCAACTGGGGCATGGCCAGCCCCCACCCCGCACTTCCCCGTGGAACGCGGATCAACGTGGGCGCGCAGGCCACCCTGGAACAGGTTCTCTTCGGCCCGAGCCACCGCACCGACGGTACGCACAACCTGATCGGAGCGCTCAAGGTGAGCATGAGCATGGTGGGCGCGACGACCATCGAAGAGTTCCACGAGCGCGCCGAGCTCGTCGTGGCGCCGACGATCGCAACCGAGGGCAAGATCTTCCAGCGCGCCGGTCAGATCTAGGGTCTGACTGCGCGCCTGCGATCCTCTACGGCTCCGGACTGAGGGTCGCGGCTTCTGCCGCTCCGCCTAGCTCTTGCTGAGCGGCAGCGAGTAGAGCAAGGAAGCACCCTGCGCAGCGCGTTGCCCTAACCTGTCCGATTATCTTCAGCGTCGCGAGCGTGCGCCGGCGGGCGGGCGACCAGCACCAACACCATCGCGGCCATGCTCACCAGAACGAACACACTGAAGATCGAGCGGTAACTGCTGGTGGCATCGTAGGCGAGAGCTGCGGCCAACGGTCCGGTGGCCTGAGCGATGTTCTGGGCGGCACGCACCACCCCCTCGATCGAGCCCAGGTGCCGCCGTCCGAAGTAGTCGGCGAATATGAGCCGCTGGAGCGGCACCGATCCTCCCTGTGCGATGCCGTAGACGATGCTCCAAACGATGGCGACCCAGGCCGGCCCCACGCTGAGCAGTATGGCGAGGCCGATGCCGTTCAGCGCAAAGTCCGCTGCCAGCACGTAGCGCACGTTGAAGTGGTCGCGCAGGAAACCTGCCAGCAGCGCACCGGCCGCTCCGAACGCGGATTGCATCGAGAGTGCCACGACCGCTAACCCCGGCGACAGCCCGCTGTCGGTCAGATACGCCACGACGTGGAGTACCAGCCCTCCCCGGCCGAACCACCAGAAGAAGCCCGCGGCGGAGATGAGGTAGAACGAAGGCTCGTGAAGGGCCTCCTTCAGGGTCAGCGAAACGTCCGCGACCATGGGCCTGGGCCTTGGTTCCTCCGATGAAGCGGCCCTGATGTCGGGCGGCCGCCCGTCGGGCAGCAGACCCATATCCTCCGGCCGACGCCGCATGAACAATGCCGTGGGCACCATGGACACGATCAGGATGAGCATGCCCACGCCGAACGCCGCCGGGCGCCAACTCGAGCTGCTGATGAGCGCCTGCACGAACAGCGGTATGATCGCCGCGCCCATGGGGAAGCCCAGATTGCTCAGCGAGAGGGCACGGCCGCGCCTAGCGATGAACCAGTTGGGGATGACGACGGCGGTCGCGACGGCCATGACTCCGGTGTTCATACTTCGGGCGACCATCTGCAGCGCGTAGAAGTGCCAGAGGTTCTCCATGACGGACATCAAGGCGAAAGCGGTGCCGAGGACTCCGTAGGCGGCGACCAACGCCCACCGCGATCCGAACCGATCGACGATGGGTCCGGTGAGTATCGCGGCTCCGCCTCCAGCGATGCCCCCGATGGTCAGCGGGAGCGTGAACGTGGCGCGAGTCCACCCGAACTCCTCAGTGATTGGCTTGAGGAAAATGCCGAGCACTGGCAGGGCCTCGGTACTGGCGCTGAATCCGCCCAGGGCGACGACCAGCACCAACACCCAGCCGTAGAACACGCGGGGTTGGTGGGGTGGCGTTTCTGGTGGCGTCAAAAAAGAGATCCGTTGTCGGGGTGGCCGCGCCGATGATAGCAGCCGAGGTGGCAGCGCGGCGTTGACCGGCTTGGATCCCAGCCGTATGCTGCTGCCGCCGCCTATCTCGCTTCCAGCAGAAGGTGAGCACAGCCCGAAAAACTGAGGTTGGCCCGAAGCCGCTGGGATCGTTCGGCCGAGACGGCGCGGGGCCGGTGTTGGAATGGCATTCTGCCACGACGCCCGCCTGCGCGGGCGTTTTCTGGTCTCTTGCCCCCGGCATGATCCAATGAAAGATACACTGACCGACGTCACAGGCCTGGAAGTGGGTCACCAAAGCGACCTCGCAGCGGGCACGGGTTGCACTGTCGTGCTTGCGCGCGGGGGTGCGGTGGGCGGAGTGGACGTACGCGGCGCGGCCCCCGGGACCCGCGAGACAGACCTGCTGCGGGCCGAGAACTCGGTCGAGAAGATTCACGCGGTGGTGCTCAGCGGCGGCAGCGCCTACGGTCTGGATGCGGCGTCGGGCGTGATGCGGTTCCTCGAGGAGCGGGGTGTGGGGCATCGCGTCGGTGATTTCGTCGTGCCCATCGTCCCTGGAGCGATCATCTTCGACCTGGGCACCGGTGCCAACGTGCGGCCGAGTGGTGGCGACGGCTACACCGCCGCCATCGCCGCGTCGAGCGATCCTCCCGAGCAGGGCACCGTGGGTGCAGGCGTGGGTGCCACCGTCGGCAAGGTGCTTGGCCGAGGCGCCGCCATGAAGGGTGGCGTTGGTTGTGCCAGCATGGATCTGGGCGATGGCGTGGTGCTTGCGGCCATCGTCGTGGTGAACGCCATCGGCGGCGTGCACGACCCTGACTCCGGCGAGCTGTTGTGCGGGCCGCGTGGCGAGGACGGGCGGTTGCATGACAGCATTGCGGTTTACGCCGACCCTCATTTTGGAAAGCGCGCAAGCGCGGCGCGCACGCAGGCACTCGGGAACACGACGATCGGCGTGATCGCGACCACCGCCGTGCTCACCAAGTCTCAGGCGAACCGGCTTGCAACCATGACGCACGACGGATTGGCGCTGGCGATCCGGCCGACGCATACGCCACACGATGGGGACACGATGTTCGCGCTGTCCACCGGCTACGTGGATGCTCCTGATGAATGGATCCGACTCTGCGCGCTGGCGCCCACGGTCACCGCACGGGCCGTCGTCAACGCGGTGCGGCACGCGACGAGCCTGCACGGGTTTCCGTCCATGTCGGAGCTCGCTGCCTATGGCTGAGCTTCCCGCGATCGGCTTTATCGGAGCGGGCCGCGTGGCGCGTGTATTGGCGCCGGCCTTCGCGGGCGCCGGGTACCGCGTCGTGGGGGCAGCGAGCAGGTCCTCCGCGTCCGCCGAAGCGCTGGCCGCGACCGTGCCCGGTTGCGCGGCGACCGACGGCAAGGGTGTGTTGGCGGCAGCGGAGTTGGTGTTCATCACGACGAACGACGCGGCCATCGCCGACGCCGTCCGGGACGTGGCGTGGGCGCCGGGCAAGGCCGCCGTACACTGTAGCGGCGCCTCGACGCTCGATCCCTTGGCCCATGCGAAGGAAGCGGGTGCGGCTGTGGGGTCGTGGCATCCGTTCCAAACGTTCGGTGCCGCGGGCACCACGACGGATCTCGAGGGCATCACGGTGGGCATCGATGCGGAGGCTCCGCTGGACGGCACGCTGGGCGAGATCGCGCGCAAGCTCGGTGCGACGCCGATCGCCGTCCCAAGAGAGGCACGCGCGTTGTACCACGCAGCGTCGGTCATGACCTGCGGCTATCTGACGACGCTGCTGTATCAGGCGCAAGTGCTCTGGGAGAGCGCCGGGCTGCCCCATGAAGCGGCGGGGCCGGCCATCGGCAAGATCGCCCAGTCGACCCTGGGCAGCGTGATCCGGGCCGGGGCGCATGCTGCGCTAACGGGTCCAACGTCGCGAGGCGACGAGGTGACGGTCCGCCGCCACCTGGAGGCGATCTCGGATGCCGCTCCCGGTCTCCTGCCTCTGTATCGCGCACTCACGGAACGCTCGGTGGAGCTCGCGAGAGAAGCGGGCCGCGATCCAGGGAATGTCGACTGGGAATCGTTGCTTGCTGGCAAGAAGGAGGGCTAATCATGCCGATCCGCACGACCAAGCTGATGGAGATGAAGCAGGTGGGCGAGCGCATCGCGTGTGTCACCGCCTACGACTTCCCCACGGCCAGGCTCGCCGCCGCGGCCGGCCTGCCGCTGATCCTTGTCGGCGACAGCCTGGGCAACGTGGTGCTCGGATACGACAGCACGTTGCCGGTGACCATGGACGACATGGTGCACCACACGCGGGCAGTGGTCCGCGGCGCGCCGGATGCGCTGGTGGTGGCGGACATGCCGTTCATGAGCTACCAGGTCAACGCGGACGAGGCGATGCGCAATGCCGGGCGGCTCATGCAAGAGGGAGGGGCGAGCGCGGTAAAGCTCGAGGGCGGCCAGCACATCGCCGAGACGGTGACGCGCCTCACGGATGCGGGCATACCAGTGATGGGCCATCTGGGACTCACGCCGCAGTCGGTGAACCAGCTCGGCGGCTACCGCGTGCAGGGCCGCACGCTGCCCGAGGCTCAGCGCATGCTCGACGACGCGGAGGCGCTCGAGCGGGGGGGCGTGTTCTCCATCGTGCTTGAGGCGGTCCCTGCGCCATTGGCGGCCGTCGTCACCAAGCGGCTGCGCGTGCCGACCATCGGCATCGGCGCGGGCGTGGAGTGCGATGGTCAGATCCAGGTGCTCCACGACATCCTCGGCCTCGGTACGCGCCAGCCTAAGCATGGGAAGCGGTACCTCGACCTGAACGCGATGATCGGCGAGGCGCTGCAGAGGTACGCTGCCCAGGTCCGCGAGGGTACGTTCCCGGCAGAGGAGCATGCGACGGGCATCGACGATGCTGTCCTGCTGGAGTTGTTGGGCGCCGTCGAATCGGAGCGCTGATGCTCCGGGTCGAAACGGTCGCGGCGCTGCGCGAAGCGGTCGGCGCAGCCGCGCGCCCGCTGGGCTTGGTGCCGACCATGGGTGCGCTGCACGTGGGGCATCTGAGCCTCCTGAGCCGCGCCAGGGCGGAGACCGCAACCGTGGCCGCGACCATATTCGTCAACCCAACCCAGTTCGGCCCCAGCGAAGACTTCGGCCGCTACCCACGCCCGATCGAGGACGACCTGCGCGCCCTGGCCGACGTCGGGACGGACCTGGTGTTTACCCCATCGGCGGCCGAGATGTACCTCCCTGGGGCAGCCACGACGGTGCACGTTGGGGGGCCGGCTCTGCCGTTGGAAGGCGAGATGCGTCCAGGCCATTTCGATGGCGTGGCGACCATCGTCACGAAGCTGTTGCTGGAGGCACAGCCGGATGTGGCCTACTTCGGGCAAAAGGACGGTCAGCAGATCGCGGTGATCCGCAGGCTCGTGGCGGACCTGGACGTGCCGGTGGAGATCGTGGCGGTACCGACGGTTCGCGAGGCCGACGGCCTGGCCGTCAGCAGCCGCAACGTGTACCTCACGCCCGCGCAGCGTGCCGCAGCACCCGTTGTGTACCGCGCCCTCGCGGCGACGCGCGATCGATACCGGTCTGGGAACTGCAACCGCGACGAGCTTGAAGCCACCTGCGGATCGCTGCTCGCCCGCGAGCCTGCGATCGACGCGGTGGATTACGTGACTGTCGTCGACGCCGACACGATGGCGCCATGGGCTGGTGAGGGCTCTTGCATGTTGGCCGCCGCGGTCCGCATGGGGAGCGTGCGGCTCATCGATAACGTGATTATGGACTGAGGGCCGGTTTGGCTTGCCTTGGCTGCTGCTGAGCGGCAGCGAGCGGTGCAGGGTTACACCTTGCCGTGAGAGTCCAGGAGGTGTCTCTCGTAGCCAAACGTCTCGCGGGCAGGAGGGGGAACGTAGCGCGGCGATGCGAAGCGGCAGCGGTGATAGACTGCGAACAGGTGTGATTTGGATTTCCTCAAATACTACGACCCACCAGCCAACCTGCAGAACCCTGTGATGCTCTTCGCCTTCACCGGCTGGGCTGACGCCGCAGAATCGGCGACGCATGCGCTGCGCTATCTGGTGCGCCACCTGGGTGGCACGCGCTTTGCCGAGGTCGACCCAGAGGAGTTCTACAACTTTACGCGTGTTCGCCCCAAGACCAAGTTCGACGACCAGGGTGAGCGCTACATCAAATGGCCGGCGAACGAGTACTTCGTCATCAAGGGCGAGGACGGTGCGGACGACGTCATTGTTTTCGTGGGCATAGAGCCGAACCTGAAATGGCGGACATTCACAGAATCGCTAGCGGACGTCGTGGCGGGCCTCGGCGTTACACGGGTTGTTCACGTGGGCGCGCTGCTCGATGCGGTGCCCCACACGCGGGATCCGCGCATCACGGGAACCGCGACCAGCCCGGAGCTGCGGACGATGCTGAAGGGCATCGAGATCAGGCGCTCGCGCTACACAGGACCCACTGGGATCACCGGTGTACTGCTGGATCGGCTGCGCCAGTCCAAGATTCCGACGATCAGCCTCTGGGGACATGCTCCGCACTACCTGCAGGTATCCCCGAACCCGAAGGTGAGCCTGTGGCTCGTGAACGGCATTGAGCGGTTGCTGAACGTTCAGGTCGACGTACAGCCGCTTCGCTCGCAAGGCCTGAATTTCGAGCGGCGCGTCGAGCAGGCGTTGGAGGACGAGCCCGAGGTGGTCGCCTACGTGCAGAAGCTGGAGGAGCAGTGGGACTCCCACGGTGGCTCGGATGGAGCGGACGCGCAGCCGGACGACTCGAGCGATATGCCGGATCCCGACCAGGCGGTCCAGGGGATTGAGGAGTTCCTGCGGCTGGAGCGCGGCGGGGATGTGCCGCAGGACGACGGAGGCCAGAGAGGCTGAGGTCAGGCTGGTCGACAACGGTCCGGCTTCAGCTTGACACTAATTTGAGAACCTACCTAGAATCTCCTTTGTGTTGGTAACCAACCCGCGCCTGGAACTCTCGGCTACGGCTTCCAGGGCGAAGTGTCCCCACTTTTCAACGGCGCCGCACCTTCAGGCGTCGTCTTTTGTGCCCCGAACCAGGGTCCCAATCCAGCGCGAGCACCCCGAATCGTAAGTTGAGGTGTGTGGCGGCTTATGGCCACGAAATACGTGTTTGTAACAGGCGGGGTGGTGAGCTCAGTCGGCAAGGGCATCAGTGCAGCCTCGATCGGGCGCATCCTGAAGAGCCGAGGGCTCTCCGTCTCCATCCAGAAGCTGGACCCCTACCTGAACGTGGACCCGGGCACCATGTCGCCGTATCAGCACGGCGAGGTATTCGTCACGCGGGATGGCTGCGAGACGGACCTGGACCTAGGCCACTACGAGCGCTTCATCGATATCGAGCTGACCGAAAGCTCCAACGTGACCGCCGGCCAGATCTATACGCAGGTGATTGCCAAGGAGCGCCGCGGCGATTACCTGGGCGGCACGATCCAGACGGTGCCGCACGTCACCAATGCCATCAAGAGCTTCATGCTCCGAGTGGCTGAAGAGACCCACCCCGACGTCGTACTGGTCGAGGTCGGCGGTACCGTCGGCGACATCGAAGGCCAGCCGTTCCTCGAAGCGATCCGCCAGATGCGGTCCGAAGTGGGCCGCGACAACGTGTTCTACATCCACGTGACGTTGCTGCCGCACATCGGCGCGACCGGCGAGCTGAAGACCAAGCCCACGCAGCACAGCGTAAAGGAGCTGCGGGCCATCGGGATCCAGCCGGATGCCATCGTGTGCCGCTCCGACTTCGATATACCCGAGGACATCAAGGACAAGATCAGCTTGTTCTGCGACGTGCCGCGTGCCGCGGTGATCCCGCTGCTGACCGCCTCGAACATCTATGAGGTCCCGCTGGTGCTGGAGGAGGAAGGGATCGGCGATCTCATCGTCCGTGCGCTGAACCTGAACGCTCTTGGGCGGGATCTTTCCGAATGGCGCGAGATGGTCGGGCGCATGTCCGCATTGCGCCAGCAGCTGTCCATCGCGGTGGTCGGGAAATACGCCGAGCTGCCGGACGCCTACATCTCGGTTCGCGAAGCGCTGCGCCACGCTGGGTTGTTCCACGACCGGGATGTCGTCGTGTCGTGGGTGCATGCGGAGCACATCGAGCGGGACGGTCCAGACGCGTGGCTAGCCAACACATCCGGCATCGTGGTCCCAGGCGGTTTCGGCAAGCGTGGCGTTGAGGGAATGGTGCAGACAGTGACCTATGCCCGAGAGCGAGGTGTGCCGTACTTGGGTCTATGCCTCGGCATGCAGGTGATGGTGGTGGAGCATGCGCGAGACCTGCTGGGACTCACCGAGGCCAACTCGACCGAGTTCGAGCCAGACACGTCCGATCCCGTGATCGACCTGATGCCGGATCAGAAGATGGTATCTGACATGGGCGGCACCATGCGTTTGGGCAACTACGAATGCCACCTGGTGCCCGGAACCAAGGCGGCGAAGGCGTATCAGCAGGAAACCGTCCTCGAGCGTCACCGGCATCGTTTTGAGTTCAACAACGCATACCGCGAGCCGCTGCAAGAAGCCGGGATGCTGGCGAGCGGCCTGTCGCCGGACGGACGGCTCGTGGAGGTGGTGGAGCAGGTGGATCATCCGTTCATGGTTGGCGTGCAATTCCATCCCGAGTTCCGCTCGCGCCCTCAGGAACCTCATCCGCTGTTCCGCGACTTCGTGGAGGCATCGACCCACGTGCTGCGGGAGGGAGGTCAGCACGAGTTGCCGCTGGCGGAAGAGGGGAAGCGCGCCGAGCGCAGCGATCGCACGATGCCACGAACATGAAGGGCGTGTGCGTGGACGATCCGGTGCGATAGCGGTGTGCCAAAGAACGCTCCGTAACAGGTTGCGCCGCGGTTTGTACGGCGGTACACTAGACTCGCCGGGGGTGCACCTTCGGATCCCCGCTCTTTCCCTAGACCACTCAAGATTCCCCCTCTCAGTCAAGGCTATGAAGCTGGTGTGATTGTCACCGGCGTTTCCCTCCATCGCGGCGCTGGCTCTCTCTGCCGCACCCCTCCTCCTTAAACGTCTTCGAAACACTCATCCGATCCGTGAATCGCTTGCTTGCTTGTCTTCTATGCACACCTTCACGCTCGACCTTTGTGCGCCTGTCGGCGAACCTGCCGGGAGACCGCCTCAAGCAGCGCCAGTCTTCAAACCACCGACCGAGACCCACGCAGGAGACCCAAGTAGATGAATATCGCAGAACTCGATAAGAAGAGCGAAGAGGAGCTGACCGAGCTCATCCATGGGATGGGCATCGCCAACGGCGACCTCCCCGCGAACCTGAGACGCGATGAGCTGCTGTACCGGCTGCTGCAGGGACACGCCGCGCAGGAAGGGTTCAAGCTCGCCAGCGGCATTCTGGAGATCATGCCCGACGGCTACGGCTTCCTGCGCCACAACGGCCGCACGCCCGGTGAAACGGATGCCTACGTGTCGCAGTCGCAGGTGAGACGATTTAACCTGCGTACCGGTGACCTGGTGATGGGGCAGGTGCGGGCACCGAAGGAGGGGGAGCGCTACCACGGCCTAACGCGTGTGGAGTCGGTGAACGCAAAGGACCCGGACAGCATGCGCCGCCGCTTCAACTGGGAGCGCGTTACGCCGATTCACCCAGACAGGCAGCTGAAGCTCGAGACAGACCCCAAGAATCTGGCGACGCGCATGATCGATCTGGTCGCGCCCATAGGCCGGGGTCAGCGTGGGCTGATCGTGGCGGCGCCCAAGGCGGGCAAGACCACGCTGCTGAAACAGATTGCCGCGGGCATCGCCGCGAACTACAAGGACATGCACCTGATGGTGGCGCTCATCGGCGAGCGGCCCGAGGAGGTCACGGACGTCAAGCGGTCCGTGCAAGGAGAGGTGTTCAGCTCGACGTTCGACGAGCCGGTGGAGGACCACTGCCGCGTCGCGGAGCTATGCCTTGAGCGCGCGAAGCGGCTGGTTGAAGGCGGGAGGGACGTGGTGATCATGCTGGATAGCATCACGCGGCTCACGCGCGCGTACAACTTAGCGGTGCCATCCAGCGGCCGGACACTGTCAGGCGGCATGGACCCCGTGGCGCTGTATCCGCCGAAACGTTTCTTCGGCGCCGCGCGCAACACAGAGGAAGGCGGAAGCCTCACGATCCTGGCGGCGTGCCTGGTGGAAACTGGCAGCCGGATGGACGAGGTGATCTACGAAGAGTTCAAGGGAACGGGCAACATGGAGCTGCACCTAGACCGCAAGCTGGCGGATCGCCGCACCTTCCCGTCAATCGACATCCAGCGCAGCGGCACACGGCGCGAGGAGCTGCTACTGGACGAGCTGACGCTGCGCCAGGTGTACCTGCTGCGGCGCATGAGCACGATGATCGCCACCGACGCCATGAACCCGTTCGAAGCCACCGAGCGGGTGATCGACCGGCTGAGCCGCACGAAGAGCAACGACGAGTTCCTGGCGACCATTACCAAGGAGATATAGATACGTCCGTGCGTGTCTCCGCTGGCAGGGATTGTGATAGTTGTATGGCCGTGCCTGCGGCGGCTGTGTCCGCAAGCAGGCCGGTACGTCGAAAAACAGTGTGCGCGAATCTCTCGATTTGGCCAGATGAACCTATTGACAGGTATTTCTGCAGTACCTAGTATTCCGTCGCGGCCAGGGGGCGATGGCGCCCGTGACCGCCTTGTCGACGGTCCCCGCGGGCATCATGCAATGGGTGCTAGGACCAGCGGAAGGTCGGCTCGCTGGCAGCGCTGGTCTGGCAGACCCCACGAGGGGGCTGTTGGAGGGTCGGTAGGTACGACGGAAAGCCCGCCTAAATGGCGGTGCGTTGCCTTGGTTTTGCTTGACAAACGAGGCGGCGGACTGGTACAAAGCGTTGCGGAAACGAGGCAAACATATCGTTCTTGCCGCGCCATCTACAGGGGTGGGCGGCTGCGTTAGTTCTGGGACCGACCCAGTCTCGACCCTGACCACATCGGCTCCACAAGGGGGTAGCAAATGAGCTTTAGTAGTAGACGGACGATGATCGTAAGCATGCTCGTGGTGCTGGCTGCGCTGGCGCTCAGTGTGATGCCGGCTCTGGCCGGGACCATCACCTCGGGCACCATCACCCTGACCGTGCGTCAGAACGACGCAAGTGCGGTCCCGAGCACGACAAAGGTCGGGAACACGCTTTACGTAAGCGGCAAGAGCACCGGGTACAACAACGTACAGGTGATCGTGGCAGCCGCTGCGGGTGCTCTCTCGAAGACCGCTACGGTCGAGAACACCACGGTCGGTGGGACCAAGCTTTCCGTGACCTTGACGGAGACGACGACGTCCGGAGGGACGGGCTTGGTTCAGTACCAAGGTATCTTCTTCGTGGCAACGACCACGACAGCGGAGACTTCGACGACCGCTGGAGATGGCATCATCGGGGCCTCCGACGGTGACATCATTAGCGTAGCCTCGGGCGACGTAGCCCGGCTAACCGTCGACTCCAAGGGCCCGAAGATCACCGGGCTGTCACCGGCGAACAAACTCGTCACCCGCGCGACGACGGTCGACTTCCTGGCCACGGTCACGGACGCAGGATCCGGGATAGTGGCGGACTCTGGTGATGTTGATGGCGACGGCGTGAAGACGGAGCCGGTCACGGTTTCCGCCGGCACGACTACCAACGTCAACATCCAGATCAACCCGGCCAGTGCTGGCACGGTCGCCACGGGGACGGAGAACTCCAGCCGTGCGCTGTGGGCCACGGCCACCGACGGCTACTCATTCACCTTTGCGAAGGTGATGACTGAGGCTGCTCACACCTGGTTCATCAAGGCGACGGACCGCGTTGGAAACTCGGATCAGACCGACTCCGACGGCGACACCTCTGGCGACCAGGACAACAAGTTCACCGTGGACGCCACAGCGGCGATCATGGGGATAGTCACCACCGGTATCAAGTTTGACACCGTCAACAAGGACGAGGACCCGAGCCGTAACCACATCAAGGTGGAGTTCACGGCCACGGGTGGCACGACGGCCGACAACATGGACGCCGCAACGCTGTCAGCTGGTGACTTCCTGGTCGACGGGCTAGCGGTTGCTGGGATGGAATTCCCGAACCTGAAGGCGGACACTTCGACCACAACCGGAAGCGTTGACATAGACGGTACTGCCATCTCCACCAAGAACATCGTCTACCTTGAGCTCTCTGACGACATCGCAGCAGATGCCAAGCCGAAGGTTTCGCTGGTGGGTACCGTCAATGACTTGGCGGGCAATGCGTCCGCGATCGGTGAGAAGAAGGCCTCCGACGGCAACAAGCCGGCGTTCACCGTAACGATCACTGGTAACGCGGACGCGACCGGCCGCCCGGTGGTCGTAGGTGACACCGACGACAAGATCACGGTTCGTGTTGCATCGGATGAAACCCTTGCAGCAGCGCCGACACTCAAGTTCAGCATCCCGACGTGGGATGCCAGCCACTCAGGTGGGGCACGACTCGAGGTGCCAACAACCATCGTCTCAGTCACGCCGTCTTCAGTATCAGGCTTGACGAACACGTGGGAGACCTCGAAGCTGCAGAGTGACCTAGGCGTCGCTAACAAGCTGTACAGCGTGTACGTGAGCGGCACGGACCTCGCTGGCAACGTAGGTACCAGCGGTAGCGGTACCACAGCGGGCACCGCGGTTGATCTCACCAAGGCCAACCTGTTCGAGATCGACACAGCTGTTGGGAGCCCGACCTTTACGCTGACCCCGAACACGGGCACGACTGCGGGGACGACAACCGAGTCCACGGGCCCGTTCATCAGAATCGACGTTTCTGAGGCCAAGGAATACAACATCAACAGCGTCGACAAGCTCGATTTCGGATCGCCGGCAGTGAGCGTTGAAATCGACGACCACGACGACGTAACGATAACGGCCATCACCCTTGATGGGACGGACGTTTCGGCCTCCCTCGGCACCGTGGACAGTGACTCCTACGTGCTTGCAACGTCCGGCCTGGCCGTGGGCGAGCATGAGCTGAAGGTGTCCTACGCCGACAGTGTCGGGAACAAGAAGACCGATCAGGAATACGACTTCACGGTGGATGAGCGGAGCGAGTACGAGGTCAAGCTCTCACCAGGTTGGAACCTAGTGTCGGTTCCTGGCACCCCGGCCGCTCCCGCGATCGACAGCGTAGTTGACGCGACGCATCCGGCCACCTCCATACTGACCTACGAGTCAGGCGAGTGGAAGGTTGCGACCCGCGGGACGGATAATGCCTGGGAGGGCACGATCAGCCAGATCGACTCCGACCATGCATACTGGATCCAGACCGGTGCATTCACTTCGATCAAGACTTTGATCAACGAGCGTGACCCTGCGACGATCCTGCCGACCATCACCGTGAAGGCTGGCTGGAACCTGGTCCCGGTTGTTGACCTCGCACAGACCACGGCACCCACGCAGGCGCAGCTTGCTGCGAACTCGCATGGCTTCACGGCGGCGGCCTACTTCGCCAGCTTGACCTGGACCGTTGCCTACGGCTTCGACACCCAGGCCAACACATGGCGGAAGATCACCAGCACCACTGGTGACAACATTGGCCAAGGCAAGGGCTACTGGGTCTGGGCCACCAAGGCTGGTGAGCTGGTCCCGTAAGGGCAACTCCAGCCTGAGCGATAGGTAAGATGAAACCTCCCTCCCGCACCACGGGAGGGAGGTTTCATTTATGTCCGGGGGTTGTGTCCGAGCGATGGATCAGAGGAGGGACCGTTGGTGCGAATGCCGGCGACGATAAGGATGTTCATAACGGCCATGGCCGCGCTGCTGCTCGGCGTGGGTGCCGCGGGCGCGCTCGCGCAGACAGCGTTTCCGCCGTGGCCGCTGCTTTACGAA
>Ga0315338_1001542_pt1 | contig 28225 bp, 27 predicted proteins | sample ASW8metaG_FD_204518 | JGI IMG/M metagenome (GOLD analysis project Ga0315338, IMG submission 204518) | Ammonia-oxidizing marine archaeal communities from Monterey Bay, California, United States - ASW #8 | ecosystem: Environmental > Aquatic > Marine > Coastal | place: USA: California | collected... | reverse complement strand
CAATGGAGACATTCAATTACCGGGCGGCGGCGCAGGGCGAGGAATATGTCCTCACTGGCATATCGAATACGGTTGAGGTTCCTGCAGGTGAGCGGGAGGAATTTCCGTTTACACTTTTTGTGGGACCAAAATTGCAGGCACAGCTTGCGGTAGCCGGACCGAGTCTGGAGCTGACCGTGGATTACGGGATGCTGACCATACTGGCGCAGCCGCTCTTTTGGGGTCTGGATCGAATATACCGAGTAGTCGGAAACTGGGGCTGGGCCATTATCATTATCACGATATTGATCAAACTGGTTTTCTATAAGCTTACTGAAACAAGTGGACGCTCCATGGCCAAGATGCGAAAGCTGCAGCCGCGGATGAAGTCCTTACAGGAGACTTACAAAGGCAATCGTGAGGAGCTTAGTCGGCACATGATGGATCTTTATAAACGAGAGAAAGTTAATCCGGCTGCAGGCTGTTTACCTATACTTATACAAATGCCTTTTTTCTTTGCCTTTTATTGGGTGTTGATTGAAAGCGTCGAAATCCGACAAGCTCCCTTTATGCTCTGGATAGGAGATTTGTCGTCTAGGGACCCATACTTTGTGCTGCCCTTACTGATGGGTGCGGCGATGTTGATTCAGACTCGGCTGAATCCAGCGCCTCCCGATCCTATTCAAGCAAAAGTTATGCAAATCATGCCGATTATGTTTACCGTCTTCTTTGCATTTTTCCCGGCCGGACTGGTGCTTTATTGGCTCACCAATACGACGCTGTCTATTCTCCAGCAATGGCGTATCAATAAAGTCATAGCTGACTGAACTCACGCGTTATAGTCCACCGTCAGCATGCGCCCACGTTCTAATAAGACCAGGCGGGGGTCTTGAATTACCGAACCAACGACACAATAGCGGCCATCGCAACGCCTCCTGGGTCCGGAGGGATAGCGATCGTTCGGATATCCGGAACAAGGGCGCGTGCCATCGGTCAGGAGCTAACGGGCTTGGGGCCTCAGCCCCGTTATGCGCATGTTTGCACGTTTAAAGATGACGTTGGTCGAGTAATCGACCAAGGGCTAATTTTGTTCTTCCCCAGTCCCCAGTCGTTTACTGGTGAGGACGTGGTTGAATTACATGGCCACGGTGGCGTTGTGGTAAGTGAATGGCTCCTCAGCAACGCCCTACGCCTCGGTGCAAGGCCGGCGGAGCCAGGAGAGTTCACTCTGCGGGCGTTTTTGAATGACAAGCTGGATCTTGCACAGGCTGAAGCTACCGCAGATCTCGTAACTAGTGGTTCACGTGTGGCGGCCCAGGCTGCAATGCGTTCATTAGATGGTGTGTTTTCGGAATGCGTGGACGAAGTGCAGAAGCTTCTTACGGAGTTGCGCGTTCAAATTGAAGCCTGGTTGGATTTCCCTGATGAAGAGCTCGAACTCGATGATACTGGGGACTTAGAAGCCCGGTTCGGCGCCGCGATTGAGTCGCTCGAGCAGTTACGTGCTCAGGCGGCGAACGGAGTGGTTCTGAGAGACGGCTTGAATATTGTGATTGCTGGTCCGCCGAATGTTGGCAAGTCGAGCTTGATGAATCGACTTGCAGGCTACGATGCAGCGATTGTTGCGAAGATACCAGGTACCACTCGGGATCCGCTGCGGGAACACCTGTCTCTGGATGGGTTGCCCGTTAGCCTTACTGATACAGCGGGGCTGAGACATACTCATGATTCTGTGGAGTTGGAGGGAGTGCGTCGAGCGCAGAAGGCGGCCGAGCGCGCCGATCGGCTGTTGTGGATGGTAGATGTTCGTGAGGATCTTGATAAGGGGCTACACCAAGCACGCGGTGAGGCTGGTGAAGATGTAGCTATGTCGGTGATTCAGAATAAGGTTGATCTCGTGTCGGATGAATCGGAGCAGTTTGAGCGGGATGAGCTTACGGTCATACGCTTGTCCGCACTGACGGGTGACGGCATTGATCTTTTGCGGGAGCACATAAAAGCTATTGCAGGGTTTGGGGGCGAGGTTGCTGGAGCGTTCAGCGCGCGCTCACGACATCTCGACGCCTTGCAGCGATCTGAGGGCTATGTCCGAGATGCTCGTGCCCAACTTCTCCAAGCTAGGGCGCTCGAACTTGCTGCAGAGGAACTGCGCTCGGCACAGTCAGCGCTCAGCGAGTTAACTGGAGCAATGTCTAGTGATGACTTGTTGGGGGAAATTTTCTCCAGCTTCTGTGTCGGCAAATAAATTGTTCGGCGACGATGATGCTCAGTTACGGAAGAGGTAGACTGCACCCGACTCTGGGGCCGTGTTGTCATCCTGGTTAGCATTAATACCCACAGTGGCGCTATCTTCCCCACGAGCTCCTACCGCCATCATTGTTCCATCTCCACTAAGCGAGATGGAACTACCGAACTCATCATAGTCTTCCGTATTCGCACCTTTGACGTAGGCATCCTGGGTCCAAACATTGTTGCTGCGAGTGAATAAATACACTGCGCCGGATTCGGTCGCCGAGTCATCATCCTGTCTTCCGCCAATACCCTGGGCAGCACTGTCCTCTAACTGCGAACCCACCGCCAACGTGTTCCCGTCCGCGCTCAATGCAAGGCGCGATCCAAACCAGTCATTGCGCGATATGTTTGTAGACTTGATATACGCCTGTTGTGACCAGGTATCGTTCTCACGGACGAAGACATAGGCAGCACCAGCGAAGGTGTTCTCGTGAACGTCCGGGACCGGTGTTGAATTGACACCAGTGGTTAGGCCATCTTCGTCGAGAGCGCCAGCTGCTACGGTATTACCGTCATTGCTGATAGCTACGGCTATTCCCAAAGAGTCCTCTTGCTCCGCATTAACAGCTTTAAGTTTAGCGATCTCAGACCAAGTGCTGCCATTTCGTGTGAACACGTAAACCGCTCCTGTCCCAACTAGCGGATCATCTTCATCTAAGAGCGGATCCAATCCCGGCACACCAGAACCCCCCTCGTCAAAGCTCCCCACCGCCATCACGTCCCCATTGGCGCCTAGGGAAACAGCTACGCCAAAATAGTGACCTATACCAGCATTTGAGGCTTTGACGTAAGCCTGCTGCGACCACATGTCATCGCTGCGGACAAACACGTATACGGCACCAGCACCCGTCGCCGAGTTGTCTGACTCATCACCATTGATCCCCGTAGCCGCACTATCTTCACCGATAGCTCCCACAGCTAAAGTGTTGCCATCTGGGCTCAGATCAATCGCGTAGCCAAACTGATCGCCGTCGCTCCAAAGATCCTCTCGAGGCGCCGGTTCACCAGTGTTTGATGCTTTGATGTAAGCCTGCTGCGACCAGATGACTCCCTCACGTGTAAAAAGGTAAACAGCGCCAGCGCCGGGAATAGAATCATCGTCCTGGTTGCCATCAATACCAGTAGTAGCACTGCCCTCAAAACGGGAGAATACCGCCAGCGTGTTACCGTCCCCGCTCAGAGCAACGTTTGCGCCGAAGTTGTCACCTAGTCCCGGGCTCGATGCCTTAACGTAGGCTTGTTGCTCCCAGCCAACATCACTCCGAGAGAAAACATAAACGGCACCGGCACCATAGAGCGAATTGTCTTCTTGGTTCTCGTTTGTGTTTCTGGTGCCGCCGCGTTCCAGAGGGGCGCCTACCGCTAGCGTGCTGCCATCATCACTAAGAGCAACGGAGTTCCCTAAAGTTGCGCCACCATTACCAAACTCATCGCCAGCCTCAGCGTTAGAGGCTTTTATATAAGCAACCTGCCTAGGCTCCTTCTCGCAAGCAATTAGCGTGAGCGTAGCTAGCAAAAACAAAAAAATGCTCGAGCGGTTGCTACTTCTCATTTCAGTTCGCTGCTTTTTCTAGCTCTCTTGGAGCGGCTACTACTCAGTCTCAACATAGTCTCGGGACCGTGCGATCTCTTCACCAGTGTCTGTCAGGATAATCCTGGCTTTTTCATTCACATTCATAAACGGCGCGCCGCTCAAAAGAGGCCTCCCTGTCATGGTAATTCTATCGCCTGGTTTGATGGTCTCCTTGGTCCAGCCCCTATTTACCAGAGCGTTCGCGCTGAGGCCTTCCACCTGCCATGTCACCACTTCTCCACTCTCGGCTGTCACGTCTACAAGAGTGATTGAGTGAGGATTCATCATCCGAAACGCCACAACAGTTCCCACTAGAGTGATAACGGTTTCGTTGTATCGTCCGGCATCTCCATGGTGCGCAACCACGCCGTCCCAACCAAGAAGCAGCCCAACAGCGCTAACACCGAAAATCAGTCTAGACAACTTAGTTCACCGCGAAGCAATAGAACAACCCGGCACCGTTCCAGCTAGCGAAGTCCTCTTGGCTACAACCTGTCGTGGCATGGGAGGAGTTCCACGATTGGTTGCCGTGGCCGATGCGGTCAGAATGTCCGACTTGGGCGGTGCCCTCATTATTGCTGGTCCAGTTATTGCAGGTACGGTCAGCGCTGTCGGTAAAAGCACGACCGTCCGGTTGGGTGCCCGTGAGCATATCGTGCAGGTTTGGTATCGGGTCGCCAACACCGTTTATCTCATCTCCTTTCTCTGTGAGCGCGAATGCTTTGAACATGTTCGCGCCACGCTGCGCTTCAATCAGCGTATCACCGTGAATCTCGGACTGTATTATTGGTCGGCGGAGAACGCCCCTGGCATGGTACCAAGGACCATCCCCGATTCGATCACGTGCGTTTACGGCTGACTTCCCTGGTCGGGCTTGTGTGCTGAGGTAGGCTCGCCATGTACGATGCCCCGCACCGACATTTGTAGCTAGTCTTTGGCAGTGTGCGTCTGCCCCTTCCAGTCCGCCCAGGTTACCGCCATCCCCAATCGGCTCGCTGGTAACGAAGAACGACATAAGGTCAACCGGAATAAAATTGCGAGGAGCGTGATAGCCCACACCTTGAGCTAACACAGCGTGCGCACTCCCCAACAAAATAAAAAAAACACAAGCATTCGGTAATGCGATCTTTGTCATGGGTTCTCTCCAGTCACAGCAAAGCAGTAGAACTGTCCGATGCCGTGTGTTCTCGGTAAAGCCTCTTGGCTGCAGCCGCGTGTACCATGCGATGAATTCCAGGAGCCATTACCGCCGCCTTCCCGGTCAGGAAATCCGATCTGGGCGTTCGGTCTGTTCGGACCGGCCACCAACGGTCCTTGTGCCAGTTCCGGGGCGGGATCCCTGTTGCTCGTCCAGTTGTCGCAGGTGTAGTCGAATTCAGGCGGATATGCGGTGCCGCCTGGTTGTGTGCCCGTCAAGACCTCATGGCGGTTGGAATAAGGTGTTGTCTTGACGTATTCCCAATCGTTATCTCTGGGATCAAGATAGTCATACAAGCCAGGCACAATGGCTCCTTTCTCGGTGAGCCCCGTCTGTTTATGCAGGTTGTTACCCATTCGGGCAAGCTCCAGGGTGTCTCCATGCAGGTGGGCAAGACTGCTGGCGATCATTACTCCATTAAAATTGTGCCAAGGCCCTTCCCCGATGCGATCGCGGGCGTTGATAGCCGGCTTGCTAGGTCGCGCCTGTGTACTGAGGTAGGCTCGCCATGTGAAGTCTCCGGCACCAACGCGCGTAGCCAACATTTGGCAGTGTGCATCGGCACCAGCCAAGCCACCTAGATTGCCGCCGTCTCCGATAGGATCGCTGGTAACGAAGAACGTCATTGGTGTGCCCCCCGGCATACCGTGCTGCGCAAGCCCCACGGGGGCGCCTACGGCAGATAGCACTAGGGCAAATGCGAGAGTTCGAGATTTTGTCATGTTCTGCTCCACGTCGGGCTTTTCATCGTGCACCCAGAATATATACCTCCATGGGAGAGATGGGCTAGCGAAGCTCCCTCAGGGTGCTGCTTTTTGAGTGTTAATTATATGATGCAGGTATGATGGCGCCGTTATTTGGGCGAGTGGGCAACAATCCATGAATACGCTTTTCGTCAAGCCGCTTCGTTTGCTGGTGCCCTTAGTTAGTGCAGTAATATCGGGCTGTACATCAGCGCCTCCGCACTCTCAGGAAAGTGTATGCGCGATATTCGATCAGTATCCGGAATGGTACGATGCGGCCAAGAATTCCGAGGAACGGTGGGGAACCCCAGTTCATATCCTGATGTCTTTCGTTAAACAAGAATCGTCGTTCGTCGGCAACGCGAAGCCGCCCCGGAATCGTTTCCTGTTTGTTCCCTTGGGCCGCCCATCGTCGGCTGAGGGATATGCTCAGGCTCAAGATCCGGCCTGGAACGAGTACGAGGAGGAAACAGGGGGAAGTCTTTTCAAAAGCCGCTCGGACATGAAGGATGCCCTGGATTTCATTGGTTGGTACAACCACAAAAGCAATGAGGTTCTCGGTATTTCTAAGTGGGACCCTAAGCGCATGTATCTGGCTTATCATGAAGGTCGCGGTGGCTATTCTCGCGGAAGCTATAACAGTAAACCAGAATTAATACGCATCGCCGATCGCGTAAGTCGGCAAGCAGAAGACTACGGTGCTCAGCTTCGCCAGTGCGAGGATAGCTTGCGGTGCCGAAATTGGTACGAAACTGGGCTGTTCTGCAATTGAACCAGGGATCGTTTCAATCCAAAACAAACGCTTTAGAATTCTCTATTTCACTTGCTGATACATATATCGTCGCTGCTCAAGAGTGCCGAGCTATTGTTCTTGCATCAGACTGACTAATCTGCTGCGAAGCAGTAGAACAAGCCACCGTTGGGATCCACCATACTTTCCTGACTACAGCCATCATTGCTGTGGGCTGAGTTCCAAGAAGTGTAGCCGCCTCCCTGGCGGTCATGATGTCCACCGATGGCGGTATGCTCAGGGCTGCTGCTGGTCCAGTTATCGCAGCTCATCACCTCGGGCGAGTCAGCTGATCTGACATTACCATCTGGAAGTGTGCCCGTCAGAATGTCGTGACGCCGTTCAGGAACTATGTCGCCATTTTCGTCAAGCGCCGTGTCCCATCTTATATTGGGGTTGATATGAAGTTCCGTTATATCTTCGGCAATCTTGACTCCTTTTGTGTTGTACCAAGGACCGGTCCCAATACGTTCGCGGGCTTGCTGTTCCACTCCCTCACCGTAAGTGCTCAGGTAAGCGCGCCAGATTCGATTACCAGCCCCTGCTGTTGTTGCCAAGTTTTGGCAGTGCGCATCTGCGCCATCAATTCCACCTAGATCCCCCCCGTTGCCAGAACCCTCACTTGTGACAAAGAAGCTCATAATATTGACTTGTCCCCAGGCATAAGTACCGTATCCCGCAGCGCTTAGCACGCAAAGGGCGAACAAGATTCCTGACGTTCGTAGCGAATTCTTATTGCAGTTCATAATCTACGTCCCTCGCTGAATTGGTATAGCATCACCCAGTAACCTACCACTGTGTTGTCTAAAAGGGGCATTACGTATGTTTGGAGGGGGTGTGAAAACCCGCGCTTTGCGGAGCCAGCAGCAACAATTTTTTAGCAACCTACTGAAGAAGCCCCTTTCTGTGGGAGCGGTGGCACCTAGTGGCCGACGTCTCGCTGCCTTGATGGTTTCCGATATAGGGCCTGGATCGCGGGTCATAGAATTGGGTGCGGGGACAGGTGTCTTCACACAGGCCATCCTGGACGCTGGAGTTGCGCCATCAGATCTAATCGTTGTTGAGCAAAATGAAGGATTTGTCGAATTGTTGAAGGAAAGATTTCCAGATGTGACGGTAATTAAAGCGAATGCCATATCAATGCGTCGGCATATCAGTGGTTTTGGTGGTCCCGCGGATTTCATTGTCAGTGGATTACCTCTGCTGTTGTTTCCAGCACGGCGCAAGGTGCGGTTATTGTCGGAGGCCTTTAGGGCACTCCGACCTGGTGGATACTTTCACCAGTTTACCTATGGTGGTTTGTGTCCGGTGAGTCGTTCCGTTCTCCAGTTACTGGGGCTAGAGGCCTCATTTTTGCGGTTTACTCTGTTTAATTTGCCGCCGGCATGTGTTTACCGGATACAACGCCGATGAAATGCCTGTATCTGGTGGTAGGACAGCCTCACCCAGCCTAAAATCCTGCTTCATCATGGAATATCCTGACAAATTCGACTGTATTGTGGTTGGTGGGGGTCACGCAGGTACCGAGGCGGCCCTAGCGGCGGCGCGTTCTGGCGCCCGAACATTGTTACTCACGCAAAACTTAGAAACCCTTGGCCAGATGAGCTGCAATCCTGCTATCGGCGGAATTGGCAAGGGACATTTGGCGAAGGAAGTGGATGCTCTGGGCGGCGCCATGGCGCGGGCGATTGATTTTGCTGGCATCCACTTTCGTACGTTGAACGCCAGTAAAGGGCCAGCAGTGCGGGCAACTCGCGCACAGGCAGATCGTATCCTCTACAAACGCGCTATCCGGCATTTGTTGGAGGCCCAGCCCGGGTTGAGCTTGCTTCAGCAAGGCGTGGACGATCTGGTGCTACATGGCGAGCGAGTGGAGGGAGTTGTTACTCAAATGGGGCTCCGGATCAATGCGCCGACTGTGGTCCTTACGGTGGGTACATTCTTAGCAGGGCGAATTCACGTTGGTGGCGCTAATTATGCAGGCGGGCGCGCAGGTGATCCCGCAGCTGTGAAACTCGCCGAACAACTCAGAGCACTTGGATTGAAAGTCGATCGTCTGAAAACGGGCACGCCGCCGAGGATCGATGGGCGGAGTATCAACTACAGTCGACTAAAAGAACAACCGGGAGATATCCCGACGCCCGTATTTTCTTTTCTCGGAAAGCGAGCAGAGCACCCACGACAGATGTCTTGTCACATCACTCACACGACGGAGAGGACGCACGAGATTATTCGTAATGGCCTGGACCGCTCGCCTCTTTTCAGCGGTGCGATAGAAGGTGTAGGGCCAAGGTATTGCCCTTCCATAGAAGATAAAGTCGTCCGTTTTGCGGATAGACCTTGTCATCAGATTTTTGTTGAGCCGGAAGGATTAGAGACACACGAGGTTTATCCGAACGGGATTTCAACCAGTCTGCCGTTCGATATTCAACATGAATTTGTCCGCTCTATCACGGGATTCGAAGCAGCCCATATCACCCGACCGGGTTATGCTATTGAGTATGACTTTTTTGATCCAAGGGAACTCGAGCCGAGTCTGCAGACGAAAGCTGTGCAGGGTCTTTATTTCGCTGGGCAGATTAATGGCACCACTGGTTATGAGGAGGCCGCGGCACAAGGCATCATCGCTGGCATCAATGCAGCCCGGGCGGCCCATGCAATGCCCGCTTGGTATCCGAAACGCGACGAAGCATATATCGGAGTATTGATTGATGATTTGGTTACCCGGGGCACCCTTGAGCCTTACCGGATGTTCACGTCACGCGCCGAGTATAGGCTCTCTCTGAGAGAAGATAATGCGGATCTACGACTGACACCTAAGGGCCGAGAACTGGGGGTTGTGGACGATGCGCGCTGGCAAGACTTCGAAATCAAGCGCCGAATGGTCGAGCGAGAGACAGAGCGTTTGAGTGGAATTACGGTGCGTGTCGGGGATGTGCCCGCCGACTCGGCGATCGGTGTATTGAGCCATGAAGCAACCGCCTATGATTTATTGCGGCGTCCTCACGTGCATTACGAAGAGCTTGTACAACTAGAGCGCATTGGCATAGCAGACGGCTATTCGGAGCTTTGTGATGAGCTGGCAAAACAAATAGGGCACCAGCTTGAGATTCAAGCACGTTATCGTGGATACATCGAACGCCAGGCGAAGGAAATTGAACGGCACCGCAGGTATGCGACGACCCCACTGCCTGTTGATTTCCAGTACTCAAAGATCACGGGGCTGTCTAATGAGGTTAGAGAAAAGCTGGAGCGAATTCGTCCAGACAGCATCGGGCAAGCGAGTCGCATCGCAGGCATGACACCAGCCGCGATCTCGCTGTTATTGATCCATCTCAAGAAGCGTGAACTCAGGCGAAGTGCCTGAATCCGGCTACTCGTAGAGGTGGCATGCGACCAACCGTTGACTCGTCTCGTCTTGAACATTTCTGAGCTGTGGTGTCCGAACGCCGCACACTTCCATTACCTTCGGGCAGCGGTCTGCAAATCGGCAACCAGGTTTGACGTTCACAGCAGACGGGATTTCTCCCTTCATCGCGGTGGACAGACGGGTACGTTCGCTATCAGGATCGGGCTCGGGGTTTGAGCTGATCAATAACTCGGTATATGGGTGTTTGGGATTGAAGAAAACGTCATCGGCGACACCGATCTCTACGAGTGAGCCCAGGTACATCACAGCCATTCGATCTGACACATAGCGCACCATCGATAAGTCGTGTGCGATAAACAAAAGCGTAAGGCCTAGGGAGGTTTTTAGGTCATCAAGCAGTGTGATGACCTGCGCTTGTACCGAAACATCGAGAGCGGAGATGGGCTCGTCGCAAACCACGAACTCTGGTTTCATGATCAATGCGCGCGCGACCCCGATGCGCTGACGTTGCCCGCCAGAAAACTCATGGGGATAGCGGGACATATGATCTGGCTCGAGACCAACGTCTCGAAGCCATTGCGCCACGGCTTCGTCAATTTGGCTAGACGTGAGCGTACTATGTAGACGCAACCCCTCGCCAACGATCTCGCCAACGGTCATACGTGGATTCAATGATGAGTACGGATCCTGAAAGATCATTTGAATGGAAGCTGCATAGCGCCGGAAGTCGGAAGGCTTATAGGCACGCGGGAGTCTTTCTCCCCTAAATATAACCTCACCAGCGGTTTTGTCATGTAATCCCACTAGGGTTTTGCCAAAAGTGGACTTGCCTGAGCCGCTTTCACCGACAAGGCCGACGATTTCTTTTTCCTCCACATCCAACGAGACGTCATCTACAGCGTGAACGACCGAGTTTCGTCCGATCACGAAGTGTTTCGTTAATGCTCTAGCTTCTATTAGGGTGGTCACGATGTTCTCTGGTGATCGAATACGGCTGTTGCCTGAGTCACATCTGGGTGGTGTAGCCAGCAGTTCGCGTAGTGTTGTGTGCCCACGTTAAAACGAGCTGGATTACGTGTTTCACACAACCGCATTGCATGGGGGCAGCGAGCAAAATATGCACACCCCGGCGGAGGGGAGAAAAGGTCGGGGGGGCTACCATCAATAGGCTTAAGCTTCCGGTTAGATCCAGCTTTATTGGTCGGCATGGCTGCTTTTAGTCCTAATGTGTAGGGATGTGAGGAGCGGTAATAAACATCCTCGACGCTTCCTTTTTCGACAACCTCGCCGGCATACATTACGACGACGTCATCAGCCATACGTGCAACAACCCCCAAATCGTGTGTGATTAGGATGATTGCCATGCCGCTGTCCTGCTGCAGCGCGGCCATCATGTCTAAAATCTGAGCCTGGATCGTGACATCCAATGCCGTTGTTGGTTCGTCGGCAATCAAGACGGCTGGCCCGCATGCGATTGCCATCGCAATCATCGAGCGTTGTAGCATGCCGCCGGAGAACTGAAATGGGTATTGCACAGCCCGTTGCGATGCATCGGGTATTCGAACCATGTCTATTAGCTCTATAGCACGCGCAAAGGCCTGCGTATGGCTAAAGCCACGGTGAACCTGAAGAGTCTCGGCAATCTGATCACCGATGGTCATCGTTGGATTCAGTGACGTCATCGGATCCTGAAAGATCATTCCAACTTTCGATCCGCGAATGTCCTCACCGTCAATGGTTTTTTTGCCCAGAATGTCTATTCCACCCAGTGTTGCTGAACCCTGGGTGATGCGTCCTGGAGGCATAGGGATTAGCCCCATTATGCTATGTACGGACACCGACTTGCCACAGCCGGACTCGCCGACGATAGCGAGTGTTTTTCCCGCGTACAAATCGAAACTGACACCACGTACGGCTTTAACAATGCCGCCATGTGTTTTGAACTCGACATGGAGATCCGCGACCGAAAGCAGCGAGGAATCATCTCGAATAGCCATGTCTATCATTCCCGTGACCTCATACGCGCATCTAAAGCATCGCGTAGCCCGTCGCCCAGCAGATTAAATGCGAGCACGGTCAGACTAATAAGTACTGCCGGAAGAATGAGCTCATGGGGGTGATTGAGCATGGTCTGAATGCCCTCGTTGCACATGCTTCCCCAAGACGGTGTTGGCGGCGCGACACCCATCCCTATAAACGAGAGGAACGCCTCCACAAATATAACGGTGGGCACAGCGAATGTGAGAGTGACAAGGACGACACCAACGGTGTTAGGAATCATGTGGCGTAGTATTAGGTAGTGAGTTTTGGCTCCAAGCAGTTGAGAGGCGCCTATGTAGGCTTCTTCGCGAATTTGCAGAATTTGTCCCCGCACTAGCCGGGCGGTTGCTGGCCAGCTTAAAACCACTAGCGCCACAAGCATTGGAACGACGCCACTTTCCCCGGGGCCAATACCAAATGCGATCTTGAAAAGAATCATAAAAAGTAGAAACGGTAGGGCTACGACGAAATCGGCAAAGCGCATTAAGACTTGGTCAACCCGGCCACCGATAAAGCCCGCTGCGCTTCCGTAGAGGATGCCTGTCAAGACGAAAAAGAAAGGAGCGATGATACCGATGAACAGCGACACCCGCGCGCCATACATCAATCGTGCGAGCATGTCTCGGCCAAGGTAATCAGTCCCGAGCGGATGGAAACTTACACGGACTTCGTCTCCTAGTGAAAGGGGGGTTTCCAAATCAACCAAACCGCGTGTCTGTGCTTCCGCAGCTGTGATGACTCTGATAGTGTCGACCGCGAGTGTTGTGTATTCCTCTGCTTCGCGGCCACTTTGATCGGTGGCGATCACTGAGTACCAGTAACGAGTTGGTGTCAGGTCGAGAAGGTCTTCGTAGCTAACCTGTCTCGGATCATAAATCTCGGCCAGCGGCAGGCCGACCGCGCCATCCGGAGCCGGGTCGTAAACATTACGATAAACACGGTAGCCGCTTGCTCCAAGGACGGGGGCCCAAACGAGCCGAACAGCTTGGGTGCTCGCTGGTTGTACGAGCTGAATTTCAGCTGTTGCTCCGACCGTATCGGCGAGAGACTCGGTAACGGTCGCGAATACGCCGTTCCATGGTGCGTAGGGCTCAACAATCTGCGCGCGACGGTCCGCACCAGGTGGAGTGCTGAGTTGGTCAAGATCCTGAGCTGTTGGATCAACGGTCCAGACCCAGGGTCCGGCGACCGTAAATAAGAGCAAGGCGATGACGATATAGAGTGAAGCTAGCGCACGACGGTTTGCTGCCAGCCTCACCCAAGCGTCTTGCCAATAAGATAGTGACGGCCTGACGATCGTCTGTACTCTTCGTTCGACGGAGACGCGCTCGAAGTCCTCCGCTGTAAGACTGAACTCCGTCATGGTTACTCCAGACGCACGCGGGGATCAACGAGGCCGTAGATAAGGTCTACTGCAATGACCATGAACACCAAAAACGCTCCGTAAAATACAGTGGTGCCCATAATCACGGTGTAATCCAGTTGCTGTACGGCCTGTACAAAAAACCGACCGAGTCCGGGAATTGCAAATACTAGTTCGACGACAAAACCACCAGTCGTAATGGCTGCTATCGCCGGGCCAAGTACAGTGATTACAGGGAGAATCGCGTTACGCAGTTGATGTTTAATGAAGACGCGAGTAGGTGGTAGACCCTTGGAATAGGCGGTCCGTATGAAGTCAGCGTTGACAATCTCGAGCATCGACGAGCGCATAAGCCTCGTCAGAAACGCCATGGTGCCAAGCCCTAGAACCAGCGACGGTATGAGCATATGGAGAATCGAACCCCAGCCAGCGACAGGCAAAACAGAGAAGCCTACAAGATCATTTAGTCCGACCAGGGCGAGCTGTGACAGAGCGGCGATTACAAAGCTTGGTACGGATATACCAAGTATCACGAGAAACATGACAATCACATCAGGTAGTCGGTTTCGATAAAGAGCCGTGAGGGCGCCCCATAAAACCCCACCTAAGCCAGCGAATACGATCGCGAGCACACCGAGCGTGGCTGATACAGGGAAATGTTCTCGAATGATGTCATTAACGCTGCGGTTTTGCTGTGTGAAGGAAATCCCAAAGTCACCCTTGGCCATATTCGCCATGTAGATGAGGTATTGATCAAAGATAGGTCTATCAAACCCGTAACGCTCCTCAAGGTTTCGGCGTATTTCCTCATTAACACCTCTTTCGTTGAGTAACGGGTCGCCGGGCACCGAGTGCATTGCAACAAAGGTCGCTGTTGCGATGAACCAGACAGTGATAACCCCTTGGATGAGCCGCTTCAACGTGTAGGCGTACATATCCCTGGAAGCTACGGAGTCTCGACGATATAGGCATTGGTGAAATCGGGGTCGGGGCCAACCGCACGGCGGACCACGCCCTGAAGCCGGCGATCCTTAATATAGACTCGCCCCCGTTCGTAGTTGGGAATCAACGCTACCTCCTCAGAAAGGATCTCCTGCTGACGGCCGAAAGCATCCATTCGAATGCGGGGGTCGAGGGATGACTGCGCAAGGCGAACGGACTGATCGTATTCTTGGTTGGAAAAACGGCCGTTATTGTTGGGGTTCCAAGAGGCGAATAGCTCGCCGAAGGTCAGTGGGTCTGCGAAATCCGGCCCCCAGCCATACGTAGCTATATCAAAGTCCTGGTTTTGCATTTTTGCCAGGCGTTGTTTGAAGATTTGCCTGTCAATTCGGATGTCGATACCGAGCTGTGTCCCATAAAGATTCTGAAAGTATTCAGCCTGTCTGCCAGCACCCGGAGTGTCATCCACCAATAGCGCCAACGAGGGTGGTTCGTCTAAGCCGAGTTCTTCCATAGCCAGGCGAAGATGCTCTCGTGCTGCGCTGGCATCCAAGGCTATCTGCGGAGCCGGGTACTCCTGGCGAAAGAAACCATCAATACCTTGGAGCCAGACCGGGAAAAGAGATTCTCCGGGAAGATTGCCGGGAAGCTTAATAATACGGTTGACTAACTCACTGGGATCCGTCACGAGTTGCAGCGCCTTTCGAAGGTGCCAATTACTGGTGACTCGGCCAGGGTCAAAATTGAACGCGAGGAACCAGACGCTACCGTCACCAAAGCGCAGGAGTTCCCAACGTTGCTGTAAGACTTCATCAAGTTGCTCGGCACCAAGATAGTCAACGATGGCGATTTGGCCGTCTTTGTAGAGATTTAATGCCGCGGTCGTGTCCGTGGTGAAATAGGGTATATCAATGACATTGAGACGTACGCGCTCGCGGTCCCAGTAATCGGTGTTCTTTTCCAATCGCAAATGGGCACCGTGGACCCACACGGTCATCTCAAAGGGGCCGTTGTACAAGAGGTCCTCGACATCGGCGCCGTAGCGTCCGTCACGGTTGCGGTAAAAATCCTCGCGAATGGGGTTGTAGGTCGGAAAAGCGACAAGTTCTTCAAAATAAGCCAGTGGTTGTTCAAACTCGACCTCAAGCACCCTGTCATTGACAGCGCGTACGCCCAGAGCATCGCTAGGAAGAGTGCCGGTATTGATGGCCTCGGCATTCTTCAGAGGGTACAGAATGAAGGCGTATTCCGACGCTGTTTCTGGGGCGAGCGCGGTGTGCCACGCAAAAGAGAAGTCATGTGCGGTGACCGGCAACCCATCACTCCAGCGAGCGTCTTCACGCAACCAGAACGTTGCTCCGTCTTCCCGGATTTCCCAACGTTCAGCCACTCCAGGAACGAGCTGATTATTAGCGTCGAACCGCAGCAGGCCTTCCATCACGTGACCAAGAATCATGATGCTGACAGAATCTGTAGCCCGCGTGCTGTCCAGTTGCGGGGGTTCCGTGCTCAGTTGCAGGGTGAGCGTGCCCGATTCCGCATCAATGGCATTCAATGTGCTGGAGCCGCTACCTGTAAGTGCTGATGCCCATGACAATAGGACCATCAACAAGGCAAAGCCGAGGGTAGCGGCGATACCCAGCCAGACAAGCTGAAAGCTAGCCGAGCGGGTTAAGGAGTTGCTAACGTCAGGTATCGTGTTGGGCATCGGAACTCGCTAGTAATTGCTTTGCGGTGTATAGCAGGTTATCGCAATCTGCTCCAGACGTGTGCATATAGGTAAGGCTAGGGTAGCGTGGTTTTACTTTATTTTGTTGTATTGTGGGACGGGCTCCTTGCCCCTTTATACTCTGGACATGCAGGAACGTATCGTGTGCCAACTTGCGGGGGTAGGCTTGGCTAAAAGTAGCGATGTGGTCAGTGCTTTAGCCGATTTTCTACGATTGCTTTCAAGGTGGAATGAGGTACATAACCTGACCGCCATTACCGATCCTGAGGAAATGATCCAACGCCACTTGGTGGAAAGTCTTGCTCTGGGCGCTTTTCTTAGGGGCCATCGCATTGCAGATGTGGGCAGTGGAGGTGGTCTACCCGGCATTCCTCTGGCCATAACGGAGCCGGAGAGAGAGTTCACACTGATCGAGAGCCGTAGTAAACGGGCAGGATTTCTGCGCCATGTGAAAGCCGTATTGGGCTTGGATAATGTAGTTGTGGAACATGCAAGGGTGGAGGACTTACTTACTATCCCTCCCTTTGATACGGTGCTCGCAAGGGCAGTCGCAGCGCTGCCGGACTTGCTCAAGCTTACGGGGCATCTATTTACGTCTGATACGGTTTTGCTGGCACTAACAGGCGAGAGCTTTGTTGGCAACATTGCTAAGTTAGAGGGCGGCTACAGAGCGTGTCGTGTTGGAGCGCCGGTTGCAAAATTATTCAAAGGGAGCTTCCTGATCGTGGATAAGAATAAGGATTGAGGATTTGTGACGCGGACTATTGCGATAGCCAATCAAAAAGGTGGAGTGGGTAAGACAACAACCTGCGTTAACCTAGCAGCATCTTTGGCTGCTACTCAGCGCCGAGTTTTGGTTGTAGACGTAGACACTCAAGGTAATGCCACTATGGGGTGCGGCATCGATAAGGCCGCATTGGAGGAGAGCGTCTGCGATGTTTTGCTTGAGGGGGTGGAGGCAGGAGCGGTAATCCGACCCGCATCTGAAGGTGGGTTTGATCTGCTCCCGGGAAATCAGGCCCTCACGCTGGCAGAGGTGGAACTTCTGACTCAGCCTAGGAGGGAATATCGTCTGAAGCAGGCGTTGCAGCCGCTTCTCAAAAATTATGACTATGTGTTAATCGACTGCCCCCCGGCAATTAACATGTTGACAGTAAACGCATTGACGGCTGCGGATGGCGTGTTGATTCCGATGCAATGTGAGTACTACGCTCTGGAGGGTTTGACCGCGCTGCTTGAGACAGTGGACCAGGTCCGCCGATCTGCGAATCCTGAGCTTCAACTGCATGGAATTCTGCGCACGATGTTTGATCCCCGGAATAACCTGGCTAACGAGGTTTCCGGTCAGCTTGTACAGCACTTTGGAGAACGGGTATTCCAGACGGTGATTCCGCGCAACGTTCGCTTGGCTGAAGCACCGAGTTTCGGCAAGCCTGCGATGTACCATGACAAATACTCGAGCGGGGCTCTTGCGTATCTTGCCCTTGCGGGAGAGATCAATCGTCGTGAGGCATCTGCCGCAGTATCTTGATCCACGTATTTTGGCGAGCTTGCGCTACAATCACGCGGCTGCCCTTTTCCCCACAGCGACCGGAGCACGATGGCAAAGCGGAAAAGCCTCGGGCGTGGCCTAGAGGCGTTATTAAGTACGAATATTGGGTCTACGGATGCGGATGCTGTTTCTCGGGACGGCCTGAAGGAAGTTCCCATTGATCTTCTGGAGAAGGGGCGCTACCAGCCTCGGATTGATATACGAGAAGACTCACTCGCGGAGATGGCGGAAACCATACGTGCCCAGGGGCTGATTCAGCCCATTGTGGTGCGCCCCCTGTCGACGGATCAAACCAGCGGGACAGAAGTTCGCTACGAAATTGTCGCAGGCGAACGGCGGTGGCGGGCAGCCCAGCTCGCTGGATTACATTCCATTACCGCCCTGGTTAGGAACATTCCAGACCATGAGGCAGCGGCAGTGGCGATACTTGAGAACATCCAGCGTGAGGACCTGAATCCGCTGGAGGAAGCGATGGGGCTTCGACGGCTCGTAGATGAATTTGAAATGACTCACGGTGAGGCGGCTGATGCTGTGGGGCGGTCCCGAGTCTCGGTGAGTAATCTGTTGCGATTACTAGAGTTGCCAGATCCCGTCAAAGATTTGCTCGCGCAGCGTGCGTTGAGTATGGGGCATGCTCGCGCATTGTTAGCGCTTGAGTCGCTTCAGGGGCAGCTAACACTGGCCCAGCAGGTGGTCAAAGAGGGGTGGAGCGTAAGAGAAACTGAGCGCGCGGTAAAACGTTTTGCAAAAGCCCCCGTGAAAATAGACCGAGCCAACGCAACCAAAAATCCAGACGTGAGGCGGCTAGAAATCCAACTAGGTGAGAAGCTAGGGGCAAGCGTGCGGATAGAAGAGCGTAGTTCTTCGGGAGGACGGCTCATCATTCGTTACCATAGCCTGGAAGAATTAGAAGGAATCGTCGATCACTTGACTTAATAATCTTGATCGGGCCGAGACAAGAATTTAGAATGCGCCGGTTATCAGGCAGCTTTAGTCCCTAAGTAACCAACGCCACATATGTGGCTTTTTCTTTGCCCTCTGGTGTTGGCTAAAATGTCGACTGATGAGCTGAGGAAAGTGTTTGCTGGCGCCTTCTGAATACGGTGGCTGAGAGCGTCGTGAGCGATCTTGAAGAGCAGTTCGACCATAAAGACCTGCACCTAAAGGCGCGCCGGGCGGCTCTGGGCATTGTGGCGGGTCAGTTGGGAATAACGCTGCTGATATCGGCAGTTGGATTTTTGATAGGTGGTGCCCGAGCCGGCATCTCTGCTCTTGTGGGTGGGGGGATTGGGACAGTAGGCAGCCTCTACATGGCTGTTAGCATATTCCGATTAGGCGTAGATGCAGAGCCCGATAAAATCCTTAAAGGGTTCTATCGAGGGGAGTTCCTTAAGCTCGCGTTGACCGTAGTTCTTTTCGGGTTGGTATTGACAACTATTGAGGTTTCGTTTGGACCGATGTTGGGGTGTTTCGCGGCAACCCTGTTCGTTTATTGGGTTGCGCTATTAAGATCGCCGATCTGACGCGCAATAATTAGTGGCTAAACAGGTGATTCAAAACTAGACATGGAAGATGCTCACGAAGTCAACGAAGGCCCAGCCTCTGCTACCGATTACATCGTCCACCATCTGACGAACTTAGACACGGAGCATGCGCTTCATACGGAGTTGGCCAGTCCGTTCTGGAATTTGCACTGGGACAGCATTTTTTATGCTGTGACTCTCGGTATTATTTTCGTTGGTACTTTTTATTTAGCAGCAAGAAAAGCGACCTCAGGCGTGCCAGGTGTTTGGCAGAATTTCGTAGAACTGATAGTGGAATTTGTCGACACTCAGGTTAAGGATAGTTTTCATGGTTCCAGTAAGGTGATTGCCCCGCTGGCCCTTACTATTTTCTGCTGGATCTTTTTAATGAACTTCATGGATCTTGTGCCCGTGGATCTCCTGCCAGCATTAGGTCTTCTGATGGGCATCGAGTATATGAAGGTTGTTCCAACCACCGACCTGAATATTACCTTCGGGATGTCGATTACTGTTTTTCTTTTGATGATCTTTTACAGCATCAAGATCAAAGGTGTGGGCGGCTTCGCAAAAGAGCTATTTTTGCACCCATTTGGTAAATGGATGATGCCATTCAATTTTCTTTTAAAGCTCGTTGAAGAACTTGCTAAGCCAGTGTCTCTTGCTCTTCGGCTATTCGGAAATCTTTATGCAGGCGAGCTGATTTTTATCCTGATTGCTCTGTTTACGCTATCAGCGGGAGCTCACTCCTTAGGGGAGAATCTCACATCTGTGGGAACCATCACAGCATTTATCATCCAGGTTATCCTTGGACTAGCTTGGGCGATTTTTCACATCCTCATCATTACCTTGCAGGCCTTTATATTCATGATGTTGACTATCGTGTATTTGAGTATGGCTCATGAGGAACATTAACGCAGAATTCTCGAAGGGCTTGCGATCTTTCTGGACTTAGGAGAAACCATGGAAATAGCATTAGTACAAGCAGGAACCGCCGTAGCAGTGGCGCTTCTCATAGGCATGGGCGCATTGGGAACGGCCATCGGTTTTGGCTTACTGGGCGGGCGATTCCTGGAAGGCGCAGCTAGGCAGCCCGAGCTCGTACCCATGTTGCAAATCAAGATGTTTATCGTGGCGGGCTTGCTAGATGCAGTCACCATGATTGGCGTCGGCGTAGCTTTGTTTTTCACTTTTGCCAACCCGTTTCTGGGACCGCTAGGCGGCTGAACAGTCTTTTTTCTGGAGGCAGATTGTGAGCATTAACGTCACATTGTTCGCGCAAATGCTGGTCTTTGGCCTTTTGGTCTGGTTCACCATGTCGTTCGTTTGGCCGCTGATCATAGGAGCGATGGAGGAACGTGAGAAGACCATTGCTGACGGTCTTGCTGCAGCGGAGAAAGGTCAGAGCGACCTTAAACAGGCTGGAGTAGAAGTTGGAAAAATTATTGAAGAGGCGCGCGACCAGGCGCGAGACGTACTCAGTAAGGCAAATGCGCGCGCTAACGATATCGTCGAAGAGGCGAGGTCCGAGGGGGAAGTTGAGAAACGTAAACGACTCGATAGCGCACAATCAGAACTCGAGGTGGAAATTAATCGCGCTCGTGATGAACTTCGCCAACAGGTTGCAACTATTGCAATTACAGGCGCTGAAAAAATCCTTTCGCGGGAAATTGACGAAGAGGCCCACCGGGATCTTCTTGATCGGCTCGCAGCCGATTTGTAGATAAATAGAATGGCCGACACTAGCACACTCGCACGTCCCTACGCTCGAGCCATATTTGAGCTAGCTAGCGGTGACAAAGAGCTCTCAGTTTGGTCGACGGCATTGTCGACCGCCGCGGAGGTTACGGGTGATGCTGTTGCTAAAGAGTTCTTGTCCAGACGCGACCTCAACCAGGATGAGCGCGTTCGATTCCTGCAGGAGGTCTGTGCCGATGTGGGTAACGCGGAGGTATTTCCCTCGGGGCGTGGTGAAAACTTGCTTCGGCTACTGGCAGAGAATGAGCGTTTAGCAGTCATACCAGAAATCGCTATACAGTTTGAGGAGCTAAAGGCCTGGGCAGAGAATACCGTAAAAGTGCAACTCGTCACTGCTACGGGTGTGCAGGAGTCAGTGGTAGAACAGATAAAGACGAGCTTAGAGCAAAAATTGGGCAGGGCGGTTGAACTTGAGGTTAGAGAGGACCCGGAACTTATAGGCGGTGCAGTTATTTACGCCGAAGGTCGGGTTATCGATGGATCTGTGAAAAGTCGGTTGAGCGAGTTAGCGGAAACACTCGCTTCGTAAGGGGAATTTAGATGGTACTCAAGGCATCCGAGATCAGCGACCTGATTAAGCAACGCATCGAAGGGTTCGATGCCAAAGCCGAAGCTCGCGATGTAGGTACAGTTATTGCGCTGACCGACGGAATCGTCCGAATTCACGGACTCGCTGACGTTCAGTACGGAGAAATGGTTGAATTTCCAGGCGGCAGCTTCGGTCTCGCCTTGAATCTGGAACAGGATTCAGTGGGTGCCGTTGTACTGGGAGAGTACAAGCACATTTCCGAAGGGGATGTGGTTAAGACGACCGGCAGAATTCTGGAGGTTCCGGTGGGCAAGTCGTTATTAGGGCGAGTTGTCGACGCACTAGGTAATCCGCTCGACGGAAAGGGGCCGATCGATGCTGCCGCAACATCTCCCATTGAAAAAGTGGCTCCCGGAGTCATCGAGCGTAAGTCTGTTGACCAGCCCGTGCAGACGGGATTGAAATCCATCGACTCAATGGTCCCGATCGGTCGTGGGCAACGCGAGCTTATTATCGGTGACCGACAAACCGGTAAGAGCGCAGTCGCTATCGATACGATCATCAACCAAAGAGGCAGCGGCATTAAGTGTATCTATGTCGCCATCGGGCAGAAGAATTCCACAGTTGCCAATGTCGTACGTCGGTTAGAAGACGAAGGTGCTATGGAGCACACAACAGTGGTGGTCGCTTCTGCTTCTGAATCTGCTGCTATGCAGTACATTGCGCCCTACGCGGGATGTTCAATGGGAGAGTATTTTCGGGATCGTGGTGAAGATGCGCTGATCATTTATGATGATTTGACCAAGCAGGCCTGGGCATACCGTCAGGTTTCTCTACTGTTGAGACGACCTCCGGGGCGGGAAGCTTATCCAGGGGACGTATTTTATTTGCATTCACGTCTTCTTGAGAGGGCTTCGCGGGTCAGTGAAGATTATGTGGAAGAAATTACACAGGGAAAGGTCAAGGGTAAAACCGGCTCGTTGACGGCGCTACCCATCATCGAAACTCAAGCGGGAGATGTTTCGGCATTTGTGCCTACTAATGTTATTTCTATCACAGATGGACAAATCTTCCTTGAGACAGATCTGTTTAATGCGGGAATTCGGCCAGCAATTAACGCAGGTCTCTCAGTCTCACGAGTGGGTGGTGCCGCTCAGACTCAGGCGATCAAAAAGCTTGGTGGAGGAGTTCGGCTAGCACTTGCTCAATACCGCGAGCTTGCCGCCTTTTCCCAATTCGCCTCTGATCTCGATGAGGCGACTCGCCGCCAGTTGGAGCGTGGTCAGCGCGTCACTGAACTCATGAAGCAGCCACAGTATGCGCCATTGTCAGTTGCTGAGATGGCCATTTCTCTTTACGCAGTCAACGAGGGATACCTTGACGACGTAGAGGTAGAAAAAGTTGTGTCTTTCGAGGCGGCTTTACACGCACACGCACGTACCAATGCTGTTGAGCTAATGGATAAGATCAACAGCACCGGTGGGTTCGACGACGATATACAGACCGGTCTCAAGACATTACTGGACGAGTTCAAGGCGACAGGAGCGTACTGAGTAGAGCTCGAGGAATAACGGAATGGCAGTCGGCAAAGAAATTCGCACAAAGATTAACAGCGTCAAAAATACGCAGAAGATCACTAGTGCTATGGAAATGGTTGCGGCCTCCAAACTTAGAAAAACCCAGGATCGCATGAAGGCCGCTAAACCTTATGCTGAAGGTATCCGCAGGGTCATCGGGCACTTATCCCAGGCCAGCCCGGATTTTCACAATCCGTATCTTGAGGAACGCGAAATCAAACGGATTGGTTACATTGTTGTTACATCGGATCGCGGTTTATGCGGCTCCCTAAACGTTAATTTATTTCGCGCACTTTTGAGCGACATTAACGAATGGCAAAAAAAAGGAGTTGAGGTTGATTTGTGTTTGTTGGGCGCGAAGGGTGTAGCTTTTTTTCGCCGGCTCAAGACGAACATCGTTTCTGTGGCCACCCACCTAGGCGATGTGCCGAAAATGGAGGATCTAATAGGACCGATAACAAGTATGACGGAAGCTTACAAGGAAGAGACCATAGATCGGCTATTTCTGGCGCATAACGTATTCGTTAACACCATGACACAAACACCAGATATCAGGACGATCCTGCCTGTTGAACCTGTTGACACAGATGACTTGCAGGAACATTGGGATTATATCTACGAGCCGGACGCGGCCGACCTATTGACTAATGTGCTTACGCGCTATGTAGAGGCACAAGTCTACCGTGCTGTCGTTGAAAACATCGCCTGTGAGATGGCTTCTAAAATGGTAGCGATGAAAGCTGCGACTGATAATGCTGGCAAGTTTATCGATCAGCTACAACTCGTTTACAACAAGGCCCGCCAGGCGGCTATTACTCAAGAAATTTCGGAAATTGTCGGCGGCGCGGCAGCCGTCTAGATTAGAAGGGCTAAAAATCCATGAGCACCGGTACGATTGTTCAAGTCATTGGCGCGGTAGTTGACGTCGAGTTTCCTCGAGAGGCTATCCCGAAGGTTTATGACGCTCTGCAGCTGGACGAGCAGAATTTAACATTGGAAGTTCAACAGCAGCTCGGCGATGGTGTGGTACGTGCGATCGCAATGGGGTCGAGTGAGGGATTGAAGCGCGGGTTGCCTGTTAATAACACAGGCCAGCCGATCACGGTCCCTGTCGGGGAGAAAACTTTAGGACGAATCATGGATGTCCTGGGTACACCCATCGACAACGCTGGGGAAATCGGCGAGGAGGAACGCTGGCCTATCCACCGCGATCCTCCTTCCTATGAGGATCAGGCTACCACGACGGAGCTATTAGAGACGGGCGTCAAGGTCATTGACCTAATCATGCCAATCTCGAAGGGTGGCAAGATTGGTTTATTCGGTGGTGCGGGTGTTGGCAAGACGGTCACACTAATGGAACTGATCAATAACATCGCTAAGGCTCATGGCGGGTACTCCGTATTTGCTGGTGTGGGTGAGCGGACTCGTGAAGGAAATGATTTCTACTACGAGATGAAGGAATCGAAGGTTATTGACAAGGTCTCTCTGGTCTACGGGCAGATGAACGAACCTCCTGGCAACCGCCTTCGTGTGGGATTGACGGGTTTGACAATCGCTGAATACTTTCGTGATGAGGGACGTGACGTGTTGATGTTCATCGACAACATCTATCGCTACACTCTAGCCGGCACCGAGGTGTCGGCTTTGCTAGGGCGAATGCCATCAGCTGTCGGTTATCAGCCAACACTGGCCGAAGAAATGGGGGTGTTGCAAGAGCGCATTACCTCAACAAGCACCGGATCCATCACATCGTTCCAGGCTGTTTACGTCCCTGCAGATGACTTAACCGATCCTTCTCCGGCTACCACCTTTGCCCATTTGGATGCGACGTTGGTGTTGTCGCGGCAGATTGCGGAGTTGGGGATTTATCCTGCTGTGGATCCTTTGGACTCTACCAGTCGGTTATTGGACCCGAATGTTGTTGGTGAGGAGCACTACCAGACGGCGCGCTCCGTTCAAGCAGTGTTACAACGTTACAAAGAACTCCAGGATATCATTGCCATTCTCGGAATGGATGAGCTTTCTGAGGACGACAAATTAATAGTACAAAGGGCGCGCAAAATTCAACGTTTCCTGTCCCAGCCCTTCACTGTTGCAGAAACATTCACCGGGAGTCCTGGCAAATACGTTCCACTAAAAGAGACCGTCAATGGCTTTAAGGCCATTATTGCAGGTGAATTTGACCATCTGCCGGAGCAGGCGTTCTACATGGTTGGGCCCATTGAGGAAGCGGAGGAGCAGGCCAAGAGCCTGCAATAGCAGGGTAGCAAGAATCATGGCTAGCATACACGTTGATATCGTTAGCGCCGAAGGGGAGATATTCTCCGGAGAGGCGGAGATGGTGTTCGCGCCAGGGCAGCTTGGCGAAATCGGTATTGCTCCACGTCATGCTCCACTGTTGACTGATCTCAAACCAGGAGAGGTTCGTGTGCAAACGTCAGAGGGTAAGGAGCAGTTTTTCTATGTCTCCGGCGGAGTTTTGGAGATACAACCTCAGTTGGTGACCGTACTGGCTGACAGTGCGCTGCGGGCTGAAGATCTTGACGAAGCTGCGGCGTTAGAAGCAAGGGAAAGGGCTCGGGAAGCACTAGAGGGGCGTCACGGGGAGATTGATCTTGAGCAGGCGCAGAGAGATCTCGTTGAAGCCGAGGCGCGGTACCGAGCGGCTGAGAAACTAAAAGGTAGGCGTTGAGTCACCCTCTGGTCCGCCAGCGCGCTATTATCGCAGTTACGAATCTGTAAGAGACCAAAGGACGCACCATCGTGGCGTTAACTACCGTCATCCTGGCAGCAGGTCAGGGTAAGCGCATGAACTCAGACATGCCGAAGGTGTTACAGCCCCTAGGGGGACGCAATATGCTGTCTCATGTCCTTGATACGGCGGCTGCGCTGGAATCGAAAGTCATAAACGTGGTGTATGGGCACGGTGGCGAGGCTGTCCCAAAAGCGTTCCCCGAGTTAACCGCGCATTGGACTCGTCAGGCTGAGCAGCTCGGCACGGGCCATGCGTTAGGGCAGGCACTACCAGGGATTCCGGAAGATCACCAGATCCTGGTTCTTTTCGGAGATGTTCCGCTGGTAACAGCAGAAAGCCTAAGGATGCTGCTCGGGGAGGTGCCCACGGGCGGGGTAGCGTTGCTTACTGCTTTTTTGGAGAAGCCCTACGGTTATGGTCGCGTACTGCGTGATGATAAGGGTGCGGTCACAGCCATAGTTGAGGATAAGGATGCCACGCCAACGCAGCGCACTATCAATGAGATCAATACCGGAATAATGGTAGCTCAGGCTAGCTCACTCCGTCGTTGGGTGAAGGCATTGAGTGATGACAACCACCAAGGCGAATTTTACCTGACGGACGTTATCGCCATGGCGGCTGGGGAAGGTGTTCCGGTGGTTGGTGTTTCCGTCGCAGAGCCCGATGAAGTATTGGGAGTTAACGATCGAGTACAACTCGCGGCGGCTGAGCGCGCTCTGCAGCGGCGCTACGCCCAAGATATTATGGCGCGAGGCGCAACGCTCGCTGATCCCGAACGGTTCGATCTTCGCGGTGCGCTAACGGTTGGTCAAGATGTTTTTATCGACGTAGGAGTTGTTTTCTCGGGAGATGTTGTACTCGGAGATCGTGTGCAAATAGGCCCTAACGCAGTTATTTCGGATACCAGTTTGGGCGATAACTGTAGAGTTCACGAGTACTGTGTAATTGACGGCGTAGTAGCGGGATCGCACTGCGAGATCGGGCCATTCGCACGACTTCGACCAGGCACGGAATTTGAGGAACGAGTAAAGGTTGGTAACTTTGTCGAGGTTAAAGCGAGCAGTGTCGCGTCGGGCAGCAAGATGAATCACCTGAGCTACGTGGGGGATACGCGTGTCGGTCAAGATGTGAACATTGGAGCTGGGACGATAACCTGCAACTATGACGGTGCAGCGAAGCATCGAACGCAAATTGGTGACAGAGTGTTTGTAGGGTCTGGCGCCATGTTAGTGGCTCCACTTGAAGTAGGAGCTGGTGCCACCATTGCTGCAGGATCAACCATCACGAAGGATGTGCCCGGTGAAACCTTAGCCGTGGAGCGGAATCGTCAAGCAACGGTAAAGGGCTGGAAACGCCCCACAAAACCCACTAAGTGAGAGGCGCGCTCAACTATTCTCGCGTCGCTTTGCAATAATGGTTTTAATAATTTCTTGGGAGGATAGTGCCTCATGTGCGGAATCGTAGGCGCAGTAGCCGAGCGCGACGTAATGCCCATCCTCATGGAGGGGCTTCAGCGCTTGGAATACCGTGGATACGATTCGGCGGGTTTGGCGATAGTCCATGATCAGAAGCTTGAGCGCGTGAGGCGTTTGGGTAAGGTGAAAGGGCTTCAAGATGCACTCAAAGACCAGAATGTGGGAGGTAACATAGGCGTAGCCCATACGCGCTGGGCAACACACGGTACGCCTAGCGAAAATAACGCGCATCCCCACATGTCCGGCAGTGAAATTGCCGTGGTTCACAACGGCATCATTGAAAACCATGCGAAGCTGCGCGCGGAACTAGAAGCAAAGGGATTCGAGTTTAGTTCGGAGACCGACACGGAGGTCATTGCGCACCGTATTCACTATCATCTTGCAGAGACCGACGATGTGCGCCTAGCGGTAAGCCGAACAGTAAAAGAACTTAAAGGTGGTTACGCGTCAATAGTCGTTCTTAGTACTCGCGATCCCGAGGCGTTGTTCACTGCTCGCTCAGGTACACCGGTTGTAGTAGGGCTAGGTTCTGGGGAGAACTTTGTTGCATCTGATGTCTCAGCATTGTTGCCTGTGACCCAACGGTTCCAATTTCTTGAAGAGGGGGACATCGCAGTAGTGCGGAAGGACTCTGTGCAGATATTTGATGCTGAAGGCCACCAAGTAGAGAGGCCGACTCGAGAGAGCGAACTCACAGCAGATGCAGCCGAACGAGGCCGGTTTCAACATTACATGGAGAAAGAAATTCATGAGCAACCCGCCGCTCTGATACGAACCCTGGAAGAGCGAATTAGTGATGGTGGTATCCCAGATTCTGTGTTTGGTACGAACGCAGAGGAGGTTTTTAACAAAGTAACTGGCATGCACATTGTTGCGTGTGGCACCAGTTATCATGCGGGGTTGGTGGCGCGATATCAGTTTGAAGAGATCGCGCGGCTGCCCTGTACCGTGGACATCGCCAGCGAGTATCGCTACCGGTCCCCGGTGGTGCCGGACAATACTCTTTTCGTGGCCATTTCTCAGTCTGGTGAAACCGCTGA
>Ga0315338_1001541_pt1 | contig 28239 bp, 24 predicted proteins | sample ASW8metaG_FD_204518 | JGI IMG/M metagenome (GOLD analysis project Ga0315338, IMG submission 204518) | Ammonia-oxidizing marine archaeal communities from Monterey Bay, California, United States - ASW #8 | ecosystem: Environmental > Aquatic > Marine > Coastal | place: USA: California | collected... | reverse complement strand
TTGAATGGCAAATTAAAGAGGAAAGAGATGACTCGAGCAAGCCTGCGTTTTATGCTTCTGCAGGTCCGTAACGCAGACGATCCGATGCGGCAACAGGAAGTCGATTGCTTCGCGCAGGCGCTCTGCTGCGATCCGTTGCAGGTTGAGCCTTGGGACCTGCTCTACGACTCTCCGGACCGGACCGCGGTTTCTCGGTGCGATGCGGTACTGATCGGCGGTAGTGGCCACTACTCGGTCGTGAGCGATGCGCCGTGGCTGGATGAAGCCTTTGAGCTTTTGCGGGAAATCCATCGCGAGGGCAAGCCGACGTTTGCATCGTGCTGGGGCTTTCAGGCGATGGCCCGGGCGCTTGGTGGACACGTGGTCCACGACCTTTCGCGGGCTGAGGTCGGTACCCATACACTGCGGGTGACCTCAGAGGGATCACGTGACCCACTCTTCAGTTCCCGGGCGCCAACATTTCGGGGGCAAATGGGACACGAAGATCGGGTCGATCTTCTTCCCGATGGTGCGGTGCTTCTCGCCTCGTCATCGCTTGTAGAGAATCAGGCATATCGGTTCGAGGACAAGCCGATTTGGTGCACGCAATTTCACCCGGAACTAGGGCGATTGGCGCTGCTTGAGCGGGTCCTCCAGTACCCCAAATACATTGAAAAGATTGCCGGTATGCCGGCCGAACAGTTTGAAGAGTTGCTCGAAGATGCACCCGAGACAGAGAGCCTGTTGCAGGACTTTGTGCAGCTCGTGCTAGAGTGAGTCCAAAGAACACGATGGAACACTCCGTCTATCGCAGAACATCCGGTACCCCATGCGACGATGCTGTACCATCAGACTCGGTGAAGTATTGGACGAGAGGCAGATGTCGCATTAAGGCCGTCGCATTAACGCCGACGACGGATGCCAAAGAAAGCAACACAACCAAGTAGCAGCAGCAGCGCGGCGGCCGGTTCAGGAACGGCAGGTCCTCCGCCGGTGTAATAGGCGTTCGAGATCTCCATCGAGATCGCCTCTAGCCCAAAGCCGTTGCCATCGGTGACCGCTAGCGTGAAATAGGCGCCAGGTTGAAACACCTGCTCGGGAAAGGAGGTCCCGTCAAAGGAAACGAGATCGCTGCCAGGGGTGTTTGCGTTGGAGAACACGACCGTATCGAGCAATGTGCCTCCGTCATCAAAAAATGAAAGCGTTCCCACATCCTCGCCAGCGCCGCCCGATCCGGTTAGACGGTCGGTATCGACCGACAGGAGTTTGACGCCGAGTGGGTCTGTGGAGTTAAAGGTAAACAGGATCGATTCCGCCATCGCGCCGTTGTCGAGGGCATCGGTGTCATCGCCAGAGCCGGTTCCATTAATACCAAAGCCGGTGCCCGTCTGGTTGAACACGCCATTGTTTGCGTCCATGACCAGGTCGTAAGAGTAGCCTTCCGAGGTACCGCTGAAAGTGCCTGAGGTCGATCCGTCAATGGTGGCACCCTCAACACCTTCGAAATCGAGTGTGAGTGTAGAAGCGCCCGCCACCCCGAACTGGGTGGTTAATATCGCCAGAAAGGCGATCGATAAAAGATTCATCCGTGTCGCGGGCATTAGCTTTATATCCTATAGCGTTTAAACACAGAAAAGATGACCAAGCCTTGCCTTCTGGCAACCCGCCTTCTGATCTGCTGTACAACCTCGAATATACTTGAAGAACGCTAGGCCGCAAGCATTTGGTAGGTAAAAACGGCTTTTTCTCAAAAATTAATCTGAATCCAGAGCCCTAAAATCGGACGCTTTTTGGGGCGGTAACAGTCCTCTGGAAAGAGGATGTATCGATCAATAATAAGAAAGAGCCGGATTCTAACACTGTTGACACGGTCCGATCAAAGGATCGAGGTATCTCGATCGAATACTTACTGGGCGGTGGACCGGCTTCCGGTCGGGGAACCGGCGATCCGCACACCGCTCGGCAGCGGCCGCGCCGCAGCCTGGAAGCCAAGTTCGAAGAGCTCTTTTTTGACCGCGCGGAACGCCTCAAAGCTGTCGGGATAGGTCCAGAGAGTGATGGTGGTGATTGTCGGATCATACTTTGCCAACACTTGGCGAAATGAAGAATCGCGCTCGAGCGCCACCTCGAGCGACTCTCCAAGTTTGGTGTTGGTCGGAATGAGTTCCCAGAGTTTGGAACGGATCATGTAGCCGCTGCGCCTCGTAGCCTGCCGCACCTCAGGTGGGACGTTCAGTTTTTCAAGTGTGTAACGCATGTGAAATCCACCCTTGGGTCCGACCGTCTCTGTCGCCTCGTGCAATTTGTCGAGCTTCCAGACCTTTTGGCGGGCCTGAAGACGGGCCTCTTCAAACAACGCATCAATCGGCACCTGGATAATTCGCCCGCCGAGTATTTGAAAATGCGCCTCTTTGCCAAAAACAGATTTTCCAATGGGCGTAGGCAAGTTTTCGATCTCCTTGGACTTCGGCTCCGCCGCCGCGGCGCGAAGTTGTTTTGTTTCCATCTGCCTTAATTCACCGCGGACATGTTGGACTTTGGTTTTCAGGTCGTACAATTCCCGATCGCGATTCTTCATCGCATTTCGTGCGGCGGCAACCTGATCTTCGCCTTCTGCGACCATGAGGGCCAACCGGTTTCGCTCTTCGCTGCGAACGGCAATGAAATCATCCATACGCACAGATTCTAGGGCTAGACGAGCGACGTCCTGCTGTAATGCAGTATGGTCAATCTGTAATGCGGATTGTGGCAGGCTTGGCGTATCGCCTACTTTAGGTTCGTCCGGGGCGTTTCGGGCCCGGAGGCTGACGACCATCACGAGGATAATGAGAATGCCTACAATATTGGCGACAATATCGAGAAACGAATCATGGTCCTGGGCGGTAGGGTCTGCATTGTGCATGGTGTTCATTTTCGTTCAAACTCCAGACCGCTGCGGTGGAGTAGTGCCTCGAGTTCTGCTGCCCGTCGATCGCCTCCGGGATGGACATATAGATTGAGTACGGGCTTCCAGTAAAGCCCGCGGCCGGCAATGCCCCAGTCCCGCATGTGTTTCCATACGGTAGATACAAATTGTTCGATTGCCGGTTCTGTCGGCCCATCAAACTCGATGGCATCTTTCTGCTTTCGGGGATCACTCGGTACCAGGACCAGTCGGTCCGCCCAACAATCGACACGCATGGTGCGCGAAAATGGAACAGCACCACTGGTAGCGTCAGGAAGCGCCCAGTTGCCGCCGCGGACCTCGGCCATACTTGTGGGGAGAGAAACGTTGATGCCCAAATGGCTTGCGGGCGGTTTGCTTTGCGAGTCGAGGCCCTGTTGCTGAGGCAATCCCAGTGAGCTGGTTCCCTCGGAGGGAGTGGGTGAAGTCCCACCGGCGCTGGAGGAGAGTGTCGGGTCTCCGCTAGCGGTAGCCTGATGGCTCGACGATCCGGCTTGCCCGCGAGTGGAAGATTCATTTCCAGATAGAGAATCTGTTTTCTCATCGACCGGGCCATTCTCACCATGCATAGGTCCGGTTCTCTCTGGTTCTGACCCGTAAAGCTCTTCGGATTTGTTTGCCTGCTGTGCTGATCGCGAGGCATCTCGGCGGAGCCCGGCACGATTGCGATCAACGTCGCTACCGTGCATGCCCGTTCCACTCCCTGTTGAATATCTGTCGCCATAGCCGGTCCCTTGCCGGCCTTTTCCCACGTCGACCAGATGGCCGTAACCATCCGGACTGCCACGCCGGAGCCGATTCATTCGTACAGCTGATTTGCGCTGCTCTACCAGAAACTGGTGGCGTGGACGGGCAAGTTCAACTGCCTCGTGTGTGACTTGTGAAAGAGCGGGGTCGGGTAATTCAAAATCGATCTCCCAATCTTCTTCGATGAGTTCGTAGCCAAAATCGGTAGTCCATGATTTGAGGGCCGCGCGGGCCGCATAGTAGGCAGGTATGCCGGATGGGCGTACCAGCAAGAGCGGGTAGGGGTCAGCATTCTGAGGATTGGAAGCAAGATGATCCCGGAGGTAGCTGCTATACGCACGAAGGCCGGCTGCAAGCGGGTTTTCCGGTCCGAGGGGGCGCCGAAAATCGGCCTCGCTTAGATGGACCCCCTCCGGCTGGATGACGACACCATCGGCAAAACACTCGATATAAATCGGCCGGCGTTGCGTCCCATTATTGCCGAGATAGGGGACGATGGCATAGGACTGTCTGTTGCTGGTGTCGGACTTCATTTCGGCAAGTGTCACTTTGGCTTCTTCAAGCTGGGCCTGCAATCTTGCCAATTCGATGCGGAGTGCATCCGGCTTGGTGTCCGATTTCTGTCGAAGTTCATGGGCAGCATTCTGGAGTTGACGCAGTCGCTGGCCAACACGCCGCATGTGGTCCTCAATGTGGGCCAGGACACGGCGACGCTCTGCAAGGTAGCCCGAGGCTTGCTTGCGGACATCGGTAAGGACGTCAATGTCCGTCTGTAGAGCTTCGGACGTAATTTCTGCTTGAGCGTCTGCGACGATCTTTGCGGCGTTACGTTGCGTCTCGGCTTTTGCCTGCGCGCGTTGGGCAATGACGACGAGAAGCACCAGAAGGGATCCCATCGTACAAATCAAAACGGCCAGAAATGGAAAGAGCGAAATACGCTCCTGCAAAACGGTGGCCCGTTTCATGCAGCATCCCCCGGTGTTTCGGGGCGCTGGAGCCGTACTGGGGATGCCAGGCCAGGAGATTGGCCGATGCGGGAATTAAGCAAGCTGATCGCGGCGGCAAGGCTGTTAATGGCCTGGTCAAAATCACCGCTCTTACGGAGCGACTGAAGGTTCTGATTAAGCGTCTCTTCCAGTTTGATAACCTGTTCTGTTGCGTTGACCACGCCAAGTAGCAATTCAGTTTGCCGGCTCATTTCCTGTTGCTGTACAGCTGCAGCACCGGCAGCATCATTGGTGATCTGGAGGATTTCCCGACGGTCGTCTCGGGCCCGCTCTTCGGCAGCTTCCAGCAACTCGGCATGGGCACGCGCACTGCTGTGCAGGGCGCGACTAAGGGCAGTCTCGAGTTGTTTTTCCGTCGTGGTTGCCATGACGCTCCATCGTTCATTGGCGGCTTCAATGGATCGGTTCCAGATTTCGGCCTGCCGTTCAACTAAGGTGTCTGTGTGACGGGAAACTTCCAAGCCAATCTGGCGGATGGCAAGGACTCCTGGATCTTCAGCATTGGAGGTGGACTCGAATCGACCGATCAACGTTTGCTCGGCTTCTCTCTCCACATCAGTCAGGCGGGCAGCCTCCCAGCGACTCACAAAGAACATGGCAAACATCAGGACGATGGAAAGTGCCAACGCCAGTGCCGTTGTATCAAAGGCAACACTGAGCCCCGACACGACGGAATTAATGGCCTGTTCAAAGGAGATGTCACCAACAAGCTGGGCAAGCTCTGCCACAGCTCGAGTGATGCCGATAACCGTTCCCAAAAATCCAAGAATTGGAATTGTGGAAATGACAATGCGAACTAGGGAATAGCCGGACGCACTTCGCTCGCCTGCCTGTTCCGCAAGGACCCGAAGGTGCTGGTCCAGGTTTTCAGCAGAGCCTCTGCGCCGGACGTAATCAATCGCATCGGAAAGTCTTCTTCCGAGTGAACTACGGCGGATTGAGCCCGGTTTTTCGGCAATGGCTGCGAGTAAATCAGGGCATTGCTCAATGGATGTGGCCCGGATGGGGCCAAGGATCATTTCACCGGTGACTTTCGGCTGGAAAAGAAGGATGAGAAACTTGATCAGCAGCGCGGCGAGTCCCACAAAGAACATTGTGGTTGCGATGTACTCTACCGGGTGGCTGGCAAAATATCGGGTTATGAGTGGATGTTGCAAGTGGCCGGCGCTGATCGCCATATAAAAAGCAGCCGTTACTACCCCGCCCCAGAGGACAGGCCACTTCATAATCGCCAGCGATACCGAATCGTTGTTCTGCTTTTTGCTCTTAGCCACAGGTAACCCTCTTTCTCCTTAGCGTTTACAGTGGTTTGCTCAGGCTCCCCTGAATGTCCTCAGAATCGGTATTACCGGCACAGTTTAATGAGAGGAATCCTGAAAAATTGGCCTTTGTGAGAAGCGAGTTGGGCCCCCTGAGGAGCACTCATGAATCTCCTATCTAAGCGTGGGCGAAGTTGGCCCTACGAATATAGGCATGGCGATCTTCTCGCGTTCGAGGATAGCAAGGCGCGCGCTAGCGTTGCTTGCAGCCTGAATATATAGCCTGGCTGGAGGGCACTATTCGCGGTAGGTCGCGAAGCATTGGGGCGTTTCCCAGAGAGAGGCTTCGGTAATCGGAAAACCTTGGTCGCGGGCATGATCGAATATCAATTTTGCAATGTTTTCCGCGGTCGGGTTGTCATCGATCAAATAGACCGGTTCGCCCAACTCGAGAAGCAAATCTGCGGCGGGATCCTCTTTGCAGAGAATCATCCGGTGATCAAGTTGCTCATCGATCCAGCGACTGACCACTGTTTTGATGTCGCTGAAGTCGATGACCATCCCGCGATCATCGAGTTGGTTCGCCTGAAAGGAAATCACGACACGGCCATTGTGCCCATGTAGGTGGCGGCATTTGCCGCTGTAATTGAGCAGGCGATGTCCGTAGCAAAAATCAATTTGACGTGTGACGAGATACATGAAAAGAATGGTTTGGATCTAACGGGCACTCATGGCAAATCGCTGCCTTTCATTTAGCGGGATGCCCCAGTATCGGCGAAAGTGGGCCCACTTTCCAGCCACCTAGCCGCGTGGACGTTGAATGTGGCTCTAAGCGGCGATGGGGATGTTGCTTGACAACATCGGGGCGTTTAATCCTAATACAAAGTATTACGTGACTGGGTACGTTCTTGTAGATCTTTCGATTGTACAGGGTTAGTGGATGGACACTTCAGCAAGCTTGTCGCTACGCTCCTTTTTGATGCTTTGGTGTAGTTCGATACTCCTCATTGAAACAGCGAGTGGTGGGGCTGTTTATGCCGTAACGCAGCTACCGCCTACAGCGACCGTGATGCAGAATGATCCGGCTCCGTTGGGGTGGACGTTTGAGGAAATTGAAGCCCGGTTGGAGGAACTCTATAAGGAGCGAATCTGGCTTGAAAAACAACTCGACCGGCTCTACGAGGAAATTGCAAAAGCGAAAAAGCCAAGCCAAAGGCGGGCATTGCAGGCTGAGTCGCTGCCGCTTCGATCGCAGTTGGAAGTGGTGCAAAAAGAGATTCGCTTTATGGTTCGACATGCTGTTGCCGCTCGCAAAATCAAGAGAGAACATAAATAAACGATCTTTTGGATAGCGAGCTCGGACCTGACGTGTCTTTTGCCCCGCCTGGACGGTAACCCGGCGAGCGCGGCGAAACATCGAACAATCGGTTGAAGGTGCTACGGAAAGCACGCATCCTGCCGCACCACATCAAGAAAGAGGATGGAGAGAAAATCGCGCCATTAGCGATTTTACTTCTGCTGCGGGGAAGATATTTCCTTTTCGGGAAGATCGGTGATTTCAATCGGCGAACTGTCTGAACCGGCCATTTCACGGATCTCCTCCGTGATTTTCATGGAGCAGTATTTTGGACCGCACATGCTGCAGAAATGAGCGCTCTTGAAGGTTTCCTCTGGCAGTGTTTCGTCGTGCATCCGCTGGGCGGTTTCTGGGTCGAGTGAAAGTCGGAACTGCTCGTTCCAGTCAAAGGCAAAGCGGGCCGTAGAGAGCGCGTCATCACGATCCTGGGCACCAGGGCGTTGCCGGGCAAGGTCTGCTGCGTGAGCAGAAATCTTATAGGCGATAACGCCATTGCGTACATCCTCGCGATTCGGCAGTCCGAGGTGTTCTTTGGGGGTCACGTAACAGAGCATCGAGGCGCCGCTCCAGCCAGCGATCGCCGCACCGATAGCGCTTGTGATATGGTCGTAGCCGGGTGCGATGTCTGTGACTAGCGGGCCGAGGACATAGAATGGGGCTCCCTTGCAGACATCAATCTGACGCTGGATGTTCATGTCGATTTGGTGCATCGGAATATGGCCGGGGCCTTCAACCATCACCTGGGTGCCGGCTGCCCAACCCCGCTCTACGAGTTCTCCGAGAACGGCCAGTTCTGCAAATTGGGCTTCATCGCTGGCGTCGGCAATCGAGCCGGGCCGCAGGCCGTCTCCGAGGCTCCAGGTGACGTCGTACTCCCGCATGATCTCACAGAGGTCCTCGAAGTGTGTGTATAGAGGATTTTGTTTACGGTGGGCCATCATCCATTTGGCGATGAGCGAACCACCCCGGCTCACAATTCCAGTGACACGGTTTACCGTGAGGTGGAGGTGCTCGAGTAACGTTCCACAATGGATCGTCATATAATCCACGCCCTGGCGGGCCTGATGTTCCACCATGTCGAGGAAGTGTTGAGGCCGCATCTCCTCGATTTCGCCACCGAGTTGTTCGAGCATCTGGTACAACGGTACGGTGCCGATCGGAACGGAGACCGAATCGATAATCGCCTTCCTGATTACATCGATATCCTTGCCGGTAGAAAGATCCATGCAGGTGTCCGCGCCGTAGCGGATCGCATCGTGGACTTTTTGGAGTTCACCTTCGAGGCTGCTGGTGACTGCAGAGTTGCCGATATTGGCGTTGATTTTGCAGCGGGATTCGATGCCAATTGCCATCGGGTCCAGACCCGACGCGAGATGGACCGTGTTGGCCGGAATAACCATGCGTCCGGCAGCAACCTCCTTAAGAATCAGTTCGCTAGAGAGGTCTTCGCGCTGAGCCACCCGCTCCATCTCAGGGGTGATTTCACCGGCACGGGCTTTTTCGAGTTGGGTGATTGCATTTGGCATCGTCCGTGTTCCTCCTATTGCGTCCTAGCTGCGGCCAAAAAACAGGCCTTTAAATCTGCCGGCGTCTATCCTACCTGCGTGGTACGCCGAGTCAATCGGGAGCGGTGGCGATCGAGAAAAATATCGTCCGTTTATAGCTTCTGAGCTTGGGGCAGCGAGTCGTCGAGGCCGGGCAGGCTTTTTGAACCCTCTGGTACAGAAATGGTAGAGCCTTCAAAGGCTTTTCCGATGGGTTCACTCCGGCCGCCGAGATGTTCACCCAAAAAACGCTCTGCGACAGCAAAAAAGGCAAGCCGGTTTTCGGGTCGGGCAAAACCATGTCCCTCATCGGGAAAGAGTACATAGGTCACCGGGATCTGGTTCTCCTTCATCGCCTGCACCATTTGCTCGGCCTCTTGTTCCTTGACCCGCGGATCGTTTTTCCCTTGTCCGATCAAAAGGGGTCGCTCAATCTTATCCGCTCGAAAAAGAGGGGATCGTTCCCGCAACTCCTTGCGGCCCTGTTCGGTATCTATGTCACCGACCCTTTCGATCAACTGCTGGCGAAACGATTCCCAGTAAGGTGGTATCGATTCAATCAGGGTCAGAAGGCTGCTTGGACCCACAATATCCACGCCACATGCAAAGACATCCGGGGTGAACGATAGACCCACCAGTGCCGCATAGCCACCGTAGCTGCCACCCATGATGGCAACTTTATCCTCCTGTGCAATCTTTTGAGAAATGGCCCACGAGACGGCATCAAGCAAATCGTCGTGCATGGTACCCGACCACTGCCGCTTGGCGATGTTTTGAAAATGTTTGCCAAATCCTGTAGAGCCGCGAAAGTTTACGGCCAGGACGGCATAGCCGCGGTTGGCGAGCAACTGGTGCTCGGGATCATAGCCCCAGGAGTCCCTCGCCCAGGGGCCACCATGGACGAGTAGCACCATCGGGAGCGGCCGGTCCGGCCGGCCGTCGCCGTCTTGATCGGTGCCAACGGGGAGGGTGAGATACGCAACCATCTCCAGGCCGTCTCGGGCTTTGATCAAGACACTTTGCATCTTTGCCAACGGAAGGCCTTCAAGTTCGGGGCGGTGTGCGAAGAGAAACTTGCGTTCTTTGGTGTCGCGGTCGAAATGAAAATAGCGGATGGGCCCATCATCCGGAAGATGTGCAACGATCCACTGGCGGTCGTCAAGCGACCAGCTGGCAATGCCGGCGTCTCCGTGGCTTCCCTCCATCACCAGGGCCATGTCCTTTTCAACTTCCGGATCTAAATACTTGCGGACACGGCGGTCGTAATAAAAGGAGACAGCCTGGATGGTATTTTTGGTCGGATGGCTCTTTATTGCGCCGACATCGGTTCGCGGATCCTCAGCAATCAGTTTTGTCTTTCCGGAAGCAAGCTCCATTTCCATCAATGCGGCCGTATTCCGGCCACGGCTATCAGCGAGGTATAGGGTGTTTCCGGTGGCATCAAATCCAAGGAGATGGGTCGTCGCTGTATCGCTTTTGGGAATGGCAATAAAGGTCTCCCAGTCAATGTCCACATCCCCTTCAGTACCCGGCTTTGGCTTGTAGTAGACGAGTGAACCATCATCACTGTATTTTGATGAAAAACGCGGGCGGTAATCTTCATCAAAAACAAAGCCACGAAACCCGGGGTTGTTTTGCCGCAGCCGGCGCTCTCCGGTAAGGATGTTTACCTGGTAGATGTCGTGATATCTTGGATCGCGATCGTTCAGGCCAACCAGGATTTCTTCGGGAAAGCGGTGGCTTACCGCTTCAATTTCGGCGCGAACTGGCGGGTGCTCTTTTGCGTCAGCCTCCACCTCTTTCGGCGGAATAAGATTGCGGACATCTCCCGAATCGAGGTCGATGCAGTAAATGCTGAAGTTTTCATCCCCATCCTGATCCTGCCTGTACAGGATGTGGTTGCTGGTGTATGCCCAGAGGAAGGTGCGAATACCACGGTGGGTGTCTTTTGTAACCGCCTTGGCTGCGGCAAGGTTATCAACCGGTGCAGTCCATATATTGAGGACGCCATCAAGTGGTGCAAGGAATGCAATCTTTTGGCCATCGGGACTGATTTGTGGGCTGACCCGATTAGGATTGCCAAAAAATGTTTCGCGAGGGATTAGTTCAGCGGTGGTGGTCATTATATCTTTTTGGTCGTTGTCGCCCTTTAATTCTGCAGGCGTCGCTGCGTGTGTATAAGGGATAAACACAAGGGATAGTGCAACGGTATAGAATCCTGAGGCACACAACCTGTGGAGAATTGAGTGCTGAAGCATGATAGCTGCATCCTCTTTGTGGGTAGGGCGTGCCGACGGTCCCCAGAGGAATGTTCGTTTCCGGGAAACGGTTTCTGGCAGTGTTCTATTACGCAACAGCCGCGGGATTGGTTTGCGTTCGGTCGGTTAAGCATAGAGCCACAACCCGTTTGATAGCGAACAGGCGCGCTGCTGCCAAGAGGAGGCCAGGAAACGGCAATCTGGTTTCTTTGTATAAAAGATCGATTCTCGGACCAATCCATCTATTGCTTGGCGGTTGGCCGGTCGAGCAACCAGTCTTCGAGAATGACGTGTTCGAGCGTGGGGGCCCTTAAAAGCGAGGCCTGGGACGGAAGGAGGTTGGATAGCCATGGTCGATCGATCATTCCCGATACGATCCGCTTGCCAAGACTTGCCGCAGATGTGCCGCTCATCTGCAGACTGACATTTTCGGCAATCCGTTTGTAGGTGGATGGGAAAAGATTGGGTTGCGGTCCTACATGGACCACCGTTTTGATCCCGGCAGAGAGCGTTTCGCAAACGGCTTTCCATACCTGCTGGGGATGATCGACCCAAGCGGTCAGGAGCCCGCGTGCGTTATAGGTATTGTAACTCACCTCTCCGGTCACAAGGGAGATGATGGGGGGCTTTGGGGTCACGAAACCGCCGCTGACAGTCTGCAACTGCACGCCGGCGCGGTTGGAGATATTGCGCTGCCAGACGATGGGGGTATGCAGCGGAGGCCAGCGGTTGTCATTTTTTCTCAAATGAACTTCTTTTGGTAGCCGTTGTCTGCGAAGCGAATTGAACCGATCTACAGTGCCATTCTGCCCGAGCAGTAGAAGTGTGTTCGGAGAGAGATGCGCGGAAATGGCAATGACACCACGACCCTCTGCGCTGATTTGAACGCAGAGTCGCTGGATGTCGTTGACAGGAATCTCGCCGGCGCGGGAGAAAAGGATCCCCATGCGGGTATTTTTACCAAGTTCGGCGCAATCGACGGCAAAGTCGAGGAGGACACCGAGTGCATCGGCAAACGGCATAACCCCGCCACAAACAATCGCTGTGATTTCGCCAAGGCTGTAACCGGTCGCGAGTTTTGCCAGAGAGATGTCCAGATCAAATTGTTTTGAGAGGATGTCCATCTGGGCCATTTCTGTCGCCATGATTAGCGCCACGGCCTGTGGGAATGATTCCAGGGTTGTTTCCTCGCCGCGCCGAACTCGGTCGATCAGGTCGACCGATGTGCCAAGGCGTTGAGAAGCGATGTCGGATGCTTCACTAAGATGTTGTTTTACGATGGGCCCATATTGTTCATGCCCCAACAGTTCTACGGTACGGCCAAGGTTGGATGTGTTGTAACCACGAAACACCAGGCAGCACTGGTCGATGCGGTCAGTAAAATCCATGGGCGCGTTTCCCTTGTCTCCCGATCAAACAATATGGCACGATCATACTCGAATTGAGGGCTACAGAAAGTGTCCAACGGTGGCAAATTGACCGACACGAGCGAACCGCGTATATTGTCCAGTACATGTCGGCAAACTGGCATCTAATTGGAGGGTAGGTTTGAAGGCGGCAGAAACAGCGATTGTTCTGGTCGGATATCAAAACGACTATTTTGCGGACGATGGAATCCTGCGGGAATTTGTCGAAGGACATGCCCGCGATGCCACGCTGCATAATACGATCAAGTTGCTTGAGGTGGTCAAGGATATGTCCGAGTTGCTGGTCATTGCCACCCCAATACAATTCACCCCCGATTACAGCGAAATTACCGAGCCGGTCGGTATTTTGAAGGCCATTATTGATGTTGGAGCATTTCGCAAGGGACAAAAAGGTACAGAAACCATCCCGATGATTTCCGATCTTGGCGACCGTGTCGTTCAAGTACCGGGCCGTCGCGGACTGAACGCTTTTTCGAACACTGATTTGGAAGATGTCCTGAGAAAGAATGGAATTCGTAATGTTGTCATCGCTGGGGTGGTTACGAGCCTCTGTATCGACTCTACGGCACGCAGTGCCTTTGACCGCGATTTCCAGGTCTACATTCTCTCGGACTGTACGGCCGGGCGAACCGATACGGAACAGAACTTTTATGCTCACGAAGTGTTCCCAATGTATTCCCAGGTGATTGGCTTTGAGGAGTTCTTGCAGGAAATTAATTAAAATCGGGTGGGAACTGGTCCTTGAGAGGGTCTCTGCCCAACGGTGCTGCCGGGGAATACGAGAATGCCGTCATGACGGGCGAAGCGGTCGAAACGCCAGGTGTCGATTTTAGAGGACAGTCGGTGGTGATCACCGGCAGTTCCAGCGGCATTGGCCGGGAGATGGCTATCTGTTTTGCAAAAAAGGGTGCCGATGTACTTGTGCATGCTGGCCACCAACATGCTGCTGCTCAGGAGGTGGCCGCCACACTGCGATCTTTTGGAGTACGGTCTGAGGCCCTCTGCACCGATCTTTCCACCACGACGGGTCAAGATGCACTATGTGACGCTGCGTATCGGTGGCAACAACAAATTGATGTCTGGGTCAATAATGCCGGCGTCGATGTTTTGACCGGGCCGCTTGCTGATGTAAGCTTTGAGGCGAAACTCGAGCATCTTTGGAATGTCGATGTTTCTGCAACGATGCGACTCTCCAGGCGGGTGGGTGCTGCAATGCATGCGGCCGGCAGTGGAGTTCTTTTGAACATGGGGTGGGACCAGGCTGAGTGTGGTATGGAGGGGGATAGTGGCGAACTCTTTGCAGCGGCCAAAGGCGCCGTGATGGCATTCACCCGATCACTTGCCAAAACGCTCGCGCCGAGCGTTCGCGTAAATTGCCTTGCTCCCGGATGGATCCGTACCGGTTGGGCAGAGCAGGCCGACGACTATTGGCAAAACCGTGCTCAGAAAGAAGCATTGCTGGGGCGTTGGGGCACACCAAGCGACGTTGCGAGTATGGCCTGTTTTTTGGCATCGGACGCGGCTGCATTCATTACCGGCCAGGTGGTGTCGATCAATGGCGGACGACTTTAGCGGGGAAGGTGTGCCTGTGGGCGGTCAGGATGCATTAGCAGCACAACGCGACTGGTCTGCGGACAAGATCCATTTCGTCACGGGCAAATTGGCGGAATATTCTCTGCGCCAAATTGTGGAGCCGCTCGCCGCGGACCTGAAATTCGATTATACGATTGACGTGCTCAAAATAACGGTGGCGGCACTCATGAGTCCCGCATGGGTGGCGCGACGTATTCAGGTGCCGCCAGAGAGCACGTATGTAATCATTCCCGGTTACTGCCAGGGTGATTTAACACCCATCGAGGAGGTTGCTCCGTGTGTGGTTGTGCGGGGTCCACGCGACTTGAGGCGTCTCGGAGAGTTCTTTCATGCGGCAAAGACCGCGATCGATACGTATGGCGACTACGATATTGAAATCCTCGCAGAAATCAATCATGCGCCGGATCTGTCTATGGATGAATTGATTTCCCAGGCAAAGAGCCTTGCGGTATCGGGTGCCGATCTGATTGATCTTGGATGCAATCCGGGCCAAAGATGGAGCGGCGTCGGCGCTGCCGTTCGCGCTTTGAAAGAGGAGGGACACCGGGTCTCGATTGACAGTATGAATTCCCGTGAGATCGCGGCAGCGACTGCTGCCGGGGCAGAGTTGGTTCTTTCGGTCAATACAACGAATCGTCAAGCAGCACTCGATTGGGGTGTGGAGGTGGTGGTGATCCCGGATGACCCGCAGACGCAAGAGGGACTTGATGACACCGTTGAATTTCTCTCGGTGGCGGGCATTCCGCTAAGGATCGATCCGATACTTTCGCCTGTCGGATTCGGGTTTGCCGAAAGCCTGAAAAAGTATATGGACGTGCGGGACCGATATGTGGATGCTGAAATGATGATGGGTATCGGGAATCTTACAGAGTTGACGGATGTCGATTCAGCAGGGGTCAACGTCCTGCTGCTGGCAATCTGTGAAGAACTTGGCATCCGAAGCATCCTGACAACGCAAGTCATTAATTGGGCAAAGAGCAGTGTGGCGGAGTGCGATCTTGCCAGACGACTTGTCTACCATGCGATCCATCAGGAGTGCCTTCCGAAACACGTTGAACGTCGTCTGGTCATGTTGCGCGACGTCGATGTCCCGAGGTATAACGAAGGTTTTTTTCAGCGACTGCAGGATGAGATCCACGACAACAATATTCGGTTGTTTGTGGATGGGGATAAAATCCACCTCGTTTCTGCCAGGACCCATCTCGTTGGCACCGACCCCTTTTTGGTCTTTCAGGAATTTCTTGACCAAGACAAGGGCAAAATGGATCGAGGGCATGCGTTTTATATCGGCTATGAGATGTGTAAAGCGGCAACTGCGATTGCGTTGGGAAAAAATTATCAGCAGGACGAGGCCCTCGATTGGGGCATGTTGACCATCGACGAAGAGAGCCGATGCCGTGTCCGCGACCGGAAACGGAGCTAATCCCCGTTCCTCCATGCTGAGAGTAGAACTTGGCAGCGGGCAATGTTAAAAAGGACCAGCGCGCAGAGGCTGGCATAAAGGTCTGCCGGCCATACATAACAATATATAGGATTTATCAGGTCCTGCTATGCCCAGAGTGGTTGAGGGCGTCATGACGACGGTTTGTGAGGATGGCACGATCAACATCTCTCCAATGGGCGCTGTTGTCGATTTGCAGATGCAGCAAATGTTGTTTCGGCCCTATCAGACATCGGTCACGTTTGCGAATCTCAGGCGGACGCGGCATGGAATCTTTCACGTTACTGACGACGTTCTGCTCATCGCCCGCGCAGCGGTGGACCAGATCGACATGCAGCCAGTCCTTCTGCCACTGCCTGAGCCGATGGGATTTGCCCTGAAGGATGCCTGTCGCTGGTATGCCGTTGCAGTCGATGTGTTTCGTGAGCAATCGACACCGGCGCAGGTTCAATGCCGGGTCCTCGAGGTGCGGCGGCAACGTGATTTTTTCGGTTTTAACCGTGCGAAACATGCTGTCCTAGAGGCGGCCATATTAGCAACGCGGATTGAGTTTTTGCCGGCGCCACATATTCTCAGTGAGTTGGAGCGGCTTACCTCTCCGGTTGAGAAAACGGGCGGTGAGGAAGAGAACGAGGCGTTTGCTTTTCTTGCCAAATATATTCGGGACCGGTGCGTGGTCTAATGCAACAGGTGATATACAGCGCTGCTCTCGGAGAACATTGCTGATGGTGTTGTCGTTGAATGAAGTGAGAGAAATCGAGGTCCGGGCGCCGAGCAGGCTCCATTTTGGCCTGCTTTCCCCGCGTGCTTCGGGAACTCGGCAGTTCGGGGGCGTTGGCACGATGATCGATCTTCCGGGCGTGTTGGTCCGTATTCGACCGGCAGCTCAATTTCATCTTATTGGGGAGCATCAACACCGCGCGAATGAAAGTCTCAAGCGGTTTTTGGCGTTCGTGCAACTCGAGCCACCCAACTGTAGCATTGAGATTCTCAAGGCCGCTCCGGAACATGTTGGTTTAGGGACAGGCACCCAGCTGGCGCTTGCACTTGCCTCTGGGGTGGTAGCGTTTGTGGGTGAAGGACCTACCGAGCCGGCGCAATTAGCTGCTGCTACCGGCCGTGGGTTGCGATCCTCAATCGGAAGTTATGGATTTTTTAATGGCGGATTGCTTCTTGATGTTGGCAAAGAGCCGGGCGATTCTCTGGCTGACCTTGGCGATCGAGTCTCGTTGCCGGAAGCTTGGCGTTGGTTGTTAATTCGTCCGCAGGGAAAAGAGGGGGTTTCCGGGACACTTGAGAAGCAGGCGTTTGCCAAGCTTCCCGTTGTGCCGCAGAGCGTTTCTCGTGAACTGGAGTCACTGGTACGGGAACGAATGTTTCCCGCTGCCAGAAGCGCCGATTTCGGGGTGTTCGGCGAGAGTCTCTATCGCTATGGCATTGCGGCCGGGGAGTGTTTCGCGTCGCAGCAGGGTGGTTCGTTTGCAACCGAGCAGATTAGCCAACTTGTAGCGCGATGCCGAAGCGCAGGTGTGGCAGGTGTCGGTCAAAGCAGCTGGGGGCCAACACTGTTTGTCCTTTTTGAAAATGAAGTTCAGGCGATCGCGTTCCAGCAGGAGGCCGCACATTGGCCGTCACCGGATACGTTGTGCTGGACGATTGCGGCGCCCAATAACAATGGTGCATCTATATCCGTGCATAAGAACACCTAATGAGCTGTTTTGGGTCGCTGCTACTTGTGGTACCCAAAATAATTGACCTCAGAGCCACCCTTTCGTACATTCAAAGACCAGAGCCCTAAGATGGCAGAGTCGGCGTTACCGACCGCTCTATTGGTCGATTTGAGACTACCGGCTCAAAGTATTGATGGATTTGAACTAAACCAGAAAACGGAGTTGGTTCCATTTTCTGGAGTTGTTGCTTTTTGAGTGGTGGCGCGCGGTGTATCTGTGGGTATGTTCCTCAGCGACTTCGTCGCAGTATGCTCGGTTGCAGTATAGGCACCACCAATGCGATAGATCGTGGAAAAGGATATCTGCTGCAGCTATATATCCGGCCGTAGGGGTTGGATGACATAGCGGAAAGAACTTTGCCATGGCGGTTCTCACAGGTACGTTGACGGTCAATGCGGCGTTCCTGCAGGAGATCAAAGAAGATAATCGTGATCTCCGGAAGTTGCTTGCAGCGGTCGCCGACCGCTGCTGCAGGCCGCCGGGGCCTGGCGCGGCCGCACGCCCTCTGGTCGAGCAGCTATGTAAGTTGCGGGATCAATTAGCGCTCCATTTCACACTTGAAGATGTCTACGGTTACTTCGAGGATGCCATTCTCGAGGCACCCCGTTTGAACGACAAGGCTGAGAAGCTTCACGCAGAGCACGATGTGTTCTTCTTGGAAATCTGCGAATTGGTGGATGCCGCGGAAGAATTACTCTATTGCGAACGGCGCGCCCCATCGTACAGTAGCATTGCAGTGCGGTTTCTTGAATTTCATGCCCGACTCGAGAGGCACGAAAGAGAGGAGAATCAACTCATCCTTTCGGCGTTCGATGACGACATTGGGGTCGGAGACTAAAGGTCTGCTCGTGGCGATAGATGGGCCTGTTGCTATTCGCGGACTTCGCAGTTGTTGGACTTCGCAGTTGTTATAGATGGCGCCGCTAATGGGAGTGGTTGTGTTCTGCCCATGCGGCCGCACCGAGAGTGCCAGCATTGTCGCCGAGTTTTGCCACCGCAATCTTGAAGCTCTCTTTAAAAGCGGGAAGAACCCGTTTTCGGGCAGCCTTTCCGACTTCATCGATAAATAATTCGGGCATTGCCTCAACCAGTCCACCGCCAAGGACGACGATATCGGGTGAGATCAAATGGACGACGCTGGCCACGGCCCGGCCGATGTGCCGGGCAGCATCGCGTATAATCGATTCGATCACCTTTTCACCCGCATTGACGGATGCGGCAAGAGCGCCACTGCGAATCCGAGAGATATCCGTTCCACATTTTTCTAAAAGCGTTGGTGCATAACCACGATATGCAGCAGCGGCAGCATGCGAAGCGATTACCAGGCGGCTTGCAACCGCTTCAAGGCAGCCTCGACGGCCGCAGCCACAGAGTGGGCCTTCAGGCATCACCTGGATGTGACCAATTTCCATGCACGAAGATTTTGTGCCAGAGATGATGTTGCCCTCATAGACGCATCCGCCACCGATCCCCGTTCCGGGAAAAACACCAAGGGCGGTCCGGTAATCTCTTGCCGATCCAAAGCGGTATTCACCATACATTCCTGCATCCACATCATTCATGATCAATGCCGGGAACCCGAACTTGCTTTCGAGATAATCCTTTATCGGGACATCTTTCCAGCCGAGATTGGGTGCTTCCTCAATCACACCCCGACGTAGGTCGAGAGGGCCGGGACAGCCCATCCCAAGTCCCTTAATCTGATCGGCTGGAATCCCAGAATCGACAAGGGAACGCTCGATCGTTGTGGCAATGCGGGCAAGGCCGGCCTCGCTGCCCTCGTGTCCTTTGGTCTTGACGCGTTCGTTGCCGAGTTCATTGAACTCGGCATCGTACACGGTCGAGAGCATCTTGGTACCACCAAGATCAAAACCGATCCAATAGCGGTTTTTCGCTTTGCCTGCCATGGTTCCATCCGAGAGGGTTGTCGCGAGATTGTTTTAAACACGTCCCCGCTAAAATAGGTGAATCATTCTCCTGTCGCTAGCCGGTTTTGTTAGATTAACCATCGCTGATGCGAGTCGGAAGACGCATTAGCTCGGAGTTTGTTGGAAAGAGGCGGTGAGCCGATATTGATTTGCGAGCTCAGATGCTGCATGGCGAAAATGAAAATGCGTTTCAATGCGTCTTCGAGCGCATCGACCGAGACCGCTGGCAAATTGTGCATCTGAATAGATGCGAGTCAGACAAGAGGCAATGGCGTTTGAATCATTCGGTCGGACCAGCATTGCCTCAGTTGCGTGCGGGAATATTTCACCCGTACCGCCGACATCGGTGGCGACGATGGGCACGCCGCAGGATCCTGCTTCCAGGAGTACTCGCCCCAGCGGCTCCTGTCGGGCGGAGTGCAGCAGGATCGATAATTCTGGCAGGATACGGCAGATATCGCTCCGCCATCCGAGGAAATGGACGCGACCTCGCATTGGCGTTGTCTTTGCGCGCTGCCTCAATTGCTGCTCCAGTTCGATGGTCTCCTGTTTGCTGGAGGACCGCTGCCCGATAATGAGTAAGTGGGAATCAGATTGCTCTGAAGCAAATTGGCAAAAGGCATCGAGTGCGACATCGAGTCCCTTGCGGATGGAGATTTGTCCGATAGATCCGATGAGCCGGCACGAGGGTTGTAGCCCTATTTCCTGATGGAGAAATCCGGTCCTCTTCGCCGGGTAAAACTCGGAGGTATCGACCCCGTTATAGACCACGGTTGATTTAGCAGGCGCAAGCCCAGCGGCCTGATGGTAATGGAGGGTGGCGCACGAGACCGCCAGAAGTCGCGTGTTGCAGTTGAGGTCGACGATGGCCTGCCGGCTGACGCGTACAATATCCCTCAAGTGGCCAATGCTTTTGAGCCCAAGAGATTGTGCAACCGGTCCCGCGATGCGGGATGCCGAAAGGCTGTTGGCATGCAAGAGACACGGGTTGAGTGATTCAAGAACGTTTTGCAGTTCATGTCGTATTCTTCTTAAAGGATGACGGGTGCCATGTTCATCATACATTGAAAAGGGCACATGTTGGATCTCATTTTGCAGCAACGCTTCAATGAGCGGTCCCTCCCTCGGTGCGATTGCCGAAAAAGTCAGTCCGGTTTCCTTGAGCACACGGATCGAACTCAAAAGCGACCTCTCGCCGCCATTTAAGGTTGGGTATTCAAGTAGTGCCACAACATCAGGCATGGCAGATTATGTCACCCGGTTGAAAAGTTCCCTAAAGGAGTCCATAGCGTTCAAGCGTTCCGCGTAAATTGGCAAGTTCGCTTTCGTCAAGTTCGGTCATCGGCATCCGGAGTTCGCCGGTATCGCGACCGAGAAGTTTCATGGCGGCCTTGATGGGGATGGGATTGGTTGAGAGGCCGAGCAGGTCACGACAAAGCGGGAACAACTTGTGGTGCCAGCCCTGTGCCTCAGCCAGGTTGCCCTGATCGAGTTGCCGGATCATCGCAATCATGTCCTGCGGTACGATATTGCCCACCACTGAGATCACGCCGCGGGCACCCATTGCCATCAACGGTAGTGTAAGGCTGTCGTCACCCGAAAGCAGGGTGAGGTCGGTTGAGGCCAGTATGTGGGAGGCCTGGTCCATCTGGCCTGTTGCTTCTTTGACCATGGTAATCCCCGGCAAGTCGGCGAGGCGTTCAATGGTTGAGGGCTCGATATTTTTTCCGGTGCGTCCCGGAATATTGTAGATGCAAATGGGAATGTCAACCGCATCGGCAATCGTCTTGAAGTGGCTGTACATGCCCTGTTGTGTTGGCTTGTTGTAATAAGGCGCCACCACCAGTGCGGCATCGGCGCCAGCACTGGCGGCCCAGCGGGTTAGGCGAAGGGCTTCGGCCGTACTGTTTGAGCCGGTGCCCGCCATCACTTTGACACGGCCCCCGGCAGCTTCGACAACTGCTGAAATAACGCGCTCATGTTCCTCGTGCGACAGGGTGGGAGATTCCCCCGTGGTGCCGGTTGGAACAAGACAGGTGATACCTGCTGTAACTTGAAATTCGACCTGTTCAGCTAGGCGGTCGTAGTCGGGATCGCCATCACAAAAAGGGGTGGTCAACGCAACTGAGAGGCCGGCAAAATCCTCACTCCGTGTTGTCATGGCATTTTTCACATCGTTGGGGTTGGTGTACATGGTCCCGCTCAGCGCCGCTAGTTTAAAGGAATCGAGGTTTGTGGAATACCCGCCAATTATCGACCGGCCATTGCTTTGTGGCGGGAGTTACGGATTGGACGCCACAGTGACGAGTTTTTTCATTTCCCGGACGGCTTCAGCCAGTCCGGAAAAGATTGCACGCGCAATAATGCTATGTCCGATATTGAGTTCAGACATTCCAGCCAATCCCGCCACAGGCTGGACATTGCGGTAGGTGAGCCCGTGTCCCGCATGCAATGTAATCCCGGCGCTACGAACAAGTTCACCAGCGCGGCTGAGTTGGTTTAGCTCTGTATTGCGATCGTTGTCGTTTGCGTTTGCATACCTGCCGGTATGCAATTCCACAGCCTCCGCCCCTAGTTCTGCGGCAGCTTGAATTTGATCGGGATCGGGATCGATAAAGAGGCTTACGGTGATGCCTGCATCGCGAAGTCGGTCAATTGCAGTTGAGACTGTGTCGCGATTGGCCAGAATGTCCAGGCCACCTTCAGTTGTAATCTCTTCGCGCCGTTCAGGAACCAGCGTCGCCTGATCCGGTTTGGTTTCGCAGGCCAAGGAGACCCCGTCTGCATCACACGCCAACTCCAGATTGAGTTTCACGGAGACGGTGTCGCGGAGGATCCTAAGATCCCGCTCTTGAATATGCCTCCGGTCTTCACGGAGGTGGATGGTAATGCCATCCGCACCGCCCAGCTCGGCGAGCGCGGCGGCCCAAACTGGGTCCGGCTCATCCGTTTTTCTCGCTTCACGGAGAGTGGCTACGTGGTCGATATTGACACCAAGTTCACTCATATGGGCAATGCTCTGCTGGGGTTGTCGGAATCGTAATTATAGCGGTGCCGAGAGGGGGTAACAGGAGGCCAGTCGCAGGCCGATGGTGTGTCCTTGGTTTCGCATGAGGGTGATGCTAGCCACCCGAGATGAGCAGTAGCGCCACGCTCATATATATTACGATACCAACGACATCGATGATGCCTGCGATGAATGGAGTGCTCATGAGTGCCGGGTCCCAGCCGATCCGTTCAAATATTAACGGAAGCATTGCGCCAAGTAGCGTGCCGCATATCACAACGAGGAGGATGGTGATCGGGATTGCAAGTGCATGGATCCAGTTATCGGGGCCCATCCAGAGGGCAGCGAGATAGCCAATTGTGCCAAGGACGATTCCGAGAAGCACTCCCTGAAGAAGTTCTCGCAGGATGATCTTCAGCCAGTCTTTCGGAGAAACGTGACCGGCGCTGAGCGCCGAAATAATTAACGTTGCGGACTGGCTGCCGGTATTACCGCCGCTTGAGATAACCAACGGAATAAAAAGTACCAGCCACGCCGTGGAAGCAGTCAGTAGCGGCCCTCGCTGATATTGCTCAAGGGCGAGTGCCGTTAATAAAGCCCCAAAAAACAAAAGAATGAGCCACATACCCCGATTCCAAGTCAGCCGTGGGATGGAGACCCGAAGATACGATTCCTCTAGTGGGGCAAGCCCGCCGATTCGTTGAGTATCTTCAACCGCCTGCTCCCGCATAACATCAATGACATCGTCGTGGGTGATGATTCCCAGCATGCGGTGCTCATCATCTACCACCGGAATGGCTGCAAGGTCATATTTTGCAACCTGATCGGCGACATCGTCAGGGTCATCATCGGCATCAACCGAAACAACGTGCGTTTCCATGAGTTCGCATATTTTAGTATTTGGCCGACCAAAAGAGGACACAAGATCACGGGCAGAGAGGACGCCGCGAAGGTGGTCGTGCTGGTCCACAACATAGAGGTAATAGATCGTTTCAAGTTGTGTCGCCTGCCTTCCAATTTCCTCGAGGGCATGTTCGACGGTGGTATCCTCACTGACGCGGGCGAAGTCAGTTGTCATCAGGGAGCCGGCGGTGTCTTCGGGATAGCGTTGTAAAAGGAAAATATCCCGACGAATATTTTCCGGCAGCATGGAAATCAATGCGGTGACAATTGTCGGATCGGCCTCATTTAAAAGATCGACGCGGTCATCAGGAGGAAATTCCGCGATAAGGTTCGCCATCTCTCCACGGTCGACGTTCTCAAGAAATTCGATCTGCTTGGGCAAATCATAGAAGCTGAATATTTCTGCCTGTGTGGGGAGATCAGCATGGCGAAGCACGGTCCAGGCTTCTTCGAGGTTGAGGAGGTCTGTAAATTCGGCAGCCGCTGCCGGGTGGACCGCCGTGCAGAAGTCGCGCAGACCCGCATCATCGCCCTGAGAGAGCATTTCACGAAGTTCGGGAAGATACAGTGTGTTGGGGTACATGGAATTACGGATGGTGACGAGGGGCCATCGGCATGGATCCAGTCGAGTCAACGGCATTGTTGCCAGCGATCGAAGGATACGGTACAGACCAATTGTACCCCACGGCAGATGCCATTGTAATCACGTGCGTGGCCGAGTCATGCGGAAATTACACTCATAGGATCCCTTGTTGTGTCTGTTTAAAGTTGACATGACCGAATTGCCATGTTAAATTCGCGCAGCCTACATCTCCCCTGTTCCAATCGCGTGCACATGCCTCATGGCTAGTTACGGCTCGACGGATATCATCGAAGAATTGATGCCGGTGTTCGCCCGCTGCGAAGAGCGCCTCGGTTACGTATTCACGGACAAGCGTTTATTGCATTGTGCACTGACCCATGCGTCCGGCGCAGACCACCGATTGGTGTCCAACGAACGGCTCGAATTTCTTGGAGACGCGATTCTCGGTGCTGTTGTCTGCGAACATCTTTATCGCCGTTTCCCCGAATATCTTGAGGGCGATCTTACTCGCATTAAATCAACAGTTGTGAGTCGACAGACCTGCGCCAAGGTAAGTGGCGAACTGAATTTGGAGGAATTTCTGATTTTGGGAAAGGGGATGTCCGGAAGTCAATGCGTCCCCTCGTCGTTGTTGTCGGATGTCTTTGAATCCCTGGTTGCCGCAATTTACCTCGATGGGGGCGCAGCCGCGGCTAAGGAGTTTATCGAACAGTGTATCGACCCCGAGATTGATCTTGCCGTTAGCGGAGCATCTGGAGAAAACTACAAGTCGTTGTTGCAACACAAAATTCAGCGACAGTACGGAACAACGCCGGTATATCAGGTACTGGAAGAGAAGGGCCCCGATCATAGTAAACATTTTAAAGTGACGGCTATTGTCGGTGAGGAACATTACCCTGCAGCGTGGGGAAGAAACAAGAAAGAGGCGGAACAACGCGCGGCTTGCAATGCACTGCGTGCCCTTGAGGGCGATGAAATATCGTATTCCGGGGAACTCGACGACGAATGATGGCACTTCGTGGGTCGCATTTTAGTCTCTTGCAATAAGATTATTTAAACAAGGAAGTGGCTCGGATGACCGCGCGTGCTGTCGTCTTGTTCTCGGGTGGCCTCGATAGTATGCTCGCCATTCGCATCCTGCAGCGCCAGGGGTTGAAAATTGAGGCGGTTACTTTCCGCACGCAATTTTCTTGTTGTGGCGACGCATCGTCGGTCGCTGCATCGCGGCTCGGAGTCCGGCTTACAGTATTCAGTCAGGAAGATTCTTACCTCGATATTGTGAGGCGTCCGAAGTTTGGTTATGGACGCGGCGCTAACCCGTGCGTCGATTGCCGTATCTATATGTTCAAGCGAGCCAAGTTGTTTATGGAGGAAATATCTGCTGCCTTTGTCGCTAGTGGCGAGGTTCTCGGTCAGCGGCCAAATAGTCAGACGCGTCGCGATCTTGAGCGGATTGAAATCCACAGTGAACTTGAAGACCGCCTGCTGCGCCCTCTTTCTGCCCGTTTGCTTGCACCGACCTTGCCGGAGAGAGAAGGAATCATTCAGCGTGAACAACTCTACGATTTTTCTGGCCGATCAAGAAAAGGATTGATTCGCCTTGCACACGAGTTTGGATTTCGTGATGAGGAGATCCCCTCGCCATCGACCGGGTGTATGTTAACGGAAAAGACATTTGCTCCGAGAGTCTTTGATCTCCTGAAGCACACTTCCGAAAACAACGGTTGGGAATTTCAGCTACTGAAAGTTGGGCGGCATATACGGATTGACGCGTCGACGAAGGTAATCATCGGACGCCGAGCAAAGGAAAATGCAACCATTGAATACCTTGCCCGGCATGAGTCGGCGCAGTCGTGCGCGTTGCTTCTTCCGGAAAACTTTATCGGGCCCGCTGTGCTGCTTGTTGGCGCCGTGAATGACCATACGATCACATCTGCCGGACAGCTATTGGCGAGGTACACGAACCATGCGGATGAGGATCCGCTTGTTGTGTCGGTCGAGCAGGCCGGCAATCGCTGGTTGCGCCAAGTTGAAACGATGACGTCTGCATCGCTCGGGACGACTCTTTAAGGGCCTAGATCCAGCACAGCTGCCTTTTGAAGGTCTGGAATCCCTAATGTAACGTTCCGTTGGTTTCCGTCCCTTTCGATTCTTAAAACTACGGGCAATGAAGTCTCTTTAAAGATCGAAACCAGTTGTTCGTGGCTGACAACATTGTCGTTGCCGACTGAATATATTCGGTCCTTGATCTTTAGGCCAGCATTGTCTGCGGGCGAACCCGGAACCACACGAGTCACAATGGCAGCGTTCGGTTCCGCATCGTCCGACCGCCAGGAAAGCCCGAGCCGCATCGGCTCACCTGCAAGCTCAAGTGGCATATGGAGTGGTTCTTCTTCTCCCGGCCGGATAATTGTTACGGACGTCACTGTGTCGGCTCTAAAAACAGCCGTTCGCATTGCTTCATCGCTGTTAACGGTGAATCCGTCGAACTCGATAATCCGGTCCCCTGCACGGATGCCCGCCTCGGCAGCTGGGGAGCCATAGCCAACACGGGTAACCTTCAGGCCGATGTCGGTGGTGTCAGTCGAACTCCATGAGAGGCCAAGGCGTTTAGGGGCTGGTGGAAGCGGTCGTTCAAGTTGTCGGCGCAATTGTGGCGACTCGCCCCGAGAAGCAGGCCGGAATGTGCCAATCTCTTCTTTGTCGGCGAGAATACTGATCACCCGAAAAAGAAGATGTGTCGTTTGTTCGATGCCATCGGTATTTATTTTGTGGGCGTCGTCCCGCGGGCGATGATAGTCATCATGCAGGCCGGTATGGGGCATTAGATAGGGGATGCCATGGGTGAAAAACGGATGGTGATCCGAGTTAGGCTTGATTTCCCAACTAAAGTCAATTAATAGAGGAAGCCCCTCATTTTGCTCGCTGACGAGCCTTCGTGATCCCATCAGCGTCCGGCTTCCGTACATGGTGAGTTTCTGCTCACGCAATCGCCCAACCATGTCCATGTTGATCATTGCGCGAATGTTCTTTAGGGGTACAACCGGATTACGAATAAAATGCTTGGACCCCAGCAGCCCCTGTTCTTCGCCGTCCCAGAAGGCAATCAGGATCGAGCGGCGCCAGTCTGATAGACGCAGCGCCTCTGTAAGTTCCAATAGTGACGCTGTGCCGCTGGCGTTGTCGTCGGCACCATTATGGATATAGCCGGTCGGGCCGTAGCTGGTTCTTCGGGTACCGTACCCCACATGATCGTAGTGGGCACCGATCAGAATATATTCGTCCTTCAGTGTTAGGTCCGTTCCAGGGATGCGGGCAAGGATGTTTCTATAATTGTTGTGGAATGTTTGGAAGTAATCTCCGTCGTCGCCCATCGCCTCTGCGCCGATCTCATTCAGCTGTTGACGTACGTACCCGCTTGCCGCGTGGCCACCACGGCTTCCGGCCGCTCGTCCCTCAAAGGAGTCATCGGCCAGGATATCAACGTGCCGCTTCAACTCGCTTTGAGTGATCGAGTTTACTGAGGCCTGGTGCGCTGCGGTATTTTCGACAGCGGTGGCTATTGACCATCCTTGTGAAAGGTAAATGATAGATACTGACAGGGTAAAGATCACCCTAAGCAGTAGCTGCTTGCGATTTGTTTTCATGTAGTACATTCCAGGATCTTTGGTTCTCTCGTTGCATGGCGCGCTTATTTGGCTCGTAAAAAAGGATTACCGAATCACTGCATTGTGATGCTCCTACCAGCTAGAGTAGCTTCCCGATTCCTATTTATTGGAAAAAGAACTCCCTGGGCGACTCTTTCTATGGTATCTGCCTTGCCAGTGCCGGTAAATTATTTAGAATCGTTACGATCCGCTCGCCATGAGATGCCTCGATTGGTCAATTTCATGGCGATGGTGGTCCAATGGGAGCGGTGGCTGAGTGGTCGAAAGCGCGGGTTTGCTAAATCCGTGATCTCGTAAGGGATCCGCAGGTTCGAATCCTGTCCGCTCCGTTTTAAATCCGGGGCATGATTCCGGCGATTGTGGCCGCAGCGATCCGTCCCCTTGCGGTCGCGTGAGGGGAAGCGATTCGTTTCATCTTCAATCGCCTGACTAGGCAAGCCCGCTACGGCACTCAGAGATTTGTTCGAATGGCAAAAATATCGTTTCGTACGCCAGGCCCCTATGACCTGTTCATTATGGGCGTTGCCATCCTCGCGATGGTCCTGGTGTCCTGGCAGTTTTGCCTCTCCCAGGGGAGTCCACTCGCGGATCTTTTTTCAATATTCGATTATGTGTTCTGCTTAATTTTCTTCGTGGATTACATTCATCAGATTACTGTTAGTAGGAATAAAATAAAATATATCTTTACCTGGGGAGTGTTCGATCTTGCCTCTGCCATTCCCACAGTCGGTCCGTTGCGGGTCTTGCGCTTCGCCAAAATATTCCGCGTACTATATATCATTCGGACTATTCGACTTCTCGGTACGGTGTTGCGGCGAGATCTTGTCGCTTCAACGGTCACAGGTGTCTTGTTACTAAGTACTG
>Ga0315338_1001540_pt1 | contig 28240 bp, 25 predicted proteins | sample ASW8metaG_FD_204518 | JGI IMG/M metagenome (GOLD analysis project Ga0315338, IMG submission 204518) | Ammonia-oxidizing marine archaeal communities from Monterey Bay, California, United States - ASW #8 | ecosystem: Environmental > Aquatic > Marine > Coastal | place: USA: California | collected... | reverse complement strand
TCGCTGAGAACCGAGGGTGAGCGGCGAATCCGAATCTGAGTCGCGCGCTTCCTCGAGACTCGTTCTCGGCACGGCCGGACACATCGATCACGGCAAGACGACCCTGGTCCGCGCGCTCACCGGTCGCAACCTCGACAGCCTCCCCGAGGAGAAGGCGCGGGGCATCACGATCGAACTCGGCTTCGCACCCCTCGAACTCTCAGACGGCATGCGCCTCGCGATCGTCGACGTGCCCGGGCACGAGCGCTTCGTCCGGACCATGGTCGCCGGCGCGAGCGGTCTCGACCTGATGCTACTCGTCGTCGCCGCCGACGAAGGCGTGATGCCCCAGACGCGCGAGCATCTGGCGATCTGCGAGCTCCTCGGCATCCGCCGCGGACTCGTCGTGCTCACGAAGTCGGACCTGGTCGACGAAGAGATGCTCGAACTCGCCGGAGAGGAAGTCCGCGACATGCTCGCGGATGGGCCGCTCGCCGAACTTCCGATCCTGTCGGCGAGCGCCGAGACGGGCGCCGGGATCCCCGAGATCCGAACCGCCCTCGAGAATCTGATCCGGACGGCGCCCGAGCGCGACGACGACCAGCGACCCGCGCGACTCTTCATCGATCGCACCTTCACCAAGCGCGGCTTCGGCACCGTCGTGACCGGCACCTGGTCCGGCCGGCCCCGCCGAGTCGGCGACAGCGCCGTTCTCGAACCCGGCGGGCGCAAGGTCAAGATCCGCGGCCTCGAGCGACACGGCGAATCGGTCGATGAAGCCTCGTCCGGCTCGCGCATCGCCGTCAATCTCCAAGGCGAGTCGCGCGACGAGATCCACCGAGGAGACCTGCTGACCGAGCCCTCCGTCCTTGCGCCCACCAGCAGCTTCGACGCGACGCTGCATTGGATGGCGCGCAAGGCGAGTCTCGACGGCCCGACTTCGGTCGAATTGTTATGCGGGACGACCGAGCGACGCGCACGCATCGCGCCGATCGGCGAGAAGCCGATCGCACCGGGCGACCGGGCCTTCGCGCGCATCCACGTCGACGAAGCGCCTCTCGCGCTGCTGCCCGGCGATCGCTTCGTGCTCCGCGGCTTCTCGCGCGAGGCCGGCGTCGGCGCGACGCTCGGCGGAGGCATCGTCCTCGACGTCGCGCCTCCCCATCGCCGTCGCCGAGATTCGGGTCTCCGGCGGGATCTCGAGCGCCTCGCCCAGGGCGGGATCAAGGATGAGGTCGCGGTCCGCGTCGAACGCGCCGGCCTCCGAGGCATCGAACTCGGAGCGCTCGCCCAGGAGACCGGTCGATCGAACGCCCAGCTCGAAGAAGCCCTCGAGGAACTCGTCCGGACCGGCGCGGTCTCGCGGGTCGATGCGACGCTATGCCTCTCGGCCCAGGCCGTCGATCGACTCGAAGGGGAACTCCTCGCGGCACTCGATCGTTTCCACGAGAACGATCCCCTCCAGGCGGGCATGCCGCGCGCGTCCCTGCTCGGCACGCTGCCCGCCAACGTCTCGGGCGACGCCGGCGCGTTCCTCATGAAGCGGCTCGTCGATCGGGGCGAGATTCTCAGGAAGGGAGAGACGATCTCGCGAAGCAGCTTCGAATCGACTCTCGACGCCGATCAATCGCACCTCGCAGACGCGCTGCGGAGTCGCCTCGAATCCGCTGGCCTGGAAGCGCCCACCCTTCGCAGCCTCGCCGAGGAACTCGAAGAAGACCCGGCCGGACTCCGACATCTCGGTCACTACCTCGAGCGACAGGGCGTCGTCGTCGCGGCGCCAGACGATCTCTTCTTCGACCGCACGAGCGTGCTCGCCCTGATCGACAAGGTGCTCGCGCATTTCGGAGAGCACGACGAGCTCGACACACAGACGCTGAAGGCCCTGATCGGGACGAGTCGTCGAACGGCGATGCCGCTGATGGCGCTGCTCGACGACCTGCAGATCACCCGCCGTGACGGCAGCATCCGCCGTCTCATGCAGAGAGAACCGCGCTGGTAGCGTCCGGGTCTTCGCGACCCGGGCTCGCGGGGGCGGGCGTCGACCGACTCGAGCCTCGCGCCTACTCCGCGCGCAGACTCGCCAGCGCGAGATCGATCCAATCGAAGAACGCCCCGCCCACGTCTCCGACCGTCACGATCGGCGCGACACCGAAATAGATGACGCCGAATCCGCAAACGGCGAGGACGAGCTGCTCGTTCGTGAGGGCGCGGCTCGCGTCGGCGCTCGTCTCGGCGGGACGCAACATCGCAAGTAGCGGTCGACCGACTGCCGTGAGGGCCAGCACGGTCGCGGCGAGCCCGGCCACCATCAGCCAGCGATGTCCGTCGTGTTCGAGCGCCGACAAGATCTCGACGCGAGCGACGAAACCGACCGTGCCCGGGAAGCCGCCAAGAGAGAGCAGAAAGAGCGCGAGCAGCGCGGCCCGAATCGGGCTGCCCTGCATCATGCCCGACAGGTCGCCGACGTGTTCGCATGCGCGCTCGTGATGACTGAGTGAGGACAAGATCGCGAGGGCGCCCACGGTCGAGATCCCCGATGCGAAGAGTGCGAGCAGGAGCGCTGGGCCACCCGCCCCCGTCGCGTCGACCAGGGCCAGCGTGAAGAACCCGACCTGCCCGACCCCGAGCCAACCCAGCAGCCGTCGCAGCCCCACCTGCACGAGCGCCATCGCATGTCCCCAGACGAGTCCGAGGCAGCCGAGGACCGCGAGCAGCGAGGGAACCCGGGACGCGATCTCCGAGATCCCTTCGGAGTCGATCGGCATCAACACGTGCAGCATGCGGAGCAACACGAAGAAGGTCGCCGCCTGAGCCGCCGTCACGATATGCGCTGTCACGAAACTCGGCGCGCCTTCGTGAACGTCGGGCGACCATGGATGGAAGGGCGCGATCACGCCGCGCGCGATCAAGCCGACCAGGACGAGCGTCACGCCGACGTCGAAGAGCAGCGGCCGCTCCGACGAACCGCTCGCGAGTGCCGCCGCATCGAGTCCACCCGTCGCGCCGTAGAGGAACGCCACACCATGGGCGAAGACGACGCTCGCGAACACGTGGGCGAAGAAAGCCTTGAGACTCGATTCGCTCGACGAAAGTCTTCGGGAATCGATCGAGATCAGGGCGATCAGCGGAAGCCAGGCCAACTCGAGCGCGATCATCAGGACAAGGAGGTGTTCCGTCACGATCGCCGCTGCCATCCCGGAGATCGAAAAGAGGAGCAGCGCGATCGGCTCGGCGGGTCGCGAACGCGCCATGCCGAAATGAGTGAGCGAGAGACTCAGGACGAGGAAGCCCGAAGTGATCACGTAGGCGATGCCGAAGGTCGCGAACGCATCGATGTTCGAAATCGGACTCGCGAGGACCAGCAGCGAAGCGATGAACGCCAGGAAGGCGACCGCGCCGAAGCGAATGCCGGACAGCGCGTTCGCGCGATGCGCCTCGTCGTCGACGGGACGGGAACGCGAGATCAGGTCGAACGCGAGGACGGCGAGAGCGCCCAACGCCGGGACGTAAGCCGGATTCATGGCGCGACCTCGGAGATGGCCGACGCTACGTCTTCTCGCATGACGAGTTCCATCTCTTCTTCGGCGTCGCTGGCTTCCGTCGGGACGGTGCGTCGGGCCATCTGATCCAGGATCTCGAGCACGGCTGGCTCGACGCGACGCAGCACGGGGTTCGGATACACACCGATGGCAATGATCGGAATCGTGATGACCAGCAGGACAGCGCGCTCGAGTCGGTCGAGGTCGATCAATCCACGATTGGCGGGCTCGTCGACCGGACCGAGGAAGAGGCGACGCTGCACCCAGAGCAGATACGAGGCCGCCACGACCATGGCGGTCAGCGCCACGACCGACAGCTCCCGGCGCGTCTCCAGGCTGCCCAACAAGACGAAGAGGTCGCCGACGAAGCCGCCCAACAGCGGCAGCCCGATCAGCGAGAGGACCATCACGGCAAAGAAGAACGCGCAGACCGGCATCGGCTTCGCCAAACCGCCAAAGGCGCCCACGTCGGTCGTCCCCCGACGAATCGCCAGGAACCCGATCAGCATGAAGAGCGCCGCCGTCGCGAGTCCATGCGTCAGGATCTGCACGACTGCTCCGGTCAGCCCCTGCACGTTCAGCGTCGAGATGCCGAAGACCGCGAAGCCGGCATAACCGACCGACGTATACGCGACCAGGCGTTTCAGTTCCTTCTGGACGAGCGCGATCAGAGACGCATAGACGAGCGCCCCGATTCCTATGATCGAGAGCACGGGTCCGATCTCGTTCGCCGCGTTCGGAAAGAGCGGCAGCGCGAATCGCAGGATGCCAATTACCGCCGTCTGGACGAAGCCGGTCGCGAGCAACACGGAGAGGCCCGTCGGCGACGCGGCGTGGGCGGCCGGCAGCCAGAAGTGAAGCGGCGCGAGAGGCAGACGCATCGCCAGGGCGATCGCGAGGACGATGAAGAGCATGGACTGATCCGCTGGTGCGATCTCGACATCGAGCAGCGAGATGGTGCCCGCCTCGCTCGAGCCACCGAGGTCGAGGCGGGCGATCGGATCGAGGGTCGGAACGAGGTCGAGGGTCGCGACGCCGAACTGTTCGAGACTCGCCTCGCGAAGGATGAACGCGACGAAGAGGAGACCGGCGAGCGAGATCGCCTCGGTCGTCCAGACGCGCGATGCCGCCCGCGCGCGCCCGAGGCCGCCCCAACGCCCGAGCCAGAGCAGGATCGGAACCAGACTCGCCGCCCAGAAGAAGATGAACGACATGAAGTTCACGGACGCCAGCGCCCCGAGAAGCCCGGTCTCGAGCAGCAGGCACGTCGCGGTCCAGCTTCGGACCGAGTCCTCGAGTTCGACCTTCGAACACAGCATCGCGAGGGGGACGAGTCCGGCGGTCGAGATCAGGAAGCAGAGGCCGATGCCATCGACGCCGAGGAGCAGATGCGCGCCGTAGGTCTCGGGCCAGCCAAAGAACTCGACGTGTTGCAGGCCGACATGCTCGGGGTCGAACTCGAAGCCGAGACCCAGGAGCGCGAGCCCGAAGGTCACGACCGCGGCGGCGAGTCCCGTCCAGCGCCATGCGGCCGCCGGCAGAACCGGAACACCCGCAAAACTCGAGACCAGCCCCGTCCCCATCAGCGCGAAGGCCGTGACAGCGGGCAGCATCACGATCAGGGCGAGGAGATGTTCGGTCCAGTCCATCAACGTCTCACACCACCATCCAGCTGACGATCACGAGCACCGTCAACAAACCGAGGAGCGCGTAGCTCTGCAGTCGTCCGTTCTGCAAGCGGCGCAGTCCGCTCCAGACCATGCGTCGCACGAGGCCCGAACCTCCGGAGACGACGACGCGATCGATGAGACGCGTCTCGATCAACCCGACGAGGGCCCATCGCGAGATTCCGCGAAGGGGGCGGATCAAGACGATGCGATAGGCCTCTTCCACGAAGAGCATCTCGCGCATGGCGCTCTGGGAGAAACGCGCGACCCGTTCCTTCGACTCGCCGCGATAGCCGCGTTTCGCATAACGCAGCGCGCCGACGCCGATCCCCGCCCCGGCACTCGCGATCAAACCGAGCACCAGCATCCAGCGCGCGACACCCGAGACGAGCGGATCGGGTGCGCCCGCGATCGATGCCGAGAGGAACCGTCCGACGGAATCCGTCTGCTGCACGCCCCAGAGATCGCCCCAGAATTGAGACGGCGTGAGAAGCCCCGCCGCGACGACCATCACGGCGAGGGCAGTCAAGCCATGCTGCGTCCAGCCGGTCGGATCGCGAAGTTGGTTCTCGACGAGACCGCCCGGCCGGACGTTGCCCCAGAAGATCAGGAAGTAGGCGCGCGCCATGGCGAAGGCGAGCACGCCGAGGCTCGTCCAGGTGAGGACGATCAGCGGCCAGCGATCGGCTCGACCGGACGATTGCATGAAAGCGAGCAGCTCTTCGATCGAGAAGAAATTCGCGAAGGGCGGCATGCCGACGAGGGCGATACAAGCGCCGCCTACCATCACATGCGTCCAGCGCATGCGATGTCCGAGTCCGCCCATTCGTCTCAGATCGGTCTCGCCCTTCTGTGTCACGACGACGATGCCCAGCGCGAGGGCGAGACTCGTCTTGATGAAGGCATGCGTGAGGACCAGGAACGTAGCGGCCGAATAGGCGCCGATTCCGACGCCGACCAACACCAGCCCCAGCATGCAGGAAGTCGTGAAGGCCAGGAGCTTCGGGATCTCGAACTGCGTCGCGGCGGAGAGACTCGACATCAACATCGTCGCGCCGCCCGCGACCACGAGCAGCATCTTCGCGCCCGGCGCGCTCTCGAGGAGGAACGAGAAGCGCAGCAGGAGATACACACCGACGATCACGGTCGTCGCCGACTGCATCAGCGCGGCCGCGGGAATCGGCGCGTTCGACGAACCCGGCAGCCAGAAATGCAATGGGAACTGCGCGCATTTCGTGAGCGCCGCGAGGACCAGTCCGAAGCCGATCATCTCGAGCAGCGAGGGAGCGAAGTCGCTGCTCGCCTCGAAGAGCGCGAGGCTCTGTCCGTCGAGGAGGCGGAAGGCGGCTTCGATGCCGCGGAAGCTCAGGGTCGGCGCGCCGGCGCGCGACAAGCCGTCGAAGAGGAGGAGGATTGCGGCGAGTAGTCCCAGGTCGCCGATCCGCCCGACGACGAAGGTGACGGCGCCTGCCTGCGATGCATCACGATCCTCGTATTCGAACGAGGCGAAGAGCTGAGACGCGATCCCGACGCCGGTCCAGCCCAGGAACAGGAAGAGCAGATTGTCCGCGAGGATCAGGACCAGCGTCCCGCCGACGAGGAGATCGAGCATCGCGAAGACGCGATGACCATTCTCGCGATCGATGCTGCCGGAGCGAAACAGACCGATCGTATAGACATAGACCGCGATCGCGATCGACGTGACCGCGAGACAGAACACGGCGGAGAGCGGGTCGTATTGAAACGTGAGCTCGGCGCTGAAGTTGCGCGGGGCGACGCCGCCGCCGATCCAGGGCCCCAGCGAATCCAGGATCGATTGGCCGCCGCCGACCCCGCCGCCAACGCCGACGAGGTCGAAGATCGTGATGACCGAGAGCGCGAAAGCGACGAGCATGGCCGACAGCGAGATCGTCCAGATGGATCGATCCGAGAGTTTCGCGCGCACCAGCCCGATCAGCAGACCGTGGACGATCGCTGCCAGAAAGGGCAGGATCGCGATCCAGCGGATCAGCGATGCGTCGACGCTGCCATCCCATTCGTTCACGATTGCTGGAACCTCCTAGCCCTCGAGCAGCCCTGCATCGTCTGCATCGAGCGTGCCTCGACGTCGGATGCGCGCCACCACGATCGAAATTCCGGTTGCGATCTGCATGCAGCAAAGAACACAGAGGCAGAGGACGAGAGCGCCGCCCGCAGCCGCGCGCTCGGTTTCGTCCTGCAATCCGACGAACCCGATCGTCGCAGTCGCCACCGAGATCCACGCGAAGAGAAGGCCGAGCAACATCCCCACGAGACTGCGACGCCAGAGAAGGCCGAGCATACCGATCCAGAAGAGCGCGATCGCGGCGCCGACCAACCATGCCGCGACGTTCGATTCGACCACCATCGACTAACTGCCTCCCCGATCGTCCTGGAGGAGCAGCAGCACGCCGAGCAGACTTGCCGCGATCGTCAGTCCGACGAGGATCGTCGCTTCAGCGAGCGGTCCAAAGAGAAAGGCGCCGACTTCGGCCGGCGTCGCGCTCGGGAGCCCGACGCCTTCGACGGAGAACTCGCCGCCGACAACCGCCGCCGCGACGAGCAGGGCGAGCCCGCCGCCGAAGAGCACGAATGCGATGCCCCGAGCGAACCAGGTCGGTCGGTCCGTCGGCGGGAGATGGTCGCGATCGACGTCGACCAGCATCCAGCCGAAGAGCTGGAGCGTGCCGAGCATCGACCCGCCGAGCAGCACGACGACGACCGCGAGATAGCCGGCGCCCGCGATAGACATGGAGAAGCCGAGTCCGGCGAGGAACGCCATCGCGCCCACGATCGCGCGCGTGAGGTTGCGTCCGAGCACGATCGCGGCGAACGCGCAGACGAGTGCGACGGCGAGTCCGATGGTCATGGCGAAGGACATTCAGGCGCCCCCTCGAATCGACCCGGAGAGCAGCGTCAGGGCGGACATCAAGAGCAGGTTCGCCCAGGCGAGCGGCAGCAGACGAAGCGTGATGATGCCGATCCACTGGTCGTCCCGCATCACGGCGGTCGCGTTCCGAATGAAGGAGATCACGGCGAGGACGATCAGCGTCTTCGCGAGGAACGCCCCGACCTGGATCCCGACGCCGAGGAGGGCTGGCAAGGCGAAGCCGATCATCGGTTCGAACAGATCGACGACCGCGCTCGCCGGAACGAAGGGAATCGCACCAGCGCCCAGAAAGAGCGCGACGAAGAGCGAAGCCGCGAGGACGCGGGCGAGCCTCGACTCGAAGCGCGCCCAATAGAGATCGACCGGGTCGTCGTCGATGCCGAAGCCGCTCGCCGCAGTCGATCCGGACATCGGGTCCCGCGCCCAGGGCCGATGCACGAGATTCTCGACCGTCGGGACGAAGAGCAGCGCCGTCAGAGGCTGCGCGAAGAGATTCCAGTTCGGCCAGCGCCAGGAACGCGCAAACTCGAAGGCGTCGGAGCCGACCGGTGCGGGCAACCAGGAGAGCGGTGCGAAGGTGGCCTGCTGCGCGAAGACGATGTCATGAAGACGAAGGGAGCCCGTCTCGAGCGCGAGCGGCGCGAGCACGATCATGAAGAGGCCGAGTCCCGCGAGGTTCCGACTGGCGAGGCGCACGCTCCCGAGCCGGGACCAGACCTGTCGATCCGCGAGACCGATCGCCACCTGGGCCAGCGCCATCAGGAAGAGAAGGAAGACGAGAGCCAGGAGTCCGTACCTGAGATCGAGACTGACGAGGGCGAGCCCCTCCGCATGACCGCCCCAGGTGCCTGCGAACGGCACCAGGGCGAGGGCGCTGGCGAGCGCGATGCAGGAAACGAGACGACCGAAGAAGGCGAGCCTGGCGGAGCGTTCGAGCACGATGCTGCGCGAGCGCACCAGGCGCGCGCCCGAAGCCAGCGCGCGGAAGAGCAGGTAGGTCGCCGGCGGCGGCTTCGCGTCGAAGCCCCACTCCGCACGCGGCGGGCTCCAATCGGCCCGATCGCGCAGCCGCGACAATCGAGTCCGTCGTTCGAGCACCGCCGTCCCCACGAGCGCGATCGACAGCACGCCCAGCCAGACGAATGCCATGCCGACGCCGATCAAGGACGAAGCCCTTGATGGGCGGAAGGCCGCAGAGGGGCGGGATGCTGCGGCGCTCGACGCATCATCGCTGCAGGTTCCGCTGTCGTGCGTGGAGCGCGACGAGCAGAGTCGGCAGCGCGAGACCGATCGCCACCTGCAGCCCAGGCAGGCCGAGCTGTTGAAGCGCCGCGATACCCGTCAGGACGACCAGCGAGAGGACGAGGATGAAGCCCGTCATCATCAGCGTTCGATGCTGGCGCACCGCGTGTCGCGGCGAACGGCGTGCCTGCGGCGAATAGCCGAAGACGATCGGCGAGAGCTCGATCGGTTCGCGCCGGGACTCCGGCAGCCCACGATGCAGCAGCCGCGCCGCCAGGGGAATCAGACTCGCGCCCACGAAGACGAGAACGACGAGGGCCAACCAGCCGAGCAGCATGTCGGGTTCCGCGGAAGGCGAGACTGAGGAGTTCATCGGGGCCACGGCGACCGAGGACGAATGCGAGATCGCCGTCGGAAGCGCGATCGGCGACGCGATCGAAGCGGGAGACAATGCTGTAGAAGGGGACTCGGCGAGCATCCGTGCCATCCGTGCCGGGCGCCCAGTGGACGACGGCGTGTCGCTCCTGGACGTCTCGACCGATCCCGAAGGGAGACGCAAGAGTAGCCGTAGCCCCCCAGAACGTCAACGAAAATGGGCTCTCGGGGATGGCCTCCGAGGGCGCCTTCGGGCACTGAAGTAGGGGGCTTGCACCCGGTGGTAGAGTCCGGCCCGTGAGTACACCGACCGCAGTCCTCGGGGCCGGCAGCTTCGGCACCTGCCTGGCGATGCTGAGCGCCCGCGAACACGATGTGAAGATCTGGGCGCGGCGCCCCGAAGTCATCGAGTCGATCAATCGCGAACATCGCAATCCCCAACATCTCTCACAGTTCGAGCTGCCCGACCGCGTCGAAGCGACCGGTGATCTGCGCGACGCGCTCGCCGGTCGCGAACTCGTGATCATCGCCGTGCCCAGTCATTCGCTACGCGACGTGATGAAGGAAGCCGGTCCCTACATCGAGCCCGGCGCGATCGTGGTCTCCGCAGTGAAGGGCATCGAATACGAAACGGGACTCACCATGAACGGTGTGCTCGAAGAAGTCCTCGACGCGGCTCATCATCCGCGACTCGTCGCGCTCTCGGGGCCTTCCTTTGCGGCGGAGATCGCGAATCGCCAGCCGACGGTCGTGACGCTGGCCTGTCGCGAGGAGACCTACGCGATCTCCGTGCAGGCAACGCTCTCCTGTCCCTGGTTTCGCTGTTACACGCATACGGACGTCATCGGCGTCGAGACGGCCGGTGCCCTCAAGAACGTCATCGCGATCGCCGTCGGCATGTCGGACGGAAACGAGGCCGGTCACAACGCACGCGCTGCGCTGATGACGCGCGGCCTGGCCGAGATCACGCGAATCGGTGTCGCGCAGGGCGCGGAGCCCGAGACCTTCCTCGGTCTCTCCGGCATGGGCGATCTGCTCCTCACGTGTACCGGCGACCTCTCGCGCAATCGACGCGTCGGGCTCGGTCTCGGCCAGGGGCGCCCGCTCGACGAGATCGTGGCCGAACTCGGCGAAGTGGCCGAGGGCATCCAGACGACTCGGGCCGCCGTGCGGCTGGCAGAGCGTCTCGACGTCGACGCCCCCATCTCGAATCTCGTCCGCGCGGTCATCGACGGCGAGAAGACGCCCATCGAGGCGGGCCATTCCCTGATGACCCGGCAACTCCGCAGCGAGCGCGACCACAAACCCAAAAGAGATCGCGTTCGCAAATAAAACAGCGCTTGGGAAGCGAGCGAAACCCAACTAAATCGCTAACTTTCGCTGTTCCTGGAAACGAAAATCGTTTTCAATATGATTGTCCACCGCGTCCTCGACGCTCTCGCGCCCGGCCCGTCCTCCGTCCCCGATGTCCAAAATCCAGTCCCATTCCCCGACCCGGCCGCATGGCGAGAGCCAGACCCTCGACCAGATCTCACGGGGTCGATCCGTGCAGGTCGTCGACGTCGTAGGGGACGATCCGATCGCGCGTCGGCTGAACGATCTGGGCATCCGCGAGGGCGCCCGGATCTCGGTGATTCGGCGGGCGCCGCTCGGCGATCCAACGGTCTTCGAACTCTGCGGCTACCAGCTCTGCCTGCGACGCAGTGAGAGCAGTCGGGTCCGGGTGACTCCGGAACCGCCTGCCCAGGACGCCGAAGCATCCGGGACGGTCGCGACCCCGACGCAATCCGGAGTCGCATGACGAGCGCGGTGGCCGACCCCCGATCCGCGGACCCCTTCGTCTTCGGCCTGCTCGGCAGTCCGAACGCGGGCAAGACGACCCTGTTCAATGCGCTGACCGGGCTGCGCGCCCGCGTGGGTAACTATCCCGGCGTCACGGTCGAACGCCGCGAAGCGGAGCTCGCGCTCGACGATTCGCGCTGTGTGCTGATCGATCTGCCCGGCACTTACGGCCTCGATCCGATCAGCGCCGACGAGGCGGTCGTCCGCGACGTGCTCGCGGGACGGACCGAGGGCGTCGCGAGTCCCGACGCGCTGATCGTGGTGGTCGACGCTTGTTCTCTACCGCGCACCCTGCCCTTCGTCGGCGAGGCGATTCGACTCGGGAAGCCGATGTGCGTCGTGCTGACGATGCTCGACGAATTGGCCGCCCGGCGCGGAAACCTCGATCTCGCGCGTTTGGAGGCCTCTCTCGGCGTTCCGGTCGTCGGTGTCGTCGGACATCGCGGGCGCGGTCTCGACGCCCTGCGCAGACTGCTCGGGGATCCGCAGAGTTGGTCGCGGCCGGCGATCCTACCCCCCGAAGATCGCGCCGATCGAGCCGGCTGGGCCGACTCGATCGCGACGAGCGTGATCGAAGAACACCCGACACGACATCGATTGACCGAGCGGATCGATCGCGTCGTTCTGCATCCGCTCTGGGGATCGTTGCTCTTCGCCTTCGTGATGGTGGGTTTCTTCCAGCTGATCTTCACCTGGGCGAACCCGGCGATGGACGCGATCGATCAGGGAATCGCGGCGCTCGTCACGCTCGCTCGCGATTCGCTCCCGGCGGGCTGGGCGACCGATCTCCTCGCGGACGGGCTCATCGCGGGCGTCGGATCCGTCGTGATCTTCCTGCCCCAGATCGTGATCCTCTTCTCGCTCCTCTATCTGCTCGAAGACCTCGGCTACATGGCGCGCGCCGCCTTCGTGATCGACCGGCTGATGGGCCGCATCGGGCTCGAGGGACGATCCTTCGTGGCGCTCCTCTCTTCGTATGCCTGTGCCGTGCCGGGCATCATGGCGACGCGCACGATTCCCTCGCCGCGCGACCGCCTCGTGACGATCCTGGTCGCCCCGCTGATGACGTGTTCGGCGCGTCTGCCGGTCTATGCGCTCCTGATCTCGGCCTTCGTGCCCGAAAGAAACGTCTGGGGGCCGATCGGACTCCAGGGTCTCGTGCTCCTCGGTCTCTACGTGGGGGGGGCCGTGGCCGCGCTCGTCGTCGCCGCCATCTTCAAGAAGACGCTGATCCGAAGCGACGGACTTCCCTTCGTGATGGAACTCCCGACATATCGCTGGCCGACGGCGAAGGTCTGGGCGTCACAGGTGTTCGGGAGCGCGTGGGCGTTCTTGCGACGCGCAGGCACGATCATTCTCGCCGCGTCGATCCTGCTCTGGGTCATGCTGAATTTTCCGAAGGTCGACGTTCCCGCCCATCTCGAGGGGCCCGCCGCCAGCGCCTACGCGCTCGAGCACAGCGCCGCAGGCCGCCTCGGTCATGCGATCGAACCCGCGATCGCGCCGCTCGGCTTCGACTGGAAGATCGGCGTCGGACTGATCGCAAGCCTGGCTGCCCGGGAAATCCTCGTCGCCACGCTCGCCCAGGTCTACGCGACCGGTAGTGAGGAAGGCGAGCCTCTGCGCGAGGCGCTGCGTCGAGACGCCGATCCCGAAACGGGCGAGAAGGTCTTCTCCCCCGCGACCGTCGGCGCACTTCTCGTCTTCTTCGTGTTTGCGCTGCAATGCACGTCGACCCTCGCGATCATGCGACGCGAAACGAATTCCTGGCGCTGGCCCGCCTTCGCTTTCGGCTATCTCCTCGTCCTCGCCTATACGGCGAGCTTCCTGACCCATCGACTCGTCTCGACGTTCGCCGGGAACGATTGGCTATCCTGAGCGCATGCGCCGTCCAGACCCGATGCAGAGTCCCCAGCGCGTAGCGAACCTCGAGCGATCGGCGTGCGCATCGCGCGCTCGTTCGCGCTTCCTTTCGTTCGTGCTTCTGATCGGACTCTCGATCGCGCTCATCGGCGGGGCGTCTGGCTGCGCGACGCGCACCGCGCGAACACCCATCATCAATCGAACGGGCATCGAGGTCGACCTCGTTCGCGAGGTCAAGGGATTCACCACGCAGCCACGCGGCTACGAACACCCGGCGATCATCTCCAAAGAGCGCATGATGCACATCCTGGGCGCCATCGAAGTCGAAACCCGCGACGACACGGTCGGCGTCGTCAGGCAGCCCGCATTCCATCCTGCGATCGTGGAAAAGACCGCACAAGGCCTCGTCGATGCGCTCGCCCAGGCGACTCCCGATCAGGAGGTCGGCGTCCAGAGCGTCCGAAAGCAGATGCGGATGGGCATCTTTCACGAGAAATTCCTGACCAGCTTCCTCGCCTACGTCGACGACGGTTATCTCTATCTCTTGTTGAACCGGGTCGACTGGGAGATTCCGCAGAGCAAGGAAAAGGGCAAGCTTCCCAGACCGAGTCGCGGTCAGTCGCCCATGCATTTTCGCGTGGTCAGCGGCGAACATCTCTTCTACGCCGGTCAGCAGACCCTCGAGATCGACTGGCAGAACGATGTCTTCAGGGCCGCTTATCGACTGCCCGGCGCCACGAAGGGCGAGAAGCGACGGCGCGAGATCCTCGAACAATCCCCGCTGCCGAGGGCGGAGAAGGACTCCATGGCGGGCGGAAGCGACTCGACGCCCTTCGACGAACTCTCCTCGGAACAACTGCGTGCCCTGGCCGATCTCGAGGACGATCGGCGAGAAGGACGGATCACCGAACACGCCTACCAGAAGGCGAGGCGGCAGCTGCTCCGAAGACGCTGATCCCGGACGGCGAAACTTCGCATCGAACCTTTCGTATCCCCGAGGAGTCTGAATTCCGACTAGACCATCACACTCCGTTCGCACCCGCCGATACCGACACTCTTGCCTGTTGCCTGCCCATTGCCGTCGCCCCCGCTGCCCAACGCCGCCGCATCTCACGCCCGCCTGAAGGATCCAGCATGATCCCGAGCGACGGACTTCGCCGATAGACGTCGAAGGGCCAACTTTGGCCGCTACCTTCCCGCGCCTTCCTGGCACTCACCCCCTGAATTCCCGGAGATCCTGCTCGATGACGACCCTTCTTCAAGCCCTGGTAATCGCGATCCTGGCCATCGTCGGCCTGCGCATGCCGAAGGGGCAGACGCGAAGTCGGCTCTTCAGCCTGTTGAAGGCGTGGTTCACTGTCCTGTGTTTCTGGGCGCTGCTCACGCACCCGATCCAGATGGAGGACGGCGAGACCGTCATCGCTCTCCAACTGATCCGCGACCAACTCGCACGCATCGATGCCGGCACCTTCTGGCTCTTCGTCGGGATCGCCACGGGCATCAAGGCCCTCGGCATGCTGTCCTCGATGTACCGATGGCAGCTGATGCTGCGCGGACAGTCGATCGAGCTGCCCTTCAAACACATCTTCGGTTCGTTCCTGATCGGACGCGCGATCGGCACCTTCCTTCCGAGCACCGCGGGACTCGACGGCTACACGCTCTACGACGCTTCGCGCTTCACGGGCAAGACCGTCGAGGTCGCCGCCGCGAAATTCGTGGAGAAGGTCTGCGGCTTCTCCGGCGTCTTCATGACCTTCCTCGTCGCCCTGCCCTTCGGCATCGGCATCTTCGGCGAGAACGCGACGCTCTTTGCGCTGCTCTCGATTCCGATCGCGACCGGCGTGATCGGCGGACTCGTCGTCGTGCTGCTCTTTCCCGGCGTGGTCCAGTGGGTCCTCGAGAACGTCCCGATCCCCGCGAAGCAGCGCATCAGCGGCATCGTCACGCGCATCTCGACCTCGGCCGCGGCCTATCGCGGGCACCCCGGCATGGTCGTGAAAATCCTCTTCCTCTCCTTCCTCGTGCATTTCACGACCGCCGCGATGTACTACTACACGGCGCTCGCCATCGGCGCGGAAGGTGCGGAGTTCTGGAAGGTCACCTTCGGATCCGCGATCCAGATCTTCGTCACCGTCATCAGTCCCTTCACGATCGCCGGCGAAGGCATCCGCGAAGCCGCGCAGTACGTCCTGCTCGGCGAGCTGATCGGTCCGGCCGCGGCGATCGTCTCCGCAGCGCTCGGATTCTGGGCCGCGGAAGCGCCGACCATGCTCGGCTTCGTCTTCTGGTGGATGCGCAGCGAGGACTACACGCCGGACTACGCCCTCGTGGGCGGCGTGCAGGTCGACTTCGAAGAAGCGGCGCGTGCCGCGACGTCTCTCGAAGGCGACGTCGATCAGACGGTCGGCGAAGAAGCGGCCGTTCCGATCGGCGAACGACTCTGGCGTGCGCCTTCGGCCGGCGCCTTTGCGGGCATTCTCGCCGGCACCCTGATCGGTCTCGGCGAAGCGATCGTGATCTACCAGGGCGGGCTCGGCACGGAGAGTCAGGTCTTCTGGTACGGACCCCTCGCCTGGTCCGCCGTACTCGGTGGACTCGCAATTCTCGGCGGACTCTTCCTCGCGATCCTCCCCATGGATCGCCAGGAGATCGGCAGCTGGGTCACCCGGCTCGGCCTCGGCGCCTGCCTGATCCCCTTCGGTCTCTTCGTCGTCCTCTTCCGATTGCGCCGCGACGTCTACCTCGAGCAGATGCCGCCGATTGGCGTGATCGCGATCGTCCTGATCGTCGCGACGATTCTCCTCTTCCTGATCCTCGGACCGCTCCGCAAGGTCCTCGATCCCGTTGCGACGCTGATTGCCACGCCGCTCGCCCCGATCGGCCTGCTGTCGGGCGCGATCGGCATCGGTTACATCCTCTCCGCGATCTACTCGCCGGCCGCCGTCGCCGACAACGGCAAGGGCGGAATCGCGCCAGGGCTCGAGTCGAAACCGAACGTGATCCTGGTGATGGTCGACACCCTCCGCGCCGACCACCTCTCTTGTTATGGCGCGGACATCAAGACGCCGAACCTCTGTCGGCTCGCCGAGGGCGGCACCATCTATCAAGGCTTCTCGCACGCCTCGTGGACGAAACCTGCGACCGCGTCACTATTGACGTCGACGCTTCCGTCGACACATCGCGCGATCGCCAAGCCGTCGACCCTCTCCGGCGACCTCACGCTCATCTCGGAAGCGATGCAGGATGGCGGCTACACGACTGGCGGCATCGTCTCGAACGTGAACCTCGCCGAGAGCTTCGGCTTCGCCCAGGGGTATGACGACTACTACTACCTCGGGCCCGACTACATCGCCCATGCGGACGAGTCGAGCTCGAAGCTGATCATCTACCAGCTGGTTCGACAGATCTGGCTCGGCGTGGCCGGTGGTGACGAAGTCCGGTTCAATGACTTTTATCAGGACTCCAAGGTCGTGAACGAAGTTGCCTTCGATTGGCTCGACGATCGCAAGGACGAGCGCTTCTTCCTCTTCCTGCACTACATGGACCCCCACGATCCCTACTTCGAGCATCCCTACAACGGCGTCGGTGTCGCCCGCGTCTCGATGCCCGAGCCGGAGCCCGAGATGGCGGAGCATCTGCGCGAGCTGTACCGCGGCGAGATCGAGTATCTCGACGTCCAGTTCGGCGATCTGCTCGATCGCCTCGAAGCCGAAGGGATCTACGACGACACGGTCATCGTCCTCACCGCCGACCACGGCGAGGAGTTCGCCGACCACGGCGGCTACTGGCATGGCCTCACGCTCTACGAAGAACAGATTCACGTTCCGCTCGTCGTGAAATGGGCCCGGAACTCGGGTGGCCCCGCCAAGGGCGCCGACTCGGGAATCGCGCGATTGATCGACGTCGGACCGACGCTGCTCGGAACCGCCGGTCTCGACGTGCCGGAAGGCATGCAGGGCATCGATCTTCGCGAGCCCTTCTCTACACGTGCCGAGAAGGACCGGCAGGTCTTCTCCGAAGAGGATCACGAGGGCAACGTGCTCTGGTCCCTCCGAACGGAGGACGAGAAGCTGATCGTCGCGAACCCGGGCAACCCGCGCGGCCTGCCCGAAAACGAGTTTTTCGACATCTCGGCGGATCCGGGAGAAATCGATCCCTATGAAGACCCGGACGCGGTCGAGCGCCTCGTCGGCCTCGCCGAGCTCCAGCGCCTCGCGGCCGAGGGCAAGGCCGTCGAGAGCGAAGAGGTCGAGATGACCTTCACCCGCTGCGAGCAGCTACGGATGCTGGGATACGTCGAAGACTGTTCGCATCTTCGCTAGTCGAAACCGAGCAGTCGGCGGAGTTCGTGCATCGAGTCGAGGATGGAATGGGCGTTCTCGAAGTTTCCGCTTCGAGACAGTTCGTTCGGGATCGCGATACAGGACATGCCCGCCTTCGTGGCAGATTCGAGCCCCCGCTCCGTGTCCTCGATGACGAGGCAGCGGTCGGGACTGATCCCGAGTCGTTCCGCCGCCGCCAGGTAGGGAGCGGGATGCGGCTTGTGGTGGCTGTAGTCACCCTCGGTGAGTACGAAGTCGAAGTAGCGCACGAGTCGTGTCTGATCGTGGATCCGCTCGAAATGGTCGCGATCGGAACTCGTCACGATCGCCAGCGGACAGAGTCCGTGTAGCGACTCCAGCGTCTCGTGCACACCGTCGAGGACGCGAATACCCTCGGCGATCAGTTCCGAATAGCGGCGACCGCGTCGCTCGCGCAGGCGCAGGATCTCTTCGTCGGAAATCCCTTTGGCGGAGGCGAGATCGAAGACGCTCCGGCCGCGGCGCATCGAGATCTCATGATAGTCGTCAGCCGTGACTCGAACCCCGACCGTATCGAGAAGCTCTTGTGTCGCCCGAAGGAAGAGCGGTTCGGTATCGACAAGGACGCCATCGTTGTCGAACAGCACAGCGTCGAAAGAATCTCTCAATCGATCGACTCCATGCGTTCAGTCCTCGTCCTTCTCGAGCCGGAGGGACGCCGAGTTCATGCAGTAGCGAAGTCCGGTCGGCGGCGGACCGTCCGGGAAGACATGTCCGAGATGCGCATCGCAGCTCGCGCAGACCGATTCCGTCCGGACCATCCCATGGCTCGCGTCGGTCTTCTCCGCGACTGCGCCCGCCTCGATCGGCTCGAAGAAGCTCGGCCAACCCGAGCCCGAATCGTATTTCGTATCGGATCGGAAGAGCTTCGAGTCACAACAGATGCAGTGATAGGTCCCCGCGGCCTTCTCGTTCCAGTAGCGGCCGGTGAAGGCCGCTTCCGTGCCGGAGCAGCGCGCGACCTGGTACTCCTCTTCGGAGAGCTTCTCGCGCCATTCTTCATCGGTCCGCTTCGTCGTCTCTTCATTCGCCATTTCGTCTTCCTTCATTGTCTTCGTCTTCATCGACCTAGGCCGAGGCCGAGGCCGGCTGTGGATCCTCGAGCGAAACGCGCACGGCGCGCCCCGCCGCCTCGAGACAAACGATCCGCGGATTCTCCGACTCTTCGCGGAACCGCAGCTTGAGCACCATCAGCGCGCCCAGCCCCCTCGCCCCGACGCCCTCTTCGACCCCGCCGGGCCATGCGGCCGTGATCGGTTGCCCCATGAGCCGCCACCACGGCTCTGCCTCGTCGAGCGCCACGAGACCTTTGGGCATCGCGCTCGGCGCTTCGACGTGGTCGATTGCGAGTCCCTCTTCCTCCGGTCGGATCAAGACCAGACCCACGTCGAAGGTCAGCGCCAGGAGTTCCGGCGTCGCGCCCGTGCGATCCGCTTCGATACGCAGGATTCGCCCGCGTGCTTCGACAGCGCGTTCGAGGATTGTCAGACCAGACGATTCGACCATCGCGGTAGTCTACACTCCGCCGCCTGCCAGGAGAATGGATTGACCGCCCAGAAAGAGCGACCCGAAGCCGAGCCGAGCGGCGATCTCGTCCTGCTCGACGGCCTGGCCGTTCGCCGGCGGCGGCACGACAACGGGTGGTCGCCTCGCGACCTGATGGAAGCGATCGCCGTCGCCTGCTTCGAATCGAGCGGACTCCGGCGGACGCTCACGCCGAATCTACTGAAGGCAATCGAAGAACAGGGCGAGCGCATCCCCTACGAACAGCTCCTGCTGCTGGCCGACGGACTCGACTGCGACCCGATCGACCTGATCGCCGAGGGCGAACTCTCGAGCCGGCGGGGGCGCGGCCGGCTTCACTGATCGGCCCGGTGCATCCGTCGGCTAAGAGAGCCGTGTCGATCTCGGATCGATCTCGACCTACTGCTGAATGCAGTAGAGGCGTAGAGTGGAACTACACGTGGCGTTCGTCTCTTCGGTCCAGTTGATGATGACGGCCCAAACGAGCCCCTTCGCGCCATTCCCGGTGGCTCCATTCGTCCAGTCGCCACAATGATCTGTCGTGGTCGCGCCCGCTCCGACCGCAGCAACGTTGGTCCAGACCGACAGCTCTCCCGATACGGGTGATCCATTCTGATCGCGATTGATCGGCGTCGAGATGGTTCCGTCCGTGAGGTCGGCCCAATCGCTGGCGATGGTCGGGCCGTTCGCGAGGACGTAGGGAGCGCCAGCACGACTATCGCGAGTGCTGGGACTGTTCGCCCCGTCGGCGAGCCACGCGAGGAACGTGCCCGGCAGGCCCGCGCCCTGGGCCGAGGCCTGGCACGTCGCATCCGCGCCGACCAGTCCTCCAAGGTTGCCGGTGTACTCCACCGCGGTCGCAAAGATCACGCGCGGCGAACCGACGTTCACCTCGAATCCAGTCGAATCGACGACCTGTTCGCCGTTCGGCAGCGTGATCGTCACGGTCACGAAGCCTGGAGGTTCGGTGCCGGTGACGGCGATGTCGAAGCTGGTGGGCGTGATGTTCGTGGGCGTCGCGGCCTGGGCGCCGAACTGCACGGTCATGCCCGAGATGAAGTTCTGACCGGTGATCGTGATCGTTCCCGCTTGTCCCTGGTCGAATCGTTCGGGCGAGTAGGTGTCGATCGACGGTTCGAGAAAGAAGAAGTCGAAGCTGCTCTGCACGTTCTTGGCGTTCGGCAGGGTCACGCTGACGCTCGCGGTGCCCTCGGGTTGGGGGCCGACCATGACGTCGAAGCTCGTGGCCGTCAGATTGGTCGGCGTCGGATTCTCCGTACCAAAGGAAACGGCCATGCCGGGCGCGAAATTGGTGCCCTGGACCTGTACGAGCGTCGTTTCGAAGCCGTCCGCCGTGGTGGGGCTGAAGCCGGTGATCGTCGGTTCGAGAAAGAAGAAGTCGAAGCTGCTCTGCACGTTCTCGGCGTTCGGCAGCGTCACGCTGACGCTCGCTATGCCCTCGGGTTGGGGGCCGACCATGACGTCGAAGCTCGTGGCCGTCAGATTGGTCGGCGTCGGATTTTCCGTACCGAAGGAAACGGCCAGGCCGGGCGCAAAATTGGTGCCCTGGACCTGTACGAGCGTCGTTTCGAAGCCGTCCGCCGTGGTGGGACTGAAGCCGGTGATCGTCGGCGTGACGAGATTGATGTCGCTCTGGCCGAATTCGACGCCGTCCGGGATGCCATCGCCGTCGTTGTCGGCATCGGCGAAGTTGGCGACGCCGTCGCCATCGACGTCTGCGAGGCCCTCGCTCGGGTCGAGGTTGTCGGGGAGCTGACCGTCGAACGAGAAATGCTCGAGCATCTCGCTCACGTATTCGGCCGAGAATCCGTTCACCTGCTCCGTGTTCTCGGAGACGTCCGCGCGATGGGCGTAGGGGACCGCGAGGAGCTGTTGTCGGGGAACGAGCGTCTCGGCGTCTACGCTGATCTCGAGGTGAACGCTGCCGCTCGAGATGAGCGCGGGCGTGATCGGCGACGTCGCGCCGAGTGTCACTTCGTATACCCCGTCCACGACCTGGACGGCGGGATGGCTCTCTGTCCAGAGCGAGTTCCCGAGTGTGGGCGCATCGAAGAGTTCGAAGTCCATGGAGACGGTCGCCGTGATCGGTGCGCCCAAGTCATCGAGCAGAAGCCCCTGATAGGCGACCTGTCCCGGCACGACGGCCTGGGTCGACGACGCGATCAGGAGCAGAGCGGGAAGCAGGGCCAGCCATAGCAGGGTCTTCATGATCGTCTCCTGTTCTCGTATTCGTCGTCTTGGACACGGCCGCGAACGCGAAGCGAGGATATGGCCGCACCAGCCGTTCCGAGGGCGATGAACATTCGGGCAAACAAACCAGCCGTGGGGACGCTCGAACCACCAGGCGTCGACGAGGGGTCGTTGGGATCGCTGGCGGCCACGACCTCGAAACCGTCGTCCGCGCCGTCGCCATCTGTATCCGCGATCAGGGAGTCGGTTCCCGTATCGCTTGCCGAGAGAAAAAGACCGCTGTTGGTTTCGACGGCGTCCAGCAGACCATCCCCGTCGTCATCGTCGTCGAGATACCAGGCCACGCCATCCGCATCCAGATCGAGGGTGAGAGGCTCACCTCGCAGGATGGGGAAAAAACCTGGTTCGACGGTCGAGAGGTCGCCCGGACTGGCCGCAACGCCCCCGACTCCGATGGGCTGCGGTGCCAGCGCGCCGCCTCCCGAGAACGAGGCCGAAGAGAGCCCCCCGGCGCTCGTCGCCGCGTGGCTACCCCGAAGGGTGAAGCTCGGACTCTCCAGATCGGCCTTGGCCGGCGCCGCTGCGACGAGAAGAAGCGCGCCTAGCAAGATGGGGACGACTGAAGTCGGCTGGCTCCCCGAACGAAACTCGGCAGCACGTCCACCCATCGAACGACCCTACCACGAATCGAGTTAGTCGAACGCGCTATATTCCGTCGGTCGCGTCGAACGACCATCTTCCGCGCCGGGTCTCTGCGTCGAGCGCGATCTCGAGCGCATGTAGGAATTCGGCGCGAGGCCATACGGTCGCCCCGAAACGCGCCAGATGAGCCGTCTCCACCTGACAGTCCACGAAGTCGAAGCCCCACGCGTCGAGCTGACGCACGAAGGCGGCGAAGGCGATCTTCGAGGCGTCCGATTCGCAGGCGAACATGGACTCACCGAAGAAGGCGCGGCCGAGCGAAACGCCGTAGACCCCGCCCACCAGTCGGTCCGGGGCGGCCCCGCCCGACTCCGTCCGCCACGCCTCGACGGAATGGGCGAATCCCAGTTCGTGCAACACGACATAGGCTTCGATCATGTCCTCGTTGATCCAGGTCCCGTCCTGATCCGGACGCGGCGCCTCGGCGCAGGCACGAATCACATCTGCGAAGGCGGTGTCCATGCGCAGTTCGAAGGGGCGGGCGCGCGCCCGCTTCGCGAGGCTGCGCGAGACGTGGAGTTCGTCGGGGCGCAGCAGCATGCGCGGGTCGGGGGAGAACCAGAGGATCGGGTCTTCGTCGTACCAGGGAAAGACGCCCTGCGCGTACGCCGCCAGCAAACGTTCGGGAGCCAGGTCACCGCCGTAGGCCAGCAGTCCGCGCCCATCGCTTTCGTTCGGATCGGGAAACGGAAACGCGCGGACGAGCTCCGCGACGAGGGAGCGGGTCGTGCGGTTCATCGCGTCGCGAAGTCGAGTGCGTCGTGCGGCCATTGCACGGCCGCCTCGATCGCAGGGATGACTTCGTCGACGCTCTCGACCATCTGCCACATGTCGAGATGGGCGTCGTGCATGAAGCGTTCTTCGACGCTGCTATGCAGAAGGTCGCGTAGCGGATCGTAGAAGCGATCCTGATTCACGATGATGATCGGCTTCGAGAAGAGGCCGAGTCGCTTCGAGGTCATCGCCTCGAAGAGCTCCTCGAAGGTCCCCGTCCCGCCCGGCAGTGTCACGATCGCATCCGCGACCTGCAGCATCTCGCGCTTTCGCTGCTGCATGTCCTCCACGAGCCGAAGCTCGGTCAGGCTGGAATGCGCCCACTCCAGGTCGTGCATGAATCGCGGAATGATGCCGACCACTCGTCCCCCTCGCGCGAGCGCCGCATCCGCGAGGGCGCCCATCGAGCCGACAGAGCCTCCGCCATAGACGAGGGTGTCCCCGGCGGCAGCAATCGCATCCCCGAGCGCCGCCGCCACGTCGTGATAGACAGGATCGCAGCTCCCGCTCGAGGCACAGAAGACCAGGACCTTCCGGTCGCTCTTCATGGATTCATCGGGGGTCGGCATCGCTGCTCATCCAGATTCGCGCTCCCCCTCGGCCCCACCGCCGGGGACGAGTTGACGGGCTCGGAGTTCGGCCGTAGGGTTGCGACTTGAGGTTCGAACGCAAGGGGTTGATTTCCGGCGCTTGCAGACCCTCGGACCCGCTCACTCTCTCTTGCCAGGTTCGGCAATCGATTCGAACCCTGACTCGAGAAGCGAGCGTGCAGCCTCGGCTCTCCAGTCCATTTCGGCCATCTGGCCGGCGCGGGCAGCGAAGGGGAGCCGGATCACCTGCCCGAGTTGCTAAGCGACCCATTACGATCGTCACATAGCGAGACCCCGTCCGTCCGCATGCTCAGATCTCGATGTCGATCTTTTCGATCGTCGTCTGGGTCGAAGGCACCCGGCCACTCACGACCCTGTGGACCGTGGACGAGACGAGGGGACGAGATGCATCGATCGTCCGAGAGGCCACATGTCCGATTCATCCAACGAACCGACCGATCGCAAGCCTGCGACGAGTTCGGTGCATGCCGGAGAGTTCCGGCAGCAAGAAGCCAACGCGATCACGACGCCGATCTATCAGACATCGACGTTCTGGTTCCGCAATTCCAAAGAGGTCACCGACTACCAGGAAGGTAAATCCAAGCGCGAAGAGTACGGGCGCTATGGCAATCCGACCTGGCGATCCGTCGAGCGCAAGATCAGCGCGCTCGAAGGCGGTGAGGAGACCATCCTCTTCGCCTCCGGCATGTGCGCCGCGACGACGACCTTCATGGCCCTGCTTCCGCCGGGCAGCCATCTGATCGTCACGAGCGACTGCTATCGCCGCACACGTCAGTTCATCAACCAGTTCCTGTCGCGCATGGACGTGGAGACGACCGTCATCGAGCCGGGCAACATCGAGGCCTTCGAGGCCGCGCTGCGTCCGAATACCGAGTTGTTCTTCACGGAATCGCCGACGAATCCGTATCTTCGCGTGATCGACGTGCCCGCATTCACCAAGGTCGCCCATGCCAACGGCGTGAAGGTCATCATCGATTCCACCTTCGCGACGCCGGTGAACCATCGCGCTCTCGCCGACGGGGCCGATCTGATCCTGCATAGCGCGACCAAGTACCTCGGCGGGCACAACGATCTGCTCGCCGGAACGGTGACGGGATCGCGTGAGCTGATCGAGCCCATCCGAAGTGCGCTCGGCGTCCTCGGCGGCATCATCGACAGCCACGCGGCGTGGCTCCTGCTTCGCGGGATCAAGACGCTCGACATTCGCATGGAACGCCACAACTCGAATGGGCTCGCGCTGGCGACTTATCTCGAAGCGCATCCGAAGGTCCGCAAGGTCTGGTACCCCGGCCTCGCGAGTCATCCCGACCACGAGATCGCCGAGCGGATCATGAACGGTGCCGGCGGAGTCGTCACCTTCGAGATCGACACCGAGCTCGAGGGGGCGATGCGCTTCATCGACGCGACGACGATCCCGTATCAGGCCCCGAGCCTGGGCGGCGTCGAGAGCCTGATCGAGCTGCCGGTCACGATGTCGTTCTGGGACGTGCCGAAGGATAAGCGCCTCGAACTCGGCATCACGGACAGCCTGGTCCGCTTCGCCTGCGGCATCGAGAACGCCGACGACATCATCGCCGACGTCGAGCAGGCCCTCGCGAAGGTCTAGGCGTCGCAGGGCGCGGACACCGGAAAGACTGGCGTGCCAGGCGGTCCGGCCGAAACTGCGCGGTCTTTTTGACCGGGGAAGCTTCTAGTGGAGTCGTGCGTCTAGAAGAGTCGTGCCTGCCGGGTCGGCTCTTCGGACGGCGCGACGGCTCCGGACTCCATCGCGAGCAGCCGAGCCTTGAGCTCGAGGCCGCCGGCGTAGCCTTGCAACGCGCCGCCGCGCGCGATCACGCGATGGCAGGGAATGACGAGCGGGATCGGGTTCGCGCCATTCGCGGCACCGACGGCGCGGACCGCCTTCGGGCGTTCGATTGCATTCGCGATATCCGAATAACACAGAGTTTCGCCGTATCCGATCTTTGCGACGTACTTGTAGACCTCGAGCTGGAAGTCGGTCGCGCGAAGATCGAGATCCATCGTGAACTCGCGACGATCACCCGCCGTGTATTCGAGGATCTGATCGATCATGTCGTCGTGCGCGGCGCGGCGCTCGATGACCTTGGCGTTCCTTGCGTGTGTCTTCTTCCATCCCTCGAAGCCGCGACCATTCTGATGGGGTAGTTCGAGGTAGGCGAGTCCTTTTTCGCTGCTCACGATTCGAAGGGGTCCGAAGGGCGTCTCGAAGCGGGTCGTGCAGAGGACTTCCATTGCGGACATCATACCGGACACGACCTCGAAGCAAAGTAAAACCTGCTTCAATCCTCGCCGGTTTCGGACGTGGCTTCCGAAGGCGTCGACTCGGGAGGCACGAGTTCTTCGCTCCCGATCTCCAGACGCTTGACCATCTTCTGCAGTGATTGTCTCGGGATACCGAGCTTCTCCGCGGCGCCACTCTTGCTGCCGGCGTCGCGAACCGCGGCGACCAACATGCGACGCTTGAGCGAGTCGACGGAACGATTGAGATTCCAATCGTCGATCGGCGCGAAGTTCGAAGCGTCGACCGGGCCTCGATCGCCTTGTCCCGGCGCGGCGACGCTGGTTCGATGCGCTTGTCTCACGTGCTCGGAGAGATTGTCGAGACCGATCGTTTCCTCGGGTCCGGCGAGAGTCACGATTCGCTCGATCTCGTTTGCGAGTTCACGCACGTTCCCCGGCCAGGCATAGGCGACCAGCCGATCCATCGCGGCGTTCGAAAAACCCTTGAACTCGCGCTTCACGCGCCTTCCGGCGACATCGAGAAAGTGATGCACCATCGCGGGGATATCCGAGCTTCGCTCGCGCAAAGGTGGAAGATCGATCTCGACCACGCGCAGTCGGTAGTAGAGGTCCTCCCGGAATCGTCCGTCGTCGACCATCTTCTTGAGGTCGCGGTTCGTGGCCGCGAGGACGCGAACGTCGACCCTTCGCGTCTCGGAGGAACCGAGCGGCCTGATCTCGCCGTCTTGCAGGACGCGAAGCAGCCGGACCTGCATCCCGGGTTCGGTCTCTCCGATCTCATCGAGGAAGATCGTGCCGCCGTCGGCGACTTCGAAGAGACCCTTCTTGTCGACGTGCGCACCCGTGAACGAGCCGCGCTTGTGACCAAAGAGCTCACTCTCGAGCAGCGTGTCGGGCAGAGCGCCACAGTTCTGCGCGACGAACTTCCTGTCCTTGCGCGGGCCGGAGTAGTGGATCGCCCGCGCTAGCAGGTCCTTGCCCGTGCCGGTCTCGCCCGTGAGGAGCACGGTCGCATCGGTCTGGGCGACTTTCTCCGTCACGTCGAAGATCTTCTGCATCGCCGGCGCGTCGCCGATGATCCCTTCGAAGGAGTACCGGGCCTCGACCTCGCGACGCAGGTAGAGATTCTCCGCGCGCAGTCTCTGGTTGGCCTCGGCCAGGGCGTCGGCGAGCTGGGCGTTCTCGCTCGAGAGCTCATAGACCTCGAGCGCGCGCTTCACGCTGATCCGTAGATCGTCCGGCTCCCAGGGCTTGGGAAGGTACTTGTAGATGCGCCCCTCGTTGATCGCGCGAATCAGCGCCGGCATGTCGGAATAGCCGGTCAGCATCATGCGGATCGCACGGGGATTTCGCTCGATCACCGTTTCGAGGAACTCGACCCCGCTCATCCCGGGCATCACCTGATCCGAGATCACCAGTGCGATCTGTTCTCGATCCAGGATCTCGAGGCCTGCTTCGCCGCTCGTCGCGGTAAAGATCTCGTATTCCGTGCCGAGCGTGAGTTCCAGGGATTCGAGAATGGCGTCCTCGTCGTCCACGACAAGGATCCCATACCGATGCGTCTGACCGGTCGGACGAGCGCCTTCAACTCCACCCATAAGAGAGAGACTACCCGATCGGGAAGGACGCGTGCGTATTGGGTGCCAGGCGGTCCGGGCGGAAAAGCCTTCCGCTCGGCGAATCCGCCGCTGTCGGGGGCGATCCGCATGATGCCTCGTTGGGTCTTGCTCACCGACAGCGTCTCCACGCTCGCGGAAGGCTTTTCCGCCCGGACCGCAGGGACGTTTGCGCTCGATGATCTTCGCACTCGGTGTGTTGGATGCCTCGCGATCGACCGGTTTGTCCGGAACTTTCGCGCGTGAGAATCTGAATACGAGCAGCCCCGCTCGGACCACACCGGAACCGCTAGCCACTCGAGCCTCGCATCAAGGCCCCGGCTCGGCTCGGCGATCGCCATGCAAACAAGGAGTCACGTGCGCGCGTTCTCCGCGCCGATGCGCCCGAGCGTCACGGTCGGGAAAGCCTTCCGCGAGCGTGGAGACGCCGTCGGCGAGCTTTGAACGGGACGCATCATGCCAACCCGCCCCCGACGGCGGCGGATTCGACGAGCGGATGGCTTTCCCGACCGTGACGCCTGGCACAGCCGTCTGCCGAACTACGCGCGCCCCGCGACGAGCGCCTCGATTCGGTCGATGATCAGGGATTCGAGCCTCACACCGTCGAGCGTGTTGATCTCCTGTACGCCGGTCGGGCTCGTCACGTTGATCTCGGTGAGCTTGCCGCCGATCACGTCGATGCCGACCAGGAAGAGGCCATGATCCTTCAAGAGGGGGCTGACCCGCGCGATGATGCGTCGATCGTCTTCGTCGAGCGGGGC
>Ga0315338_1001539_pt1 | contig 28264 bp, 18 predicted proteins | sample ASW8metaG_FD_204518 | JGI IMG/M metagenome (GOLD analysis project Ga0315338, IMG submission 204518) | Ammonia-oxidizing marine archaeal communities from Monterey Bay, California, United States - ASW #8 | ecosystem: Environmental > Aquatic > Marine > Coastal | place: USA: California | collected... | reverse complement strand
CTCCAGGGCGCGTTCCAAATTATCGACCGCCGAAAGAAGATCCTTGACGAGATTCTGGTGGCCAAATTTGAAGCTTTCCTGTTTTTCCTTCAGGCTACGGCGCCGAAAGTTCTCGAATTCGGCCTGAAGACGCAGGAATTGCTCGCTCTGCTCCTCGAGTTCCTTGAGTTTCTCCTCGTGCAGGCTCTTCAGATCCTGGAGTTCCTGGGAGAGCAGCTCGATCGTCATCTTGTCCGCGCTGTTGCTCGTGCCAGGGTCTGCGCCGCTCGACCGACGGGCCTCGACGGACTCGGTGGCCTCTCGCAGGGCCGCCTCCAGCTCGGAACTCGCCTCGATGGACGGTCCGTCGTCCTCATCGAACGCATCGGGATCATTCTCAGGGTTGTCGGGTTGGTCACTCATCACGAAATCGTCCCATCTCCATCATCTTCGTTCCGCGTTCCGCTCTGTCCAGTGTTCCGGGTCCAGTGTGCCGAATCCGAGATTCTGGCCGCTCGGGCCATCCACGCTCGGCTCATCCAACGCCTCGAGGATCGACTCGAACGCGCGGGTTCCGCCTTTTCGACTCAGGCGAGCAACTTGCGAGTCAGGATCTCCGAGCAGTAGCTGACGAGCGGGATCACCCGTCCATAGTCCATCCGCTGCGGCCCGATCACCCCCAGAACGCCGAGCGAATGGCTTTCCGTAGGCTTCCCTTCGCCCGATCGCCCGATCTCCGATCCGTTCGGCAACCTTCGACCGCCCGATGTCCGGCCCTCCGACGTTCCGCCATAGGGAACCGCCATCAGGACGCAATCTCGCAGCGCCGGCTCGCCGAGTTCCTTACCGAGAGACATCGACAGGCCGACCCGCGTCTCTCCGTTATCGGCGTACGCGATCTGCCGCAGTAGATCGAGAAGCCGCTGATTCGTCTCGAGTGCGGCAAACAACCCTCGAATTCGGCCCGGATCGGAAAATTCGGGCTGATCGAGGAGCGCCAGCCGAGTCGCGATCACGAGATCTTCATCGGACTGCGTCGTGCAGGCGCGAAGTCCCAGGGACCAGACCTGGCTCATCAGGTCGTCCGCGGCGCCTTGCAGACGCTCGCGCTCGGACTCGAGCAGCTCGCGCAAGCCCGCCAGCGTCCGACCCGCCACGCGCTCGGCAAGCAGCATCCCGACCCGCTCGAGGTCTCGTCGCGGCACGGGCGTAGGCGCGTCGATGATGCGCTCGATGACACCGCCGTTCTCCGTCACGAGGATGACGAGGATGCGCTCCGAGCTCACGGGAACGAGGTGCAACGTCCGTAGCCGCTGATGCTCGAATCGAGGTGCCACCACGAACCCGAGCTGGCGGGTGTATTCCGAGAGGAGATGCGACGCCTGGCGAGGAGTCTCGGCGGCATCGACGCCCTCGAGCGCGCGATCGAGCAGGCGCTCGCGATGTGGGCCGAGATCGTCGAGCTCGAGCAGGTGGTCGATGAAGATGCTCAGCCCGCGCTCGGTCGGTACGCGACCGGCCGAGGCGTGGGCCTTGTCGATCAGTCCCGCCGCGTGCAGCTCCGCGAGCGTGTTGCGGATGCTCGCGGAGGAGAGCTTCTTCGTCATCAGCATCGCGACCGTGCCGGACGAGACCGGGCCGGCCTGGCCGACGTACGCCGCGACGAGCGCGCGCAGGACCATCGCCTGGCGTTCGGTCAGTTCGGCCTCGAGGGCCGGACCATGGATCTTCGGCCTGGGATGCAGCCTGGGCGCAGACATCAAAACCTCAACGATTTCGCTGGTTCACGGTATACCCCCGTGCCCCGGGAGCGTCAAACGGCGGGACGCACCGCCGCGCCGCCTCATTCGTCCGAAACGAAGGAAAGCGCGACGCTGTCGGCCATCAACCGGCCTTCGTCCGAGAGCCGCAGGTCCGCCGGATCGGAACCCGCGCCGGCCGACACGTCGCCTCCATTTTTGCGCGGCGACTCGCCCTCGACGAGGTAGCCACGACCGATCATCTCCTCGATCTCCGCCTCGAAGAACGCTCGCGGAGGCGCACCGAACTCGGCCTCGAAGGACCGAGCAGACAAACCCTCCTTCTGCCGCAAGGCCAGGAACACGGCTTCGCCCCGTGCGGTGCGCGGCGGGAGGGTTTCTTCAGCGCCGACTTCGCCTGCGTCCTCGGCCAGCGCTCGAGTCCATGCCTCGAGCGTCCGCGGATTCGCGCGCCGCGCGCCATGTGGCGACGACACGCTTCGCGCCTCCATCGAATGCGCGCCCATGCCCAGGCCTAACACTGCCTGTCTCTTCCAGTAGCGTGCGTTGTGTCGCGAGCGCATGCCCTCTCGCGCATAGCTCGAGATCTCGTAGCGCTCGAGGCCCTCGGCTTCGAGGCGCGATTCGATCTGCAGGGTCATTCCTGCCGCTCGCTCGTCGTCACACGCCTGCATCTTCCCCGCCGCGAGCGCGCGACCGAAGGGCGTGGCGGGTTCGAAGGTCAGCTCGTAGACCGAGACGTGATCGGGCTTCCACTCGATCAGCTCGGCGAGATCGCGTTCGAGATCGTCTTCCGATTGGTCGGGGCCGCCGAAGATCAGGTCGATCGAGAGATTCTCGAAGCCCGCTGCGCGAGCCGATTCGAGGGTGCTGCGGGCGACGTCGGCGCGATGGGCGCGGCCGAGTCGTTTCAGCTGGCGATCGTCGAAGGACTGGATTCCGATCGAAAGCCGATCGACGCCGACGTCGCGAAATCCAGGCAGGCGGGACTGCTCGAGGCTACTCGGGTTCAGTTCGAGGGTCGTCTCGACGTTCGGGCCTGGGGAAGCAGCCGCATTCCCGGCAGAGGGGAACGCGGCATGAATCGCTTCGATCAGACTGCGAATGGATTCGGGCTCGAACAGCGAGGGCGTACCGCCTCCGAAGTAGATGCTGGCCAACTCCCGGCCTTCGAAGGCACTTCGACGGGCCTCGAGCTCACGCCGAACCCCCGCGACATAGTCCGCCTCCACCTTGGCCTCGAGGTTGCGCGCCGCCACGACCGCGAAGTCGCAATAGGGACAGATCCGCTCGCAGAAAGGGAGATGGACGTAGACACCGACCCGCCCATCGTCGAAGAACTGTCGCGTCTGGGGCGCGGATCCGGGGCCTTGCATGCCGAGAATCTAGCCTCCCCGACGAATCCGCAGCAGGCACCGCCGATCCGCGCCACGGCCTTGCAAGCGATCGCCGGGAGCGTCCGTTACTCTCGCCGCGCTTTGAGCCAACCCGCCACGACCGACTCCACCACGACCCATCGGGTCCTGCCCAACGGATTGACGATCCTGCTGCGAGAGAGCCACCGCTCTCCCGTCGTCGAGCTCCAGATCTGGGCCGGCGTCGGATCCGCCGACGAACGCCCCGGCGAAGAAGGCCTCGCTCATTTCCACGAGCACATGCTCTTCAAGGGCACCGAGCGCCGCGGCGTCGGCGACGTCGCCGGGGACATCGAAGGACTCGGAGGGCATATCAATGCCTATACCTCCTACGACTCGACGGTCTACCACGCGACGCTGCCCTCCGCGGCCTGGCGCGACGGGCTCGATGTCCTGACCGATGCCGTCCGGCACTCGGTCTTCGACGAAGAGGAGATCGCCCGCGAGCGCGAGGTCGTCCTCGAGGAGATTCGCCGCTCGGAGGACACCCCGGGGCATGTCCTCGGTGAACTCGCCTTTCGGGAATGCTACCGGGCGCATCCCTATGGACTGCCGATCCTCGGACCCGCTGCGAACGTCGCTGGCTTCTCTCGCGCTCAGGTCTTCGACTTCTTCCAGCGCTGGTACACACCCGACAATCTGATGGTCGTCGCGAGCGGCGACTTCGACTCGAAGGAAGTGGCCGGCGAGATCGAGCGGCTCTTCGCGGATGCAGAGCGTGGCCAGGCGACGCGCGCCCGACACGACGAGCCTCCGCCCGAAGAACTGCGTGTAGCCGTACTCCACAAACCCTTCGAGGGTCATCGCGTCGACATGTCCTGGCCGGCCTCGAGTTTCCGCGATCGCGATGCGACGCACCTCGACCTGCTCGCCTACGTGCTCGGCGAATGCGAGTCCAGTCGACTCGTGCGGCGTATCCGCGAACGAGAAGCGCTCGTCGACCGCATCGATGCGAGCGCCTATACGCCTCTCGATCGCGGGCTATTCAGCATCGGCTTCGAAACCGACGCCAAGCGTCTCCTCGTCGCGACCCGCCGCATCGTCGAAGAGGTCGAGCGCCTGCGCCGCGAACCCGTCTCCCCATCGGAGCTCGAACGCGCGCGCGTGAATTTCCTGGCGAGTGAACAATTCGAGCGGGAGAGCGTTTCGGGCGTCGCTTCGAAGCTCGGCAACTTCGAAGCCATCGGCGGTGGATGGCAGCACGAAGCGGACTCGCTCGAGATCCTGCGCCAGGCCACACCCGCCGACCTGCTCGACGTGGCGCGCCGGTACCTGCGACCCGAAGCGCTCGCCATCTCCGCGCTGCTCCCCGAGGCGACCGACAAGGCCATCGACGAGGCCACCGACAAAGCCACCGACAAAGCCACCGACCAGGCCACCGACCAGGCCATGGACGAGGAGTCGATCCGAGCCGCGGTCGGAGAAGGCGTAGAGGCCGCGTCGCATCCCCGCGCAGAGGACCCGGACGAGGCGACCCCGACGACCGAGACGCCGGAGCGTAGGAGCGCTGCGGCGCCGCGACTCGTCTTCGGACCGATGCGCCCGACCGCCGATGGCGCGGGGGAACGGCTCGACGCGCGCCTCCCGAACGGGCTGGACCTGCACGTGCTGCGTCGACCCGAGGTGCCGATCGCCGCGATTCGCATGGCGACCCTCGGCGGGCTCCTCAGTGAAGACGAGTCGAACTCGGGTCTCACCCGATTCCTGGCGGCGATGTGGACCCGCGGCACTCGGAAACATTCGGCCGCCGAGTTCGCCCGCGAGATCGAGGGACTCGCCGCAGAGGTCGATGGCTTCTCGGGTCGCAATACGATCGGAATCACCCTCGAAAGTCTCAGCGAGACCCTCGAGCCCGCCTTCGACCTCTTCTCCGACGCGCTCCTCGAACCGCGATTCGACCCCGAGGAGATCGAGCGAGAACGCCGTGAGACCCTCGCTGCCCTCGAGCGCCGCCGAGATCGGCTCGGCCAGCGCGCCTACCAACTCTTCGCGAAGACCGAATTCGAGCGACATCCGTACCGGCTGAGCGTCCTGGGCGAACGCGAGAGTGTCGAGGGCTTCTCCGTCGATGATCTGCGTTCCCATGCCCAGAAACTCTTGCGACCGGATCGCGCCGCGATCGCGGTCGTCGGAGATGTCGACCCCGAGGTCGTCGGACGTCTGGTGGAAAGTCGCCTCGGCGCGATGACGGCGGGAACGGGCGACTTCGTCATGCCGCCCGAGGAAACACGCCCGGTCGGCATCCGTGAAACCGAGCTGATCAAGGATCGATCACAGGCCCATCTCGTAATCGGGTTTCGCGGACTGACCCTCGACGATCCGGATCGCCACGCCCTCGAACTGATCGCGCAGCTACTCGCGGGCCAGGGGGGTCGACTCTTCCTCGAACTGCGTGACCGACAGAGCCTCGCCTACAGCGTCGCGGCGTCGAACGTCGAGGGGCTCGCTGCCGGCCATTTCTCGATCTACATCGCGACGGCGCCCGAGAAGGTCGAGCGCGCGCGCGCGGGCATCTTCGAACAAGTCGAACGCCTGATCAATGAAGCCCCGAGCGACGAGGAATTGCAGCATGCAATTCGCTTCGGCGCGGGAAGCTTCGCCATCGACTCCCAGCGCAGTCACGGGCGCGCGGCCCATATCGCGCTCGACTCGATCTATGGACTCGGCCCGGATCACACCGAGACCTATCCCGAAGCGATCGCGCGTGTCACTCGCGATGACATCCTGCGCGTCGCGCAGCGCATCTTTCGGCTCGATGCCTACACCGAGAGCGCGGTCCATCCCTAGACGCGAAGGCTGGGCGACCAGAGCCAGGGGGGTGCGGGCCCAAAAAGGCAGACGCCCCGAGACCGCGAGGGCCTGGGGGCGTCTGGGATACATCATCAGGGGCGAGCTCCAAGCTCCGCAACGCGTCACTACCCTGAGGCTCTCGCTCCGATGACGTAATATTCGGGGGGAATATATCTCGCTTTCTGCGAGATTCATCCGCCAAGAGCGAAATAATGGGGCCTTTGGCCCATTATTCTTGAGCCACCTCGAGCTCGCTGGATCCGGCGACGACATCGACGCCGACCGCAGCGCCGTCGGTTCGCGGATCCGCCCCACCCAGATGCAGACCGGTCGCCGAGTCGATCACGATCGCCTCCGCCGCGGACCAATGCCGAGTCGAACGCTCGACTTCATGGCCTCGCGCTTCGAGGGCATGAATGACCTCGTCCGCGATCTCCGGCTCGACGCGCAGCCGATTCGGGTCCCATTGGTGATGGAAGCGAGGCGCCGAAACCGCGGCTTGCGGATCCATCTTCCAGTCGATCACGTTCAGGATCGTGAGCATCGTCGTCGAGATGATGCGCGGACCACCGGGACTGCCCGAGACCATGAAGAGATTGCCGTCGCGATCGAGGATCGTCGGCGTCATGCTGGAGAGCGGACGCTTGCCGGGCGCGACGAGGTTGGCGCCGCGTGTATCGAGCAGCCCGTAACTGTTCGGAACGCCCGTCGCGACGGCGAAGTCGTCCATCTCGTTGTTCAGGACGACGCCGGTGCCCGGGACCGTGATGCCGGATCCGAAGGGTGTATTGATCGTCATCGTGAGCGCGACCGCGCGACCTTCCGCATCGGTCACCGACAAATGTGTCGTGCCCGCGTCCTCCGGAATCGCCCCGGGCCCCTCGATCGTCGTCGCTAGCATCGGGTCGATGCGGGCGCGCTGTGCCTCTGCGTATGCCTTCGACGTCAGTCGCTCGATCGGGACGGACACGAAGTCCGCATCGCCCATGTAGGCCGCCCGATCCGCGAAGGCCAGCTTCATCGCTTCGCTCACGAGATGGATCGCCGGTGCGCCCCCAGCGCGGAGACCGCCCAGATCGAAGCCCTCGAGGATATTCAGCGCCTCGACGAGAACGGCGCCACCGGACGACGGCGGCGGAAAGCTCGCGACGCGAACGCCCCGATATTCGCCCAGAACGGGATCGCGCCAGCGCGGCTCGTAGTCGCGCAGGTCTTCGAGGCTCAGCAACCCGCCGCGACGTTCGACTTCGGCCACGATCGCCCGCGCGACCTGGCCCTCGCGAAAAACCGATTCCCCGCGCTGGGCCAGGAGTCGCAGGGTCTTTCCGAGATCGCGCTGGACGAGGACCTGGTCGCGCATGCCGTCCGATTCGAAGGGTGCGAACTGGATGCGCCACGTCTCCGGGAAGCGATCCCGCGGCAACCGACCCTGCATGAATCCGGCGAGACGCGCGTGATAGCGCCCGATCGGCACACCCCTCTCCGCCAGTTCGATCGCCGGCGCGAGCACCGTCGCCAGCGGCATCGTCCCATGCTTCTCCAGGAGTTCGATCGCGCCCGGCACGAAGGCGGGCACGGCGACCGCCAGGGCGCCATGGACCGAGGCGCGCGCGGGCACGCCCTCATCCGTGTACATCGTGGGCGTCGCCGCCGCGGGCGCCGTCTCGCGAGCGTCGAGCGCCACGATCTTGCCATCCTCGAGACGCACGAGCGCGAACAGCCCGCCGCCGACACCGGCGGAGACCGGCTGAGCGACGCCGACGGCGAAAGCCGTCGCGACCGCAGCATCGACGGCATTGCCGCCCTGTCGAAGGATACGCGCCCCGGCATCCGCCGCGGCGTGATGCGTCGAGACGACCATGCCCGCTCGACCGGTGCGGGGTGCGGCCGACGCGGCCCAGGCCGTCTCTACGCCGAGTGAGCCGAGTGAGAAGGCGAGCGCGAGGACCGCGACGAGCAGGCGGAACGATCCGGCAGAGCGCGCAGGCCGCAAAGGGCTCAGTTCCTGGGGTTTTCCGGTCGATGAATTGGACATGAATCCGACGCTATCACAGGCCTTCGCCGCTTCGTTCCTGCACCCGAACCGCCCTGGATCCTCGACGCGCGACGCGACCCGTCTGTCGTGCGCATCGCTCCTCCTCGCCATCGTGCTCGCCGTGACGGGCTGCAACCGCGTCGAGTCCGATCGAGCATCAGAGACGCAAGAATCGCCTGCAGCGGGATCCAACGTCGCCGATGGAACGAAGTCCTCGGATTCGACGCAGGGCTTCGCCTGGCCCGACGGCGAAGATCACCCCCGACTCCGCATCGCAGTCGACGACGGAACGATGCGCGGAACGATCGAGATCGAACTCATGCCGGAGCTCGCACCGCTGACGTTGCTGCGCATCTCCGATCTCGCGGCGAACGGGTACTACGACGGAACGACCTTCCACCGCGTGATCGACGGCTTCATGATCCAGGGCGGTGACCCGAACTCGCGCGACCGCGATCCGAACAACGACGGGTACGGCGACTCGGACCTGCGCATGGACGACGAGTTCAGCGCCGCCCCCTTCGAGCGCGGCGTGGTCGGCATGGCCAACACGGGTCGGCCGAACTCGAACGATGGCCAGTTCTTCATCATGCACGCCGACCAGCACGAACTTACGGGGCGCTATACCGCGATCGGCCGTGTGGTGTCCGGGATGGACGTCGTCGACGCGATCACGCGGGTCGAGATCGACCGAAGCGGCCGCTGGGGTCCGAAGGATCGCCCGATCGAGAACGTCGTCATGACCGAGGTCACGATCGGCCAGTCGGTCGCAGCGGCCGCGGCCGGTCCCCAAGGGACGGCAGAAGGAAATTCCGATGATTGACGCGACCTTCTCGGGTCGACGGCTCTAGACGATGGCGGGGGGTCCGGTACTCTTCGGCTCCCTCGGTGGCCCGGTAGCTCAGTTGGTAGAGCACTCGACTGAAAATTGAGGTGTCGGCGGTTCGAGCCCGCCCTGGGCCACCATCTCCACTCGTCCCCCCGCACTTCCCGCACCACTTCATCTTCCGCACCAGGAACTTCCGCATCAGGAACAGTCGCTGTCGACGGACAGCCGGGGTGAGCATGGAAATCCAGAAGACTCTTTCGCTCGACGAGATCGACCTCTCCGATCCCATGTTCTGGGAGCGCCCGATCGAGGAGCGCGAAGGCGCCTTCGCCGTGCTTCGCGCGGAGCGTCCCGTTCCCTTCTTCGAAGAACGCGAGATGCCGCCGGAGCTTCCCCTGCCCCAGGGCCCCGGCTACTGGAGCCTCACACGACACGCGGACATCCTGGAAGCCAGCCGCAATCCCGAGATCTACTGCTCAGGCAAGGGTGCGACCTCGATCATCGACTTGCCGCCGCAGTTCAACGAGTTCTTCGGCGGCATGATCAACATGGACGATCCGCGGCATGGACATCAGCGCCGCATCGTCTCCCGCGGCTTCACGCCGAAGTCGCTCGCGCGACTCGAAGAGGGCGTACAGCGCCGCGCCGATGCGATCATCGATCGCGTGATCGAGCGCGGCGAATGCGATTTCGTGGCCGAGATCGCCGCGCCCCTCCCGCTCGAGATCATCTGCGACATGATGGACATCCCCGCCAGCCAACATCAGATGGTGTTCGAACGAACGAACACGATCCTCGGCCTCGGCGATCCCGACTTCGGTGGCGAATCCGGGGACCTGATCGGGCTGGCGATGTCCGCGGGTTCGGATCTCGTCGCACTGATGAACGAGATGGCCGAACGACGCCGCAAGCAGCCTGGCGACGACCTGACCTCGCAGTTGTTGAACGCCAACCTTCCCGACGGTGCGCTCAGCGGCCCGGATCTCGCGTCCTTCTTCGTTCTGCTCGTCGCCGCGGGCAACGAGACGACCCGAAACGCGATCAGCCACGGCATGAAGGCCCTCTGCGACTACCCCGATCAGCGAAAGAAATGGGTCGACGATTTCGAGGGACTCGCGTCGACGGCCGTCGAAGAAATCGTGCGCTGGGCCTCGCCCGTGATCCACATGCGACGCACCTGCACGCGCGACACGAACCTCGGCGGGCAGGCCATGAAGGAAGGCGACAAGGTCGTTCTCTGGTACGCCTCGGGCAATCGAGACGAAAAGGTCTTCTCGAATCCGCATCGCTTCGATTTGTCGAGGACGCCCAACGAACACATCGGGTTCGGCGGACCCGGCCCACATTTCTGCATGGGTGCGAACCTGGCGCGCCGCGAGATTCGCGTGATGTTCGATCGGATCCTGCATCGACTGCCCGATCTCGAGATCACCGGCCCGCCCGCACGACTCCGATCCGACTTCATCCACGGCATCAAGCGGATGTCCTGCGCCTTCACGCCGGGCAAGCCCGGGGCCTGAGGGTCACCGTTCGGCGACTTCGCCCGTAGCCAGAGATCGAGCGCGCGACTCGGCGCCTAGCGCTCGCCGCCGACGGCCCGCGCAATCGTCCTGAAGGCGGAGAGCGTCTCGATCTCGCGATCGGTCGTCTCGTCGACGCCGTAGGCCTGATTGGCCGAGGTCTTCGCGATCACGACGTCACGGGTCGGGTTCACGTAGACGAACTGGTTGTAGACCCCGATTGCCGAGTACTCGCCCTCGTCGCCCTCGGGCGGCATCCACCATTGGTAGCCGTAGCCAAAGATCGACTCCGAACCGGGCTGTTCCCCCGGCTGGAGATGCGGCTTGTTCGGGACGGTCGAGCGCTTCACCCAGGGCTCCGGCACGATCTGTCTTCCGTTCCAGCGCCCGCCGTTTCGATACATCTCGCCGAATCGCGCATAGTCACGAAGCGTCGCGTTGAGACCGCCGAAGGCGAGTTCCATCCCTGGCTCGTCGGTGATCCAGTAGGCGTCGTGCTCCATCTGCATCGGCTTCCAGAGCTTCACCTCTGTGTACTCGGCGAGTGACATGCCGGTCGTGCGAACGAGCAGCATCCCCAGGACCTGGGTATCCGTACTGTTGTAGCGGTTGTACGTACCGGGCTCGCGGTCGCGCTCGAGCGTGGCCGCGAACTCGTCCTGGGAATAGCCGAAGACGATCGCGGCACCGAAACGCGTGATGTCGCTCGTCGGGTCGCCGTAGTCCTCGTCCCAACTCGCACCGCTACTCATTTCGAGGATGTCCTCGATCGACACGCCGTCGTAGGCCGAACCCGCGAGTTCCGGGATGTAGCGCGTGATCGGGTCGTGAACGCTGTCGATGAGCCCGTCTTCGAGCGCAATCCCGATCATGGCGGACACGAAGCTCTTCGCGACGGACCAGGAGATCCATCGCGTGTCGGCGCTGCTCGCGGGCGAGTATTCCTCGAAGACGACTTCGCCATCGCGCAGCACGATGAGCCCACTCGTATCGGTCTCGTCGAGGAAGCTGCGGAGATCGCGCGTTTCTCCGTCGTAATCGTAGGCCTTCGGAAGCGGGACCGATGTGTCGGACTCGACGAGAGGAATCGGATCCGATGTCTCGACGACGTGCACCGGGAAGAGCCCCTGCATGTCGGCAAACTCGTCCGTCATATCGAAGCCCTGGAAGAGCGTCCCCATGAAGACCGCGCGCCGCGCCCGTTCGGTCATGCTCACGAAAAGCAGGAGAGCGATCACGAGGCCGAGCGCAATCAAGGCGAGACGCTTCAACTCAACCCTCCTTCGATGGGTTCGCAGAGACGCCGCGGCGATGCGATTGGCGTCGGCGAGAGCGGTCGTCCACGCCTAGAACTCATAGAACGCGGACAACACCCAGCGCACGTCGAATTCCTCGTCGTTCGTGAGCGGAAGACTGACGCCCGTGCCGAACCAGAGGCCGGGATCGTCGCTGGGGTTCCAGCGCAGACCCGGAGTGACGTTGACGATGGTCTCGCCGTCCTCGTGGCCACCGAAACCGCGCTCGCCGTCGAATTCGAGGAGTCCCGCGAACATCGGCGAAATATGGGCGAGCAGCGAGAGGTTCCAACCGATCGTCCAGTCGGGATCCTCACTATTCTCGTTCGCCGGAATTCCGAATTGGAGGATGGCGATCGTCTCCAGGAATTCCCTCGAGAGCGCGGCGCTCACGAAGGGCTCGATCATGACGAGACGATCCGACCCGATGTCGTTCTCCGAGTTGCCCGTCGGCATCTCGAGGTCCAGCCCACCGCCCAGGAGCACACCCTCGTCCTCCAGCACGAACGACGCGAACTTGGCGATCACCTTGAGGTCGGCGAGGTTGTGCCGATTCGCTTCTTCGTCTCGGTCCGAGACGATGTACGGCAATTGGACTTCGAAACTCAGCCCGCGCACGGGGGCGAACTCGGCATCGAGTCGCATGACATGATCCGTCGCGTCGCGCTCGTGCGTCTCTTTCTTCAAGGCGTAGTCGAAACGGAGCCGGGTTTCGGGGAGTGGATTCTCGGTCACGAGCGGCTCCATCAGTCGGAACTCTTCCTGACCCGGCTCGGACTCGCCTTCGACGGCCTCCTCGGCCGACAGACTCGATGAGCCGAGGCCCAGAGCCATCGCAACCATCAGCGTCAGAACGGACCCCGGCGCTACGCACGAGTGGTGTCTATTTCGCATCGATCAGGCCTCGTAGGGATCGTCTTCGCCCGCCGCATCGAGCGACTCGGCGGACGCATATCCGAAGATCCCCTTCGCCATCAAAGAGGTCTCGCCCTGGCGGCGCAGCTGATAGATCTCGGCACGCAGCGCATGCACCGCCTTGTCGTCGGGCTCCGCGAGGCTGGCGTACTCGATCAGATGGCAAGCGAGGCGAAGGTCCCTCTGTTCGGCGAGTTCGCGCGCGCGCTCGGCGAGCTTGTGCGCGCCACCGCTTGCCTCCGCGAGTTCGCACGCCAGCGCCCGGTCGGGCGCGGGCTTTAGATGGGCGGGGTTGCCGTCGTACCAGCCGCCGTACATGCGCCAGACGTTGCGGACGACGAACTCCGGCTCGTCGTAGAGCGGCTTCAAGTAGGGGCGTTCCAGGAGTGCGGGGTCGACCGAGACTTCGTGGATGATGTCGTTCAGCCGTGCTCCCGCGTTCATCATCTCGAGCGTATCGCCCACGAGTTTCTCGAGCGTGTCCGCGACGCAGGTGAGGACCGAGTGGATGCGCTCGCGCCCGGCGATCGGCAGACCGTGCGCCGGCAGGAAGAGCTCGGCACCCTGATCGGCCATCTCTCGCATGGCCGCGGCCCATTCGCGCGGGTAGCGCTGGACCTTCTGCGGATTACCCGCGTTCGGAAAGTTCCAGATGAAGAAGTCGCCGGCACAGATGGCCTTGTGCCGCGGAATCCACGCCCAGGTATGATCGTCGGTCTCGCCACGGGCATGTCGCAGTTCGAAGTCGAGACCGCCGCGGGAACACGCGAGGTTCTTTCGGTAGGTCGTCGTGGGCTTACGCGTCGCCTTCGGCAGGAAGCGATCGTCCTCGCCACCGATTCCATAGCCGCGTTTCACGAAACCGCGGAATTGCCGACTGTTGATCACCAGGTTGAAACCGTTCGTCAGGTCGTAGCGATCGAAACGCTTCGGCACATTCTCGTGCGCGAGGATCTCCGGATCGGGATCGGAGCGCCGCTCGACGTCGGCGAGGAACGCCCCGCAGCCACCGACGTGATCGATATGACCGTGGGTATAGACGAGGCTGTCGAAGCGATCGCTACTCCAGCCGCGGATCGCTTCGACCACGCGCTTGCCCGTCGCGGCGCCGCTCGTGTCGAAGACGACGAGCCCGTCATCGGTCCGGAACGAGACGCAATGGGAGAAGGACTCGACGATCGAAATATCGTCGCCGAGTTCGGACAGCTCCTGCGTGATCCGGTTCGTGGGTTCGTCCGCGATTCCCTCGTCGATGATCTTCGACGACAGCGCCAGCAGGTCTGCCAAGCTCCCTCCCCTTCCTCACGCGTCGTGTCGCGACGTCCTGGTCTCAGTTGCCGAAGTCCCAGCCCTCACCCGAGTGATACTGCTTCAGGACGTTCTTCGCGATCAGGATCTTATGAACCTCGTCGGGTCCGTCGGCGAGCCGGAGCGTGCGCGCACCCTGATACATGGCCGCGAGCGGCAGATCTCCGGTGATGCCGGCGGCGCCCCATACCTGGATCGCGCGGTCGACGACCCTCGAATAGGCCTCCGGCACGAAGATCTTGAGCGCCGAGATCTCGGTCCGCGCGTCGGCGCCCGCCTCCATCTGCTCGGCACAATGGATCGTCATCAGCCGGGCCGTCTGGATATCGATGTAGGAATCCGCGATGAAGCCCTGCACGAACTGCTTTTCCTTCAGGAGGCCGCCGTGTACTTCACGGCTACTCGCGCGATCGACCATCAGGTCGAAAGCACGCCACATCTGGCCGACCGAGTTCATGCAGTGATAGACGCGGCCCGCACCCAGGCGATCCTGCGCCGCCTGATGTCCGGAACCGGTCTGGCCGAGCTGGTTGTCCACCGGGACGCGGACGTCCTCGTAGATGATCTCCGCGTGATCGCCGGAGCGTCCCCAGACTTCGATGCCACGCACGATGTTCACGCCTGGCGTGTCGGTCGGCACGATGATCTGGGTCATCTTGCCATTGCGCTCGGCGGGGCCGTCGGGATCGTCTGTGCGGCACATGACGATCAGGAAGTCCGAACCGATCCCGTTCGACGTGAACCACTTGTGGCCGTTGATCACCCACTCATCGCCTTCGCGCCGCGCCGTCGTCTTGATCGACCGCGGATCCGAGCCGGCACTGTCGGGTTCCGTCATGGAGAAGGCCGATTGCATCTTGCCTTCGGTCAGCGGAACCAACCATTTCTTGCGCTGCTCTTCGCTTCCGTACTTGAGAAGGATCTTCTGGTTCCCCGAGTTCGGGGCGACGACACCGAAGAGCGCCGCGGCGCCGGTCGCGTAGGCGAGCACTTCATTCATGTATGCATGTTCGAGGAAGGTGAGTCCGCAGCCGCCGTAGTCTTCCGGGAGATGCGGCGCCCAGAGTCCCGCTTGTTTCACCTTTTCCTGGATCTCGCGGCGAAGCGCCCGGGCCTCTTCCTTCTCGACGTCGGAGATCGTTCCGTCACGGCGCCAGCGCCAGAGTTTGCTCTCATTGGGGAGGATCTCTTCGTTGACGATCTTCGCCGTCAGCAATCTGATCTGGTTGACCTTGTCGGGAAGACTGGCGATCGATTGGACGTTCATGGCCATGGCGGGAGTCCTTTTCTTGGATGTTTCCTTGTTGATGTCGGAATCATTCTAGCCCCTCGATCGCGCCCTTCGCTGCATTCTTGGGTTGCGGAATCCGGCGCCGAGCCTGGGGCGGATCGTCTCAGGCCGCGACAGCGCTGGACACGCAGCCGGGCCGACCACACGGCCGACACCCCCGCGCGCGACCGGGCCCGGAATGCGTCTTGCAGATCACCTTAGGCATGGATACTGACCGGCTTCGCTGGGACGTCGCGCTGCGTCGACGACTCGAGGGCTCATTCGAGACCTGGGGACACGTCGTCCATCGGCGTCCGTGGCCGATCATCGCGGCGATGATCGCGCTTCCCTGCGCGCTGGCCTTTCAGCTGCCGAACCTCGAACTCGAGATGTCGGTCGAGAATTTCCTGCGCAAGGGCCATCCGGCGCGCGTCGCCTACGAAGAGTTCCGCGATCAATACGGACGTGACGAACTCATCCTGATCGGCATCGAGGCACCGGATGTCTTCAGCCTCCCCGTTCTCGACCGATTGCGTAGCGTGCATCGGGCGCTCGAGAGCGAAGTGCCGCACCTCGACGAAGTGACGAGCCTGCTGAACGTGCGGGAGACGCTGGGGCGGGACGACGAACTCGTCGTGCGCGATCTGCTCGAGGAGTGGCCATCGACGCCCGAAGAACGCGGCGCGCTCCGAAGCCGAGCCCTCGAGAATCCCCTGTATCGAAACTACCTCCTGAATCCGGAGGGCACGCTCACGACCATCACGGTCAAGACGAGCGCCTATTCGAGCGCGGACGCCGAAGACGACACGCTCACGGGGTTCGGCGACGAAGTTCTGGACGCGGCGAGCGAGGCGCCCACCTACCTGACCGGCAGAGAGAACAGCGAGGCCGCGCAGGCCATCCTGGAGATCACTCGCCGCTACGACGAGGACGCATTCCGCATCCACATCGCCGGAGCGCCGATGATGGAGCACGAGCTCTCCCGGGAGCTCGGACGCAACATCGCCGTCTTCATGTCCCTCAGCCTGCTGACCGTCGCCGCCTTCCTCTATGTGCTCTTCCGACGCGTGTCCGCGATGACGCTCTCACTCTTCGTCGTGCTGCTCTCGATCGTGTCGACCTTTGGCTGCATGCCTCTGCTCGGGGCGAAGGTCGGAATGCCGACGCAGATCCTGCCCTCGTTCCTGTTGGCGGTCGGGGTCGGCGGATCGGTGCACCTGCTGACGATCTTCTTCCAGCGCTACGACGCGGGCGCGTCGCGCGAGGACGCCCTCGCCGGCGCGCTGCACCATGCGGGGCTGGCGATCGTCATGACCGCGGTGACCACGGCGGGCGGATTGCTCTCCTTCGTCACCGCGGAGATCGAGCCGGTGGCGGCGCTGGGCCGCTTCGCCCCGCTCGGCATCGGGCTCGGTCTCGTCTATGCCCTCGTCCTCCTGCCCGCCCTCATCGCCGTCGTCCCGCTCGGCCCGAGTCGCATCCGCGTCGAGGGTCGTCCCCGCCGGATCGATCGCGCGCTGCTCTTCGTGGGCGACTTCAGCGTCACTCATCCATGGCCCGTCGTCGTCGGCATCACGTTCGTGTTGCTCATCTCGATCGCGGGGATCACGCGCCTCGAGTTCAAGTACGACCCGCTCTCGTGGTTTCCCGAGGACTACCCTCTCCGGCAGGCCACGACGTTCATCGACGCGGAGCTCGAGGGATCGATGACCCTCGAGTTCGTGATCGACACGGGACTCGAGAACGGCTTGCGCGATCCAGCGCTCCTCCGCAGCATCGACGCGGTCGCCACGGCGACCATGGAGATCGAGGGCGAAGAGGGCCTGCGTGCCGGAAAGACGATCTCACTCGCCGACGTGGCCAAGGAGATTCACCGCGCGCTCAACGAGGACCGCCCGGAGTTCTACTCCGTCACCGAAGATCGTGAGCTCCTGGCCCAGGAACTCCTGCTCTTCGAGAACAGCGGCACGGACGACCTGACCGAACTCGTCGATTCCCAGTTCGAGTCCGGTCGCTTCACCGTCCTGCTGCCATACTCGCCGCCCTTCGAGTTCATCGGCTTCATCGACGCCGTCGAGCGTGAATTCGCCGCGAGTTTGCCCGAAGGCGTCGCAGTCCATCCGACGGGCGTCGTCACCCTCTTCGCTCGCGCCCTGCGCGCCATGATGTCGAGCATGATCCGAAGCTACGCGCTCGCCCTCGCGCTGATCACGCCCCTGATGTTCCTATTGCTGGGAAATCTCCGGGGTGGGGCAGCGGCGATGGTGCCCAATCTCGCGCCGATCATCGTGACCCTCGGCTTCATGGGATGGACCGGAATCCCGCTCGATCTCTTCACGCTCCTGATCGGGAGTATCGCCATCGGACTTGCCGTCGACGACACGATCCATTTCATGCATCACTTCCGACGGCACTACGACGACCACCACGATGCGCGCCGGGCCGTGCGCGAAACACTGGAGACGACGGGCCGCGCCCTTCTCACGACCTCCATCGTCCTGTCGCTCGCCTTCTTCACCTATACGATGGCCACCCTCACGAACCTCGCCCTCTTCGGCCTCCTCACCGGCCTCACGATCGTCGTCGCCTTCGCCGCGGACATCGCCGTCGCGCCCGCCCTGATGGCGCTCGCGACGCGCAACCTGCCGAAGTCTGAAGGTCGAACCCCGGGACCCGATCCGCGTCGACACTGAAATTTCAGTGCAGGCCGAAAGGCGGGACTCCCCTCGCGATGCGCTTGCGACTCCGCGCCGATCCGTTTCGGCTACCGTCGATCCTCCGCTCTACGAAGAGGAGATCCGCGATGCGCTGGTGCGCGGGGATCGTCAACCATGGCAGCTATGACGACCTCGAAGGCTGTCTCGCCTCGCTGGCGAAGCAGACCCGCGGCGCCGCGGCGGTGTCGGTCTATGACACGGGCGAAGATCCCGATCGATTCGAAGCCTTGCGACTCGGCCATCCGGACGTGATGTTCGAGAGTGGCCCGAACCTGGGCTATGCGGGCGGCGCAAATAGAGTCATCGCCCAGCTCCTCGAATCCGCCAAGCCTGTCGACTTCGTGCTCGTCATGAACCCCGATGTCGAACTCGAAGCCGACCACGCCGAACGACTCTGCGACGCGATGGCCGACGATCCCGGCGTCGCGATCGGCTCCGGCAAACTCCTCCGACCCGACCGGAAGACGATCGACAGCGCGGGCATCGTCATCCCGCGTCACCGCAGACCCCGTGATCGCGGGAGCGAAAAGACGGACGACGGCCAGTTCGACGCCACCGAGCGCGTGGACGCCGCGAGCGGCGCCGCGATGATGCTGCGCACGGCGGCGATCGACGATCTCGCGATCGAGGGTGAACTCTTCGACGAGAGCTTCTTCGCCTATCACGAGGACACGGACCTTTGCTGGCGCGCGCGACTCTTCGGTTGGTACGTGCTCTACGAACCCAGTGCAGTGGGCCTGCATCGCCGCGGTTGGCAGCGTGATCGACGCACGCGAGTTCCCGTCGAGACGCGGCGTCATTCGTTCAAGAACCACTACCTGCAGCTCGTGAAGAACGAAACGACGGGTGGGTTCGTGCGGAATCTGCCGTGGTTGCTGACCTGGGAGGTCCTGCGGCTGGGCTTCGTGCTGCTGCGGGATCACTGGATGGCTACGGCATATCTCGACGCGATGCGTGCGCTGCCCGAGGCTCGCCGGAAGCGCCGCTTGATCCAGGCGAGGGCTCGGCGCGCGAATCATGACTTGTTCTAGGTGCGAGGCGTAGGATGACAGTGGGTGCTAGGGTGCCCCACGACCACCATCAAGGCCGCGACGACGCCGACCCGACGAGCGATGAGCGACTCGAACCCAGAGACCATGAAGACCAGCGATCGTCTGATTCGCTTCGGTGCAGTCACCGCGGCTCTCGGATTGGGACTCCTCGCATACCGCGCACTCCTCGACTTCGATCCGACCGCAGCCGACCGTCACCTCCGAGGCGGTGATGCGGCCTTCTTCTCTCCCAGCGGCAATCATCCCGTCTTCGTCTACGCCATCGCCGTCCTGATCGGCCTACAGCGGCACCGGCAATTTCTCGGCGCCCTCGGATCTGGCACGTCGTGGGGGGCCGGACTCCTCTTCTTTGCCGGTGCAATCGGACTCTGCGCGTGGTCCACCTTCGTCGATGCACCCGACCTTCTGGTCGCCTCGCTGAGCCTCGCTTGCCTCGGCGTCGCCTCGACGGTCGCCGGTTCGGAGGGACTTCGGCTCGCTGCCCTCCCGGCGCTCGTCCTGCTCGCGCTGATCCCGATTCCACCGGCCCTGCTCGACGAACTCGTCTACGACCTGCAGATCATGACTTCGACTCTCTCCGTCTGGATCCTGCAGACCGTCGGAGTGGAGGCGGTTCAGGTGGCAGACCGATTCGCGGCGGGCGATCGCATCTTTCAAGTGATCGAATCGTGTAGCGGTATCCGGTCGACGCAGACGCTGACCCTAACGGCGGTCCTGCTCCAGGAGATCTTCTATCGCAGCCGGATCCAGTCGCTCGTCCTCGTCGGGATGGCGCCTCTCGTAGGCTTCGCGATCAACGAGGTCCGCGTGTTGACGCTCGTCGCGAATCCCTATTCTGATTTCGCCGCGGTCCATGCGGCGCAGGGGCTCACGATGCTCGTAGTGGGAATCGTCGTCCTGTCGGGTCTCGACGTAGCATTGTCGCGTTGGCTACCGGCTGAACCAGAGCGCCCGATCGGCGAGCCGAAGCGAATCGCGGGTTCACGCCTCGCCACCCTCGTCGCAGCCACGGGAGTCCTCGTCCTGGCGAGCGGAGTCGAACGTTCTGCGCACGTCGAACAGGAACTCGAATGGAATCCCGTCGACATTCCCCTGCGGCTCGGTGATAGGCGATCCAAGGCACTCCAGGTCGATCGCGAGTACCTGGGAAGCACGACGTTTACCCAGGACGCGAATCGAAGATTCAGAACCGCGGACGATTTCGTCGACGTCTTCGTCGGGGTCAACGAACGCGGCCGGCGCTCGGCCGCGCACCTGTCGCCGAAGATCCCGACCCTCGGCACCGGCCGGATCGCCGGACCGAGCGAATCGCTCGCCCTCGGAGCCGGCCTCCCCGAAGCCGAGGTGATGACGGTCCGCACCCTGCAAGGACGGGAGCGCGTGGTGCTCTGGCGCGCGCACGCGCTCTCTCGGGGTATGGAGGTCCTGCGCGAACTACTCGCGCTCGATCGCGGTCCGGGCCGCAGAGAAGGCATGCCTCATGTCATCCGACTGAGCACGCCCATCGCGGATTCGAGCAACCTCTCGAGCGACGATTCGAAGCTTCGAGAGGTCGCCCTCGATCTGCTCGCGGCGATCGACGTCCTCGAGGCACGGACGCTCGAGAACCGGCGGAGGAGAGCCGCTCGACCGTCCGCATCGGGGGGCTCTGCGGCGATCCCCGATCCTCGGTGAGATAGGGCGCCACGTCGGCGAGCGATCATCGCATTTTCGTCGACGGGCTCCTAACCTTGGCGGGTGATGAGAGCTTCGCGGATAGACGATCGGGCCGAGGCTTTGGCCAGATTCGGGCATGACGCGGGGAAGGTCCGCGCTGGATGGACCGCCACGCGATGAGTCGGCCTCGAGACAAGTCCAAACGGGCTTCCCCCAAGCTTCGGCCGGCGACGGATGCGAGTGAGGCGGGCAGCGAACGCTTCGTGGCGGAGACGTTCGGGCCCCTGCCCGGCTATGAACATGCACATCGCTATCTGGCCGCCTCCCTGATCTTCGGCAGAGGGAAGGTCCTCGACCTCGCGTCGGGCTCGGGCGCGGGCACCGCCCTCCTCCGCGCACGAGGGAACGGCGACCGGACCGAGAGCTCGAAGAAGGGGCGTCGAAGCGAGAAGCCCGCTCGCGACGACCTCCAGGTCATCGGACTCGACCTCGATCTCGACTCTGCGCGCCGAGCTGCGCCGGCGGTGCAGGCCGACGCGATTCGGCTGCCGTTCGCGGATGGAAGCTTCGACGGAGTCATTTGTTTCGAGACGATCGAGCACCTCGAGAAGCCGGCCAGACTCTTGAAGGAAATCCGACGCGTGCTGCGCTCGAACGGCGTCGCCCTCCTCTCGACGCCGAATCGAGACGTCTTCACGATGCGCGCCGGTCGACACAACCCCTTCCATGTCAGCGAGATGAACACCACCGAATTCCGCAAGGCGCTCGAAGCCGTCTATCCCCATTCCATGCTCTATGCGCAGAGCGTCTGGTCAGGATCCTGGCTGTCGGAAATGGACGAGGGCGACGTCCCCGTCGCCACGTCGTCCAAACGACCCTGGCATGTCGGCTCGGAAGATCTCGCACCGGATCACGACTCGTCGCTCGCACCCTGGGCCGACCGGGAGGACGCGCGCCTCCCCATCCCCCTCTACACGATCGCGGTCTGTGCGGACTCGGCACGAGCCCTCGAGCGCGCGCGGCGGCAAATCGGACAGAATCATCTCCTGCATGATCGAGCACAGTGGCTGATGGGCCACTACCTCCGATCCCTCGAAGGTCTGGCCGAACGTGATGTGCAGATCGAATCGCACGCCTCACACGCACGAAACCTCCAGAAGGATCTGGAGACGTCTCGCGAGCGTATCGCCGATCTCGAAGAACATGCGCGCAATGCGGACGCCGGCGACGTTCGGCTGAATCGACAGCTCGAGGCGTTGCGTGCTCACGCGGCCAACGTCAGCGACCTCGAAGCCGCGACGCGCACGCACGCTGTCCGGGTCGAAGAGCACGCGGAGAATCTCGGCGCGGAACTCGGCGTTCTGCGCAAGCAAGCCGAGGCCGCCCTCGAACACGCAGCGAACGTCGAGACGGAACGAGGTCCAATGCTACGTCGGGTCTCGGAACTCGAGGAGCACGGCCGAAACCTGGAACGGGAACTCATCGCCCGATCGACTCATTCGAGCAACCTCGAGGAACAGGTCGTCGGACTGCAAGCCAGGATCGCGGAACTCGAGGAGCACGGTCAGAACCTCTTCGACGAAAGCGCTCGACTCGAGGGCCTCATCCCCAATCTGGAGGAGCATTCTCGGAATCTCGAGAACGAGCTCGAGAGTCGGATCCGACACGCTCGAATTCTCGAGGACGAACTCAGGAGTCGGACGCAACACACCCAGAATCTCGAGGCCGAACTCGAGACTCGATCCCAACACGCCGAGAACCTCGAAGAGGAACTCGAGAGTCGCTCGCACCACGCGCGAAACCTCGAGACCGATCGGGAGCTGCTCGAGGCCCGCATCGCGGAGCTCCACGAACACGCCGCCAACCTCGACGAGATCCTGCGCGGTCAGCTCGACCACGTGTCGAACCTCGAGTCGGAACGTCCCCGGCTACAGGATCAGATCTCGATGCTCGAAACGCAGGCCGGGACTCTCGAGAGACAGCTGCTCGACCGCTCTGCGCGCGTGGACGACCTCGAGGGGGAGGTGGTCGCGCTATCCGATCGTGCGCGGGTCCTCGACGGCGAACTCGAAGCGGCGGTGGCTCGCGCTACGGGTCTCGAAGGAAAGCTTGGCTCGGAGCGCGACCGGTTCAAGAGTCTCGAACGAGAAGCGGAGCGATTGGGCTCCGATCGGGACACGTGGCGGGCCCGCGCCGAATCTGCGGAGACCGAAGTCAAGGATCTTCGATCGAGCCGCACCGTACGATTCGTGACCTGGCTACGAGAGCGGCTATCCGCGACATGACGAATTCGAGGTCGGTTTCAGTGGTCATCCCGGTGCTCGATGGGGGCCGGGTCTTCGCCGAACAGATGCGGGCACTCGCCGGGCAGAAGCGAACTCCGCTCGAGATCGTCGTCGTCGACTCGGGGTCGCGCGACGAGAGCGTCGACACGGCGCTGGAATACGGTGCTCGGGTGATCGAGATCCGGAAAGAGGATTTCGACCATGGCGCGACGCGAAACCTCGGCATCGAACACACCCACGGCGAGTTCGTCGTCCTGCTGACCCAGGATGCGACCCCGACTTCACCCGAGTTCATCGACTCGATCGTGGCGCCTTTCGAGGATCCGAACGTCGCAGGCGTCTATGGACGCCAGCTCCCGAGACCGGATTGTGACGTCGTGACGGCACGCAACCTGAACGGGTGGCTCACGGGACGTGAGGACGCGCGCCGAATGAGACTTCCGGAGGATGGGCTCGAGCGCCTGGCGCCGATGGAGCGATACCAACTCTGCGTCTTCGACAGCGTTTGCTGTGCACTCCGACGTCGGTGCTGGGAGGAGATCCCGTACGAGCGCACGAGCTTCGGCGAAGACGTGACGTGGGGACGTGAAGCCTTGTCGAGGGGTTGGACCCTGGCCTACGAACCCACCGCGTCGGTCGTCCATTCCCATCGGCGCTCCATTCTCTATGAGTTCGAACGCACGCGTGAATGTCACGCGCTGCTGCATCGCCTGTTCGGCGTCTCGACGCTCCCGCGCGCCCGCAACATTCCCGCGGCCTGGAGCGGGACCCTGGCCAACGATGTCTCCCATGCATGGAGGCATGCGCCGCGCGGCGTCGAGCGCTGGAGACAGGTCGCGCGCGCCGCAGGGCTCGGACTGACGAGTCCGATCGCCCAACACCTCGGCATGCGGGACGCGATGCGCGAACAACGCGATTCGCTCGGCGCGCGGGATACGCGCTCGTGAGAATCCTTCATGCACTCAATTCCTTTCCGCCCCGGTCCCGCGCCGGATCGGAGAACTACGTCGAAGCACTCGCGCTCGAGCAGAAGAAGCGACACGACGTCTCGATCCTCTACCGCGAAGACGATCTGGATCGGCTGGAGTACGAAGCGCGATCGGAAGAATGGCGGGGAATGCCGGTCCATGTCGTGAACCGCACCTTTCGGGACGTGCAGGATTTTCGCGAAACCTACGCAAGTGCGCCGCTGGCCGAGGCCGTGCGCGCGCGCCTCGAGGCGTGGCGTCCGCATGTCGTGCACTTCCACCACGTCTCCTGCCTGTCGACGACGAGCATCGAAGCCGCGCACGACCTCGGGATCGCCGTGGTCTTCACGCTTCACGACTATTGGCTCACGTGTCCGCGCGGCCAGCGAGTGCGGCGAGACCTCTCCCTCTGCGAAAAACCGACGGAAGTCGACTGTGTCGACTGCATGGCGGCGCAACTGAGAATTCGCGGGGGCTACGCGCGAACCCGCGAACTCTGGCAGCGAACGAAGCGCCTTCCCAAGGCTCGCCTCGCGCGATCGATCTACCAGCGGATCGCCTCGCGGCCCTTCCAGGACGAGCAAGCCGCCATCGAACAGATCCGCGCCCGAACCGCACACGTCCACTCGGTCGCGAAGAGCGTTGGCCGATTCGTTTCGCCTTCGCGCTGGCTTCGAGACGCCTTCGTCGCAGACGGCTTCCCGGCGGACCGCATCCGAGTCCTCGACAACGGCTACGACCGCTCGGCCTGGCAAGACGCGGCCGTGCGCCGCCCGCGCCCATCCGGCTCGCCCCTTCGACTCGCCTACCTCGGCACGTGGATCCCCACCAAGGGCGTCGACATCCTGATCGAGGCGGTCCGTGATCTCGGCGCAGACGAAGTCACGCTCGACGTCCACGGATTCGCAGTCCCCTACGAAGGAGCCGAAGACTACGAGTCGAGGCTGAGAGATCGCGCAGCGGACCAACCGCAAATCCGACTCCATGGTCGCTACGATCCGGGCGATGTTCCGGGCCTCCTCGCCAATACGGACGTGCTCGTCGTTCCCTCGACCTGGTACGAGAACTCGCCCTTGACGGTGCACGAGGCATTCCTCTCCGGAGTCCCCGTCATTGCGTCGGACCATGGAGGTTTGCGGGAATTCGTCCGGCACGGAGAGAACGGCCTGACGTTCCCGCCGGGCGATGTCGCCGCGCTGCGGGCGTTGATCCTCGACCTTTCGCGCGATCCCTCGAAACTCGACGGACTCCGAGTCGACACGCGCGACGTCATGTCGATCGACGACCACGCCGCGGCCCTCGATTCGATCTACCAGGAACTACTCGAGTGAAGGTCTGGCTTCGTGCGACGATCGCGCGCGGGTTTCTCATCGCGCTCGTCGGATCGTACGGGTGCGATGCGCGCGACGATGTCCGAATCGATGGGCCCAGCGGAACCCGTATCACGGACCTGATCGACAAGGTCGCCGACGGCGCCCCTTCCGTCTCGGTTCAGGAGTTCGACGGAGACTTCCGAACGGCCTGGGTCACGCCCCTCGGCGACGCGTTCTCGGTGAGGTTCGAACTCGCTGCGGACGATTGCGAACTCGTCTTTGGTGTCCGCGCGAAGGGAGCCCGACCCCCGGATGGCATAGAGGCCATCGGGCGAGTGAGTCGGCGTGCGGGAAACGGCTGGCAGCCGGTCTTCGAGGAGAGCCTTCCCGTCGGCCCGAAGCCCGGCGCAGCATGGCGAGACCGGAGAGTCCAGCTTCCTGCACGCGCCGACGGCGGCGCGACTTCGACGGAGCTCCTGTTCGACTCCGATATGCAGGGTGCGGGACCGGCTCCCGGTGTCACCCTCGACTGGAGTATTCCGCATGTCGCGTGCCGCTCGATGCCCATCCGCCGCCAGCCCCGGCCGGCTCGTCCGCACGTCGTGCTGATCTCGATCGACACGCTTCGCGCCGACCACATGTCGCTCTATGGATACCGCCGCGAGACCACGCCCTTTCTCGACCAGTTCGCGAAGCATGCCTTCGTCTTCGAGCGGGCCTTCTCGACGGCACCCTGGACGGCCCCCGCCCACGCATCGATGTTCACGGGGCTCTATCCCGAACAACATCGGACCGGTCGCGATGACCCGTACGACCCCCTCCCGGAAGACGTCGACACCCTCGCCGGGATTCTGCGCGACGCGGGTTATCGAACGTTCGGCTTCACTGCGGGTGGCGTCATGGCTCCCGAGAGTGGCCTCGGGCGAGGCTTCGACCGCTACGACTCTTACGCCCGCACGAGACTGCGCTCGTATTTCCCGGCGATCTTCGAAGAAGTCGAGCGGCATGCCTCGGAGCCGATTTTCCTTTTCGTTCATACCTACGACGTACACGGTCCCTACATCCAGCCGCGCATCAACCGAAGCTTCGTGGCCGACGCCGAGGATCCCCGCGTGAGCGACGAAGAGTGGTCACGAATTCGGACGCCCGGGCCGCACGACTATCAGCGATTCGAACGCTTCGAAGGTCTGCAAGACGTCGTGGCGGCCTACGACTCCGGAATTCGGTACGTCGACGGCGAGATCGAGCTGCTCTTTGCCCCGCTGCGCGCCGCAGGCGTGCTCGACGAGGCGCTGGTGATCATCACATCCGACCACGGCGAGGCGCTCTACGATCGCGGGCTCTACATAGGGCATACGATCACCCTGCACGACGAATTGCTGCACGTCCCGTTGGTCGTGAGGACCGTTGGGCAGGAAATGGGTGAGCGACGTCACGCTTTGACCGACAGCACGGATCTCCTGCCGATGATTCTCGACGAACTCGGACTCGACAGGCCGCCCGGCCTGGCAGGACGCAATCCTCTCCGATCGAGGGAGGACGTTAAGCCGTTCGTTCATGGCGAAGCGGCCCATGTCGGCTCAGCCTTCATACGCAGCGATCGGCACAAGGTCATCACGCCCCCACTCGACTTCAGCGACCCACGTAGTCGCGCCCCAGGGCCGCTGCGCGATCGGCTGGATCGCGGCCCCCAGTGGTTCGATCTCACGGCAGATGCGCGGGAACGCCAGAATCTCTACTCACCCGAAGGTGCGACCGACGCTTCAGTATCCGCCTATCGAGTCCTCGAACAGCACATGCGAGAGGAACTCGAGATCGAGACAGGAGTGGGTAAATCCACGCCGCCAGACCTGAGCGAGAAGCAACGAGAAGAGCTTCGCAGCCTCGGCTACGCGGAATGAGGTGATCGACGCGGCGCGGCATGCGGCGGCGGCGACGGCGACGGCGAGGTAGACCGACTGAGGCTTCGTCAACTGACGAAGCCTTCAGAATCGCCCGATCCGCACGAGGGGCCCGAGGGCTCCGCTCACTTCGGCCTCGACCCAAAACGTCCAGCGGTTTGCCGATTTGGCCTGCAAATTTGCGGTTGCCTGACGACAGCCCACTCTTATATACTGGTTCTCATAGAAGAGGCGGGCTCTCGTCGAGTTCCGTCAATGGGTCGCCCGTATCGTCGTGAACCATTTGGGCTCCGACGGTCCGATGATCAGCAAGATTTTTTTCTGGGGGTATCGATTCGTGATCAAGCACGTCTGGATTTTATTCGTCGCTGGGATGGTGACGGCCATGATGGCCGGTTCGGCAATCGCGGGGCCGGGGGGCAGCCCTCAGTTCGGAGTCGGTCAGATCGATAACTCGACCGATCGTTTCTACCTACGCAATTCGCTGGACGCCGGTCAGCCCGACCTGAACTTCAAGTTCAGCGTCGGAATCGTCGGCGCGCTTCCGCTCGTCGGCGACTGGGACGGCAACGGGACCATGACTCCGGGCTTCTACGACCCGGCCACAAGCCGGTTCTACCTGCGCAACTCACAAGACGCGGGCCAGCCCGACGAGAACTTCAAGTTCAGCGTCGGGATCAGCGGCGTCGTGCCGGTCGTCGGTGACTGGAACGATGACAACAACTGGACGGTCGGACTCTACGACCCGGTCGGCGAGCGCTTCTACCTGCGAAACTCGCTTAGCGCCGGACTTCCGGACTTCAACTTCGCCTTCAACATCGGCGTTTCGGGTATCGTCCCCTTCGCCGGCGATTTCGACGGAAACGGGACGTTCACGATCGGCACCTTCGATCCGATGACCAAGCGTTTCTGGCTGAGCAACACCAACGCGACCGGTCCCGTAGCGGCCACGTACGTGTTCAGCGTGGGCGTCGCGACTGTCGTTCCGATCATGGGCGACTGGGACAACAACGGCACCTACACGCCGGGTCTGAACGACGAGGCAACCGACCGCTTCTACCTGCGCAACGCCAACAACGCGGGATTGCCCGACGCGGGCAACTTCAAGTTTTCGGTCGGAATCGTCGGTACGACCGGGACCGCGGGCGTCTGGAGCCCCTGACCGAGCAGCATCGAAGAGACCTCATGCACCCCCATCGGCGAATCGCCGGTGGGGGTGTCGCGTTTCTGGAGCGTGACGGTGGCGTGAATGTTGT
>Ga0315338_1001538_pt1 | contig 28283 bp, 26 predicted proteins | sample ASW8metaG_FD_204518 | JGI IMG/M metagenome (GOLD analysis project Ga0315338, IMG submission 204518) | Ammonia-oxidizing marine archaeal communities from Monterey Bay, California, United States - ASW #8 | ecosystem: Environmental > Aquatic > Marine > Coastal | place: USA: California | collected... | reverse complement strand
GGCGTGATCGCGAGACCTGCTCGACAGCCGGGCATGTCCCGCGCCGGATATTTCTCGGGGTATTGTCAGGCGAGCAATCCAGTGGACCCGCCCCCTAAATTATCGCCAATAATCCTTCAGAATTTACCGTTGCTGTTCTTCCATTCATTGCGGGGGGCAATTTTTTCGGTCGTGTCCCAATGCTCTACAAGTTTTCCGCTGACGACGCGAAACAGGTCGTAGAAAGCGGAGCGGACCCCATTGTAGTAACCCTCGCTTACGCTAAGCACGAAATTCCCCTCGGCCAGTACCCGATGGACGCGCTGGTAGTCGACCGTTCTGCGACCATCGTCCGCGGTTGCCAATGCAGACCGGAGACCGGACAATCCGTCGCTGAGCCGGGAATTGTGCTCCGCGTAGTTCTCTTCGTCGATATAGTCCTCCAGTTTCTCGAGTTCGTTTTTTACAAGAATGGAATCGACGAAGGCGCGAACGACCTCGCGATTGCTTTCCGTCAGCGCATGATCATTGGCTTCGGTCGGCCCCTCCACCATGCTGCGGCCAGATTGGTTCGGGCCCTGCCTCGGTTGGATATTGTCCCAGTGTTCCACGGCCCGGCCGTCTTCAAATCGGAAGACTTCAAAGCCGATATTGCGGTTCGCGAAATCGTATTCCGTGTGGGCGAAGACAAAATCACCATCCTCGAAGGCCCGCACGATATTGACCCGGGGTGAGGTCTTGGACAGCCGTTTGAAGAGGGCCGCCAAGCCTTCGCTGCCTTCGTGAGTCTGTGGGTTGTGCTGAATGTATTTTGCTTCATTGACGACAGCGATCGGCCCGGGATCGCCGGTCTCGATGCTTTTCAGCAACGCACGTATCTGATCCTTTTTTGCTGGGGTCATCCTATCTTCCTAGCGATTCCGGCAAATCTCAATTTGATCTAGTGTGATGATTCTGAAGTTCGTCGCATTGAATGCGATGAAATTTGGGATCTGAATCACACTAGATTCAATAGTTTAGTGTGCTGATTCACGCGAAATTCAATCCTTTGAATTTCACGATCAGGACACTAGGCGGCGACACCGAGTTTACGGCATATTAAAGTTAACGGTGCAACATCGCCGGCTTCAGTGGCGACCTACGGATCAAGAATGCCCAAACTCGACATGGATGGCCCCTTCGATTTGAACAACGCCGTCATCGACGACGAAATCGGCAAGGATATAATCGGTAATTTCGCGCTCGGTTTCATGAACAAGAACGGGAAGTTCGTCGTCAAGGCGGTGGGCCGCTCCGATGCGAATCTCAACAAGGATATCAAATCGGCCAAACGCAAATTTACCGGCGGATTCCTGGGCCAGTTCTTCGGCAAGAGCAAGCTGGACAAGTTCAAATATTCCGTCGCCGCCAACGCGGATTCCGCCTATCAGGTCGAACAGCGCGCGTTCGAGGATTTCGGTGGCCCGAAAAACCTCCTAAACAAAAAACCGCCGACGCCGCCGAAATAAATCGAATCAGCCTTATCCGAACCCACTACAGGGGTTCGGACACGGAGTTGAATCCGATCGATATCAATAATGTAGAGCGGCTTCGCTAAGCAGCGCTTAGATCCTCGCCGGAAAGCGCGCGCTTGATCAGCGTCACGGTTTCACCGACACCATAAAGCGCGATGAACGATCCCAGGCGCGGACCCTGCTCCTGACCGAACAGGATTTCATACAGTGCCCGGAACCAATCGCGCAGCGGATCGAACTCAAATTGTTTGCCGACTTCGTAGACCTGGTTTTGCGCCTCTTCGGCACTGACGCCGGCAGGCAGCGTTTCGAGACCCGCAACAAGCGCCTCGAGCGCCGAGCGTTCCCGGTCGTCGGCGACCCGGTAGCGCTTGTTCGGCTTCACGAAATCCATGTAGTAGCGGATCGCAAAACCGACCAGCTCGTCCAGCATCGGGTTTTCCCCGGGCGACGCCTCGGGCGCGTAGCGCGCGATGAAGCCCCACAGGACTTCCTTGTCCTCGGTGTTGCAAGCACTCGCCAAATTCAGCAGCACGTTGAAACTTAGCGGTACGTCTTCTTGCGGCGGTGCGCCATTGTGGACGTGCCAGACCGCATTCTTGAGCTGCGCCGCCGCGTCGTCCTTGCCGAACTTCGCGAGCTGCGAAATGTATTCGTCCACGGTCTTGGGAATAACGTCGAAATACAGCCGCTTGGCGGCCGTCGGTTTGCCGAACATGAAATAGGCCAGCGAATCTTTCGGCGCGTAGGAAAGCCATTCCTCGATCGTCAGCCCGTTGCCACGGGACTTGGAGATCTTCTCGCCGTTCTCGTCGAGGAACAGCTCGTAGGTGTAGGCTTCCGGCGGCCGGCCGCCCAGCGCGCGGGTGATCTTGCTAGACTGCTTCACCGAATCGATCAGATCCTTGCCCGACATTTCATAGTCGACCGACAGCGCAAACCAGCGCATCGCCCAATCCGGCTTCCATTGCAGCTTGCACTGACCGCCGGTAACCGGCGTCTCGACCTTGTTGCCGTCCTCGCGCTGGTAGACGATCGTACCCGCGTTGACATCGCGTTCGACGACGGGGACCTGCAGCACATGTCCGGTTTCCGCACAGACCGGCAGAAACGGGCTATAGGTCCGGCGGCGCTCTTCGCCCAATGTCGGCAGCATGATCGACTGTACGGCGTCGTAGCATTCCAGCGTCTTCAGCAGCGCCGCATCGAACCGGCCGGACTTGTAGGTTTCAGTCGCGCTGACGAACGTGTATTCGAAGCCATAATCGTCGAGAAAGGCGCGCAGTCGCGCATTGTTGTGTGCGGCGAAACTGTCATGGGTTCCAAACGGATCCGGCACGGCCGACAGCGGCAGATGTAAAAATTCTTCGAGCTTCCCCCCGTCCGGAATGTTGTCCGGCACCTTGCGCATGCCATCCATATCGTCGGAGAAGGCGAACAATTTCGTCGGGATGTCGGACAGGCGCTCGAAGGCGCGCCGTACCATCGTCGTGCGCAGCACTTCGGCGAAGGTGCCGATATGCGGCAGACCGGACGGGCCGTATCCCGTCTGGAACAGCACATAGCCCTTCTCTGGAACCTTGCCGCCGATGCGCTTCAGGACCTTCCGCGCCTCGACGAAAGGCCACGCATTGGCTTGTTCCGCCAGCTCGCGCATGGTTGCACCTCGTCCGTTAAAGTGGGCGGAACCTATGCGTAGGGCGTAGCGCCGTCAACCGCGCCAACGTCCGGGATTCCTTGCCAGGCAGCCTTGAAATACCCGCCGTCGTCGGGCAGTTTGAGCGCCACGCCAAACATTGTCGAACGGGGAGAATGAAATCATGGATGTACGCGCCGCAGTTGCCCATCAAGCCGGCAAGCCGCTGACTATCGAAACGGTCCAGCTCGACGGCCCGAGGGCTGGCGAAGTGCTGGTCGAGATCAAGGCGACCGGCATCTGCCATACCGACGAATTCACCCTGTCCGGCGCCGATCCTGAGGGTATCTTCCCCGCTATCCTGGGCCATGAGGGCGCCGGCGTCGTCGTCGATATCGGTCCCGGCGTGACCAGCGTCGCGAAGGGCGATCATGTCATCCCGCTCTACACGCCGGAATGCCGGCAATGCGAATACTGCACCAGCGGCAAGACCAATCTGTGTCAGGCGATCCGCGAAACCCAGGGCCAGGGCGTCATGCCCGACGGCACCAGCCGGTTCTCGATCGGCGGCGAGAAGATTTTCCATTACATGGGCACCTCGACCTTCGCCAACTACACCGTCCTGCCGGAGATCGCGGTGGCGAAGATCCGCCAGGACGCGCCGTTCGACAAGGTCTGCTACATCGGTTGCGGCGTCACGACCGGGCTGGGCGCGGTCATGAACACCGCGCGCGTCGAAGCCGGCGCGAACGTGGTCGTATTCGGCCTTGGCGGCATCGGGCTGAACGTCATCCAGGGCGCCCGCATGGTCGGCGCAGACCGGATCGTCGGCGTCGACACCAATCCCGCCAAGAAAGCGCTGGGCGAAAAATTCGGCATGACGCATTTCGTCAACCCGATGGAGACAGGCGACAATCTGGTCGAGGCCCTGGTCGACGTCACCAAGGGCGGCGCCGACTATTCCTTCGAATGCATCGGCAATGTCGATGTGATGCGTGCGGCGCTGGAATGCTGCCACAAGGGCTGGGGCATTTCGGTCATCATCGGCGTGGCGCCGGCCGGCGCAGAGATCGCGACGCGGCCGTTCCAACTGGTCACCGGTCGTACTTGGAAAGGCACCGCTTTCGGCGGTGCGAAAGGCCGGACCGACGTGCCGAAGATCGTCGATTGGTACATGGACGGCAAGATCAATATCGACGATCTGATCACCCACGACCTGCCGTTGGATCAGATCAACGACGCTTTCGATCTGATGCATTCCGGCGAGTCGATCCGTTCCGTGGTGACGTTCTAAGCCACACGACGGGCAGATCGCCGGATGCATTACCTGTCGCTCACCTGGCTATCTTGGATGGCCGGAACCGTATCGGTGTACTGGCTGGCACCGCGGGAATGGCGGCATTGGGTCCTGGTCGCGATCACGATTGCGTTCATGGCGGTTCACGCACCGGTGTCCGCGGTTTTACTCGTCGGCTTCACCTTAATCAGCTACTACGGAACCCGCACCGAGATGGTTTCCGGCTGGCAGGCCATAGCGGTCTCCTCGGTAATGGTCGTGATCCTGGTTATTTACAAGGTCGCGGTCAGCGGCGTTGCCGGCACAATCATTGAAAATGCCGTAATACCGCTCGGACTCTCCTACTACACGTTCAGATGCCTGCATTTGGTGATCGAGCGTTACAAAGGTGCGGCGCCACGGACCAGCTTCCAGGAATGCGCCCAGTACCTGTTGTTCCTGCCGACAATCGTCGTCGGCCCAATTCACCGCTACCAGGAGTTCTGCCGCGATCTGCGCCGTCACCGGTGGGATTTCAGCATGCTTACCGAAGGGCTGGAGCGCATCCTTTACGGCTACGTAAAAATCGCGGTTTTGGGCAATTACCTCGTATCCACGAAATTTGTCGAGCTGATCGAAGATGTTCCGCCGGAGAGTGAAGGCTTTCGCCTATATCTCCTCGTCGTAAAAAACGGACTGAGCATCTACTTTCAATTTTCCGGTTTTTCGGATGTCGCAATAGGGTTCGCCCGGCTCCTCGGCTTCAAGATCATCGAAAATTTCAATTGGCCCTATTTTCAACCGAACATTTCCGCATTCTGGCAATGCTGGCATATCTCATTGAGCGCTTGGTGCCGGAACTACATTTACGACGTCGTGATCGCGACATTGCGGAGCCCGGCGCTCGGGGCGCTCGCCACCTTAACCGTTATTGCGCTTTGGCACGAAATTTCGCCCAGATATTTTGTCTGGGGCTTGTACCACGGGCTTGGGATCGTTCTGTGGCAACAGTTTCAGAACGTCAAACAACATTTTCCGAAGATAAATTCGCCAGTACTGAAACGTTTCCTTTATGGCTTATCGGTCCTTCTAACCGTTCATTTTGTCTGGTACAGTTTGGTGATCGTAACGCAGCCGACGTTTCTGGACGTCTGGCATATTTATAAAACGACGTTATTTTTCTATCTCTGAGCCATGCTTCAATTCCTCAAATCCTACCTACCGGAAGTCTACGCGCGGCTGCTCACCGCGCTTTGGTACGTCGCGCTTACCGGGTTGATTTTGTATTGCTCGTTAGAACCAAACGCAAATTTTCGATATACAGCGCTGTAATGCGCCGGAATGACCCTATTGGCACCGTTCGGGTGATAGAAGCGCATCCAGTTTGGTACTCAAGAATTTAGAAAATCTGCTACTGCCACGCTCGGTAAAATGAATACTATCAGCAAAAAAGTCGGGCGTAGCCGAGAGCGCATCCGAAGTGTCAATAAACGCGACATCGGTCGCCCGAGCAACCCGCCGTATCGTATCGTTATACGCCCTACGCCCCCTCAACAACCCCTCGACTGACATATACGACATGTACAAAACCGTAGACACGACGGCTTTTTCTTGTGCCGATTTCGACTGATTTTCCGAAAGCTGGCCCACCCGCGAAAGCAGGATTACCTTTGCGCCAGAATTTTTAACGCTTTGGACCAAAGCCGTTAATCTATCTTCAAATTTTTTCGGCAACTCACGCTCGTCAAACTGGAGTTTTCCCTCCGGGTTATGAACGTTCCGCATAAGCCTTAGCGAATAAATATTCTTCTCGACCTTCGCCCAAAACAAAGACCTTTCGGCAAGCCAACTTCGGCGGTATTCCGTTACCAATCCACTGGCGTCCTTTTCCACCAATTTTTTGGTATCAATATTAAAGTCTGACGTATATATGACGACCGCGTCTGGCGTTAATGGCGCGATATAATTCTCATACAGCGATTTTATATGAACTGTCCCATAACCCGGTGCTGAACCGTTGACCACATCAACACGACAATTTTCAAATTGCGCATCGAGTCTCTGGCTTGTTAACAAGGGCCAAATTCGGTCATCGCGAACATAAGGATCGTAAACGACCGACGCGCCCAAAAATGCAAGCCTATATGTATCGCTTGGTTTTGGAACATCGATCTCCGACCCTCTGAACCCAAGAGAGTTTATTCTTATTCGTCCATATTGGCCCGGCTTCTGCCGCCGTAGCCCCGTAACTTCGTCGATATAGATCCGTTCCTGCTTGGTCACGACGGCCAGCTCACCTGTGGAGTTCCCAAACCTGATCAAATTCAGAAGCCGGAGACTAACCTCACCACCACCAATCCCGGCAACGACCAAGACCAGAACAAAGAGCCCCGTCGCAACCTCCTTCTGCCGCTCCGTAAGGTTTAAAACCACTTTTCAACTCACCCTAGGCCAGTGAGATATCTCGGTACGATGGCATCAGCCATTTTGCGTACGTTCATTAACGAACTTTTCAGCGTCTTCCAAAGTTTCGAGTGTCATGATTTGCCTTGGCAAAAACTTTATCTTGAAGGCTTCTTCCATAGCGACAACGAAATTTACATGTGCGAGAGAGTCCCAACCGTCAGTGTTCTCAGGCGCTGATTGAGGGGAGAGATTCTCCGACGCCGTATTGAAGCAGGCGGATGCAATATTTCGAACCTGATCAATAACATTATCACCTTCAAGGCCCGCCTCGCCTTCGATTTTCAACACTCGCTCCTTAACGTCGTTGATAACCGCTTTACCAGCCGGCCCGCGCGGAAAATCCTCCATTAAATAAATGCGATTGGGAACCGATTCCGGTGACATTTTCGATCTGCAATGATCGATCATATTGTCGATGGTGATATCCTTTTTCCCATCCGGAACAATGCAAGAGACAACAACCTCTCCCAATATTTCATTCTCCACACCGAAGGTAACCGCGTCCAAAACACCGTCAATTTCCATTAAGACGGAGGTGACGTCTTCTGGATAGACATTGAACCCGCCAGTGATAACGACATTTTTCTTGCGGCCGACGATTGAGAAAAAGCCATCCTCGTCCAGCTGCGCAAGATCGCCCGACAAAAACCAGCCATCCTGCAACACCTTGGAGGTTTCTTCCGGTTGGCCAAAATATCCTTTCATTACAATATCGCCAGAAATCGCAAGCTCACCGATACTGCCTTGCGGAGCATCTTTACCATCCGGGCCAACAACTTTTGCGATACAGCCAATTGGTTTTCCGACCGTACCAATGCGTCGCGTCGCGTTATCTGGGCCACAGTAAAGCGCTTCGCTCACTGTTTCCGTCAACCCATAGGAGTTCACGACCGTGGTGCCGAACCGCGACTCGATTTCATTCCAAATCGTGTCATCGAGATAAGCAGCGGTTGACAAAACATATTTGAAATCAGTTGTCTTGAATGCTTCCTCGTGCTCCTTCCCCAAACGAAGGATAAGCGCCAGAACGGTTGGGACCGTAACGAAGTGCGTTATTCTATCGGCGTAAATCGTATCCAGAAGCTCTCCCAGTCTCGGTACGCTAAATCGGAATCTGCGATAGACAGTCGATCTGGAAAGCAACGCAACAAGGGGCCCCTGATTTAGCCCATCGGTATGATGAAATGGAAGTACATTAAGTATTCTGCTATTTTCATCATAGACATACTGCGAACGGAATACCGCGCACTGCGCGGAAATATTCAAGTGTGTAAGTTCAACCCCCTTCGGACGCGACGTTGTCCCGGAAGTAAATACAATCATGGCAGTCGTATCGGCCGCGATGTCATCTGGTTTATTTCCGATTTCCGGATAGTTTTTGAGGCCTCCCGGATAAGTATTTCCCCCCGATGTTGCCGCCTCTTTGCGGCGCATCAGACGATTCATCAAACCGCCAGATTTCTTCTCAGCGCTATCGATACAAAGTACCGGAAAACGCATACTCGCCTGAACCTGCGCGTTTTGATTTATTTCGGAGTCCAATATCGCGCCGGCCGATTCGCTTGCACGGCATAAAGTAAGAATCTCGTCCTGAGGCGCTTCCGGATTGACCATTGCGGCCGCGATTCCAAACCGCATCAGCGCAATGACCATCACAGCAACGGCACAATCGTTGCTGCTAATAACCATAACGCGATCACCTGCTTTAAAGCCTAGCTCCTGGAACCAGCTACCCAATCGCTTGACCTGGCCGTCAAGCTCCCCGTAAGTCAGAGAGCTTTCACCCACCACCAACAATTTGGAAGCGGGCACTTCGGCCAGGATCTGATCAATTTCTCTATTGAGAGGTGAAACTTCAGGCATCGTGTTATTCCGTTATGTGTTTTTCTATCAGTTCGATTTTTTTTATCTTGTCGCCCGCCCCTCGCGGCATCGTGGGAACGACAAAAATATGCCGGGGCGAACGCTGTGCGCCCAACCGCTCATGCATCAAAGATTTTAACCTCGCAAGCACAGCTTCTTTGTCGCTCTCATCGCTATCCAACTCGACAAAAGCGGCAAAATACTCATCCCCTTTTCGTGTCGTATAACCGGAAGCAGCCGCATCGCGTACCGAGGAGTCTGAAAACAGAACAGCCTCAACCTCCGTCATATAGATGACTTGCCCTTGCGCATCCTTAACGATTTCGCGTTTTCTGCCAACGATTTTCACGCGACCTTCGTCATCCCAGCTCGCCAAGTCGCCGGTATAAAACCAGGGGCCACGGAGGACATCCTTGGTAAGACCCTTTGTGTTGCCAACATAGCCGAACATTAACCGAGCGCTATGAAAGCGCAGTTCGCCGATTTCGCTTTCTTTCACGAGCTTTCCCTCGGAATCGACGATTTGAACAACGGCATAGGCGGGGATCCCCCCGCTCGCGGCAACACTTCCATTGCGCCGAAGAGACGGCAGTAAATGCGGACCGCATTCCGTCAAACCGAAATAATCAGTAATTCTCGCTCTTACCAAGGGCGTTAGGTCTTCGACCACATCGCTCAGCAACGGCGATCCCACGCCAATCACCATGCGAACCGAAGATGGAATCAGTTCGTCCAGACGGTCTTTGAGTTCGAGCAGCCGACGCAGGTAAGCCGGCGTCGTGGTCAAAATGGAAACGCCATGCCTACGGCAGCATTCGTTAACGGTCAGAACGTTTGACACATCTTTCTCGCCTGGCATTACGCTCGTTGCGCCGACCAGCGCCGGAACGAGCACCTGGTGACGCAATCCGCCGCCGGTATGCAGTTCCCCCGCCGTAAGCAATGTATCGTCGCTCGTGATGCCCCATATTCCGGTAACGACAATGCCGCTCGCCATGTATGCGTAGTTTGTTATTGCAATACATTTCGGTACGCCCGTTGAACCGGAAGTATATTGTAAAATAGCCACATCTTCCGGCGAGACGTCGACGACGCCATTGTCCGTCCCGTCGCCGATCCAATCGGAGAGTACGCGAGCACCATGGGGCAACTCCGGTTCGTCGTCGAGGTGATCAAAAGCGACAAGCTTGTCTTGCCAACTCGGGTTCAACGATTGTGCCCGCTCGCTATCCATGAATATTACGGATGGCGTGCAATCTTCTAACGCGCCCACCAAGACCGATTGCGGCCAATTCCGGTCCACAGGCGCAAAGACGGCGCCAATTCGCGCGCAGGCCCAAAACAGAAAAACGCCTTCGATCCGCGGCGCCGATTGCAGAAAAATCCGATCGCCCTTCCCAACGCCGTTTGCCACCAACGCCGCGGCGATCGCATCGATGATCTCAGTGGCGTCCGCGTAGGTAAAGGTTTCGTCCGTTGCGCTACTGACGCCAAATGGCGCCTCGCCAAATGTCGGAAATAAATTTTCAACGATAAATTTCAAAGTTCGCTTATCGCGAGGCAACACGACTTGGCCGGTGGCAAGGAAGGTATGGAAGCGAACGACGGGCGCTGGCGCGGGCGCGCAAATGCCATCATCGATAAGCCGTAGCGCAACCGAAGCAACTTCCCCGAACGGTCTGCTCAATATCTCTGCGATTTCGCCAAGTGTAGCGGCTTGGAGCGCTTCATAAATTACCAGTGCTTCATCGGCGTCGAGTGGCCGTTTCGCCGTCATCTGTTGGCATCCGTCGAATGACGGGTGGGCTAACAGGTAACCGTCGGATTCTAACGGGCCCGGCCACACGGAATCGTCGGGCGACTCGGTCTGCCCCTCGATCAGGACAACCGCATCCTCGAAATGACGCAGCGCCTCTTCCGAGCCCGCGCCTGCGACAACCAGCAAAACCGCCGTTGCATCCAATGCATCCATGGAATCGATGTATGTGACGCGTGACGCGTCCAGCCAGACGGACCGGCCTTCCGCGCCTAATCGGTCAGCCTCACCCGCTGCAGGGAGACAGTAGACGGTGCAATCGAGAAACAGAGCCGCAACGGCGTGTGCCAGAAATCCAGTACGATCCCCGGCAACGAGTATGTTCCCATTGGCCAAACTCGAACGTGCCCGCGCCAACGCGGCAAGTAGCTGTTGGACAGGTTCTGAAAGCGCCCAGGCGGCCGCTGCCGTGTCCAATGTTTCATCCCACGCTCGGTGTCCATACACCAAAGAGTGACGATACCTGTCCGCTTCGCCATTCGAAGACAGTTCGGTGCCCATAAATGATTTCCGTAAAACGCTAAATTGAGGCGGTTTGTCGTTTAAATACTTGGGTTCGTGCAATGACTGTCATACTACCACAGAGTTCATCCTTCCAACCAACTTTCACACATGGCAAAACTGGCATGTCATTAATAACACTTAGTGAACATCGCTGTTTCGGCGGCATTCAAGGCATCTATAGCCATTTCGCGGACAGTACCAATTGCGACATGCGGCTGTCCGTCTTCGTGCCGCCGCAAGCGGAGGACGGTCCCGTCCCTGTCGTGACCTTCCTTTCCGGACTGACCTGTACGGAAGAAAATTTTACGACCAAAGCCGGCGCGCAGCGTTACGCCGCCGAGCATGGCCTGATGATCGTCGCGCCCGATACGAGCCCGCGCGGCGACGGCGTGGCCGACGACGAGGCCTACGATCTGGGCCAGGGCGCCGGCTTCTATGTCGATGCGCGAATGAGCCCTTGGTCGGCCCATTATTTGATGTACAGCTATGTCACGGAGGAGCTGCCGCAGCTAATTGCGGACAATTTTCCCGCGGACAGGGACCGGCAAGGCATTTTCGGGCATTCCATGGGCGGACACGGCGCGTTGATTTGCGCCCTTCGGAATCCCTACCAGTTCCGTTCGGTTTCAGCCTTCGCGCCGATCGTGGCGCCGAGCGGCTGTCCGTGGGGGGTCAAGGCATTCACCGCCTACTTCGGCGAAGACCGCGACCGCTGGCGGCGGCACGACGCCTGCGAGTTGATCCGGCATGGCAACATGCAAACCGAAATCCTGGTCGATCAGGGCACCGCCGATCCTTTCCTGGACGAGGAACTGAAACCAGAATTGCTGCGCGAGTCCTGCGCAGCGGCAGACCAACCGCTCAATCTGCGCATGCAGGAAGGCTACGATCACAGCTATTATTTCATCGCCAGCTTCATGCCCGACCATATCGCGCACCATGCGCGGATCCTGAAATCATAGGGCGCTTGCGCAACCGCGCGAGCCCGGCTTAATCTCACCGAATGTGCCGCTGGCTCGCCTATTCTGGACCGCCGGTCCGACCGGATACCTTCCTGTTCGATGCGGAAAACTCACTGATTCAGCAGAGCCTGTCCGCGCAGATGGCGGTAACGCCGACTAATGGCGACGGATTCGGGCTCGGCTGGTACGGCGGCAGTCCGCAGCCTGGACTTTTCCGCGACGTGCTGCCGGCCTGGAACGACGAGAACCTCAAATGCGTCGCCGAACAAGTCGAGTGCGGGCTGTTCTTCGCCCATGTCCGCGCTTCGACCGGCGCCGGGATTTCGCGCAGCAACTGCCATCCTTTCCGCTTCGAAAACTGGCTGTTCATGCATAACGGTCAGATCGGCGGCTATGCCTCGATCCGGCATGAGCTCGACCGGTTGATATCGCCGGAATTTTACCGTTACCGGCTTGGCAGCACCGACAGCGAAACGTTTTTCTTCATCCTGCTGTCGAACGGTCTGCGAAACGACCCGCACACCGCTTTCGCACGCACCGTGGCGCAGGTCGAATCGTTGATGTCGGGAGCGGGCATCACGAGCGCGCTGCGCCTGACAGCCGCGGCTACGGACGGCGAACGCATCTTCGCGGTGCGCTACGCCAATGACGACCGCGCACCGACCTTGTATGCCGGACTCAGCCAGACGGAAGGCAAAGGCTTGATGGTCCTATCCGAACCACTGGACTCGCAGGCGGAAGACTGGCGCGAAGTCCCCATGTCGCATTTCGTCACCGCGCATGACGGCAATCTCGAGGAAGCGCCCTTCGCGCCGCAAGGGACATGAGCGCGATCAAACACCATTACGCTGATCTCGGCGATGTCATGATCCACTACGTGACCGCGGGCAAGGGCCCGCCGGTGCTGCTACTGCATGGCTGGCCCGAGACTTGGTACGAGTGGCGGCACATCATCCCGAAGCTGGCCGCCGATTACACGGTCATCGCGCCTGACCTGAGGGGCCTTGGCGATTCCTCCCGCCCCGCCGGCGGTTACGACAAACAGACCGTCGCGAACGATATTTGGCGCGTCGTGTACGATGTGTTGGGCTACGAATCCTTTTTGCTGGTCGGCCATGACTGGGGCGGCCCGACCGCTTTCGCCCTCACCGCGGCCCATCCCGAGGCGGTCGAAAAGCTGGCGATCCTGGATGTGGTGATCCCCGGCGATGGTGGTGATTTCAGCCAGGGCGACCGCCGTTGGCATCACCCGTTCCACATCACCCTGGATCTGCCGGAAGCCCTCACCCAGGGGCGCGAAGACATCTATCTCGGCTGGTTCTACCAAAATTTCGCCTGGAAACCGGACGCCTTCGACGACGCGGCGATCGCGGAATATCTGCGGACCTATACCCAGCCGGGCGCGATGCGGGCCGGCTTCGCCTTTTACCGCGCCCTACCGCAGGACGTCGCTGCGAACCGCACCTTACTGGAAAGTGGTTTTCGGCTTCCGATGCCGGTGCTGGCGATGGGCGGCGGTAAATGGGAAGCGCGCGGCCGTTGCGAGGAGCCGGAACAATCCCTGCGTCGCGTCGCCGACAACGTGATCGGCCTCATCGCGCCCGAGAGCGGCCACTTTATCCCCGAGGAACAACCGGAATTCGTGGCGGCTGCACTACTCGATTTTTTCAAGAATGGAGCCTAGGACGAGAATGGACAGCGAAACCAAGGCGCTGCTGGAAAAGCTTTTCGCGGCCGATTCCGCGCTTTACCAGAACCGCGGATTCCAGCGCCGTATCGGTTGGGGCCGCAAGCCGGCGCTGGTCAATATCGATCTCGCCAACGCCTGGACCCGGGAGGGCTATCCGTTCACCTGCGAGGGCATGGAGACGATCATACCCGCCGTGCAGCAAGTGCTGGCAGCATTTCGCGCCAAGGGCTTGCCGATCGTCTACACCACGACCGCCTACGACATCATCGATGGCGACCACACCGATATGGGGCTATGGGGCAAAAAGATCCCCGCCGAGTCGCTCGTCGCCGGCTCGACCGCCGTCGAGATCGACGAACGGCTCGACCGCCGCGACGATGAGCTGGTGATCGTCAAGAAACAGGCCAGCGCCTTCCGCGGCACCAACCTCGCCAGCTTCCTCACATCTGCCGGCGTCGACACAGTCGTCGTGACCGGCACGACCGCCAGCGCCTGCGTCCGGGCAACGGTAGAGGATGCTATCGCCGACGGGTTCCGGCCGATCGTCGTGCGCGAATGCGTCGGCGACCGGATCGCCGGCGCGGTGGAATGGAATCTGTTCGACATCGACGCCAAGTTCGGCGACGTCGAACCGCTTGAGGCCGTGCTGGCGCACCTACAGCGCAACGAGGCTTAGCGGGAAATTAGTCCCACGAAAATCCTGGCGTCCGCGTGTAGTAGTGCAGCCCCTCGTCCTGGACGACGAGACTGATCATGCGGTCCGAACCGCGGTTGTGATGGGCGTGCAATTCGGCTGGCGGGGTGATCTGGGCGGCGCTGACGGACCAGTCGATCTTCTCTTCCTCGATCATCGAATGCACGTTTTCGCCTTGCAGGGCCAAGGTGACGGCAACGCCGTTATGCCGATGCGGACGCTGGTCGCCACCCGGTTCCAGCGTGTTGATTGCCACATTGATCGACGGCAGCAGGTTGGTGCATTCGCCGACGGCCTCTGTCGAGAACAGGATTGCGCGGCCGGATTCTTTTCCGGTCTTCGGGCGGGCGTAGATAGCCTCGAAGCGCCGGGCGATCTCGGCCGCGGGGAAGTGCACGGTCTGCAGCACCGCCGCGCCCGGTTTCGGAGGCTGCAACCGTTCGAAGGCGAGTTGCGGTTCGTTGGTGATCGCGAAAAGCAACGCGTCGTCATCCCCCGCCACGTGGCTGGTCGCACCGCCGCCCGGAAAACAGAACAAATCGCCCGCGCCCCAATCGAGCCAGTCGTCGCCATTTCTGCTCTCACCCGTACCGGACATGACGTAGTAGATCTCGCCGCTTGCACGGTAACGGCAGTTGATCCGTTCGCGAGCGGCGATCCGCAGATAGCGGCACAGGATCATCGGCGTCGTCGCGGGATAACCGATTTCCAGCGCATCGCTGGAATCGAGCGGAATTTCAGCCGTCCCGGTCGCCGGATCCATCGCCCGGTCGCGTTCGGCGAGAAACTGCCGCCGTGGCACTGGCGTCCAATTGAAAAGGAATGCGTTCTCAGGATCGTGGTATTGCGCCCGTTGCGCGTAGCGCGACACATCGGTTTTCCGAGCAGCCGTCTGCATGATCCGTTCCTTTCGCATTAGGTCTGGTAATCCCTCAGCCTAACGGATTTCGTTTGTCTCCGTATACAGGCGCCCACTAGTGTCGCCTTCGTAGCCCGAATTGAAGACTCCGACATGACCGACGCGCCGACACCGACGGGACCGGTTTCCCGCCTCGCCCGCCTGCCGTTTTTCTACGGCTGGGTCGTCGTCGGCATCACCTTCGTGACCATGGCGATCGGCGTCAACGCGCGTACCGCCTTCTCTCTGCTGTTCCCTCAAATTCTCGACGAGTTCGGCTGGACCAGCAGCGCAGTAGCGGGTGTCTTCTCCCTCGGTTTCGTCGCCAGCATGGCGTTCGCGCCGCTTATCGGGGTGCTGCTCGACAAATACGGCCCACGCTGGGTGATGCCGGCCGGCGCAATTATCACCGCCACGGGTCTGGCTCTGGCAACCGTCTCCACGGAACCTTGGCATTTCTATGTTGCGTTGGGGGCGTTCGTCGTCGTCGGCAGCGTGAGCATCGCCTATATCGGACACGGAATCCTCTTGCCGCACTGGTTCGTTCGCAAACGGGGACTGGCGATCGGTATGGCGTTCTCTGGCGTCGGGATCGGCGCCATCGTGCTGTTCCCGATACTGCAGGGCGTCATCGAAGGCGCCGGGTGGCGTCAGGCATGCTGGATCATGGCCGGCCTGCTTCTCGTCATCGTGGTACCGCTCAACATCCTCTTTCAGCGGCACCGGCCCTCCGATATCGACTTGCGTCCGGATGGCGATAAGGGCCACTCCGATGGCGAGTCGGGCGACATTGACGGGGCGATAGATACCGTCGTCGACCGCAAATGGGTCGAAACCGACTGGACGGTAGGGCGTGCCATACGCACGGCGCGTTTCTGGTGGCTCGCGGCCGGTTATTTTTGCGGTCTGTTCGCCTGGTACGCGATCCAGGTGCATCAGACCCGATACCTGATCGAATCGGGATACGATTCGACACTCGCCGCTTTCGCGCTGGGCCTGGTGCCGTTCTTCGGCGCCGCCGGCCAGATAACGATCGGGCATTTGTCCGACCGGTACGGCCGGGAATGGGGCTGGACCGTCAGCCTTTCGGGTTTCGTGATCTGCTACTGCCTGCTGATCGCCATCCAATTCAGCCCCTCAACGCCGCTGCTCTATCTGATGGTCGCCGCGCAGGGCGCGCTCGGCTATGGGCTGGCGGGAATGCTCGCGGCAATCGCCATCGAAATATTCCAGGGCCGCCAGTTCGGCGCGATATTCGGCTGCCTGAATACCGCTGCGACCATGGGCGCCGCTGCCGGTCCCTGGGTCTTCGGCGTCATCTATGACCGCTTCGGCAACTACACCTACGCCTTCTATCTTACCGCCTGCTTAAGCGTTCTGGCGATCCTGTGCATCTGGATTGCCGCCCCGCGAAAGGTCCGGCTGGTCGCCGGCCAGGCGGCAAAGCGTTCTTAACCCTTCGTTGCCGCACCGGCGCGCGTATGCTGACATTGCGTTTGGTTACGACAGCAAAGGCGTTGGGATATGAGCGAAGCACAGTACGCGGGATATATAATTTCCACAGTCGCCGGTAACGGTGCGGTCGGGCTTTCAGGCGATGGCGGTCCCGCGGTCGAGGCCACGTTGAACAACCCCTTCGACATTGTCTTCGATACGGCCGGTAATCTGATCTTCACCGACACATTCAATCACTGCCTGCGCCGCATCGATGCGCGAAGCGGCACAATCGTGCGGGTCGCGGGCACGGGAGAGGTCGGCTATTCCGGTGACAGTGGCGACGCTGTCGATGCGACCTTCAACGAGCCGTATGGCGTGACCATCGACGGCGATGGAAACCTTTACACCGCGGACCGCCATAATGCGGTTGTCCGAAAGATCGACGCGGCGACCGGGACGGTCGCGACCTTCGCCGGCAATGGCAAAGCGGCATTTACCGGTGACGGCGGACCGGCGAACCGAGCCGGCATGGTCGAACCGAACGGCCTAGCCTTTTCGCCCGACGGGTCGCGGCTTTACATCGCCGACGTCGCGGACAACCGGGTTCGCGTCGTCAATACGGCAAACGGCATGATCGAAACTTTTGCCGGCACGGGCGAAGCGGCACATGACGGCGATGGCGGTCCGGCCAATTCGGCTGCTGTATTCGGCGCGCGGGCTGTGGTTTGCCGTCCGTTCGACGGCAGCGTCTATGTCATGGAACGTCAGGGAAGCTGCATTCGCCTCGTCGATGCGGCAACAGGCCGTATCGATACTGTCTCCAGCACCGGCGAAACCGGCTATGGCGGCGATGGCGGTCCGGTGGCCGCCGCAATCTTCGATCGTCCCAAGGAGATGACGGTGGACGGCGATGGCAATATCCTGGTCGTCGATACCGAGAATCATGCGATCCGGCTGATCGATTGGCAGACTAATCGAGTCAGCACCATTGTCGGTACCGGCAGCGCCGGCTTCAACGGTGACAATATTCCAGCGACAGAAGCGACGCTCGGCCGTCCGCACGGTGTCGCTGTCGGTCCAGACGGCGCCATTTATATTGGCGATACGGAAAACAACCGAATCCGAAAAGTCGCGCCGCTGGAATAGGATTACGTCCCCTTAGGTGACAACGCCGCCGCGTGCGCGTCATAATCCGCCGGGCGGGACTAGTTGGGTAAATTCATGGCGAACGAGCGGACCGACGGCGGCAACCTGAAGCATGTGATCCCCTACGAAGATCTGCGCGACTGGATCATCGAAGCGGAACGGCTCGGCGAATTGCGCCATGTCGCCGGTGCGAACTGGCAAGAAGAAATTGGCATGGCGTCCGAACTGGTCAGCCACGACGACAATGCGCCCGCGGTTCTGTTCGGCGAAGTGCCGGGCACCCTCGCCGGGTCGCGCGTGCTGGTGAACATGTTCGGCGGCAGGCGCAAGAACATGACATTGGGGTTCCCGACCGATCTCGGCAAGGTCGAACTCAGCAACGCCTTCGCCGGCGTCTATCACGGCAACGAAAACCTGATCGCGCCGAACGAAATCGACGACGGCCCGATATTCGAGAACATCATGCGCGGCGACGATATCGACCTGGAGTCCTTTCCGGCGCCGCATTGGCACGAGAAGGACGGCGGCCGCTATATCGGCACCGGCTGCTATCACGTCACCCGCGATCCCGAAACAGGATCGATCAATCTCGGCTCCTACCGCGTCATGCTCCGTGACAAACGGTCGGTCGCTCACAATGTCCTGCCGGGGCGGCATGCCGACCTGCATCTGAGGAAGTACAAGGAACGGGGCGAGCGCATGCCGGTTGCGATCGTGGTCGGCGGCGACCCGCTGACGTTCATCATGGGCGGCTGCGACATTCCGGAAGGCGTTTCCGAGTACGACGTGGCCGGCGGACTGCGCGGCAAGGCCTTCGACGTGGTGCCGGCGAAGGTCACCGGCCTGCCGATCCCCGCCAATGCGGAAATCGTAATTGAGGGATACGTCGATGCGGACAGGATGGAGCCGGAAGGCCCGTTCGGCGATTGGACCGGCACCTATACCGAGAAAGGCCGGGTCAACCCGGTCATCGATGTCGAGGCGGTCTACTATCGCAACGACCCGATCCTGCTCGGCTTCGCGCCGCAACGGCTGCCCGACGAATATTCACGGTTCCGGGCGATCACCCGGTCGCCCTTCCTGATGAAGGACCTGCAGGCCGCCGGCGTACCGGACGTGACCGCCGCCTGGTGCCACGAGGTCGGCGGCTCTCGCATGCTGCTAGCGGTGTCGATCAAGCAACGCTATGCCGGGCACGCGCGACAGGCGGGACATGTCGCCTCGATGAGCCGCACCGGCGTCGACGGCAACCGCTGGGTCATCGTGACCGACGAGGATGTCGACGTGACCAAACTGGACGAGGTGATCTACGCGGCGCTGACCCGCGCCGACCCCGCGGACGACATCGATTTCATCCGCGGCGGGAAAACGGCGAAGTCCGATCCCCGTCTTCCACCGTGGGAGCGGGAGGCTGGCAATCTCACCAATTCCCGAATGATCATCGACGCCTGCATCCCCTACCACTGGCGCGAAGATTTCCCGGAGATCAATCAGCCGAGCGCCGATTCCGTGAAGCGCGCGCGCAAAAAATTCGGCTACCTGCTGGACTGAACGAAATGAACAATCAACACCAAGGCTCGATCACAGATCCCTCCGCCTGGCGCGGCACGGAATATGCCGCGGACGACCGTTGGGCGCATCAGCTAAGCCAAAGCGAACTCAAGGAACTCGATGCCGCGTTGACGGCCGTGACGGAAGCGGGCCTGACGCCGCTGGAATTCTCACGCGACGCGTTTCCTCTGCCGACGCTCGAGCCTGTCTTGAAGCAAACCCTCGACGAGCTCGAGAGCGGACGCGGTTTCGTCCTGTTGCGGGGTCTTCCGGTCGACCGTTACGACGAACCGGCGCTGTACCGTCTCTATTGGGGCTTGGCTGTTCATCTTGGCGATATGATCTCGCAGAACGCGAAGGGCGATCTGATCGGGCGCGTGGAAGATATCGGAGTCGATATCAAGGCGCCGAATGCGCGCGGCTACACGACCAACGCCGAACTGCATCCGCACAACGATTCTTCCGACATCGTCGGCCTGCTCTGCGTCCGTCAAGCGAAGGAAGGCGGCCAGAACATGATCGCCAGCGCCATGACTATCTACAACGAGGTGCTGGCCAACCATCCCGAATATCTCGACCTGCTGTATCGGGGTTTCCACTACGACGTGCGCGGCGAAGGCGTGACCGGAAAATCGAACGAGGTCACACGCAACCGGGTGCCCGTCTTCAGCTATTTCGATGGCCGCCTGTCCTGCCGTTTCAACAGGCGCGCCATCGAAACCGCCGCCGACAAGATGGGGGAGCCCTTGTCCACCTTGGAATTGGACGCGCTAAGATATATCGCGGACCTGACAGTCGATTCGGCGGTCCGCTTGGATTTCCCGTTGGAACGCGGCGACCTGCAACTGCTGAACAACCACATGGTGCTGCATGCGCGTAGTAATTTTGTGGACTGGCCGGAACGCGAGCGCAAACGCCTGCTGCTGCGCCTTTGGGTAAACAGACGCGAAGGTGAAGGTCGCCGCTTGGCGCCGGAGTTCGCCACCCGATACAACACCGGTTTCCGCCAGGGCGTGGCGGTTTCGGCGGCCGAGTAAGGACGCGGCACCTTTGAAAACCGGCAACACCAGCCGCGAGCGCCTGGAAAAAGTCACGGGCCGCGCCATCTTCGCCAGCGACGTCACCATACCCGGCATGGCGCAGGGCCGTATCCTGCGCAGCCCGTTGCCGCACGCGCGGATCGCCGCGCTGAATTGCGAGGCCGCCTTGGCGCTGGACGGCGTCATCTCGATCCTGACCGGCCGGGATTTGGCGGATTTGGCGCAGTCCCATTGGGGTTTTTACTTCGACGACCGCCCCGTCATCGCGCACGAGAAAGTCCGCTATGTCGGCGAACCGGTCGCCCTCGCCGTCGCGGAGACGGCGGAGATCGCGGAAGCGGCGCTCGATCTCATCGACGTCTCATACGACGAGTTGCCGTTCGTCGATAACGCAGGCGATGCGGCCGCCCCCGGCGCGCCCCGGCTGCACGGTGACCTCGAACCGATCGCCGACTTCTATTTCAAGGGCCAGGCGCGGCCCGTCGACGGCACCAACGTCTTTCAGAAATATTCGGTCAGTAAGGGAGACGTTGCCTTGGCCGAAGCGAACGCGGCCCGCGTCTTCGAACAGACCTACACCTTTCCCGGAATTTCGCACTACGCGTTGGAGCCGCATTGCGTCACCGCCGCCTTCGACGGCGACCAGCTGACGGTCTGGTCGGGCGCGCAGTCGCCCACCGCGGTACAAAAGGTCTTATCCCGCGTCTTTGGACTGCCTTACGCGAATGTCCGGGTCATCGTGCCGCATGTCGGCGGCGGGTTCGGCGGCAAGGCGTCGGTCAAGATCGACCCGCTGGTCGCCGCGGCCGCGCGAAAAGCGGGCAGGCCGGTGCGCGTCGCTCTGACCCAGGAAGAATCGATGCTGACCTGCCGGCGGCTCGGCGCGGCGATCACCCTGCGTACGGCGGTCGATGCGGCGGGAACAATCCTTTCCAAACGGGCCACGATCCTGCTCGATGGCGGGGCCTATGCGGACACCGGGCCGGCGGTCACCGTCAAGGCGGCGCACAGGGTCATCGGTCCCTACGCCATCGACGATCTCGAAATCGAGGCGATGGCCGTTTACACCAACACCGTGCCGGGTTCCGCTTTCCGGTCGATCGGCGGACCGCAGGCGGTATGGGCGACCGAGAGCCAGATGGATGAGATCGCGGCGGCGCTGGAAATCGACCCTGTCGATTTTCGTCATCGCAATCTGTTGCCGCGCGGCGGCGTGGTTTTGGATTCCTTGCGACCGCTCGACGCCGACATCAGCGAAATGATGGGCCATGCGGGCCAGGCGATCACCAGCATGGGTGACCGGCCCGCCGCCGGCATCGCCGTCGCTGCGACCGATCCCGGTATCCTGCCTTTGGGCGGCGCGCTGGTCCGCCTGCTTGCCGACGGTTCCATCCTAGTGATGGCGAACAGCGTGGAAATCGGCCAGGGCGTCCGCGACGTATTGCGCAACGTGGCCGCGCAGACCCTGAACCAGGATCCGGCCGCCATCCGGGTCGCGGGACCGGATACGGCGACGACGCCGTTCGATTGGGGTACCGGGGCCAGCCGCTCCACCGTCATCATGGGCCTGGCCGTGGAGGACGCGGCGCAGGATGCGCGCGAGCAGCTCCTCGCCTTGGCGGCCGCAGCGCTCGACGAGACGGTGGACACGATACGGCTTGTTCCCGGCGGCGTTGAGACTGGAACGGCAACGGTTCCGTTCGACCAGCTGTTCCATACCGCGTTCGGCATCGATTCCGGCGAAGTCGTCGGCCGCGCCATGGTGACGCCGATGCGCAAGGGCAGCGACTTCGACAAATCGCCGCTGTTCTGGGAAACCGCCGTCGGCGCCTGCGACATCGCGCTCGACGAGGACACGGGCGAAGTGACCGTGACCCGCTTCGCCGGCGTCGCCGATATCGGCCACGCGATCTACCCGGCAGGTGCGGAAGGACAGGAAGAAGGCGCTTCGATCCAGGGCCTCGGTCACGCGCTGTATGAAGAGCTCACATTCGTAAACGGTCAGCCCGTAAGCGCGACGCCCATCGCCTACCGCATTCCCACGGCAGGCGACGTACCCCGAGCGGCCCGCACAGTGCTGATCGAAAACGCGGACGGCCCAGGGCCTATGGGCGCAAAGGGCATGGGCGAAGGCGGGTTACTACCCGTCGCCCCGGCGATCGCCAATGCCCTGGCGCGACGCCATGGCATCCGGCTGCGCGATCTACCAATGTCGCCGGAGAAGGTCTGGCGCGCCCTGCGGGAAAGGGACGGCGATGTTTCCTAGCCCGTTTACCTACCACCGCCCGGCCAAAGTCGAGGACGCCGTGGCTCTGCTGGCCCGTTACGGCGACGACGCCGCGCCCTATGCCGGCGGGACGGAACTGCTACTCGCAATGAAAATGGGCTTCGCCCAGTACGACCACCTGGTCGATCTCAAACGCGTCCCGGAACTGCGCGTCATTGCACGCCAAGGAGACGCTCTATCGGTCGGTGCCTCGGCAAGGTATGCCGAAATTGCTTCCAACGAAATTGTGTCCGGCGCGGTGCCGGCGCTCGCGAAACTCTGCGGTGAGATCGCCAACCCACGCGTCCGGTCCGCCGGTACGATTGGCGGCAATCTCTGCTTTGCCGAACCACGCGCCGACCCGCCCACATTGCTTGCAGCGCTCGGCGCGGAACTCTGTCTGGTGTCGCCGCGCGGAGAACGCCGCGTACCGGCCGGCGGTTTCGTGACCGGCGCGCTGGAAACCGTGCGGGCGCAGGACGAGCTGCTGCTGCGCATCGAGATCCCGCTTCACGCGCGCGCGATAGGATACGAGCGTATCGTCTTCGGCCACCGCACCATCGCGGGCGCGGCAGCCACAGTCACGCCGGGCGCGGCACATGTCTGGGTCGGCTGCGTCGCCTCGTGCCCCTCGCCGTTAGCGAAGACCGAAGCGTTGCTGGCCACCGATCCGGACGCGTCCGAGGACGGCGCGCTACGCAAGGCCGTGACGCAAGATATCGCGGCCCTGGATATCGCCGACGACGAGGATGCGAGCGCCGACTACCGGCGGCATCTGGCGAAGACCGTTGTCATGCGCGCCATCGCAAGCTGCCGGGAGGCCGTGGCGTGACACAAGCGATCCTCGATATCACCTTCATCTTGAATGGGGAGGCTATCGAAGCCACCGTCGCCACGCATACGCTTCTAATCGATTTCTTGCGCGATACCAGAGGCTTGCGGGGCACCAAACGATCCTGCGACATGCAGGTCTGTGGCGCGTGCACGGTGCTGGTGGACGGCAAGCCCACAAGCAGCTGCACGACATTGGCGGTCGACATAGACGACACGGCGGTGACGACCATCGAAGGGCTCGGCAGCGCCGACGCGCTCGACCCCGTACAGCAGGCCTTCCTCGACCACAACGCACTGCAATGCGGCTTCTGCACGCCGGGCTTCATCCTTTCGGTCAAAGCGCTGTTGCAAATCAACCCAAAACCGACGCGCGACGAAATCGTCCAGCACCTGAATGGCAATCTGTGCCGCTGCACCGGCTATCATAAAATTATCGAAGCGGTGGAAAGCCTTGTCCCCTAGCATTTCCTTCGACGGACGGGAGCCGGTCGAGACCGTTCTCGCCAAGGCCGACGCGGCGGTCGCAGCGGGGGTCGGGTCGATCTGGCTGGCCTGCCATCTGTTCGAACGCGATCCCATCACGACTGCGAGCGTCCTGCTGGGCCGGCACCGGCAGCTCAAAATCGTCCTGGTCGCGCTCAGCCCCTACGTCATGCACCCCGTCCACGTTGCGATGGCGGCGGCGACCCTCGACGAATTTTTCCCGGGCCGCATTTCGCTGTGCCTCGGCGTCGGCGCGCCGGCTGATCTCGCCAGCGTTGGCGTCAGCAGTACCGCGTCGCTGGCGACTATGCGTGAAGCACTCGATGTCTGCCGCGCCCTGTTTACGGGTGAACGCGTACGGGTTGATGGCGATCGGTTTCAAGTCACCGGCCGCACTCTGGGATCGGGGCGACACGGCATCCCCCTCCTTCTCGCAGCGTCTGGCCCCAAGATGCTCGGACTGGCGGGGCGCCATGCTGACGGCGTGCTGCTGTCGGCCGGCGCTTCGACCGAGTATGTCAGCTGGAGTCTCGACCAGGTCTCCACCGGCGCGCCCGCTGAAACATTCCGCCGCTGCGGGTTGGTCTATGCCGCGGTCGATACCGATGAACGGATGGCCCGCGATCACGTTCGCCCGGTTCTGGCAACCGTTCTACGCGGTAAGCATCACGCGCTGAACCTCGCACTCGCCGGCACGCAACTGGATCAGGACCCGCTCGCGGCGAGTCGCCCCGCAGAGGCGGCAAGCTTGATCGACGATTCCGTTGTCGACAAGCATGCCGCCGCGGGAACGCCGGAGAATTTCCGACGCCGGGTCACCGATTACCGCGCGGCGGGACTGGAGGATACGATCCTCGCGTCGATGCGGACACCCGAACAGATCACCACCGTAGTCCGGGCATTGAAATCAACGGATTGAGGGCCGGCCCATGAAGTTCAGCATCTGTCTGTCGACCGGCTTCGAAGGCGTGATGTACCCCATCCCTTTCGCCGCGCCGGAAGACTTCGTCGCGCAGGCGCAGCTCTGCGAGCGTCTCGGCTACCATTCGGTCTGGGGCAACGATCACATCACGACGCAAAACTATGTCGCCGAGAAGTTCGGCGACACCGCACCCAGCTTCTACGAACCGCTGATCACCCTGGCGATGTGCGCGCAGGCGACGACGACATTGGTCGTCGGCACCGCCCTGCTGGTGATGCCGATGCGCGAGCCGGTCTACCTGGCGAAGCAGGTGGCGACCCTCGACAAACTCTCCGGCGGCCGTTTCATCCTCGGCGTCGGGCTGGGCGCCTACCGCGAGGAATTCACCGCCCAGTCGCCGCGCCTGAAATCCGCCCGCCGGGGCGATATGCTGGACGAGGGCATCGCGGCATTCCTGAAGCTGATCGAGCAGCCCGAAGCCAGCCACGATGGCGCCCACTACGCCTTCGAAAAAATCCGGATGCACCCCAAGCCGGCACAGAACCCCTACCCGCTCTTTATCGGCGGCCACAACATGGCCATGGTCGAGCGTGCCGCGCGATACGGCCATGGCTGGCTTGGCGGATGGCGTCCGGGCAACGAGTTGGAAGAACGGATCCAGGTGATCAAGAACCGTAGCGAAGCGCTGGGCCGGCCCCGCGACGCCGTCGAGATCGCGCCGCAATTCTCCATGCTGCTCTCCAAAACCGACGAAGAGGCGGAGGCGAAATACATGGCGAGCGGCCTCGTCGCGCACCGCAAGTCGCTCGCCTATACCGGCCGCGATCTCAGCCAGCAGGTCACCGCCAATCTGGTCGGATCGCCCGAAACGGTCATCAAAAAGGTCGCGCGTTTGAGGTCGATCGGCGTGGATCATTGCTGCGCGCTGATGATTCCAGCGGACAGCGTCTCCGAAATGAACGAGCAAATCGAATGGTTCGCCCGCGACGTCATGGCCAAACTCTAACCGCGGCGCTGGAAACTTATCGCTGTAGGAACGACAATGAGACTGGATTAAGGAAGCGAGGAAATTATGGGCATTATGCAAATGGCCGAACAGGCCTTGATGGAACTTGAGACGATCAGCGCCGATGACGCGGTCGCAAAGCGGGACGACGGCAGCCTCGTCTTCGTCGACGTCCGCGACATTCGCGAAGTGGAAAAGAGCGACACGATCGAAGGCTCGCACCATGCGCCGCGTGGCATGATCGAATTCTGGTTCGACCCCGAGAGCCCCTACTTCCGCGAGATCTACGCCGACAAAGACAAGACCTATGTCCTGTTCTGCAACGGCAATCCCCGCTCGGCGCTGTCGGGAAAGGCATTGCAGGACATGGGCATCGCAAACATCGCCCAACTGTCCGGCGGCATGCCGGCTTGGCGGGAAGCCGGCGGGCCGACCGTGGAGAAAAAGCGGAGATGAGGGTGGCCGCTATTCCTCTTTGACGTCGGGCAATGACTGAAACAGCTCCCCGATTGCTTGGGACCAGCGGTCGCTAAGAGTGGCGAAATCCGGGTCGTCGGCTTCGATCCGGCGCTGCACCTTGAATTCCATGGCATCGTTGCGGATGACCGACAAATCGAGCGGCATGCCGACCGACAGGTTGCTGCGCAAAGTCGAGTCCATCGATACCATGGCCGCCTTCAACGCTTCCTTCATCGGCGTGTCGATCGTGACGACGCGATCGAGGATGGGCTTGCCGTATTTGTGTTCGCCGATCTGAAAGTACGGCGTGTCGGGAGTCGCTTCGATGAAGTTGCCGGCCGCGTAGATCTGGAACAACCGAAGCCGCCCGCCGCGCCGCTGGCCACCGACGATCATCGTTGTTGCCGATGCCTCGCCGCGCGCCGCCAGCGCCTCGCCATCTCGATCCTGGACCCGTCGCATCGCAGCGCCGACCAGCTGCCCCACGCGGTAAATCGTCGGCGCGTTCATGATGCATTCCACCTCTTCGGTCTCGGCGCGGTGAATTTCCTGATTGAGATGCGTGATGACACCCTGGGTGATCGACAAATTGCCCGCCGCGAGGATCGCAATCGCCCGCTCGCCTTTTTCGCACCAGGTAAAGGTCTTGCGGTAGCGGGCGATGTTGTCGATGCCGGCATTGGTTCGCGTATCCGAGAGAAAAACGAGTCCCTCGGCGATCTTTAAACCTATACAGTACGTCATTTTACGGCCAATGTTGTTGCGCGCGGCGCGCGCCAATCTAGACGACAACACTAGGCGCAAAAACAATAAACCAACCGATATGGCACGAGCACCGAGTGACAAGCGCGATCGGCTGCCCCTATCATCGCCCTTTAGACAGAAAAGCAGGGCAAAATGACCGATCCGCTGTTCGAACCGCTGACGATTCGCCACGTCACCTTCAAGAACCGCTTCATGAGCACCAGCCACGCCTGCGGGTTGGAAGAAGGCGGCATGCCCAAGGAGCGCTATCAGCGCTACCACGAGGAGAAGGCCAAGGGGGGTATCGCGCTCACCATGTTCGGCGGATCCTCCAACGTCGCGCCGGATTCGCCATCGGTTTTTCAGCAGCTCTATGTCGGTGACGATACGGTTATTCCCTACCTGCAACTGTTCTCCGAACGCATCCACGCGCAGGGTGCCGCGATCATGTGTCAGATCACCCATTTGGGCCGCCGCGGCGAGCCCTACGCCTCGAACTGGCTGCCCACGATCGGCCCATCGCCGATCCGCGAAACCCTGCACCGCAGTTTTCCCAAGGAAATGGACGAGGACGATATCGACCGGGTCGTAAAGGCATACGGCGCGGCGGCGAAACGCTGCCAGGAGGGCGGACTCGACGGTATAGAGACATTAGCGAGTTCGCATTTGATCGGGCAGTTCCTGTCGCCGCAGACCAACAGGCGCACCGACCGTTTCGGCGGCTCACTGGAGAACCGCTGCCGCTTTGGGCTGATGGTGTTCGAGGAAATCCGCGAGCAAACCGGGGACAGGTTTCTGGTCGGGCTGCGCTGTTCCGTCGATGATGCCATGGAAGACGGGCTGTCGGCGGACGAAGCGCTCACAATCGCCAAAGTTTTCGAAGCCTCCGGCACGATCGATTTCTTCAACGGTATCTATGGCCGCATGGACACCCTCATCGGTCTCGCCGTAGACAACATGCCGGGCATGGCGTCGCCCATCGCGCCCTGGCTGCAGGCAGTGGGCGCCTTCAAACGCGAGGTCGGTCTGCCCGTCTTCCATGCCGCCCGCATCACCGACATCGCCACCGCACGGCATGCAATCCGCGACGGGTTGCT
>Ga0315338_1001537_pt1 | contig 28292 bp, 27 predicted proteins | sample ASW8metaG_FD_204518 | JGI IMG/M metagenome (GOLD analysis project Ga0315338, IMG submission 204518) | Ammonia-oxidizing marine archaeal communities from Monterey Bay, California, United States - ASW #8 | ecosystem: Environmental > Aquatic > Marine > Coastal | place: USA: California | collected... | reverse complement strand
GTCTGATGACCCATCTTTTGGTATTCTTCGGCGGCAGATCATGGATCGTCATTGGCTGACCATCCAAGCCTATTATCCGGTGAACTTTGCGGTCTATATGCGACTGAATGCTTACATTACCTCGTTACACTTTTTGTCTTGAATTCAGATGATAGCTGTATCGATTTAACAAACCGCTAAAGACCTTGGTTAATTTTGTCTTCATGGCGAAAAGCCAATTTTCCGCCATGAAGATCAGAAGGCTGAACCTTTTATTTCTATCGTTTCAGACGAATGAGTTCTTCCAGCATTTCATCTGCCGTGGTGATGATTTTACCCGCGGCTGAATATGACCGCTGGGTAACAATCATCCGGGTGAACTCCTCGGCAATATCCACCGTTGAGGCCTCGGTCGCAGAAGAGATAACCCGGCCGGCACCGCCAAGCGTGGCTTCGCGCAATGTGAAGGTCCCACTATCTGGTGTCTCGTCATAAGAGTTACCATCCCGGTTGCGAAGGCCATTGGGGTTAGCAAAAGTCGCAATCGGAATTTTGTAGATTTCTTTTGACGTTCCATTATCGAACTTGGCGATGACGGTTCCTTCTTCATCAATGAAGACAGAGTCAAAAGCCCCGAAGATCGCTCCGTTAATATCTGATGACACCAGTTCAGTGACCGCCGCAGACTGTGTAAATCCATCAGACCCTCCATCTGTTCCGAAGTTCAGATCAATGGTTTGAGGCGTGCCAATGCCCATTGACGCGGCCCAGGGGATCGTCAGTGTATTGGTAAGTGTTGAATTGGCCATATCCAGGGTGCCGTCTGTATTAAAGGCAACAATCTGTGACGTCAGTAAGTCTTCAGTCCCATCATTGTCCGTATCGGCTGTGACTTCGACCGTCCATTCATTCGGTGTCACGCCCGTTCCTGTCCGGAGGAAATTGAAAGTGACACTATGGGATGAACCCATGCTGTCATAGACCTGGAAAGACCGAAGGAAATGCGGGGGTGTAGTGCCATTCATCATATCACCAGCGACATACCCTGCGCCAAATGTTGTTTGATCTGAAGAAAGATTGGCTTTCAGGTTAATGACGGAAGTTGATTCTGCGTTGCCGGTAAGCCCGGTTATATTAACGGGGGATAAGGCGGCAAGGTCAGACTGGTTGGCCGGAATATTGCCATTTGCATCAATTTCCCAACCTTGCAGATAGTATCCTTGTGCATTACGCAGGAGGCCCGTCGCATCCGGCTCAAACGTGCCAGCGCGCGTATAGATATAATTGCCCGATCCGGTTGGATCCGGAAGTGTATGGACAACAAAGAAACCATCGCCCGCAATTGCCATATGTGTATCGGTGTCCGAGCCGGTAACCAGGCCGCGTTGATCAATCTGGGCCTTTGGGTGGACCTGAACACCGCCAGCGGAATAGGTTGTATCCGTCGCACTTTCCGTGACCAAGGTCGAGAAAATTGCCTTGGTTGCTTTATACCCAATAGTGCTTGAATTTGAAATGTTGTCCGAAATCATGGCCATTGCCGTTGATTGCGCGGCCAATCCGGAAACTCCTGAAAACATTGCTGCTGTAAGACTCATACTTTCTCTCCTTTAATACCGCCCGCCGGTGAAGGCCTAAGCGTCTTGGTTTGGCCGCGGTTAGGCGGACGGTTCATTTGATTCAATTACTTCGATTGACGAGATATCGGCGAGGCTGATGGGCACATTGCCGACTTTCAGAACAGGCACGCCGTTGACGGTTTCAACGCTGTTTGCCACTCCTTTAAAGCTGTAGGACACATTAACTTCACTATCGCCGGCCGTTTTTGCGGTTGCGACAAGGTAGTAGTAGCCATCCTCGGCGGTGCCGCCGCTGGTTGTTTCGCCGTTCCAGTCGAATGTCTGTGGCCCCGCCTGGGCGCCGTTCGCGTCTTCTGAGTAAACCTTTGTGCCGGCGCTATTATAGACGTCATATGTAACTGTGGCGGCGCTGGTCCCGAAATCGATATTCCAGCTGGCACCACCACCACTTAAATCAGCGATATTGACACTGGTCCCGACGGACTTGCCAAGATAGTTGATCAATGTCGCGGCTTGGCTATTCTGCTGGGTGATTTGCTGCAGTTGAACAAGGGCTTCCAGGTTCTTGTTGGTCGCGATGTTTTGCTCAACGTTAGTGAAATTCACTAGCTGGTTGGTAAACTCGTTGGAATCAGCCGGATTCAGAGGGTCCTGATTTTGAAGCTGCGTCGTCAGCAACGTTAGAAAATCATCAAAATTGCTGGCGAGGCCTGCCGCCGCATTGTTGGCGGCGCTGTTGCCGCTAACCCCTGCATTTATCTCTGCGAAATCCATTATCATATCCTCTTTAGCTATTTTTGCGTTTGTATTCGTCAGTTAAACCTGAATATCCAGGCTGCCATCGGCGCCGGATGTGGCGGTTGCCGTGGCGGCAAGAGCAGTATCCGGAACTTGTTCAGAGTCTTCCATGTGGGGCAGGCCATTTTGTGCAAGATCCAGCGGTTCTTCTCCGCCTTCCTTGCTCAGCCCGAAATTCAGACTGCCGGAGCCAGTTTCAAACCCTGCTTCCTGCAATGCCTTTTCAAGACTGCGAGAATCCTGCCGTAATGTATCCAGCGTTTCCTGTTTGTCTGCCGAAATTATGGCGATCACCCGACCATCCTGACCAAGCTCAAGCTTGACCTCAACACGACCCAGCTCCGATGGGTGGAGATTGATTTTGATTTTATCCATGCCGTCCTTGACGGCAGTACTGATTTGCATCGACACTTGTTCGGCTGCAGGTAACTGCCCCATAGCGCGGGCTGCATTGCTGGCCTGACTTGCGGTGTTCGCTGCGGCTGCTTCCACATCCTGAACAGCGGCTTGCGCTCCTGGCACCATATTACCGGTCACGTCTGTCGTAATGCCCTGGCCATTTGCTGCGGCTGCTGGCATTAGTTGCCCACCGGGATTTTCAACACCTGGCAAGCCAGTGGGAGTAATCACGCCGTTCGCCGCGGACCCAGCCTCAGCCGTCGCGGCGGAGACAATATTGGTGGTGCTGGCCAGGGTCGATTGGAATGTTGGTTTGTTCGCCTGCGATGTTACCGTTATCTTGCCCCGGCTATCCTGAAGCAGCTCGGCGACCTTGGCCGAGAGAATATCTTTCTCGGATATTTTACCGGCGGCATCTGCCTGAATTTTCTCAATAGCGTCATTTGGGGCTGCCTTGGTAACGCTTTCTGCCATTTGTGTTGCTGTTGTCGGTGCTGCCGATTTTTCAGATGCCTGTTCGGATTTAACCGTTGTCGGCTTCACCGCTGGCGCCATTTCAGCGGCCACCTTTATCACGGCTTGAGTTGTCGCTTCCGGAGTGGCGTCTGATTTCGTCTTGGTGTCGGCCATTGGATTTATCTGGGCAGTCTGACCAGTGGGCTGCGGCATCGCTGTTCCGCTATCACTGGAAGGCATTGTCGGTCCGGCCACAGGAGGCTGTTTGCTAATAGGGCCGGTTGCCGGTGGTGCAACGAGAGCTGCCGGCGAAGGTGGTGGCACTGCGACCGTTGGTGCTGCCACTGGCATGGCCGCTGGTGCGGCCGCTACCTGTGTTTGCGGCACGGAAGATGCCAACGTAGTCTCCGTGCCAGAGGTTTTCTGTTCCGTTGTCGCGTTTTCAGTTGCTGTTGTCTCCGCGGGCGCATTCTCGCTTTGTGGTGTGGCCTGCGATTCTCCCGCGTCTTGCGGCGCGGTCGTCTCAGTAACCTCGTCACTGTGCTGTGCGTTCTCTTTACGCGGCGGCGGAACATCCTGCTTCTCTGCAGGGCTGTCGAGGTATGACGAGAAATTCTCTCCCTCGTTGTCCCTCGGTTCAGGATCCCGCCGGTTCGGCGCGGTGGTCGCTTCTATTATTTGCACAACATCCATTATTCTGCTCATTTGCTTATTATTGTCCCCAAAGGGATTTCTCTCGCCTCTATCAAGCAATGTTCGGGCCAGTTTTTTACAAAATTACAAATATCAATAAAAACAGTATGTTGGCGAAATTATTCTCGCAGCGTTAGAGGGAAAATTTTCCAATTTTCGGCAATTCCTTCCAGGCGAGCCTGACGATATTGCCGGGTCGCTTCCCAACAGGGGAAAGGCATACCTCTGCTGTCCGGGAATTTGGCTGATCCAGCCGCTTCAGCCATCGACCGTCACACAGCCCCTATTAACAATGAGTGCAAACAGTCCCTGTAGTCACTGTCGAGTGGGCCTATTAATCCTGCCATTTCACAAACTGGCATCGATATTGCTTTTTAAAGGGTATGCGGTGCCTGTCTGAGGTCCGAAATAAACGCTGAGAAGACAAAGGAAGATATGATTAATGCATATAAAACATACAGTTATCAAGTCGTGGAAAGCTCCGTGCGGTATAACGCTGGCCCGTCAAGGCTGGGTATGTTTTTCCCTGTGGTGGTTATTATTTCCGATATCGATGTCGAAAGACCAGCTGTTGTGGAGATAAAATTATGAGCTTGAACGCAATTTTAAATGCTGGCGTTAGTGGCATGCTGAGCCATCAGAAGGCGTTGAACGTGACGGCGAATAATGTCGCTAATGTACAGACAGAAGGATATTCCCGTAAGACTGTTGAATATGGTTCTGTCGTCGTCGATGGTGTTGGCGCCGGCGTTGAGATATCAGAAGTACGCCGAATTACAGATGAGTTTATCGCAAAAGAATTGCGTTTGGCGACTGCAGGATCAGAACAATATCGAGCAATGGCGGAAATCCATACGCAACTGCAATCGTTGCTGGGAGATCCAGCGGATAATAAATCGCTCACAGGCAAGCTCGACAGCTTGAATAATGCCTTTGCGGCATTGGCTGTGGATCCGAGCATGTCCATATCGCGCTCTGCAGTGTTGGCGGAAATCCAGAGTTTCGGGATTGAGACGGATCGCCTGCTCACACAGGTTCAGGCTTTGCGAAAAGAAGCCGACACCCATATTGCCAACGAAATCGATATTGTGAATGATGCAATTTTACGGATTTACGAATTGAATCTGGAAATTAAATCCGCGTCCCAAAGCAACCAGCCAGCCGGCGAGTTGATGGATCAGCGGGATCAGGCACTGAATAGTATTTCCAAGGTAATGGATATTAAAACCTATCCCATGGGGGACGGAGCAATTGCCGTCGTCACCGATGCCGGACAGCAGCTTCTGGATTTTCAGCCCCGCCAGTTGGTCTATGCACCAGCTTCCAACGTCACCGCAGGAACAAATTTTGACCAGATTTCTATTAATGTCTATGACCCTGTAACGAAGGTAATAGAGCCTACAGGTCTTCCACTTGATCCGGAGCTGAAAAGCGGCTCATTGCGCGGTTGGCTGGATATGCGGAATACCGAGCTGCCTAATCTGGGCGCCCAGATTGGCGCTTTGGCAGCAGGTGTTGCGGAGCAATATAACGCTGTCCATAATGATAATGTTGCCGTACCACCGCCTGCCGTCTTAAGCGGTCGAAACGCGGGAGTAATTGCCGGGGATGTGCATGGGTTTACCGGACAGGCGACATTCTACAGTTTTGACGGCAATAACAATATACAGGCATCTTATACAGTCGACTTTGATAATCCCGGAACAACGACCGTGGCGGATGTTCTGGCCGAGGTAAATGGCGCGCTTGGGGCTGGAACATTAACGCTGACAAGTGGGGCGCTCACCATGACCGCTCAAGGGGGCGCTACAGGCGTCGCCATTGCGCAAGAGGCCGCGTCCCCGTCAGATCGTGGTGGGCGTGGCTTCTCCCATTTCTTCGGAATGAATAACCTCATCAGTGCAAAGGTCGACACCTCTTATGATACGGGCCTGGCTGCTGCGGACGCGCATGGCTTCTCTGGCACGACAGAAATTGTTTTTCGCAGTCCCGATGGGCAGGAACCTGTTTCGGTTACGATTGATTTCGGCGCTATCGGCGGAACCATGAATGATGTGGTTAACGAGATTAATGCCAATCTCGCGCCATACACAACTGCCTCTCTTGACGCAGATGGCGCACTCAAATTTACCAATGCTGCGGGACATGATAGTTACAGTCTCAATGTGGTGTCCGATAGCTCGGATCGGGGGGGAACCGGCGTCAGCTTCCCTGAGATGTTTGGTGTTGGTGCCCGCTATCCTAACGATGCCGGACTTGATTTCAGCGCCGTCAGCACCGTTTCCAGTCGTCCTGAAAGTTTGGCACTGGCAAAGGTTGATCCGACAGGAACACCCGCTCTTACCCTTGCGGATAATCGCGGAGCACTCGAGTTTCAGAACCTTGCATCAACTGCCATGACCTTTGATACGGTCGGCGGCCTCACTGGGTCGACGGTTTCTTTATCTGAATATGCAGCGCAGGTTCTGGCAAAAGCCGGACTGGACGCCGCGCGGGCCGATAGCCTGCAATCCGATCGCGCCGCCCTCGCGGGGTCGCTTGATGCCCGAATGCAGGAAGTCTCCGGTGTTAATATGGATGAAGAGCTTGCCAATCTAATTGTTTTCCAGAACGCCTATAACGCGTCCGCCCGCCTCATTACAACGGCCCGCGAGATGTATGACGTTCTGCTGAATCTCACGTAGGAGAGAAAAGATGACACGGATTTCAACCTTCCAGCAAAACCAGATGTTGCTTAGCGATATGCTCGCTAGTCAGAAACAGGTTGCGAAGGCACAGCGCCAGGTTACGACGGGCCATGTCGCCGAATTCTATAAAGACATTCATATGGATGTGACAAGTTTGGCAGGGGCCAAGTCCCTGCTGTCCCGTCTGGATCAGCATCAAATTAATAACAGCCGCATCATGAGCCGCCTATCCAGCTATGATCAGGCAATGTTCGGAATTGAAAGCGCGGGTGCGGATATGAAGGAAGCCGTCATGTCCGCCATCAACACTTCGTCGGCCCAGGGGTTATATGCAACCATCGAGGGGTCGTTTGACACCGTTCTGAATTTCCTTAATAGCCAGAATACGGAAGGCTACTTGTTTGCCGGAACCAACCGCGATGTGGCACCTGTCAGTATTTCCACTATCGATGATCTGCTGGTGGCATTGGAGCCGCCAACAGACATTTTCCAAAACAACAACCTGAAATCTTCCGCTCGCATTGACGAGAATCGCACTCTGGAAACTGGAATACTTGCCGATGAACTGGGACTTGAGGTCATGGCGGCTTTTCAGCGGATGGCGCTTTGGAGAAACGGGACTATTCCAACAACGGCGCCGGTTCCAATCGGGCCCTCGGGCGGCTTTGGGACACCGCTTTCACAGGAAGATCAGGATTTTCTGGTGGGTGAGATTGTCAATCTTGAACAGCTGATCGACAATATCAGCGCGTTTCGTGGCGACAACGGCCTCAATCAGAAAACCATAGAGGAAGCGCAAGAAGCCTTATCCTTACAGGTCAATCAGGCCCGGGAAATGGTGAGCAATATTGAGAATGTGGATGCGGCGGAAGCCATTTCCAACCTCAACCAGAAGAATTTTGCGCTCGAAGCGTCCTATAATGTATTGAGCCAGATCAACAGACTTAGCCTCCTCAACTTTATCTAATACTTGCATATTCAGATGCGCCGCCTATATTGCGCGCCATGAATTCACTTGGTCTAAATACCGCTCCGGAAGATACCCGTGTCGTTGTCGCCATGTCTGGCGGTGTCGATAGTTCGGTGACGGCTGCGCTGTTGAAAGACGAAGGCTATGACGTTGTTGGCATCACCCTGCAGCTTTATGATCATGGGGTCGCTGTCCAGAAAAAGGGCGCCTGCTGCGCCGGACAGGACATCCATGATGCCCGCCGGGTGGCTGAGGCCATCGGTATTCCTCATTATGTGCTGGATTATGAAAGCCGCTTTCAGGACAGTGTGATGGAAGAATTTGCCGACAGTTACCTGCGCGGTGAAACACCTGTGCCCTGTGTACGCTGTAATCAGACAGTGAAGTTCCGGGACTTGCTGGAAACCGCACAGGATCTGGGGGCTGCAGCGCTGGCGACGGGGCATTATCTGAGGCGCGAAGAAGTAGGCGGTAAAGCTCAGCTTTTCCGGGGCCACAATGCCGTCAAGGATCAGAGCTATTTCCTGTTTGCGACGACGCAAGTGCAGGCGGATTATCTCCGTTTTCCCTTGGGTGGACTGAATAAGGATCAAACCCGCGCCCTTGCCGATAAGTATGATCTTGCCGTGGCGGCCAAACCGGAAAGTCAGGATATCTGTTTTGTGCCCAACGGAAACTACGCCAAGGTGATTGAGCGCATTCGCCCCGGTTCTGCTGCTACGGGTGATATTGTCGATCTGAACGGCAATGTCCTAGGTCAGCATAACGGCATCATCAACTATACGATCGGACAGCGTCGCGGCCTTGGCATTGGAGGTGGAAGCCCGCTTTATGTGGTCCGCATCGATCCTGATCATAACCGTGTTGTCGTCGGCCCCGCCGATGCGTTGCTTGTCTCCAAACTGACATTACGTGACATGAACTGGATCGGTGATATGCCGCTGGATACCGGTGGTACGGAGATTTCCGTCAAGGTTCGCTCTACGCAGGAACCTATGAAGGCGGTTGCCTATGGTGCCGCCAATGATTGGGCGGAAGTCCATCTTGAAAAACCCGAACCCGGAGTTTCGCCGGGGCAGGCTTGCGTTATGTATGATGGAGACCGTTTACTTGGGGGCGGCTGGATTGCGGGGACGGAAGCCCCGGTGAAGCTGGCGTCTGCGATGCAGGCAAGTGCATAAATAATCTGATTTCCTCGCTTGACAGGTCCTCCTAAAAACCCTAAAAACCGGGCTTCGAAGCGCCAGCTTTTGTCCGATTGCGGTCATTTATCGGTGCCTCATGCGGCTCCTTAGCTCAGTTGGTTAGAGCAATGGAATCATAATCCATGTGTCCCCAGTTCGAGTCTGGGAGGAGCCACCACTACCCCCTTGATATAGCGTTGTTTTCATGCCTCGCTATCCCCTGCCTCTAAAATATCCATGCGTCCTGTGCCCGTTTTTGTGCGGAGACTTTCAATTACTTTATCTTACACGGGCACAGTAATCTCCCGATATTGGGCTTAGACTGCGAACCTTGTCATTGGGATTGCGTGTAACGGTTTTCGAATAGAAAAATACGCCTTCTTTTAATATTTCAAGATACATCGGGTTTCTGCAAATATTTCTCTTTTCAATCCACGCGCTCCCTCTTTCATTCGAGATATCAGCGAACGCTTCATTAAAGCTGTTGTATAAAAAGGTAACGATTAAGTCGCTTTCGACCAAGTCGACGCTTTGGACAGTTAGATAGCCACGTCTCCTTGGCAGACCTCTATTAGACTTTTCAAGATATGTTGCAACGAGCGGGCTTAAACGAGGATTATATTCAGTTTTTACTGTATGTTTCGCCTTTGGAGAGCCAGCAGTCTGGATTTCTTTATTAGTCGTATTGCAGCCGGAAATTATCATCAAAACCAAAAAAGAATATAGGAATTTCATTAAATTTATGCTCCCCAAACAATCTTCAAACACGACAAAATCATACATGATTGACGTGTTATTGATAGTATTCAGTTTGTTAAATAGACTTTCAATTTCTACTTTAAGTGCTGCCTATCCTAAGCGGCGTGTGCAATCATAATCCATGTGCCCTAGTTCAGATCTGAGAGGAACCACAAATCGGAACCGGAGTTGAGACTTTGTTTTCTCCGGTTTTTCGTTTCCCGATCAGCAAGACGCAGACTATAATGGTCCCGAGCGATTGAAAGGATTTCGTGCATTTCAGGGTTTTTTAAATTTCTGATTTTGGCCATCGTTGGCTGTAGCTTGGGTAGTGCTGTCGTTGCCGCGACGAACGGCAAATCCGGTAGTGCCGGTCCGGAGGAAAAATTTATCCGGCACACGGGTGACTTTGATGTTATCGAGGAACGCCGGATTCTGCGGGTTCTGGTTCCCTATAGTAAAACCTTCTTTTTCTTCGATGGCCCCGAGCCCAAGGGGCTGACCCATGACTGGCTGAAATCATTTGAAAAGGCGCTGAACAAGGGCAGGACGAAGAAAGCGTTGCGGCTGCGTGTTGCCGTGATCCCGACGCCACGGGATAAGTTGATACCGGGTTTGCTGGCGGGCATTGGTGATATTGCTGCGGGAAACCTTACTATCACGCCGCAGCGGCTGGCGGACGTGGACTTTGGCAACCCGATTATGAAAGATATCCGCGAGGTTCTCGTTACCCATAAAAAATCGCCAAACTTAATAAATGCCCATGATCTCTCGGGCAAGACGATCCATGTGCGCAAATCCAGCAGTTATTTTAACAGCCTTGAAAAACTGAATAAGGAGCTGAAGGCGCAGAAAAAGAGACCGGTGAAGCTGGTCATCGAAAATGAGCATCTGGAGGACGAAGACCTGATGGCTATGGTCAGTTCGCGGCTTGTTCCGGCGCTGATTGTCGATCAACACAAGGCTGATTTATGGGTGCAGGTATATAAAAACCTGAAGGTTCAATCAGATGTTGTGGTGCGTGAAGGCGGCAAGATCGGCTGGGCGATCCGTAAAGACAGTCCGCTTCTCAAGAAAAAAATCAATGCCTTTGTCAAAATGTCCCGCGAGGGAACATTGCTTGGCAATGTGATGATCAACAAATACCTGAAATCGACGAAGCTGATCAAACAGGCGCTGGATCCCGGTGAGCTTGAAAAAGTGGATAAAACCACGCCATTTTTTCGGAAAACGGCGAAGTCTTTTGATCTCGACTGGCTGCTGCTGATGGCGCAAGGCTATCAGGAATCGGGATTGAACCAGAAGGCAAGGAGCAAGGCTGGCGCCATCGGTATTATGCAGATGCTGCCGACAACGGCTGCCGACCCCAATGTCAATATCCCCAACATAAAATCAGCGCGAAACAACATTCAGGCGGGCGGTAAATATTTACGCTATATTATGGATCAGTATGTTGGTGAGGCGGCGGTTAATCCGTTTAATCAGCAGCTTCTGGCGCTAGCGTCTTATAACGCGGGACCGACGCGCATCAAGAAACTGCGGCAAAAGGCAGCGAGGCAAAATCTTGATCCGGATAAATGGTTCCATAATGTCGAATATATTGCGGCCAAAGATATCGGACGCGAAACCGTGGACTATGTTTTTAACGTCTATCTATATTATACGGTCTATAGCCGCGCCAAACTTCAGGCACCGGAAGCCAATCAGTAGCGAGCTTCTATTGGGATTTGATGCTGCCTAAACGGTCCGCCGGGTCTTTATACTCGTAAATCACAATGACGCCCGTAGGTTGTTCGGCCACCAATAATTTTCCGGATTTACTCTGCTCCAGGCCGTAGGTCATTTTTTCGGCTTTCAGGGCCCGACCGGAAGTATCTTTTTCGAGAACTTTTGCGCCATGGCGGGTAAAATCATCAACCTTTTTCCCGCGCGTTCGTGCCCAGCCGACAAGGTTCCCGCGATCATCATAGATATAGTCGTCGCGCCAATTACGCCGCGGGAATATTTGCGGGTCGATATATTGTTTTTTCCGGCTAGCCTGATGATCAATGGATAAAATTTGCCCGTTATCTCCGTAAGCTCTTGCCTGATTTGGCGGGTAGAGAAAATTGATAAACGCCGGGGCGGAGAAATTAGCACCATTGCTTGCGAAGACGCCGATTTCAACGCGATTGGTCATATAATCAGGCCGATCCGGCGCCGGAAAAGGCGTATGCCAGTCAACAGTTATTTCGGCGCTGCTACCATCCTTCTTTTGTGGCTTGATCTTTATGCGGTTGCTGTCACCCCGAAGAACAACCCATTGATAGGTAATTGACTGGCCTTTCGGAATTTTGGTCCTGTCCGTATTAACGGTCATTGTGGTTTTCAAGGCGCTATTACGTACAACTTTGGCAATAGCGCCCGGGGTATTGAACAGAATTTCCGGCCGGACGGAGGCAAAATCATCAACGCCGTCTTTAGTTTCGCTTTGCGACACCAACGAGAGTTGCACCATTGGTGGAACGTTTTTGATCTGTAATTCATTAGCCCCCCGGATCATAGACCCCAGGTCAAGATTGCTTGCCTCAAAAACGGGCGGGTGAGATTTATACGTTAGATAGTCGCTTTCTTTCAGGGCCGTAAATTGTCCTTGCCGCAGGATCATTTGCACCGTCGGCATGAGCAGGCTGTTGCGCTTGAGATAGTCTTTGACCTCTGGCTGAAACGCCGCAAGGATGCTGGCGATGGCGTTCAGAAATGGCCGGTCGGAGCCGGATTTCCCCTGGGAGACAACCATGTAAGGCGTATTGGCCAGCAGTAGATCGCCATGTTTGTCCGAGTAATCCCGCACAGCCGGATATACATAAAGATGGTTTTGGACATATTGTAAATATAATAGACGTGCCGTCCTTGAAAATGTGGTGGCGAGTCGAGGGTGGCTGCGCCAGAACGTGCCACTGTTCATGGCCGTGGATGAATTTCCGATGGTGACGGCGTTGAACAGGATCTTATCGTTCAGGCCATAGTCAATTCCCGCTTTTTGGGCGGCAGGGCTATAATCTACGAAGCTGAATTGAGGGTAATCCTTCAATCGAAGGGCGGAATGCTGGTGGTCACGATTATCATATAGGTCCCCGACATTGCCGGCGGCCCGACCCTGATGAAACCATTCCGACAATATCCTCCCCGTAGGATTTTTAACCGATTGCACGGGCCCCTTTGACATCTTGGCGATATCAAATTTGAACAGCCCAGCCAGAATTCCATACCGTGGCTCCCACGCTGTGTTTGCGGCGCTGACTATGGCCTTGTTTTTTCGGACCATATAAGGAGCGGGTTTTGGTGGGTTGGGATTATCTCCTGTCGCATTTTCTTTTAAAATACGCTCTGCCAGTTCCTTAAACCGCGGTAACGGGCGTATGGTCTTAAGGTTGTCATCCGTCTGCAGTATTTTGGAGTTTCGAAAACCCTTGTCGATAGCCCGGGAAAGCATGTCCAGCGCCTGCTCCTTCTGGTTGCGGGTCGCCAGAAGGGTGGACAGAAGGTAATAATTTTGCGACCGTTCCGGATACTGATCGATAAGACTGCGAAGGCCTTTTTCTGCTGCTGCGAACTTACCTGAACTAATGGCGCCGAAGACCCGCGCCAATTGCTCTGACATTTTGGGCATATCAAAGACAGTGAATGCAGCACTACTTACGTCATCGGCTTTTTTCTGCTGGGCATGTGCACCGGAGGGTAGCGAGGCGAGACCGATGACAACGCCCAAAAGGACTACAAGAAGCCCGTAGCTTTGAGCAATATGTTTTCGCAATCTCACCTCTCTTTATTCAGATCCACTTTGTAGTAGACCGTTGGTTATGCGTCCGAAAGAATATGGATAGCCCGGTTGGCCAGCATATCCTTGGTTTTCGCGCCATAAGCCTTCATATGATCGGAAACAGCGTGCGCCATCAAGGCATCCAAACTTTCCCATTTTTCAACAACGGCAAAGCTATTTTCTCCGATTTTCGCCTGAAAACCGCCAACACCTTCTGTATCAATCACCGCGTTATATTCGATGCAGCCTTTTTCCGCCAGAACAGCAGGTGTATTGGCCTTGAAGGCTTCCAGAACAGTATCCCGCATCCCGGGCTTTGCTTCGATCATGGCAATGACGTTTACGATGCTCATAGGGTTTTCCTTTTTTTATAATTATTGTGTATCGCGAAATTCTACATCATTAACAGGGGGCGTAAATACAAAATCCGCATCTGTATCCTAAAAGCTCTGGTCAAAAGCAGCAATTGATCAGATACTTGAGCTGGGGCCATGGATAGTAAGTTAAGCAAGGAGAGCATGAATGGCTGGCCCATTTACCGGCATTCGAATAATTGATCTGACCTCGATGATATCGGGGCCGCTCGCAACCATGACATTGGCGGATCAAGGGGCTGATGTCATCAAGGTGGAAAACCCTGGCGGTGGCGACTTCGGCCGTCTGGTGGCCACCCGGCGCGATGGGTTTTCAGCATCTTTTGTCAATAACAACCGTAATAAGCGGTCTATTGTCCTGGATTTGAAAAAGCCGGAGGGGATTGAAACCCTTGAGCAGCTGGTGGCAGAATCAGATGTGGTCGTACAGAATTTCCGTCCCGGCGTTGCCGATCGGATGGGGGTTGGTGAGGCGCGTATGCGCAGCGTTAATCCGGCGATTGTTTATGTGTCCATCTGCGGTTTTGGCTTTGAAGGCCCCTATGCCCAGAAGCCGGTATTCGATCCGCTCATTCAAGCGGTGTCCGGCCTTACAACAGTGCAGGCAGGATCTGATGAGGAAAGGCCTCGGCTGGTCCGGACCATATTGCCTGACAAACTGACTGCCATTCAGGCATCGCAAGCCATAGCTGCGGCCTTGTTTGCGCGCGAGCGAACCGGGGAGGGGCAGCATGTCACCTTGTCGATGCTGGATACGCTCGTCTCCTTCCTTTGGAGTTCGGATATGGGCGGGCATACTTTTGTCGGCAAGGAAAAGAAAACGGAAACCGCGCAGTCCTTTATTGATCTGATTTACGAGACCAGCGACGGCTATATCAGTGTTGCCGTCATGCTGGACAAGCACTGGAAGGGCTTTGCGGATGCCGTTGGGCAGCCGGAACTCGTCTCCGATGAGCGTTTCAATACGCCGGCAGGGAGAGAAGTGAACAAGGATGCACGGACCCAGTTGATGCAGGAAGCCATGCGGACTTTATCAACGGCTGACCTTATCGACAAGCTGGAGGAAAATGACGTGCCGTGCGCGCCGGTTCTCACCCGAACGGAAATGCGTCACCATCCGCAGGTCATTGCCAACGGGATAATTGAAGAAAACCAGCATCCGCAAGCGGGTGCAATTCGCCAGACGCGACAACCCGCTCGTTTCTCTGTCACGGAAAATGAACATCGTTACACGGCACCGATATATGGTGGGCATACGCGTGAAGTGCTCGAAGAATTCGGGTTTTCCGGCGACAAAATCACATCGCTGGAAGACGCAGGTGCAATATGGCAGGGAGAAGCGGATGTCGGTTAGGCAGAAATTGCAGAAATCAGGACTTGTGTTGGCCGCATTGACACAGCTAATGCCAGCCGTGGCCCATGCAGAAAACTGGCAAAAAACCGGCTGCGCCGGTGTTGTTGAGCAGGACTTGAAAACGCTGGATCTTGACGATCTGGAAATTCGCCAGGTGCGTTATATCGTCCGGAGTGAAGGGTCGGTGGAATCCGGCACGACCGAGAGCCTGGATGGATGGGTAAGTTTCAAAAACTGCAAGGGCAATCTCGTGGTTATTCTATCGCAAAGCTGTGCGGTAGAAGAGCGATATACGACAGGTCAGTGCCGTATTAAGGATATCCCCAGCTACTGACTATTGTTGTTGCAGGCGCTGTCGGGCTGGAGTTGCAGATTAAACTGATGCGCAAATTTATCGCCGTCGCTGACAGTAATGGTTTCAAAACCTAACAGGGTCAGGAGGTCAAGAAATGTCAGGTTTTCGGCAGCACCACTTTCCTGAAAAATGGGCGTTGTCCGAACACTGGTGGTTAAATCCGCAAGAAGGGCGCGGGCGCGATAGATTGTTTTAAGATACCCATCGCGCTTGGCAACAATGATAAGTTTGCGAGATTCCTCACCTTTGGCGAAGACAGCATAAGCGGATTCATATGGTTTGTTAGCCATGCCCTCCCGAATTCCAATCACAAAACCAATGCGGCGGCGCTTGTTCATATTGGGAAGGGCGGGCACACGGGCGCAATAGAGCTCGACAGCATCGGGCGCCGGATAATAATAGCCGACGTAGCGATCCTCCTTCGCTTGAGCTGGAAGGGCGACCGCAGCGATGAGCATCGCGATGCCCCATAGAAATATCCAGCGAATATTAGCCGACTGCATCACATGTTACTCCCAAAATACATACGGGCACTTTATGGATAAAAGAGGTGCATTTCCAGTCCGAACAGGCAGCGATACTCTAAAAATTGATCAGGCGTGATGTTCTGCGGTCCAACTGGCGAGAACTACCTTGGCATTGGCTTCGGCCGTTTTTTCGTCCGGGGTTTTTTCCGGAATTTTAGCGGTCAGCTCGATGACATAGCCATTTGGATCACGGAAATAAATGGAATGCATAATATGGTGATCGGAAATGCCGCGGATTTCCATGCCCAATTCCTTGCCTTTGGCGAACATGGCGTGCAGATGGTCCATCTCCACTTCCAGTGCGATATGCAAGTCATAATCGTGCTGATCAACAAATTCGAACGGGCGCTCCGGGACTTCGAAAAAGGCGAGATAAGATCCATCATCCATCCGATAGAAAGAATGCAACGCTTCCGTTTTCCGACCTGTTTTGGTCTCGCCGATGGGAAAGGCATCCGCCAGAGGCAAGCCTAAGAAATCTTCATAGAATTTACGTGTTTCTTCTGAATTACGGCATCTGTATGCGTTGTGATGAAGCCCTTTTATCATTGCTAACCCTCAAATTACATGCGCCCGTCTGATATAATACCATGTGCGCGGGACTACGGAAAAATCAAGTAAAAACAATAAAGCCATCTATCTACGGCCACCCGCAAGTTTCGCGGCTTCCGGCAGGCCTCGCAATTGCATCATGGCGACGACGCCCAGAAGCGGGCCAATGGCGAGCGGGGCAAAGGCGTACTGCCACCCAACCAGATCGACAAAAACTGGGATAAGATGAATGGACGCGAGGCTGATGAGAAAGCCAACGCTTGTCTGTATGGTTAGCATTGTTCCGATCATGTTTTTGGGGCTTAGTTCAATGATGCATGTTGAGAATTGCGCTGAATCGGCAACGATGGATATTCCCCAGACAAGACAAAGCAGTATCAGTAAAAGCGGGGACGCGCCAAACAGAAATCCGGCAAGTAGCGCGCACGTGCCACTTGTCGCCATGGCAAGAATGGTTACCGTGGTCCGGCCGACACGATCAGCGGCGACACCGGCGATAAGGCTTCCGAGTGCGCCAATAGCGATCGTCGCAAAAGTGCCGATATTGGCACCGAGCCGGGGGTCTTCCAAACCGCTGATCCGGAAGCTTTCCAGCAAGAAAACACCAATCCAGGCCCACATGGCATAGAGCTCCCACATATGGCCGAAATACCCAAAATTGGCGAGACGCAAGGGTTTGTACGTCCAGGCATGGAATGCAAGGGAGGGCGTAAATGGTGGCGCTTTCGGGATATCATGGCCAAGCCTTACAAACAGGATCAAAATGGCGCCGGCACCAGCAAGGCAACTGCTGGCAACTAACGGCAGGCGCCAGTCAAGACCAGACGTATCAAGCAGATTCAAAAGATGCGGCACCGCACTACCGAGGGTCAGGGCACCCACCAGCAATCCCACCAAGAGGCCGGTGTCTTTCTCCGCCCAGGTAGATATCATTTTCATCCCCACAGGATAAATGCCAGCCATGCAAATACCGGTGACCAGCCGCAGAAAAATAACCTGAGAGGAAAGCGGGTCCAGAAAAACAATTCCAAGATTGGCAAATGCTGCAATCAAAGTGGCGCTCGCAAAAAAGAATTTGGGCTGAATACGATCGGCCATACTGAAAAACGCGCTGACAAGAGTGCCGATTACGAACCCAATCGCGACACTGCTGGTAAAGAGGGAAGCGTGAAATCCGCCTAGACCGAAATCGGTTTTCAGGACAGGGACCACAGCGGTTGCCGAGAACCAGAGGGATAATACGAGGACCTGACAGCAAGCCAGTAGCGCAATGGCAGACCATTTGGATGCGGAAAGGCCCGTTGAGAAACTCAACTGTCTCTCAGCTTGAAGCGCTGGATTTTCCCTGTAGCAGTTTTGGGGAGCTCGTCGACAAATTCAATCCATCTTGGATATTTGTATGGCGCGAGCCGCGATTTCGCATACTCCTGCAGTTCCAAGGCGAAGGCACTTTGATTAGCAGGGCTCTCTTTCAGGACCACGACGGCTTTGGGCTTGATCAGCTCATCGGCATCCGCATATCCGACCACAGCCACTTCCAGCACTGCCTCATGTTCGATCAAGGCGCCTTCTACCTCGAAAGGAGAGACATAAATACCGCCGACTTTCAGCATGTCGTCGGTGCGACCGCAATAGATATAATAGCCCTCGTCATCTTGGCGGTACTTATCACCGGCGCGGGTCCAGGGGCCCTGAAATGTTTCAAGGCTTTTTGCGCGCTGGTTCCAATACATCAGGCCGCTGGAGGGGCCGGAAATTTCAAGGGCGCCCATCTCGCCCTCAAGCACAGGGAGGCCATCGTCATCCGTCAGACGAATGTCGTAGCCATCAACTGGTTTGCCTGTCGATCCCGGCCGGACATCGCCCGGGCGGTTTGATAGAAAGATATGCAGCATTTCCGTACTGCCGATACCATCCAGAATATCGACGCCAACATGGGCTTGCCAGCGGGTGAGAAGATCGGCAGGTAATGCCTCCCCTGCCGATGTGCAAATCCGCAAGTTATGCTCACCCTTTTTGGGCAAAACGTCACTTGCCAGCAACATGCCGAACAGGGTCGGGACTCCATAGAAAATGGTGGGTTTACGGTTCCGGAGGATTTCACTTACCGCCTCCGGTGTTGGTGGGCCTTCCAACAGAATAACGGTCGCACCGACGGAAAACGGAAAGGTCAGCCCATTTCCCAAACCATAGGCGAAAAACAACTTTGCAGCCGAATACATCACATCATCTTCGCGAATACCCAGTGTGTCCTGTGCATAGAGTTTTGCCGTCGCCGCCATATTCCCATGGAGATGGACAGTGCCCTTCGGCACACCGGTTGTTCCCGAGGTATAAAGCCAGAAGCACATATCATCGATGCGGGTTTTCGCAGGCGTAAATTCTGAAGGCTGTGCCTCCAGCAGGATCGCCAGAGCTGTTTTACGTTCGCTATCACCTCGCGATATGACTACGGATTTCAAATGCTCGTGCCGATCCATATGATTCTCAAACAGGGAGAGCAGATCGGCGGAGACAACCAGAGCACTCGCACGGCTGTCTTCCAGAATATAGTCATAGTCTTTTTCAGTCAGGCGGGTATTGATGGGAACGGGAACGACACCGGCTTTGATAGCGCCCAGGAAACAGATGGGAAAATCAACCGTGTCATTCAGGCAAAGAACAATGCGCTGTTCCGGCAAAAACCCGAGTGTTCGAAGCGCATTTGCAAATTTATTGATCCCGTTGATAACGTCCTGATAGCTATGGGTGCCATCTGTATCAATAACTGCGATCTTGTCGCCGCGGCCCGCTGCCAAATTATGGTCCATAAGTTCGGTGGCGGCATTAAAGAAAGACCCGTCTTTACTTTCCAACATAAACTCTCCCTGCATAGGGCCCTGACCCTACTTGTTTTCCGGTTTGCCCGGATATTCGCGCGCCCACGCTTAAGCTTATCTTCTTCCTCAGGCTTTGACCAGATTTGCAAGCCACTCCTTCGCCCAGTCACCCGCCTGATCTTCCGGCAGCTCGCCTGATGACGCATCATGCTTCAAAATATCCCCAATCCGTGTCGCGCCATATTTGCGAAGCGCGGCATCGAAGAGCACACCACCATTGCAGAAAGTCTGATCATACGTCAGATCGCCAAGGGCGAAGACACCAAAATGAATGCCGCCAAGATCAGGTGCCTTTTCTTCCAGATCATCCATAAAGGCCTGGCCATTATCGGGGACGTCGCCCTGACCGTATGTTGATGTGCAGATAATATAGGACGCCGTAGCATCAAAAATATCTGCCTCCAGATCATCCGTATGCAGGATTTCAGCGTCCACGCCTTCTTCTTCAAGCGCATCAAGGATTTCGTCTGCGACCAGTTCTGCTGTGCCAGTCATGGTGCTCACCAGTATTTTAATCGGTGTTGCCAAAAAATTTCTCCAGAAAATACTACTCAAAAAAGGAAATAGGAAATATAATGCATTTTGTCCAGCTAATTTTAAAGAGCAGCAAGGCAGAATATGGCAAAAATGGTAGCCGATACAATACGTATGGAAGATAACGGTGCGACAGAGTATCTCTTGGCGCTGGGAAAGCGTGTTCGTTCTGCCCGGGCACAACGCGGCATGACCCGTAAAATTCTTGCGCGCGATTCCGGTGTGTCGGAACGCTATCTTGCTAAGCTGGAGACCGGGCAGGGGAACGCCTCGGTACTGGTCTTGCGGCAAATCTCCAGTGCCATGGATATGGATATGCAGGAGTTACTGTCAGGCGGGCAGGAACTTATCGAAGCGCGGCAGTTGCTGCAGCGCATATCGGAGGAGTTTCCGAATGAAGATCTCGGAGAAGTCATTAGACAATTGCGCGCTCAAATGGTCAATAAATCGGCCAAGATGAAGGGGCGGCAAATCTCCCTCATCGGCTTGCGCGGCGCTGGAAAATCAACATTGGGAAAGGCGCTGGCAGCCAAGATAGGTTTCGATTTTGTTGAGCTGAATGCAGAAGTGGAAAATGATTTTGGGGCGAGCCTGGCAGAAATTTTCTCGCTCGCTGGCCAACCGTCTTTTCGCCGATATGAGCATCGTTGCTTGAAGAAAATTATTGACGGTCATGCTGATGTGGTGATCGCGACAGGCGGCAGTATTGTTGCCAATGAGCAGGCTTTCTCCCTGCTGCTGGAGCGTACCAATGTGATCTGGTTGCAAGCCGCGCCAGAGGAGCATATGTCCCGTGTTGTGGCGCAGGGAGATACGCGACCTATTGCAGGTAGCCGGGAGGCCATGGCGGATTTGAAGCAGATACTTGAGGCTCGCAAGCCCCTCTATGAGCAGGCGGATATATATTGCGATACAACACGAAAAACTGCCCGTCAAAGTCTCGTGGATTTGAATTCCTGTATTGACAAACTGGGCATAACGGCGCATTTCATAGAAAGAACATGAACTAAAGTGCGTATTATGGAAGTAAACCCAAGGAAATTGGCCAGATGATTACATTTGACACGAATCCTGGAGAATATCGGCATTGGCAATTGCAGGTAGACGGCGCTATTGCCCGCCTTGTCCTTAACGTGGATGAAGATGCCGGGTTAGTGCCGGGCTACCAGCTCAAACTCAACTCCTATGACCTTGGGGTGGATATTGAGCTGAATGATGCCCTGCAACGGATCAGGTTTGAGCATCCAACTGTGAAATCTGTCATTGTGACCAGCGGCATGGAAAAAATGTTCTGCGCCGGAGCAAACATTTATATGCTTGGTACGTCGTCCCATGGCTGGAAAGTGAATTTCTGCAAATTCACCAATGAAACCCGTAACAGCATGGAAGACAGCAGCGACCGTTCCGGCATCAAATTTCTCGCGGCCTGTAACGGGACCACGGCCGGTGGCGGCTATGAGTTGGCGCTGGCCTGCGATGAAATTTTTCTGATTGATGACCGCTCCAGCGCCGTGAGTTTGCCTGAGGTGCCGCTACTCGGCGTGCTGCCGGGAACCGGGGGTCTTACCCGGCTGACCGACAAACGCCATGTTCGACGGGATTTAGCTGATGTTTTCTGTACAAACCCCGATGGAGTGCGCGGGCGTCGGGCCAAGGAATGGAAACTGGTGGATGAAGTTGTGCCGCGCCATGCGTTTGACGAAAAAGTAACTGCGCGGGCGCAGGCACTTTGCGACGGCAGTCCGCGGCCGGATGAAGCCGTGGGCATTGAACTCACCCCTTTGAACCGTAGGGTGGATGAAGCAGGCTATCATTATCCGAATGTAGATGTTGCGGTGGATAGCGATGCACGCGCGGCGACCATTACCGTTAAGGCTCCTCCTACAAATATTGCGGACAGGATTGATGAGATTCATCAAGCTGGCGCCAGTTGGTGGCCGCTTGCCATGGCGCGAGAGCTGGATGATGCAATCCTGATGCTTCGGACCAATAATGATGAAATCGGTAGCTTCCTGATCAAGACGGAAGGCGATGCTGATAACGTTTTGCAGGCCGACGCCGTTCTGGATGCTCACAAATCTGACTGGTTTGTGCGCGAAGTGATTGGCATGATACGCCGGACTTTTGCGCGGCTCGAGGTGTCTTCGCGGAGTTTGTTCGCACTGGTCGAGGAGGGATCCTGTTTCGCGGGAAGCCTCTATGAGTTGGCACTGGCTGCTGACCGGATTTATATGCTGGATATTCCCGAAGGTGAGGGAGAGGCGCCTCAAATCACCCTCAGCGCCCTTAACTTTGGTGACCTTGAAACCGTCAATGGACTAACGCGGCTTGCCTCGCGCTTTTATGAAGATGCAGATATTCTGGCGAGTCTTCGGGCGACTATCGGATCGCCACTTGATGTTTTCGAGGCGGAAGAGAAAGGTCTTGTGACCTTCATTCCAGATGATATCGACTGGGAAGAGGAAATCCGCCTTCTGGTCGAAGAACGAGCAAGCCTGTCGCCAGATGCGCTGACCGGAATGGAAGCAAACTTACGTTTTGGCGGCACGGAGACCTCTGTCACCAAGATTTTCGGGCGGTTATCGGCCTGGCAGAACTGGATTTTCAACCGGCCCAATGCGGTCGGGGACAAGGGTGCGCTCAAACTGTTTGGCAGCGGCACCAAAGCGGAATTTGATCGGAGGAGAGTGTAAAAATGGCGATAAATTATCAGGAACGAATCCCTAACAATGTTGATCTTGGCAATGATCGTCGTTTGCAGCGGGCTCTGGAACATTGGCAGCCCCGCTTTCTCGACTGGTGGAAAGAACTGGGACCGGAAGGCTTCCAGACCAAGGATGTTTATCTGCGTACGGCAACCTCTGTCGATGCCAAGGGCTGGGCCAGCTTCGGCGCCGTCAAAATGCCGGACTACCGCTGGGGGATATTCCTCGCCGATCAGGAGCAGGACCGCACTATCGGCTTCGGTGATGACTTTGGCAAACCCGTCTGGCAGCAAGTGCCGGGTGAATATCGCTCCATTTTGCGTCGCCTGATTGTTACCCAGGGGGATACCGAACCCGCCTCTGTCGAGCAGCAACGACTTCTCGGCCAAACCTGTCCATCGCTTTTTGATTTGCGCAACCTGTTTCAGGTCAATGTGGAAGAGGGGCGGCATCTCTGGGCCATGGTTTATCTGCTACATGCCTATTTCGGCCGCGATGGTCGGGAGGAAGCGGAAGATCTTCTCATGCGCCATTCGGGGAGTGAGGACAACCCGCGTATTCTCGGCACATTCAACGAGCCCGTCAGCGACTGGCTGTCCTTTTTCATGTTTACCTATTTCACCGATCGGGATGGAAAATATCAGCTGAAATGCCTTGCCGAATCTTCGTTTGACCCGCTGGCCCGAACCTGCCGGTTTATGCTGACCGAGGAAGCCCATCATATGTATGTGGGGGAGACCGGGATCAGCCGTGTCGTGAAACGCACGATCGAGAAAATGACCGAGCTTAAGACCGATGATCCTGCCATATTGCGCAAAAATGGCGTCGTCGATTTACCGTTACTACAACGTTATATAAATTTCTGGTTCTCCTCCTGTATGGATCTGTTTGGGGCCGAGATTTCCTCCAACGCTGCCATTACCTTCGCCAATGGCGTCAAGGGGCGTCCCGATGAGAAGCGCTTTGAGGATCATATCGAGCGCGATACCAGCCTTGAAATCGCCATGCCCGGCGAAGACGGCAAAGTGACCATGGAAGAGGTCGCGGTGCGAAGCGCCATCAATGATCAGGTCCGCAATGCCTATATCAAGGACTGCCAGATCGGTCTTACGCGCTGGAACCGCCTGATTAAAAAAGCCGGGTTCGATTTCGAGTTAAAACTTCCGGTTAGTCGGTTCCGCCGCAATATTGGTGTCTGGGCCGGACAATATATGACACCTGATGGCAAGCCGTTATCGGCGGAAGAGTTTGCGAAACGGCATGATGAATTCCTGCCCTCTAACGAGGATCGGATTTACGTGCAAAGCCTGATGCAACAGGTGACAGAGCCCGGTAAAATGGCCGGCTGGATCGCGGCACCGGATCGCGGCATCAACAGCAAACCTGTTGATTACGAATATGTGGTGTTGCAGTAAATGATTAGTCAGCCTGATCGTTATATTCAGGGTGTCGGAGACAGCTGGTAAATCTCCTGGAGATTAGCTAGACACTCCCCTCTGTTTCGACAACGAGCACCCGGGCGACGCCAATGGGTGTCGCCTTATGCTCGTCGCCCGCCTCGGCATGAAAAATATCGCCAGGTTCCAGATCAAAAGACGTTTCTTTTCCGTCTTTTCGAATTTGCATCCTGACTTTGCCTTCCAATACAACAAAGACTTCCGGTCCGTCATTTACGTGCCAGATATAGGGTTCATCCGTCCAGTGCAGGCGAACGGTCGCGTTCGGAATTTTTTCAATATCAAGGGCCGCCCAGGGTTTTTCGCCGGTAAATTCAGCGGGCTTAACGATGCGCATCCAGAGTGATCTCCATTGGAGTGTTCTTTATAAATCAGTATCCATTTTTAGTGACGAGGGCAAATTGCAAATGCTAGGGTCCTGACCCTAGTTACAGGACTATTCTTTTATTGGAGTTAATAGTCGATGCGGCTTGAAACTGAACGCCTGATATTGCGGCCCTTTCGCGACGATGATTTACCGCGCATCATTGCCTATGGCACAGTGCCGGAATTCTATCGCTATCTGCCGATCGAAACCCAGACCGAAGAAACCATTCGCACCTTTATGAAAGAGCGGATGGCTGATCAGCGAGAGAATTCCAGAACGCGCGTCACTTTCGCCATCGCGCCCAAGGAAACCGACGGGATTATTGGGACTGTCCGGCTGGGCGTGTTTGATGACGCCGAAGGCCTCGCCGATATCGGCTATGCCATGGATTTGAGCTGTCAGGGCAATGGCTATATGACAGAGGCTGTTCGGAAGGTTATGAATTTTGGGTTTTCCGAGCTGTCATTATCGGCCATATGGGCGACGGTGAGTAAGGACAATGCCAAATCCTGGATGCTATTGGAACGCCTGGGCATGACCCGTGTTGCCGTTCCTCCGGAAAGCTTGCGAGAAGTAGGCGGGCCTGAGAATGATTACGTTTATCAAACTTCTTCAGCCAAGTTCAGTATGGCGAACTAAACGTTCGGCCAGTCTGGGCGCGTATTAATGGTGCAGGGGCGTTTTTCTATGCTGGCCCACCAATCAGACAGCTTTGGATAAGATGCAAGCAGCTGTTTCCCTTCCGTTGTCATACAGAAATAATCGATCATCGGGATAAGATGGGCATCTGCCAGGGAAAAGGCGGGGCCAACAAGAAACTCTTCTTCACTGATAATTTCCTCTAACGCGGCAAGGGTACGGGCAGATTCTGCCAGACCCTCCGCAACCACCTCTTCATTGGATAGAAATCCTTCCGAGGGCCGTGAAATACGTTCAGAAAACACCTGTCGGACCATTGGCCAGTATCCATAATTGTCGATCACCGCCACAATCTGACGCATTTTTGCGCGAGATTCAGGGCCAACAGGCCGAAGAGCAGAATTTGAAAAACAATCGTCCAGGTACTCAGTGATTACATTGGTTTCATAGAGGGTGAGGCTGCCATGCTGCAAAACCGGGACGCGCGCAAAGGGGTGCAATTTCAAATATTCTTTGTTCAGGTCCTCCGCGAACGGGTTTATCTCTTTCCGCACGAAGCTCAATTCTTTTTCCGCCAGAACAATTTCCGCAATCCGGCCATAGGCGCTTCGATAAAAACTATGAAGTATCAGATCCATTCGGCGCCCTCCGGCGTTGCTCGTGACGTCATACTGTACAGAAAATAGGCCATTGAAACATCCTGTTATCTTATCTGAAACAACTGAAATCATTTTCCTCGGTTTCAGACAACAAACAGCAACATGCGCTCCCTAATTTGGGCTGTAGAGACAAAGCAAACCAAGGAAGGAAATAGATCATGACAGCTACGCAGCCAGACTACACAGCAATTAAAACCAAGCAGCAGGCCACTTGGGGGTCCGGCGATTATGCCGCCATTGGCATTACCCTCAATATTGTTGGCGAGCAGTTGTGCGAAGCCATGGAGCTGCATTCCGGCCAAACCGTACTTGATGTGGCCGCCGGAAACGGCAATGCGACCCTCGCTGCGGCGCGGCGTTGGTGTGACGTGACCTCCACTGATTATGTGGAATCATTACTGGAGCGGGGCAAGGAACGCGCTGCAGCCGATCGGCTCAATGTTACTTTTCGTCAGGCAGATGCGGAGGAACTGCCGTTCGAGGACGAAAGCTTCGATGTGGTGATGTCTACCTTCGGCGTGATGTTCACGCCCAACCAGATGCAGTCTGCGGCCGAAATGGCGCGCACCTGCAGGCATGGCGGCAAAATCGGCATGGCCAACTGGACGCCAGACAGCTTTATCGGCGCTCTGTTTAAAACAATCGGGAAACATGTACCTCCGCCCGCAGGTGTCCAATCCCCGGCGCTTTGGGGCACGCGGGAGCGTTTGGTGGAAATGTTTGGCGACACAGCGTCCAGTATTGAGATCACCCCGCGCATGTTCAATTTCCGCTATCTCTCGCCTAGTCATTTCATGGATATGTTCCGTGATCTTTACGGTCCGGTTCACAAGGCCTTCGCGGCGCTGGATGTGGACGGACAGAGGGAACTGACCAAGGACATCATGAGCCTCGTCGATGAATTCAATGTCGCCACCGACGGCACCATGATCGTTCCGGCCGAGTATGCCGAGGTCGTCGTGACCAAGCGGTAAAGCGCATCCCTTTTACGACCGGCCGTCCGAGATCCCGTCGGGCGGCTTTTTTATGAGAAATATCCCCTTGCACTCCGTCCGCATCTCGGCGATAACGCAGGCGCTTTTCTGATTCTTTTTGGCGGCGGTACATGGCGAGCAATCCTGAGAAATTGAGTGTTGTTGAAACACATGACGAGGATCGGCTTGACTATTTTGTCAAGAAAGATGGCCTGATCTTTGCGGGCACCCATCTGATCGTCGACTTGTGGGGCGGTGAGGGGATGAATGATCCTGAACTGATCGAAGCGACATTAAAAGAATGCGCACATGTCGCCGGCGCCACTGTCTTGCATTTTCATGTTCATGCCTTTGAGCCCGACGGGCTTTCCGGCGTGCTAGTCCTGGCGGAAAGCCATATCAGTTTTCACAGCTGGCCAGAGCGCGGGTTTATGGCGCTCGATATCTTCATGTGTGGCAAAACCGACCCTTACAAAGCCCTTCCCGTGTTGAAAGCGGCATTCCGACCGGAGAGCCTGCAGCTTAATGAAATCAAACGAGGGATCGTCAGTGATTGAGTTGTTTGATGAGGGGCTGCATTCGGGCGTAAACCTGGCTTTGGATGTGGAGAAAGTCCTCTATCGCGAGAAAACGGATCTGCAGGACCTGATGATATTCGAAAACAGTACGTTCGGGCGGGTGATGTCGCTGGATGGCGCCGTACAAACAACGGAAAAGGATGAATTTATCTACCATGAAATGTTCGTTCATGTGCCGATGCTGGCCCATGGTAATGTAAAGCGCGCCCTGATTATTGGCGGTGGTGACGGTGGCGCGGCGCGGCAATTGATGAAATATGACGAAATCGCGGTCACCCTTGTGGATATTGATCGCACGGTGATCGACCTGGCTCGAAAATATATGCCGACAGTTTCTGGCGGCGCATTTGATGATCTGCGGATGGACCTGATAATTGCTGATGGCTGCCAGTTCGTGAAGGAAACGGACCAGACGTGGGACGTGATCATCATTGACAGCACGGACCCCCACGGACCGGGAGAGGTACTTTATACGGCGGAGTTTTATGAAGATTGTAAATCGTGCCTTGCACCCGGTGGTATTATCATTACCCAAAACGGGGTACCCTTTGTGCAGGAGAGTGAACTTCGCCAGAGCTACGACCGGCTCGGCGCTTTATTCACGGATGTCACATTTTATTTGGCGGCGATTCCAAGCTACGTAGGTGGTGTGATGGCCTATGGCTGGGCCACCAATGAAAAAGCCCATCGAAAGTGCGGCTTGGCCATACTTGCTGAGAACTATATAAACTCAGGAATTGAGACGGACTATTATACGCCTGAAGTGCATCAGGCTGCCTTTGCCCTGCCGCTCAATATTCAGAAAATTCTGACAAAAGAAACCTGACAGGTCAGCACTCCACAACATTGACGGCGAGCCCGCCCTGAGATGTTTCCTTATATTTACTGAGCATATCAACGCCCGTCTGACGCATGGTTTCGATCACCTCATCCAGGGACACCACATGGGTGCCGTCTCCGGACAAGGCGAGACGGGCGGCGTTAATGGCCTTCATCGCACCCATAGTATTACGCTCGATGCAGGGGATTTGCACCAGCCCGCCGAGGGGATC
>Ga0315338_1001536_pt1 | contig 28341 bp, 26 predicted proteins | sample ASW8metaG_FD_204518 | JGI IMG/M metagenome (GOLD analysis project Ga0315338, IMG submission 204518) | Ammonia-oxidizing marine archaeal communities from Monterey Bay, California, United States - ASW #8 | ecosystem: Environmental > Aquatic > Marine > Coastal | place: USA: California | collected... | reverse complement strand
ACATAAATAATTATTGTTAACGAACAGAATATTTTTTTGAATAAAATCTTAATTACCGGAGGCGCTGGATATATGGGCGCCGTCCTGGTTCCACACCTGCTTGAAAAAAATGACAATTAATGAAAATAGCAATTTTTTTGGATAGAGATGGTGTAATTAATGAACCAATTTTCCGGGATGGGAATATTAATAAACCAATTGCGCCTTGGGAAATTGATGAGTTTAAACTTGTTGATAATATAATTAATCCTTTAAATATAATCAAAAAGATGGGATATCACATTTTTATAGTTACTAATCAACCTGATATTTCCAAGGGAATTCTTAAAATAAGTACGATAAAAAAAATGAATAATATTATTATGAGCAAATTACCAATCGATGAGATCATGTATTGTCCTCATCTTGATAGTCATAGATGTGTGTGTAGAAAACCTAAGCCTGGGATGGTCAATATTTTAGCAAAAAAATGGAAAATTAGCTTGTCTGATTCATTTCTTATTGGAGATAATTGGAAAGATATAGAATGTGGGAAAGGGGCAGGATGTACAACCATTTTAATAGATAAATACTACAATAAAAAAGTTAATGCTGATTATAGAGTCAAAAATCTTAGTATGGTAAATAAATTAATAAAATCAAATATAAAACAATAACATAAAGGTTCTAAAATGGAGTTTATAGAAAAATACTTTCTAGAATCAAAAAAAATAATCGATAAAATTGATAATAAACAAATTAAAAAAATGATAGATTTTTTAGTTGATATTAGAGAAACAAATGGACGTCTTTTCATTATAGGAGTTGGTGGTGGCGCCGGGCATGCTTCGCATGCTGTTAATGACTTTAGAAAAATTTGCGGTATAGAATCCTATTCACCAACTGATAATGTTTCGGAACTAACTGCAAGAGTTAATGATGACGGTTGGGATACATCTTATGTGAATTGGTTAAAAGGTAGCAAATTGAACGCCAATGATATGATATTTGTTTTTTCAGTTGGTGGTGGGAATATTGATAAAGGTATAAGTGTGAATCTAGTTAATTCACTTCAATTTGCTAAAGAAGTAGGAGCTAAGGTTTGTGGCGTTGTTGGGAGAGATGGGGGACATACTGCAAATGTGGCTGATGCATGTGTTATTATTCCACCAGTTAATAGTGAAACTATCACTCCACATACAGAAGGATTTCAAGCTGTTGTTTGGCATCTTTTAGTTTCACATCCTGACTTACAAAAATTTGAAATGAAATGGGAATCTGTTAAATAAAGGAGAAATGAAATGCCTAGTGTAAATGACTTAAATGTGAAATTGTTTGCCGATGGCGCAGATCTAGAAAGTATGTTGGAGCTCTATAAGGACCCAAATATTAAAGGATTTACAACCAATCCAACTTTAATGAAGAAAGTCGGAATAAAAGATTATGAAAAATTTGCTAAACAAGTTTTAGAAGTAATTCCAGATCGTCCTGTAAGTTTTGAAGTTTTTGCAGATGATCTAAATGAGATGGTGTCTCAAGCTAAAGTTATTTCTTCATGGGGTTCAAATGTAAATGTAAAAATTCCAGTAACTAATACGAAAAGTGAATCTACAGGACCTATTATTAAAGAGCTAGCAGCGATGGGTGTTCAATTAAATATCACGGCTGTTTTCACAACAATGCAAGTTGAAGAAATTGCTAATAACTTATCTTTAGGAACTCCAGCAATAGTCTCAGTATTTGCTGGTAGAATTGCTGATTCTGGTCTAGACCCAATCCCAGTCATGAGCGATTGTGTTAAAATTTTAAATGATTTACCAAGTGCTGAGCTTTTGTGGGCAAGCCCTAGAGAACTCCTAAATATTATTCAAGCTGATGAAGTTGGTTGCCATATAATTACTGCTACTCCAGGTGTTTTAGGTAAATTAAAATTGCTTGGTAAAGATCTTGCAGAGTTTAGTCTTGACACTGTAAAGATGTTTTATAATGATGCCCAATTAGCAGGTTATAAAATAAATGTATAACTAAGCATTTATATATGGTTTAGAAAAAGATGAAAAATGAATTTAATCATATTTTAGTGACTGGTGGAGCAGGCTATTGCGGTAGCATATTGGTACCACAAATGCTAGATATGGGATATCAGATTACTGTTTATGATATACAATATTATGGATGTGACTTTTTACCTTTAGATCACCCAAAATTGAGAGTTGTTGATGGTGATATTCGTGATATTAATAAACTTGAACCTTTAATATCTGGGGTAGATGCAATTCTCCATTTAGCCTGCATTTCCAATGATGCAAGCTTTGAACTTAATGAGAATCTTTCTACTTCAGTTAATATGGATGCTTTTGAGCCAATGGTTAAAGCTGCTAAACAAGCTGGTGTTAAACGTTTTATTTATGCTTCATCAAGTTCTGTATATGGTATTAGTGAAGAGCCTGATGTAAAAGAAGATCATCCATTATTACCCCTCACACTTTATAATAAGTATAAAGGTCTTTGTGAACCAATATTATTTAATTATACAGATAATAACTTTGTGGGTGTTATTTTTCGCCCAGCGACTGTTTGTGGATATAGCCCAAGGCAACGTCTTGATTTATCTGTTAATATTTTGACTAATCTAGCAATCAATAAAGGAGAAATTACTGTTTTTGGCGGCAGTCAATTAAGACCAAATCTTCATATTCAAGATTATGCTGATTTATGTAAGGTTTTACTACAAGTTGCTGATGAAAAAATTGCAAATGAAATTTTTAATTGTGGATATGAAAATATGAGTATCATGGAAATTGCCCAAACTGTTAAAGAAGTTGTATCAGAGGAATTCCCAGATAAGAATGAAATTAAAATTAAGATTACGCCCTCTGATGATCTTCGATCATATCATATTAATTCTGATAAGATTACTCAAGTGATTGGTTTTAAACCAAAATATAGCGTTGAAGATGCAATTCGTGATTTGTGTAAGGCATTTCGAGATGGAAAATTACCAAATAGCCTTGATGATGATAAATATTTTAATGTTCGAACAATGAAAAAAATTAGAGCTTCATAATAAACTTTCCGATAGCTGTTGTGACTGGTGGGGCCGGCTTTATTGGTAGTCATATGGTTGATTTGCTTATGGAAAAAGGCTTCGAAGTTCGCGTTATAGATAATATGAAAGGTGGTCATGAGAGGAATCTTATGCAGCACCAGAATAATAACAAAATCGTTCTAGATAAGCGTGATATAAGAGACCTCAAAGCTGGAGACCAAATATTTGATGGAGCAAAATATCTTTTTCATTTTGCGGGTATTGGAGATATTGTTCCTTCTATTGATCACCCAATAGATTATTTAGATGTTAATGTACAAGGTACAATTCGAGTTCTAGAATGTGCAAGATCAGCTGCTGTTGAAAAATTTGTATATGCAGCATCGTCTTCTTGTTACGGTTTAGCTCAAACACCAACTCGAGAGGATCACCCTATTTCTCCAAAATACCCATACGCATTAAGTAAATATCAGGGTGAGCAAGCATCTTTTCATTGGCATCAAGTTTATGGTTTGCCTGTTAATTCTATAAGAATATTTAATGCCTATGGTACACGAGTTCGTACAACAGGCGCATATGGTGCTGTATTTGGAGTATTTTTTAAACAGAAACTATCGGAGAAACCTTATACAGTAGTTGGCAACGGCAATCAATCTCGTGACTTTATTTATGTAACGGATATAGCAAAGGCATTTTTAGCAGCTGCAGAAACTCCAAGGATTAATCAAATTTATAATTTAGGTGCTGGATCTCCACAAAGTATTAATCGCCTTGTTGAATTGCTTGGTGGTAAGGTTGTATATGTTCCAGAGAGGCCTGGTGAGCCTGAATGCACTTGGGCTGATATTAGTAAAATAACCACTGAATTAGAATGGAAACCATCTATTCCATTTGAAAAGGGAGTTGCAATGATGGAAGATGATATCAATAATTGGAAAGATGCTCCATTATGGGACCCTAAATCAATCGAAAAAGCCACAAAAACCTGGTTTGAATATATGGGGAATAAAAAAAAGTAATTTAAGATGACTGTAGAATTCTTTGAAAAATATCGTTATAAAATAAAGACAACTTCTGAACTTCTAGATTTGATTAGTGTGTTTCCTAGACAAAAAAAAGTTATTTTATGTCACGGTGTATTTGATGTTGTGCATCCTGGACATGTACGACATTTAGCTTATGCAAGGACAAAGGCTGATATCTTAATAGTATCTATCACAGCTGACAGACACATAAAAAAAGGTATTTACCGTCCACATATTCCTGAAGGTCTTCGCGCTTTAAGCCTTGCCGCTTTTGAGATGGTTGATTATGTAATTATAGATGATCAAGAAACGCCATTAAATACATTGAGAGAGCTTAACCCTGATTTTTTTGCTAAAGGTTTTGAATATTCTTCAACTGGATTACATCCAGCTACCTTGGAAGAAACTGAAGTAGTTGAAGGTTATGGCGGTGAAATGATTTTTACTCCTGGTGATGTAGTATATTCATCCTCAAAGTTTCTAAATCTTTCAATACCTCAGGTTCAGCTCGAAAAACTATTACTGCTTATGGAAAGCAAGGAAATAACTTTTAAAAGTTTACGTGATACAGTTGCAAAATTGTCAAAACACCATGTACATGTAGTTGGTGATACAATTGTTGATTCTTATACACGTACTGCATCCATAGGAGGTCAAACTAAAACTCCGACCATTAGTGTCCTTTATCAAGGGCAGGATGATTATGTTGGTGGTGCAGGTATTGTAGCACAGCACTTAAGAGCTGCTGGAGCGAAGGTAACATTTTCCACTGTTCTTGGGAACGACAGTCTTAAAGATTTTGTTATTTCAGGTTTGAAGGAATCAGGGGTTGAAATTTTGCCAATTATTGATTCGAATCGACCGACAACCCAGAAAAATGCCATCATCACTGGCGGGTATAGGCTTCTAAAAATTGATACACTTGATAATCGCCCAATATCTGATGACATTAATGAAAAATTAATTAAAATGGTGCAAGAATCTACTGCAAATGCTTTAGTATTTAGTGATTACAGACATGGCATTTTTAATCGCATGAATGTCCCAGGCTTAACAAAAGCAATTCCAAAAAATGTATTTAGTGTTGCAGATAGTCAAGTTGCAAGTCGTTGGGGGAATATTACTGAGTTTAAAGGTTTTGATTTAATTACACCTAATGAGCGAGAAGCACGCTTTGCATTGGGTGATCAAGATTCAACGTTGGGTCATCTCGCAAGTATGTTGAATGAAGCTGCTAAATATAAAAACTTAATACTAAAATTGGGTGATAGAGGTGTTTTCTGTGTCAATCGTAGCGGTAATATAAAAAATAATTATTTTTCAATTGATTCATTCGCAAGTGATGTTGTTGATGCAGTTGGAGCAGGAGATGCTTTGCTCGCTTATTCAACCCTAACTATGCTCTCCACTGGTTCCTTGGTTCAGGCTGGCATTATCGGATCAATGGCTGCTGCCTGTGAATGTGAATATGATGGCAATATTCCAATTCAGCCAGATAACCTACTTTCAAAAATTGATTCAATTGAAGAGCTAACTGGATACAAAACTAATTAGAAATTTTTTTTGAGAATAATTATTGTAGGTTTAGGCGTCCAAGGTTATAAACGACGTAAATACGCGGGCAAAGACTATATAGCTAGTGTGGATCCATTTAATAGTGAAGCCAACTACCAAAAAATAGAAGATGTTCCAATTGATAGCTATGATGCAGTTTTAGCTTGTGTACCTGATGAACCAAAAGTAGATCTAATAAAATATTCTCTTTCAAACTCCAAACATATTTTATTAGAAAAACCATTTTGGGCGAAGCAGAATGATGATATTATTCAATTAGAGAAATTAGCAAATAAAAATCAAGTTATATGTTATACAGCTTATAACCATCGGTTTGAGCCTCACTTTATTCGAATGAGAGATCTCATTAAATCTGGTAAACTAGGAAAAATTTATTCTTGTCGAATGTTTTATGGTAATGGTACAGCAAGACTTGTTAGAGAAAGTGATTGGCGTGATAAAGGCGATGGAGTCTTATCAGATCTAGGTTCACATTTGCTTGACACTTGTCATTATTGGTTTGGCTCTAATATAGGTGATTTTAATATAGCCTCAGCCAATAATTTTGAAAATAAAGCACCTGACCATATTGTTATTAATTCGGAAGAAAATAAACCACGTATTGAATTAGAGATGACATTATGTATGTGGAGAAATCACTTTACCTGTGATATCCTAGCTGAAAAAGGAAGTGCACATATTGAATCTTTATGTAAATGGGGTCCCACCACTTTTTCTCATCGGGAAAGAATTTTACCATCAGGTAGACCAGATGAAAATAGTATAACCTTAGTTCAAGAGGATCCAACGTGGGAAGCTGAATATGAACATTTTAAGCAACTTGTCTCTTTGGGAAAGACCACAGATTTATCAACTGATGTTTGGTTACAAAAAAACTTAAATAAACTTGGTTTCTCGCTAAGAATAGAAAAATAATTAAGTGATTCAAAAACAAACTAAAATTAATGGTAAAAAAAAATCAAAAGTTAAAAAACCATTAATTGGTTTTGCAGGCTTAACACATTTAGGGCTTAATTCATTAGCAGCAAGTGCCGCAAGAGGTTTTCGTGTTATTGGTTACCATAATGATTCCAATTTAATTAACCAAATTGAAAATGGTATCATTCATATTTCAGAACCAAAATTGACAGAAATGTTAACTAATAATAATAGATTAATCAGTTATAGTTCAGATATCAATAAACTTGCAATTTGTGATATTATTTATATTTCTATTGATGTACCGACAAATAATATGGGTGAGAGTAATTTGTCTTCAATTCAGAAAATGATAAACAGGGTAAGGGAAGTTTTACCACCAGATGGACTCGTGGTAATTCTTTGTCAAGTTCCACCTGGTTTTACTAGGAAAATTGAATGGCCAAAAGATAAGCTTTATTACCAGGTTGAAACTCTTATTTTTGGTAGAGCTGTTGAAAGAGCGATGTATCCTGAGCGTTTTATTTTAGGTTGTGCTGATCCTATTAAATCAATAGATGAGAGACTATTAAATTATCTTTCATCATTTGAATGCCCAATTCTTCCTATGCGTTTTGAAAGTGCTGAAATGGCAAAAATTTCGATTAATATGTGTCTTGTCTCTACCGTTAGTACTGTTAATACACTTGCAGAAGTTTGTGAGAATATTGGCGCTGATTGGTCAGAAATAGTACCTGCACTACACCTTGATAAAAGAATTGGGGAATATTCGTATCTGACGCCTGGATTGGGTATTTCCGGGGGTAATTTGGAACGAGATCTGGCTACGGTATTACGATACTCAAAAAAATACAAAACAGATGGAGGTGTGGTTGCTTCATGGGTATATAATTCCAAACATCGAAAAGAATGGGTATGGAACACCTTCAAAAATCTTGGACTTGATAAAAACTCTGCAGTACAAATAGCTGTTTTGGGGCTTACCTATAAAGAAAATACACATTCCATTAAAAACTCCCCGGCACTAGTTTTTTTAGCGCATTTGACAGATTATGCAGTAATAGCCTTTGACCCAGCAGCAGCGCCTGAAGCCGCACCTACTTATGTTCGTCGTGCGAATAGTGTACTCGAGGCTATAAAGGGTGCCGATGTATTGGCTATCATGACTCCATGGCCGGAGTTTAAGGAGATTACTGCTGATATTCTTGTACAAAAAATGAATGGCCGGATCGTTATTGATCCATATCGGTTGCTTGATTACGAGCAGGTAAAAGCTGCAGGTCTAGACTATTTTACTCTCGGCATGGACACTACCATCAAAAAGAAACAAAACGTACTTTAATTATATAGGGAGACCACTATATGCTTAAACACAACACATCTACCAAAATAATTCCGGAAAGAGTTGTTGTTATGGGAGCCGGAGGGTTTATCGGTGCATCTTTGGTTAAAACCTTAAAAGCAAGCGAAATCCCTTTTCTTGCTTTGACAAGCAAAATAATGAACCTGTTCGATTCAGATGCTCCGGAACGTCTGGCTGATATTCTAAGGCCAGAGGACACCTTGGTTGTTATATCAGCTATTGCCCCTTGTACAAACATTGAGATGCTTCTTCAAAACATTTCAATGATGAAAGCGGTGTGTGAGGCAATTGAAAAGCAGCAGCCAAAACATCTTATTTATTTGAGCTCGGATGCGGTTTATGCAGATAGCCCTGATCCTCTAACTGAAACTTCATCTTCGGAACCTGGATCATTACATGGAGTAATGCATTTTAGTAGAGAAATCATGTTAAGAGGGGTTTGTACTGTTCCCATGGCTGTCTTGCGCCCAAGTTTAATTTATGGTGCCGAAGATACCCATAATGGATATGGCCCCAATCAATTCTTTAGACTGGCACTTGCTGATAAAGAAATTGCCCTTTTTGGTGAAGGGGAAGAACAACGCGATCACGTTTATATTAAAGATGTGGTTGATATTGTACTACTTGTCATTCTTCAACGTAGTGAGGGAGTAATAAATGTAGCAACCGGATCTGTGGTATCTTTCCGGAAAGTCGCTAAAATGGTTTCAGAATATTTTATTCCACAGATAACTATAAACACTAAACCAAGAGTGGGACCTATGCCACATAATGGTTACCGTCCTTTTGATCCATCAGCCTGTTTAACGGCTTTTCCTGAGTTCAGCTATACAACGTTAACAGATGGGCTTGAGAAGACATTTAAGGCATTAACCCATAAAGTAAAATAATAGATCAATTAATGACTTATCATCCAAAAGCAGTACAATCCGGCCGGGTGGGTGCAGTTATGCTAATTCGTAAAGATGGAGCTGCCTTAATGCAACACCGTGATGTTAAGCCAAGTCTGCGTCGTTCAGGGATGTGGGTACCTCCAGGCGGACATGCTGAACTCAATGAAGATATGAAAACCTGTGCAAGAAGGGAATTTTTAGAGGAAACAGCCTATGATTGCTCAAACTTGCATTTTTTAACTGAGTTTGAAGACCATGTAAAGGGTTGGTCTCCTTATTTACTCACAGTATTCTGTGCATATTACGATGGTATTCAACAGCTGCAATGTTTGGAAGGTCAAGACCTTCAATTCATTAATAGAGATCAGGCTAATTCATATGATATACCGAAAAATATGTTAAATGTATGGGATATGGCCCTAGCTGCATTAGAAAAAGAAAAAATAAAATTATGAAAAAACAAAATTGGAAAGTGCCATACATAAAACTTGGCAAAGAAGCTGAAGTGCTTAACAATGATTACATGGAAGCATTTAATAAAGTTTTATTAAGCGGCCATTATATTTTGGGACCAGAACTATCAATGTTTGAAAAGGAATTCGCTGAGTATTGTGAATCCCCTTTAGCTTTGGGAGTAGCAACTGGTACAGATGCATTATTCTTGGTATTAAAATCATTAGATCTAAATGAAAATGATGAAGTAATTACAGCGCCGAATTCCTTCATAGCCTCCGCATCATCAATTGCTCTTGCTGGAGCAAAACCTGTATTCGCTGATATAGGACAAGATGGTAACTTAGATCCAGAAAAACTAGAATCAGCTATTAATCCTAATACAAAAGTTATTATGCCTGTTCATTTAACCGGTAGACCAGCAAGAATGCCAGAAATCCTTGAGATAGCAGATAAATATAATCTATTTGTGCTTGAAGATTCTGCTCAATCTGTGGGTGCAGAGCTGAATGGAAAAAGAGTTGGAAGTTGGGGAGATGCCTCCAGTTTTAGTCTTCATCCACTAAAAAATTTGAAAGCCATTGGGGATGGCGGAATGATTACCACAAAGAACATAGATGTTTACAATAAGCTTAAGATGGCTAGAAACCATGGTTTAGCTAACAGGGAGCAGTGTGATTTTTGGAGTTACAACTCTAGATTAGATGAACTTCAGGCATCAATATTGCGTATTCAGATTCGCCATTTAGATATTTATAATAAAGCTAGAAGAGATATTGCTTTACGTTATAATCGCTTATTAAAACCTTATGTCCTTACACCTGACGAAGGTTCTGGAGAATATTGTGTTTATCAGACTTATGTAATTATGGCCGAACAGCGCGATGAACTAAAAAAACACCTAGTTGAAAATGGTGTTGAAGCACTTATACATTATGCTACTCCTATTCATATGCAGCCTGCTGCAAAATATTTAGGTTACACGGCTTCAGATTTCCCAGAAACAATGAAACGTGTAGATAGAATTTTAAGTTTACCAATATATCCAGGCATGAAAAAGACTGAACAAAATATTGTTATTGAGCTAATCCATGATTATTACAACAAATAATATTTGATAATTATGAAAGTTCACTACAATTATCTTCCAATGCAATTTTCAAAATATGATGATATCATTAATGAATGGAAAGAACTTATAAGTTCAACGGATTTTACAATTGGTTCATATGTTGAAAGATTTGAAAAAAATTATGCTAATTTTATTGGTAGTAAACATGTTATTGGAACAAATACTGGAACGGATGCCCTGATACTTTCATTAAGAGCTTTGGATATTGGTCCTGGGGATGAAGTAATATCTGTGCCAACTACTTTTTATGCCACTATAGGTGCCATAATTGCAGTTGGAGCTCGTCCTATTTTCGTTGATATTGATGAGCGTTATCAAATTGATGAGAGCCAAATAGTTCAGGCCATTACAAAAAAAACTAAAGCGATACTTCCTGTTCATTGGGGCGGAGCTTCTCCTCATATGGAAAAAATAATGGAAATTGCAAATAACCATAGAATTAAGGTTGTAGAAGATGCATGTATGGCACCAGGAGGTTATGTAATTAAAAGGCATGCTGGGACACTTGGTACTATTAGCGCTTGGAGTATGCACCCCCTAAAGCCACTTAATGTTATGGGTGATGGCGGCATGGTTAGCACAGATGATGATGAATTAGCACATTGGATGAGGATGTATCGAAATCATGGAATGATTGACCGTGATCATAATAGTATTTGGGGTGTAAATATGAGACTCCAACCTTTACAGGCAATAGTTGCAGAACACATTTTAAAAACAGTTAATGAAACTGTGGCAGCAAGAAACAAGAATGCTAAACTCCTTGATGATTATTTTAAATCATTATATCCTTTTGTAAAAGTTCCTCCTAGACCGCAAGGCTATTTAGAAACCTATAGTTTATATATGTGTAGATTTAAAGAAAGAGATAAATTGATTGAATATTTAATAGATAATGATATTGAAGCAAAAATTCATTACCCTGTTCCTTTGCATCTGCAAAATGCATCAAAGCATCTTGGTTACAAAAAGGGTGATTTTCCTATTTCAGAGGATTATAGCAATGAAATTTTGACACTTCCTGCTCATCAGTTTATTTCAAAAAAACAAATTGATTATATGGTGCAGAAAATTTATTCTTTTTATGACTTTAAATTATAATATATAAAACCAATAAATTATTGTTTTGATAATTTTAAAATGATCTCCATTATTGAAAAATTTCTTTTTTCTGAAAAAGATAAAAAAACTTTATCAAAAATAAGCTATGATATTAAAGATACATCAGATGATTTTTTTGATTATTCAAAAGTTATAGTAAAAAAACCTTGGGGTTATGAATATCTTATTTTTGAGAATGAAGCAGTTGCAGTTTGGGTTTTATATTTGAAATATGATGCATTGACTTCTATGCATTCCCATCCTGGGAAAAAAACATCGCTCGTAGTTTTGGAAGGTAGAGTAATATGTTCGAACCTGGATGGTAATTTTGAACGTTCTGTAGGTGAAGGTATTTTAATTGAAAAAGGAACATTTCATCAAACAAGAGCTGATTCAAAATCTGGTGCTTTTGTTATGGAAATTGAAACACCAGTTAATAAACGTGATTTAGTTAGATTAAAAGATAACTATGGTAGAGAAGGTAAAGGCTATGAAAAATCAGATAAGCATTCGGTCAATTTGCGGAACTATAATTATCTATCGTTAGATGCAACTGAAACTCCCTATAACCTTAAAAAGCAATTTGGACAATGTTCACTAACATTTCAGAAAATAAATGGTTCAAAAGGTCTTGGGGAACTATTCACTTTGAATGATGAAGATGTAATTAGTGTTCTCCGTGGGCAAATCCTTGATGAAAAAGGAAGGACTGTTGTTGAGGTTGGAGATACGGTTACTATTAATGATCTAAAGAAAGCTGAAAAGCCACATGTAGTTGATTATGCTGAACTTCTTATTATAAAAAAAATTGACAACCTAATTAAAACAACTGATTACATTACACGCTTTCTTGTTGATAATGGAATGCAAAGTGTATTTTTAGTGCCTGGGAATGCAAATGTGCATTTGCTTGATTCAATTGGCCGTTCTGAAGAATTATCTTTCTTTTGTCCTCAGGGAGAAAATAGCGCCTCTATGGCAACAGAAGCCTTTAGTAAAATATCAGGGGATATAGGGGTTTTAGTTGTCTCTTCAGGTTCATCGGGCACAAATGCCATTTCTGGCGTAGTTCGCTCTTGGATTGATTCAACACCAATGTTAGTTATTTCAGGACAAGACCTTATACTATCCGAACCGAAAGCTGAAGTCAGACAATTAGCTAATAAATCTTTGAATATTATTGATATTGTTAAACCAATTACCAAGTATGCAGTTCAAGTAACAGAAGCAAACACAATTCGTTATCATCTAGAAAAGGCGATATTCTTAGCTAAAACTGGTCGTCCAGGTCCTGTTTGGATTGACTTGCCAATTGATATTCAAGGAGGAATTCTTGATGCAAATGAACTAAAGATATTTGAAAAAAAACAACTTCCTATCAATAATGAAAATTCAGAAAGTATTTCAATAATATTTAAAATGCTCGCCACTTCAAAACGCCCTGTTCTTCTAGCCGGAAATGGTATCAGGTTAGCAGGTGCAGAAGAAATATTTTTGAAATTAATTGATAAACTTGGAATTCCAGTTCTTACAAGTCGTAGAGGATCAGATTTAATATCGGAAGATCATCCCTTGTTTTTTGGGCGACCAGGAGTTTATGGTCATCGAAAAGCAAATATCATTATTCAAAATGCTGATTTACTAATTTGTATTGGATCTCGACTCTCTATTCCATTGATTGGCAGAAATACAGAATCATTTGCTAGAGGTGCAAAAAAAATTATTGTAGATATTGACCATAATGAACTAGAGAAGACAACTATTGAACCAGATCTTGCAATTTGTCAATCGGCTGATCATTTTATTGAAAATTTATTAGGTAAGTTATCTGGTTTTGAAAATGATTATTCTTTTTGGTTTAAAGAGTGTCAAAATTTAGCAAATAAATTTTCTTTTTTATCAGAGAATTACAAACATAGCACCCAAATTAATCCTTATCTATTTATGAATGAATTTTCAGAAAATTTAAAAGAAAATGATATTATTGTTTATGATGGGGGTTCAATAATGAATTACGTGATGCAAGCTTTTAATATAAAAAAAGGTCAACGTTTAATTTCTTCTACTGGATTAGAACTCCCAGGTTTCGCCTTAAATGGAGCAATAGGTGTTAGTCAGTGGTCAAAAAACAAACAAATTTACTGTTTATGTGAGGGACAAGGTATTCAACTGAGTATTTCTGAGTTGCAAACTATTGCAACTTATCAAATACCAATTAAAATTCTAAATTTTCAAAGTCAAGGGAATGCAACTATTAGGAAAATCCAAAAAGATTTTTTTGGTAGTCGTTATGTAGGTACAGAGAATGAAATTTTGCTTGGTCCTCCTGTAATTAAAGAAGTAGCTCAAACTTATGGGATTCCTATTTTTGAAATCAAAAACCCTGATGAGATTCTAGATAAGCTCAATAATTTTCTAACTCATAAAGGACCTGTAATGTGTGAGATTTATGTTGATAGCGATCAAGAATTAATACCTAGAATGGGATTTACAATAAAAAATGATGGAAAATGGCTTGCCAAACCCTTGGAGGACATGTACCCTTTTTTAGATAGGGATATTTTGAAAAATTCAATGTTTATTGATTTGTGGGAAGAAGATTAAATAGGTATTTAAGCTATGATAAGATTATCTGATTATGTAATTAAGTTTTTAGAAGACTATGGGATAAGAGATATTTTTTCTGTTAGCGGTGGAGGATCAATTTTCCTTTGTGATGCCGTAGCTAAAGCAAAAAAACTAGAATACTATTGTTGCCATCACGAACAAGCAGTGGCAATTGCAAGTGAGGCATATGCTCGAACAAAAAATTCCCTAGGTGTTTCTTTAGTAACGACAGGTCCAGGTTGTACCAATGCAATTACTGGTTTATGTTGTTCTTGGATGGATTCCGTTCCGCATCTTTTGATATCAGGGCAAGTTTTTTTGAATCAAACCATAGGGAAAACTGGGCTAAGACAATTAGGAGTACAAGAAATTAATATTATTGATATGGTTAAGCCTGTTACTAAATATGCAGTCATGGTTACTGATGTTAAAATGATTAAATACCATATTAAAAAAGCAATTCATCTAGCGACCACTGGTAGACCAGGACCAGTTTGGATTGATATACCGGCAAATATTCAAAATGCCCAGATCAACGAAGATGAATTGATTGATTTTAACCCATCAGAAATTCCAAATAAAATTGTTCCCGAATTTGCAAAAAAAGTCAAAGAGGTGGCAAAGTTATTAAAGATGTCTAAACGTCCATTAATATTAGCTGGGCATGGTGTTAGAATTTCTGGGGCAGTTGATGAGTTTATTGAACTTGCTGATCGATATAAAATCCCATTAATGACATCTTGGAATGGTGATGATATTATTAACTCTGATCACAATCTATATATTGGGAGGCCAGGAGCATTTGCTGCTAGAGGAGTAAACTTTGCAGTTCAAAATGCAGATCTTTTACTTTCAATTGGATCTCGACTTCCATTTATGCTTACAGGTTACAATGCAAAAGATTTTGGTAGAAACGCACATATTGTAATGGTTGATATAGATCAAGCAGAGCTTGATAAAGATTGCTTAAATCTCCACAGTAAAATTTGTTGTGATGCAAAAGACTTTCTTATCGCTTTAAATCAACAACTATTAAAAACCCCATTTTCTACAGATTCGGAATGGATTGAGCATTGTCAACATCTGAAAAATAAATATCCTGTAATTTTACCTGAGTATAAAGATCAAAAAGGTTCAGTTAATTCTTACTTTTTTATTGGAATCCTATCTGAAGTGCTAAATGAAAAAGATGTTATTGTTACAGATATGGGATTGTCTTTTGTGGGTACTCATCAAGCATTCCAAATAAAAAAAGGCCAGAGGATGTTTACTAATTCAGGATTTGCCCCGATGGGATGGGGTCTGCCAGCAGCAGTAGGTGCTTGTATTGCTAATAATAAAAAAAGAACAATTTGTTTAGCTGGTGAAGGTGGCTTAATGATGAATCTTCAAGAATTAGCGACGATGATGCATAATAAATTACCAATTAAACTTTTCATATTTAATAATGGGGGTTATTTAACAATTAAACAAACCCAACAATTAGGATTTAATGGTGTATTAATGGGAAGCAATAAAGATAGCGGTATTTCTTTCCCCGATTTAATAAAAGTTGCTGAAGCACATAATATTTCAGCTATTAGATTAGATAATCATCAAAACTTAAAAGAAAAAATACAAAAATTTATTGAAGACGATGATATGGGTATATGCGAGTTGATGATGGACCATGAACAAGATCAGTCCCCTAAAGCCATTAATCGTCGGAAACCTGATGGAACAACTGAACCAACGGTTTTTGAGGATATGTATCCATTTTTAGATAAAGAAGAAGTGGAAGAAAACTTGTTTCCTCTTTTATCTACAAAAAAAGAGCCTCTAGAATAATAGATCCAAACGAACAGTACAAGGGGATACTTTTCGATTTTGATGGTGTATTATCGGAATCCATGCAAGATAATTTTAAAGCTTGGCAAGTAGCAACTTCTAAATATGGGTTAACAATAAAAGAAGAAGATTATTTTCCTCTTGAAGGTATGCCTGGAAAAGATGTAGCCCTTAATCTATTTAGAATTTATGGAAGAACCATTGATGATTTTCAGCAAGTTGTGAATTTGAAGGAAGCTTCTTATTTAAAATTTCATCAGTTTAAGCTTTACCCCGGTGTTAATTCATTAATTAATCAATTAGTACAAAATAGGAAAAAAATTGGTATCGTAACTGGGGGTGAAAAATCTAGAATAATATCAACTGTTAAAAAGGATTTTTTAAGCAAATTTAATACCTTAATTACTGGTGATATGACTAAGCAAGGGAAACCCTCACCTGAACCTTATTTAATTGGTAGTAAATCTTTAGGAATTCCTGCAGAACAATGTATTGTTGTTGAAAATGCTCCCCTTGGAATAAAGTCAGCTAAAGCAAGCAATAGTTTTTGTATTGCGATATCATCTACATTGAATAACAAATTTCTTCAAGAAGCTGATATGATAATTGACTCTTTTAAAAAATTACGCAAACTTGATGTAATTAAGTCACTATTGAAAACACAAAAAAATTGAATTAGGATTTGATTTAATTTTATTGCTAAAATAATATTATGAGAGAGTTCAATGCTTTATCTGGATATCCAGAACCCAAGAATCCCCGAATAGTAAGCCCTAATATTAGAACAATCCATCACCGCATTGTAGCAAGTTATAGAGATAAAGAATTTTATGATGGTGATCGCAACTTTGGTTATGGCGGTTTTAATTATGATGGACGATGGTTACCAATTGCTAAAAACATGTGTAAAGAATATGGATTGACAAATAAATCTTCTGTCCTGCAAATTGGTTGTGATAAAGGTTTTCTCTTAAATGATTTTTTGCAAATTCATTCAAATATTAAAATAAGAGGAACAGATATTTCAGATTATGCGATTGAGAATACAATGGATTCGGTTAAGCCATTTGTTCAAAAAGCAGATTTTACTCAATTACCTTTTGAAGATGGCGAGTTTGATTTTGTAATTGCAATAGGTCCTGTCTATACATTAATTCTTAATGATTCAATTAAATGCTTGCAAGAAATAGAAAGAGTAGGTGTAGGAAAAAGTTTCATTACACTTGGTTCATATACAAATGAAGAAGAATTTTGGTTGTTTAAAAACTGGTCACTACTAGGTTCAAATATCCTGCATGAAAATGACTGGATAGAAGTATTAAAATATGTTAATTATAGAGGGGATTATAAATTTGTTGGTGCAAGTTCCTTGAATTTGCATAAATCATAAATTAATATGATAAATCAATTTTATAATAATGACAGAAAATTTGAATTACTTTAACAAATTGAAGTAATTATGAAAAGTAATAACAATTTTAATAAGGAATGGGAAAAATTGGAGCAATCCAAGCATGCCCCTATTTCGATGAGAAAAGTTCATGAAATCGATTATTCAGAGTTTGAAAATAAAGTAAAATCTCAGAAGAGTAATTTTGTAAAGGAAATTACTTCATCATTCTATTCTGGTGATATTATGATTTTAAAAAATGCTTTTAGTTCAGAATTTCTAAATGCATTAAAAATTAGATTAATGGATTTTTCAAAAAAATCTCCTTCGTCTTTTTATAAAATGAAAGAAGGGTGTCCTGATTTTCATAGAATTCAAAATGAAAGCCAATTAGGTAAATACTCAGTTGATGCAGTTCGCCATTCTTTCTATTTTTTTAATTGGAATGATGATCCATTAAAAATAAGAAACAAATTTTATGAAAAATGGCGAATAATTAAAACTATGTCAGGTGTCGAGTCAACCAAATGGGAACAAAATACTCCAAAAGATGGTATCGTTGATCGAATTCAAATTGTAAAATACTTTCCTGGCTCAGGATATATAGAGCCACACGTACATGATCCTATTAATCAAAGAATAATAATTTCAGTTTTTATGAGTGAAAGAGGTAAAGATTACTCAAAAGGCGGATGTTGCTACTTTGATGGAGATAATCAAAAAATATCAGTGGAGGAACGCATTGAAATAGGAGATATGGGACTTTTTTATGCAAGTTTGCGTCATTGTGTTGATCCTGTTGAAGCAGATAAATCATTGTTAAAAAATAGTGAAACAGATGGTAGATGGTGGATAGGTTTATATTCACCTGAAAGCGATGAACTTGAAAGTCGTCATACAAGTTCACGACTCACTATGTAAAATGTTTTATTTTATCTATAAAACTATTTGTTAAATACCTTTAGAATTGTTTGAAAACAATTCTAATCTTATGTGTGGGCTTATTTTTCATAATCTTAATACAATTTATTTTATAATCTGGTGAAAATATGAAGGTATTGATAACAGGAGCTGGGGGATACGTTGGAAAATTTTTAGTACAATTTCTAGTAAATCAAAAATACGAAATCTATGCATTATACAACCGACAATTACCAGATTATATGGCATCTATTCCTGAAGTTAATTGGATTCAATCTAAACTAGGATTCAATATTATTGACCTAGATCCAGTAGATGTAATCATACATGCAGCTACTGTACAACCTCTATCAAAAACCCCTCCTAGTCCTATAGATTATCTAGATTCAAATATCAATGCAACGCGAAAATTATTAGACTATGGTGTTTCTTGCTCTAGTCAATTATTTATTTATCTATCTACTGTAACGATTCATGGTCATGTTGAAGTTAAAGAATTAGATGAAAATACTCCTCAAATTGATCCAAATTTATACGGAATTTCAAAATTTATGGCAGAACGTATAATAGAAACGTATGCTAATCGTATTCCTTCGGTTATATTAAGGTTGCCGGGAATTATAGGACCTGAATTATTGATTCTAGGACGTCCTTGGCTTTGTACTATTTTAAAAAAAGCAATCTCAAATAAACCAATTTCTATCTTTAATGCGAACTCACTATTTAACAATGTTACAGATATATATGATCTCACGGATTTAATTGGTTTACTGATTAATGAGTGGAACTCTGGAGTTGAAATTTTCAATTTAGCGGGAAGTGAACCGATAAAGATAAAAAATGTAGTAAAAAATATTATTAATCAAACACAATCTTCATCCGAGATTATTGAAGAAAATAATAATAGCAATTCTTTTTACATAAAGATAGATAAAATTATTAATCAACTCCAATTTAGACCTAAGACTACTGAAGCAATGATACGACATTTTGTAAAAGATAATCCTCTAAAATCATAAGGGAGGTATTTATGAAAATTACAAATATTGAAGTTTTTTCATTACAAAAGGAATTATCCTCAACCATGCAAATTTCACGAGGAGGATTTTCAATCCGCAATCACACCTTGGTTCGGGTAGAGACTGATCAAGGGATCACAGGCTTAGGGGAAGGTATTGGTAATGCTCATCTAATAAAAGCGATACTAAAAGAACAAATGTGTGATATGGTTATAGGTCTTGATCCTTTCAATATTGAAGCATTAAGAAAAAAATTGTTGGATAGTCAAGTCTACTTTGAGCGACAAGGGTCTGCAATTTGTGCTGCTAGCGCAATTGAAATGGCTTGTTGGGACATAAAAGGAAAAGCATTGGAAATGCCAGTTTATGAATTATTGGGTGGATTGTACCAAGAAAAACTCCATGCATATGCCAGCGATATATATTGGGATCAAGATTCTGCATATATGTCAAATGAAGCGTCGAGGATTGTAGATTTAGGTTTTCAAGCTATTAAAATTCATGTTGGCTATGGGAATCCACAAGAAGATTATTCAAGAGTTGAAGCTATTCGAAAGATATTAGGAGAAGAATTTCCATTAATGGTAGATCTCAACGCAGGCTATAATTTATTAGAAGCGCGTCAAGCGGTACAACTGTGGAAATCGTTAAATATTACTTGGCTAGAAGAGCCTCTTAACCCCAATCACGATGAAGCTATGGGAGATTTGCGTTCCCTATCAGAAATACCGATTGCAAGTGGAGAAAATGAATTTAAGACATATGGATTTAAACGGCTTTTTGATCATCGGGCTATCGATGTGGCAATGCCAGATATCGGACGTGTTGGAGGTCTAATGGAGACTAAAAATATATGCTCTTTAGCAGAGACTTACGGTATTCCCGTATCTCCACATAATTTTTCTTCTGGTGTTTTACTTGCAGCAACTATCCATTTGATGGCTAGCACTCCAAATACTTTGTGGTTAGAAATGGACACTTCAGGAAACGCGGTATATGAAGAATTATTGAAGGATCCCCTAAAATTAAGCGATGGCTGTATTGAAGTGTCTAACCAGCCAGGGTTGGGTGTAGAATTAAAAGAAGAAACTATAAAAAAATATGGATTATCTTAGATAGAAAAATGCAATCAATTATTAAAATAAATATTAAGGAGTATATGTTATGACAAAACAAGCAGTAATTATTACAGCACCGGGTTTTCAAGATGAAGAAGTAGTTTATCCTTATTATCGACTTATTGAAGCGGGGTTTAAAACAGATATTGCAACAAAGGATGGAAAAGTAGTGTATGGAAAATATGGTGTTCCTGCAAGGGCAACTATGGCGACAACAGAATTAAATGCTGAAAATTTTGATTTAGTTGTATTGCCAGGCGGATTTGAAGCTCCAGATCGAGTAAGATTATTCGAGGAAGTTTTAACATTTATTCAAATGATGGATAAAAAAGAAAAATTGATTGCTGCCATTTGTCATGGACCATGGATTTTAATTTCTGCAGGTATAACAAAAGGAAGAAAAATGACTGCGTTTTGGAGTATTGAGGCTGATATTCGAAATTCCGGTGCAGAGTATCAACATAAGGAACCTGTAGTAATAGATGGAAATCTAATAACATCTCCTCACTATAATAATAATGGAGATTTTATGAAAGCAGTAATCGAATACTTTGAGCCAAATGAAATATAAGAATACTAGATAACCGTTAATATCTAAGAAATAAAATAAGTTTCTTTTGCATAACAATATTATCATTTCTATGATTGCGGCATATGTATTCAGCCGGGTATAATGCAACGGCAGGTACTTCAACGGACCTTTTTTTGTTGGGCAGAATACAATTATCCACAACCACTGAAAAATTTATGCAATTATTCTAATGGGGGATGGGGGTATTATCTCAAAAAGTACGAATGCTTCTATTTAAATTGGTAAAACGACTAATTAACACAACCATAACGTTATTAGTAATTCCGTTAATACTTGTTGTCCGAATTATAAAGCCTATAGTTTTAATCAGATTTGGTAAAATTACTAGTTATATCATCGGACATTTTGTCTTTGATACAGAATACTATTTAAGTGAAAAAAATATTAGCGGAACAAACTCATTAGATTTCTTTTTTTATCATTACAAGTATAAATCTTACAAGAAACCCCCTAATGATCAATGGGATAGAATGGTACGCAGACATCTACGGGTACATCCATTTGTTGCCTATCTTTACCGAGTTAATCAAATAATTCCTGGAGGTCAAACACATATAGTTGAAATGAATTTAGATAAATATTATAGTCGTGACCCAGTAGGAGTACTTGCTCAAAGTGAGGTACATATTATTTTCACAGATGCGGAAAATGAACGCGCGAATCTGCTTCTGAAAGAGATTGGATTGGAGTCCAGTGATAAATTTGTTTGCCTGAATGTGAGGGATTCCGCCTATAAAGAAAAATATCAGAACTGGAAACAAGACTGGTCTTACCACAATTACCGTGATTCGGATATTGACACTTATGAAGAGGCATCATTGGCACTGGCAGAGAAAGGTTATTGGGTATTTCGTATGGGAAAAGCAGTTCACAAACCCCTTAAATCTGCTCATCCTCGCATTCAGGATTACGCCAACACTCCCTACCGAAGCGATTTTCTTGACATTTGGCTCATGGCAAACTGTTTTTTCTGTATTAGTACAGCATCAGGTCTGGATGCGGTCTCCAACGTTTTTAGGAGGCCAATTGTTTTTGTAAATCACATTGGGCCAATTTCAAATATGGTATCTTGGACTAATAACCTGGTGTTACCAAAAAAATTGATTTGGCGCAATTCCGACAAATATTTGTCATTATCTGAGCTACTCCAACATGCATATGGCAGATCTAGAGATTATGACAAAGCTGGAATTCGTATTATTGACTCTTCACCTGATGAGATTACGGAGGCAGTTTTTGAAATGGAAGCTCGATTAAATGGAGATTGGAACGATATGGAGCAAGATGACCAATTGCAGAAACTGTTCTGGGAAAAATTCAAAACCTGGTCGAATTTTGAGAAATACCATGGGAAAATTCATCCAGAGGCAAGGGTTGGAACGTATTTTCTCCGGAAAAACCCTTGGTTTTTAAATTAATATCATGATAAAAAATAATCACTTTGATATAATTCTTATTCACATGTTATCCAGACTTAACTCATATTACCTTAATATTATAAAAATCCTATCAGTTGAATATAAAATAGGCGTGTATTATATGGACTGTATGGAAAAGAGAGACCAACGTAAACAAAAGAATTGTAAAGAAACAGATAATTTATATTTCAAGTTATATACAGATTTTGGGGCAAAAATACTAAATAATTTAGAAGAATACTCATGCGATCTCTTGTTTCTTCCTGGGAATTCGTTTATTTCTAATGAATTAACAACTATTGAATACAATAACATTATCTTCTTTCCTGTACCAGGTCGAGGAGGATATTTATTAAATGAATATAAAGATCTTGGCGGGGTTAAAGTTTGGGTCTATGCGAAGAATATATTTGATGAAATAGTAAAAACGAATAAGGAGAATGAAGTTGTCGAAGAACTTGAGATTGTTGAGTTTATTCCTCCCTATCAAGATTACCCAGCTTTAGATTTTTCAAATTTAGAAATTGATTATTTAATTGCTTATCCAACGCATATATTTTTAAAAGACAGGGCTAAATTAATGAATCTATACTGTAACATGAGAAAACTGTTGAAATCAATTCCGAATGATAAAAAAGTGTATATCAAGCAGCATAATGTTACCGATACTGGTAACATTATGTTTGGTTCATTAGATCAATCAAAAATTCTGTATTATTTAAGTTTTCCGTTGTTAATTCTTAAGACACTAATAAAAAAGATGTTTGGCAGGGAAACCAAATTGTCGGATATCTTCCACAATCATAAAATAATTAAAGCAAAATATTACATTGAAAAAAGAGCCACACCCCTCTCTGAAGTCACGGAATACTACAACTTTAATATTGAACATTTTTTACCTTTTGTAAATGAAGGGGTGATCACTGGTATCTCAACTTGTATGTTAAATGCGTACTATAACAAGTTGCCCATATATAATTGTGACGATCAGCCTCTTACTTCAGATTTACCTAATTATCATGTAATAAAGAATTATTATCTCCCTCCATGTCATGGTGTGCTTCAATTTGATCCTTCAAATTTTAATAGGGTTAAAAAAGCTGAACCCAAATTTGACATGTTAGAAATGATAAAAAAAGAGTTAACATCATTTTGAATACTTTTAAAATTAATGGTAGAAATATTGATAGTGAATCTCCGCCGTTTTCTTTACTTGAGCGGTGATTTTGACAGTATCCATGCTTCAGTCTCAAATCCAGTGAATAAAAGCATTAGAGATATCTCTGTTTTCCTTAATGTGCGTCAGTCCAGCACTCGATGCAAAAACAAAATGTTGAGACCTTTCTGTGGTACTACACTAATTGATATCTGCCTAGAGAAGCTTCATGAATTGACTAATTATAAAGTATACTATGGTGCCCATGAAGAAGAACTCTTGGAAAAAGCAGTACCTTATGAATTTTTGAATATTGTTAAACGCTCATATGAATCAGCCCACTCTCATAACGAGGGTAAACTGGTTTTTGAAATGTTGAATAAAATTAATACAAAGTGGGTACTATGGATAAATCCTTGTACACCTTTTCTAAAAATGCATACTGTGAAAAGAGCAATTAATGAATTCCTGGTCATTGAAAATAATTCTTTAACTTCCGTGAAAAAAGTTCACGGTTGGTTTTATGATAAAATAGGTAATCCCATAACTAATAAAGACAATAAGATTGCCACGCAAGAAAGTGATCACCTTTTTGAAGCCGCTCACGCTTTTCATATTTATAGACGTGAATACATGTTGGATAATGGTAAACCATGGCTTAATCAAAAAGGGGAGCCCTACCTTTTTGAAATACCTTACGATGAAAGTTATGATATTGACAGTGAAAATGACTTCGTTACAGTTGAATCTTTGTTTACTCATTTATTTCATCAAACTATGAAGATTTCATAAGAAATGTCCAGGGTGCTTATAACGGGAGGTTGTGGTTTTATCGGTTCCCATTTGGTTGAATTGTGTGTTGCGCGGGGATTTGATGTAGTTGCTTTCGATCGCTACAATCCAAATAATGACTGGGGCTGGTTGGATAAATCTGAATACAAAGATGATATAGAAGTCATCTTGGGTGATGTGAGGGACTACGATTCAGTTTCAAAGGCAATGGCGGGATGTGGCGTAGTTTTTCATCTGGCGGCGCTTATTGGAATACCATATTCCTATGTTTCGCCTTTAGCTTATGTTCGTACTAATGTTGAAGGGACTTATAATATGCTGGAGGCGGCGAAGAATTTAGGTGTGGATCAAATCCTGATTACATCGACCAGTGAAACTTACGGTTCAGCACAGTATATACCTATTGATGAGCAACACCCTCTGGTTGGTCAGTCACCCTATTCCGCTACCAAGATTGCAGCCGATCAGCTTGCAATTAGTTACTACAGGTCATTTGATCTGCCGGTAAAAGTTGTGAGGCCGTTTAATACTTATGGTCCTAGGCAGTCAGCGCGTGCAGTAATACCCACAGTCATTTCGCAGGTGCAAGCGGGCAAGAAAAACATTGAACTTGGTAATCTTAATCCCACTAGGGATCTCACTTTTGTAAAAGACACCTGTAGTGGTTTTCTGGAAATCTATGCATCCGAAAAACTTTTTGGAGGAGTCACCAATATCGGTATGAATATAGAGATTCCTATCGGTGACTTGGCTGAAAAAATTATTGGCCTTATGGGATCAAACACTGAAATTATTCAGGATCAAGAACGAGTGCGACCAGGGCAAAGCGAAGTGGATCGTCTTGTTTGCAATAATGGAAAAATACTGAAAAGAACAGAATGGAAACCAGAATATGATTTGGACAAAGGCCTGAAGGAAACCATTAATTGGTTCAAAGAAACCGATAATATTTATAAGTCTCAGATCTATAACGTTTAATGAGAAATTAAGCAATATGCATCCATCTATTGAAATCTCCGGCAGGAAGATTGGGTATGACTACGATCCTCTGGTAATTGCGGAGATTGGTATCAACCATGGAGGCTCTCTGGATGTAGCCTTTAAAATGGTAGATTTGGCTGTAAAAGCGGGAGTAGAGATCATCAAGCATCAAACGCACATAGTGGAAGATGAAATGAGCTCCCAGGCCAAGTCCGTAATTCCGGCACATACAGAAGAATCTATTTATGACATTATTAATGACTGTGCTTTGTCTGAGGAAGAAGAAACACAACTAAAGGATTATATTGAATCAAAAGGCATTATTTTCATCAGTACGCCCTTTTCCCGGGACGCGGCAAACCGGTTGGAAGCGATGAATGTTCCTGCATATAAGATAGGATCGGGTGAATGTAACAATTATCCGTTGGTAGAGCATATTGCCGCTTTCAATAAACCAATTATTATGAGTACAGGAATGAACAGTATTGTCAGTATCAGGGAAGCTGTGAACATATTTGAAAAGTTTAGTACACCTTACGCCCTGCTTCATTGTACCAACATTTATCCAACGCCACCCCATCTAGTTCGCCTGGGAGCCATAACCCAATTGATGGAAGAATTTCCTAAAGCAGTGGTGGGTTTATCCGATCACACCACCTCGAATCATGCCTGTTTCGGAGCGGTGGCGCTGGGAGCGTCTATTCTGGAGAGACATTTTACCGATTCAATGGAACGGGAAGGTCCTGATATTATCAACTCCATGGACTTGAAAGCTAGTTCCGAACTCATTAAAGGCTCAAAGATCATCAAACAGGAAAGAGGCGGAGAGAAAGGTCCTGTGGCGGAAGAACAACCAACCATTGATTTTGCTTATGCCTCAGTTGTTACTATCAAGGGAATAAAGAAAGGTGAAATTTTTTCCAAAGATAATTTATGGGTAAAGCGCCCTGGAACAGGACCTCTTTATGCCGGGGATTTTGTAAATATAATAGGAAAACAAGCTTGTGCTGATATCAAAAATGATCAACATCTTAAACCAGAGGAAATCAAAGGTTGGATGAAAAAATAAATGGTACGGTATTTATAACCGGGGCATCGGGCTTCCTGGCTTCATATGTGATTACTGAACTTCTAGATAATAACTACAGGGTTTACGCAACTGATGTAAGGGAACATGAATTATCAATTGTAAGCCATCAGGCGGACAATTTCTTTTTTATTAAAAAAGAATTTAGTAAAGCCAAAAAAGATATTGAAGAACTATTCCAGGACAATAAAAAAACTGTTTTCAGCACTTTTCATTTCGCCGGCATTTCAGATGCAAACACATGTGAAAAAAATCCGTTATCCGCATACGATGCAAATGTGAATCTTACCGTGGAAGTACTCGACTTTTGTAAAAAACAAAATATTCCGAAATTCTATTTCTCCTCTACAGCCCTTGTCTATGGCGAAAATACCATTAACCAATCTTCATCTGAAGAAAGTCTAATTAATCCATTGAACTTTTATGCCTGGACCAAATTCATTGCGGAAAAAACAGTTAAATCCTATTGTGCCTCATTTGGTCTTCAAGCTACTGTTATGAGATTTAACAGCATTATTGGCTATCCTTTGAAAACAAGTACCATTCTTAATGATGTTTTCAGTCAAATCAATAATGGGGATGAAGAAGTCGTAATTCAAAATGGTAACCCGGTAAGGGATTATATTTTTGTCAAGGATGCTGTTTCGGCACTTATTTGCCTTCTTAATAAAGATAGTGACTCAAATTTTGAAATATATAACGTTTCCAATGGCAAAGGGGTATCCGCCATGGAGTTAGCACGGTTGGTATGCACTGTAAATGATTTGCCGGCTTCCTCTGTAAAAAGTAAAGTGCCAACTGATAGTTATCCTCCTGTCCTGGTGCTAGACAACACTAAACTCAAGCAAACAGGATGGTCTTCACTGTATTCTATTGAAAAGAGTCTTCGGGAAATTAATAAAATGATGATCAAATAACTTTGAAGCGAAAAATTGCTATCTACACCGGAAACCGTGCTGAATATGGTCTTCAGTATCCGATCATCAAGGCTGTAGAAAAACACCTTGATTTGGAATATTATCTCCTCGTTTCAGGTGCGCATCTTCAGGAAAACTTTGGGTACACCAAAGCGGAGATTGAAAAAGACAGTTTCAGAATCCATGCCGAAGTAAAACTCACCATGGAGCAAGATACCCTCTACTCAACCGCTCAGGCTATAGGCTCCGGTATACTGAGTCTCAGTACAATTCTGAACCAGTTGAAACCTGATATTTTAGTGGTTTACGCCGATAGGTTTGAGGGTTTTTCGGCCGTGATAACGGGGACGCAAATGAACATACCTACGGCTCATATTGAGGGAGGTGACCTTACCGAAGGCGGTGCTTTGGATGACTCTGTGAGACACGCCATGACCAAATTAGCGCACCTTCATTTTTGCACCAATGAGGAAGCGCAGGATAGAATTTTAGGTTTGGGTGAAGAACCCTGGCGAGTTCACAATGTTGGTTTTCCCGCCATTGATCTGCTAGCAGATGGGAATTTTGCTTCACCCGAAGAAATACAAAAGAAATTCGGTTTGGATACTGCCCGCCCTTTGATCCTGTTTACCCAACACTCTGTAACGACAGAATTTCACAAGGCTGAAAAACAAGTTAAACCTTCACTTGATGCCGTGGTTGAATGCGCCCAGGATGGTATTCAGGTTGTGATTACCTATCCAAACAATGATGCCGGAGGAAAAAGAATCATTAAGGTCATTGAAGAATTAAGACAAAATAATATCCCCAATTTATTTATTCATGAAAGTCTGGGCAGGTATAATTACCACGGTATGCTTAATGTTTGCAGTGCCAATGGAGTATGTGCGGGCAATTCCTCGAGCGGCATAAAGGAGACACCTTTTTTTGGTGTTCCAACGGTGAATATAGGTTCAAGGCAAAACAGCAGATTGCGTTCCACGAATGTTATCGATACAGGTTATGACAAAGTAGAAATAAAAACTGCT